>Ga0209347_1001593_pt1 | contig 35308 bp, 25 predicted proteins | sample AutmiccommuBRH23_FD_187382 | JGI IMG/M metagenome (GOLD analysis project Ga0209347, IMG submission 187382) | Deep subsurface microbial communities from Mt. Terri, Switzerland - Autotrophic microbial communities BRH/23 (SPAdes) (version 2) | ecosystem: Environmental > Aquatic > Deep subsurface >...
CTGGCTGGACCGGCTTGGAAATCCACATGTCGATGGGGAGATACTCGTCGGTGGGAAACAGTTCTGCCATGGGGCTGCCGGTGATGGAAGAGATCATAATCACCGGGATACGTTTGAGCATCTGCTCCTCCCGCATCGCATGGACCACATGCACGCCATCCAGCACGCCAGACATCATGACATCCAGCAGCACCAAATCCGGCGGACAAGCCTTCATTCGGCGGAGGGCCATATCACCGTCAGACGCCGTTTCCACCTCATAACCTTTGGCTTTCAAGATCAAGCGAATAATCTCGCCAAAGTCCGGGTCATCGTCTACAACTAGTATCGTGGCCATAGAACCTCCCGGCTGTACCTCATGGCCGCAGCCAGACTAACCTCGGCTGATAAGGCGGGCAACCTCCCGCGCAAGCTGCTGGGGATCCACGGGCTTGGACAAAAAGTTATCAATCAGATTATCCTCATCTGTCGGGAACATGCTGAGATAATCGGAGGCGGTAATGGAACTCACAACGAGAATGGGCACATCCCTCAGTCGGGTATCCGAGCGAATGCGCCAACTGGCATCCCATCCATCCAGAATACCATCCATCATGATGTCCATCATGACCAGGTTCACCGGAGTGGAAGACATCATGCGGACTGCCTCATCCCCATTCATCGCCGTGCAGATGTAGTAACCCTCTTTTTCCAACACCAACCGGGCAAACTCGACAAAGTCCGGATCGTCGTCCACCACCATGACCGTTGGCGGTGGCGGCTGGGGCGGTGTCCAGTTGTGGGCCAACTTGAACACCTGAGCTACATGACAGGTCTTGCTGCCAACGATGCCGGGAATAACGGCCAGCCGATCCCGCAAAAAGGACATCAGGCAACTATCCGATTCGAAGGCGGCCTCCATCACGACGTCGTATTCGCCCATCACCGTATATACGCTCATGACCTCGGCCATGTCGCGCAATTGGTTGGCCACCCGCTCGATCTGGGCCAACTCCACGGTGAGAAAGATCAGCGCACGGGTCCGGTACCCTGCCATCGCAGGGCTAGCCACCCCAACGATTTTGACAGCGCCACCTGCAATCAGACGCTCGATACGCTTGCGCACCGTACCTTCCGAGATGCCCAACACTCGCGCGATTTCAACATTGGAGCGCCTGCCATCTCCCTGGAGTAACTCTAAAATCCTGCGGTCGGTTTCGTCCATTCTGCGTTGCCACCCTTACCCCGTGCAGGGGCCCTTCAACTGTGATTATAGCATATAGTACGAAAATCGTCAATAGTTTTCGCGTGCTTCACGATTTTCGTAATCATCTGCCACCAGAACAAGTACTGGATTGATGCGCGACGAGGCGCCGGAACCCAGGTTCCGGAGATGACCTTGCCGGAGAAGCGTAATCGGTGCCGTGGAATATGAAATCCGGGGACAAGCCAGCGCCTACTGCTCGTTGTCGTCCAGGTTGTACCAGGCCCGCTCTCGCTCTGCTCTTCGTTGCGCTCGCGTAGGTCGTCCACGCTGTTTGCGACGGTATTCCTTCTCGCTGCTCAAAACGTGATATTGCGGCGTGCGCACCAACACGTCCACCGAGCCAAAACGCTCGATCATCAGTCGCTCGTAAGGCAGGAAGCGATTGGATACTACAACAAAGCGCCCTCTAGGATCGAGGGCAGTATAAGCCTCATCGACAAAGGCCTCTGTCACCTCATAGTTGACCGTGTGCCCACTGTGGAACGGGGGATTGGTGACGATCAGGGAGAAATGTTGATCCCTAACGGCAGCCAGGCCATCCCCCAGGATTACCTGGCCTTCCACCCTGTTGGCGGCCAGCGTGGCGCGCGCAGATTCGCAAGCCAGGAAATCGACGTCCACCAGGGTGACTGTGCCCTTGGGGGCCTGGCGCACCGCGTGCATCCCAATCAGGCCATAGCCTGCGCCCACGTCGAGGATCGTATCGGTGGCGCGCACCTGGAGGGTCTCCAGCAGCAGGCGCGTGCCTTCATCAACAGCGCGCCAGGAGAAAACGCCGGGCCGCGACAGGATAGTATAGGACTGCTCCCCTATCGCTGCTTCAAAGTGGTAGTAGGTGCCACTGGCCAGACCGGGAGTCTGGTATATCTCGGGCAGTCCGTCAGGTGGCAGTTGACCACGAGTGAATCGCACCACCCGATGCCCCCCCTTGTAAGATAGCAGAGTCCCGCTCCCGAACAGAGCCTCCGCATCGGGGATAATGCTCTTGATGCCCTCCTTGTTGGCCCCTGCCAGATACAGATTGCCCCCCTCTCGCAGCGCATAAAAGCTCTCCAGAAAGTACAAACGCGCCAGGTCGCGCCCCTTGGGCAAGGCGATCAACACGACGTCTTGCTCGCCATCCACGAAAGTGGGCAGCCCCACCTGAACGGTGGCTGCATCTTCCCCGTTGGTGTCCATCGTGTGGCGCGCGACCTCGACAGCGATGATATTCGTATCCAGCAACGTGACGTTCTGGCTGCCGGCCTGGCGAGCCGCCCAGACGCCTAGCCCCCCATGACCGCAAGGGCTGACCAACACGTGCTGATTCGGCGCGATCTGCGCGTTATCGGCGATCAGATGCATGGATTGGGAGACGTATCGCCAGGATACAAGCCCTGGACGCATAATCAGTTGTACCGGTTCGCCACCAATCTCGTCCTCATGTACTCGCTCTTGGCGATATGGTGATTTCTCTCTGTCCAAGAATCCCTCCTCTCTTGTGCTAACTGTCTGATTATATCCCTATCGTCGATCAAACCGAAACGCAAGTTTGCGACAACAAAGGGGAACCACGAAACCCGCGGCCGCAAATGGACCACCATCATGCAGCCAGGATGGACGGCTCGTTGGACAAATCATCGTCTTCCCATCATAATAGGGCCAGTTTCAGTACCATGTCCGACAATGGCCGGACCATTTCAGGAGGAACGAGATGACTACACTCGGCGTGATCGTTGGGAACCGGGGCTTTTTCCCTGCGGAACTGTGCAAAGAAGGGCGCGAGATCATCCTGCAAGTGCTCAAGGAAGAAGGATTCGATGCAGTGACCCTCTCCCCTGAGGAGACCAAGTACGGCTCGGTCGTTACTTATGAGGACTCGAAAAAGTGTGCTGCGCTGTTCAAGGCCCATCGCGAAGAGATCGACGGCATTTTGGTGACCCTGCCGAACTTTGGCGAAGAGCGAGGAGTGGCGGATGCCATTCGCCTGGCAGGGCTGGATGTGCCCGTGCTGGTACACGCTTTCCCTGATGAGATCGGGAGGATGGACATCTCCCGGCGGCGGGATAGCTTCTGCGGCAAGATGTCCATCTGCAACAACCTGTCCCAGTATAACATCGCCTATTCGCTGACAACCCTGCATACCGTTGACCCCCAGTCCGAGGGTTTTCGGAACGATCTGCAGAACTTTGGCGGGGTATGCCGCGTCGTGAAGGGGCTGCGCAATGCCCGATTCGGTCAGATCGGCGCTCGCCCTGCGGCGTTTATCACCGTCCGCTACAGTGAGAAGCTGCTGGAGGATGCCGGAATCTCGGTGGAGAGCATTGATCTATCCGAGATCTTTGGCCGGGCCATGAAAATGGCTGATGATGACGCCCGCGTGACAGCCAAGGTGCAGGAAATCAGGGACTATACCAAGACCGGTAACGTCTCCCAGGAGGCGCTGCTGCGCATGGCCAAGTTCGGAATCGTCGTAGACGACTTTATCGCCGAGCACGAGTTAGATGGCACGGCAGTGCAGTGCTGGACATCTATGGAAGAGTTCTATGGCGTTGTGCCCTGCACGGTTATGAGCATGCTCAGCAACAAGCTGTTGCCCAGCGCCTGCGAGACGGACATCACCGGCCTCGTAGGGATGTACGCGATGGTGTTGGCGTCCGGCAGGCCCAGCGCCCTGATGGACTGGAACAACAACTATGGCGAGGATCCCGACAAAGCGGTGGTGTTCCATTGCAGCAATCTGCCGCAGGATATCTTTGGCGGCGAGGCAGAGATGGACTACCAGGCCATCATTGCCGGTACGGTGGGCAAGGAGAACACCTATGGGACAATGGTGGGCAAGATCAAGCCGACCAAGCTCACCTATTGCCGGGTCTCCACCGACGACTATACCGGGCAGGTTCGGGTGTACCTCGGTGAGGGTGAGATTACCGAGGATACGGTGGACACGTTCGGCGGTTACGGCGTGATCCGCGTGCCCAACTTCCAGGACTTGTTGCACTACATCTGCGAAAACGGCTTTGAGCACCATGTAGCGATCAACCCGTCGCAAGTAGCCGACATCCTGGCCGAAGCGATGGGCAAGTATTTGGGGTGGGAAGTTTACTACCACGAGTAAGCGGCAGCGCACCTGTTGGGCGCTTGACTCGCAAGACAAAAGAGGCTACCCGCAAAAGGGCAGCCTCTTTGTATTGGCAGTCAGTAGACAGAAACCGGTGCGTCTTACTACAGAGCAAAGATGGCGTAGCGGGCGATGATGGCCCCGAACACGGTAGCGGTCAGCGACATCACCGTGATGAGGGTGTTGAGCGAGGGTCCGGCGGTGTCCTTGAAGGGGTCACCTACGGTATCGCCCACCACGGCCGCTTTGTGCGCTTCGGAGCCGGGGCCGCCGTGCGCGCCGTCTTCGATGAACTTTTTCGCGTTGTCCCACAGCCCACCGGAATTCGCCATGAGCAGGGCAAAGATGATGCCTGTCACGATGGAGCCGGCCAGGAACCCGCCGAGTGCATGTACGCCAAGCAGCAGCCCTACCAGAATCGGAGTCACCAGGGCGAGCAGGCCGGGCAGGACCAGCTCTTTCAGAGCACCGCGCGTGGCGATATCGACGCAGCGGGCGCTATCGGGCTTGACCTTACCTTCCAGCACGCCGGGGATATCGTTGAACTGGCGGCGGATTTCCCCTACCATAACAAAGGCATTGCGGCCAACAGAAAGGATGGTCAGGGCCGAGAATAGCGGGGGCATCATAGCACCCAGGAACAACCCCACGATCACTCCGGGTTGGGTCAGATCGAGAGAGACGATGTCCACCGTCTCGATATAGGCGGCAAACAAGGCCAATACGGTCAGCGCGGCAGCGCCGATAGCAAAGCCCTTAGTGATGGCTTTGGCCGTATTTCCAGCCGCGTCCAGCCGGTCGCAGACGCGAATCGTCTCTTCCGATTCCTCGCCGGTCTCCGCACAACCTTTGGCATTGTCCACAATGGGGCCGTAGGCGTCAGCGGAGACGATCATGCCCGAAATGGACAGCATACCCACCGCAGCGATGGAAACGCCATACGTTCCGGGGATGCCAAACTGCTCGGCCAGATACCAGGCGGCCACAGTCGCTGCGGCGATACCGAGAATCGAAGGCACAATGCTCAACAAGCCGTAGGAAAAACCTTCCAGAATCAGGATGGCAGGCCCGGTCATGGCCGCCTTGGCCGTGTTCTGGACAGACTTTTGGTCGATGTCGGTGAAATAGTCCGAGGTAAAGCCGATGATGATGCCTGCCACGAGCCCGGCAACGGTGGGCAAGAAGACACCCATCGGGTTCTCCAGCCCCAGAGCAAATACCACGCCCAGAGCCACCACCGCAAGGATGATCGTGGTGGCGATTGTGCCGGTGTTCAACGCCCGGCCGGGGTCATTGCTTCCGCCGGTGCGCACAAACAGCATGCCAATCAGGGAGGCCAGGATACCTCCAGCACACAGCAGCAGAGGATAGATGACGTACTGAGATGACCCAAATAGCTCGAACCCGAGGATCATCACGGCAACCACGCTGGCGACATACGAGTCAAAGATGTCGGCGCCCATTCCGGCCACATCGCCCACATTGTCACCCACGTTATCCGCGATCACAGCCGGGTTACGGGGGTCGTCTTCCGCCAGACCGAACTCGACCTTGCCCACCAGGTCAGCGCCAATATCTGCCGTCTTGGTGTAGATACCGCCGCCCGCCTTGGCCAACAGTGCTACGGAACTGGCCCCAAAGCTAAAGCCGAGGACGACATTGGGATCGTCGAAAATGACAAAGAGGGTGGTCATACCGATCAAGGCCAGACCTACCACAGAGAGGCCCATCACGCCACCTGCGTAAAAGCCTACAGGGAAGGCTTTCTGCAGACCTGAACGGGCTGCCCAGGCCACGCGCGCATTGGCGCGGGTGGAAACGTACATGCCGAAATACCCGGCTACTCCAGAACACAAGGCTCCGACGAGGAATGCCAGAGCTGTGTTCAGACCGATGGTGGCAACGAGGATGATGGCGATGACGACCGCCAAACCTCCCAATGCCTGATACAGGCGTTTGAGGTAGGCCGCGGCCCCCTCCTGGATGGCGATGGAGAATGCCTCCATCTTGGGGTTCCCATTTTGCTGCGACATAGTCCACTTGTAGAGGTATGCCGCGACTGCAATGGAGATCACCCCAGCAACGAGCGCTACGATCTCCCAAATCATGTTGACCTCCCATAGAGAATAGTATGATGCAGGAGGCACTGCCCGCGCAACAACGGTTGGTGCCCCACTATGCAGCCTACATTGTTCAGGGAGCGCTGTTTTCGGTCGGGTTTGACGTTGAGAACAGGTTCCCAGGTGGATGACCAACGCCATTGTTGTGTGGTGCACCACATGCGAACCAAGCGAGGTCGCCAGGGGGCCGTGGCACACGTTTGCCATCGGTAGCAATAAGCCAATCAGTTCCAGATGATACGCTGATTGGGGAACACTGTCAAGAAGAACGCCAACCGAAAGACAGCTTTTGTCTGTGCAATTTCCTTGATCCCGCAAGGCTTGCGCCTGAAGAGTGAGGAGTCTACAATAGTCCTGTGTCTGGCCTTACGAGCCCGCCCAAGGGGACTTGGCTTTCTGCGTTCAGGCTTGGACCCACACGGACATGAGAATGGAGGCAAGTATCCGATGAAGATCGAAAACATCCGTTGTCGTGACCTGACTGGTACGATGGAGTTTCCTGGGGATTTTTGGGAAGAGCGTCTGACGCGGCCCATCGACATCTACCCAGAACACCGCATTGAGGGACCAGCTTATTTGCAGCGCCTGGACGAACACACGTATCGCATGCGCAGCGCGTTCCTGGAAGTGCACACGGATGCCGGAATCACTGGCCTTTCCGGCCCCGTCTCTGGCAGCGTGGCCCGTTCGATCATGTCCGAGTTCGAGGACTTGTTACTAGGGGAGGATCCCCTGGCTGTCGAGCTACTATGGGACAAGATGTACCGCGCGGCAGTGCATGGCCGCAAGGGAAACACCATGATGGCTATCAGCGCGTTGGACTGCGCTTTCTGGGACATTCGCGGCAAATGGGCAAACGCGCCGATATACACGCTGCTGGGCGGCCCTACGCGTGATCGGATTCCGGCCTATGCCAGTATGTTGGGGTATGCGGTGGACCCGGAACGCGCCGCTGAGCGGGCGCGCGAGTACGCAGGCCGGGGGTATACCGCGCAAAAGTGGTTCTTCCGCGCGGGGCCTGGAGATGGCCCGGAAGGGATCGAGCGTAACGTGGCCCTGGTAAAGGCCGTACGGGAGGCGATTGGGCCGGATGCCGATCTGATGCTGGACTGCTGGATGAGCTGGAACCTGCGCTATGCCAAGCTGATGGCTCCACGTATCGCGCCGTACAGCCCGCGCTGGATCGAGGAGCCGGTTTTACCGGACCAGTATGACGTCTGCGCAGAAATCAGACGGGCCGTGCCTTTCCCTGTCTCGAATGGCGAGCACGAGTATACCCGCTGGGGCTTTGCCAAGCTGCTGGACGCCGAGGCGCAAGATGTGCTCCAGCCCGACATCTACTGGGCGGGCGGCATCACCGAAACGCGCAAGATCTGCACCCTGGCCTCGATTCGCGGCGTGGAGGTGATCCCGCATGGTCACTCCAGTCACGCAACGGCCCATCTGATCGCCGCCCAACCGCCGCACCTATGCCCGATCCAGGAATACCTGATCAAGTGGAACACGGTGCACCAGTTCTTCCTGAAGCACAAGATTGAGCCGGTAGACGGATACATCGCACTACCCGAATGGCCGGGGCTGGGCCTGGAAATCGACGAGGACCTGGTAGAAGAGGAAGCAATACTCGACTGACAGGAACGCCAGTCGTCTGTCATATCTGCCATATACAAGAACGGGCACCCCGATTAGGATGCCCGTTCTTGTTAGCCATTAGGTAGCCGCGCAAATAGTCTCGCCCGATCTGGAAACAGCCAGCTCCTATCACTCGGCGCGCAAGAGGGAGCCGCCCAACTAGAGATCGTCGTCGCCTTCGCCCTCTTCGCCGATTGCGCCTGAGGGATACAGGATATCTACGACCTGACCGTGGACATCCACAATGATCCGAAATCCATACAATCGGAGCCACGGTATCCACTGATCGGGGTTCGTCTGACGGATCTGTTGGTCAATATTTCGCACCGATGCGTCCAGGGCTGCTTTGGTGAATATATCGTCTTTGCCGAGCATTTGCAGCATCGCCTGTACCAGCTCATCTTGCATCGGCAGGATGCGCTCTTTCATATGGGCGATTACGGCATCGTCGACTTGCTGGGCCTGGACGTGGCGAAGAAATCCGTCATCCGGTATGGCGTAATGTGCCTCTTCCCCGATGATGACCACGCGCGCAGGTTCGCCTGCCTCGTTGTATACCAGCCCTTCGAACATAGCCCGGTTTTTTTGCTGTTGGTCTAACATTTCACTTTCGACTCTATGGCTACTATGCAAATCCCAGGTTCCGGTGGAACCCACTTGCAGTGTGATTATACTTGCGGGGCCTGAAGGCTGTCAATGAATCCAAGGGCACGGGCGCTGTATCTTACTGTGCCTGGGCGTGGTCCGAGCCCGGTTCCTTGAGGCGGGTCACCTTGGTCTCGTGGCGCACAGTAGACACGAACTCCTGCACCTCGTCGTCCCAGAACTCGATCACCAGGGTGGCGTCATGCAGGCGGCCACCCGCCCGGCGCACCACCAGCCCCTCCACGGTTTGCTGGCCGCGCATGAAGGAGACCCGCTCCCCGATGGTAACGGCCTCCGCCTTTAGGCGGGCTTCTGTGGCGCTGGACACTGCCCCGGCCACGGGCACGCAGATGTCGTCCTGCGCCGCAATGATCCCCAGGCCCGCGACGATACTCATAAAGGGATCGGCGGCCCGCACCTTGTTCGCCCCCAAAATGCGGCGAACCGTACCCTGTACGGCGGGCACAAGCGAGGAGCCGCCGGTCATCAGCACGGCATCTACCTGTTCCGGCTCTACCCTGGCCTGGCCTAACACTGCCAGCAACGCCCTCTCGATCTGCACCAGGTGATCGCCGATGGCAGCGACGAACGCCGCGCGAGTGAGTCGCTCCTCGATATCCAGCCCCTTCTCGTGCAGTGAAATCTGGGCAAAAGATTGCTCGGACAGAGCGATCTTGGCCGCCTCGATAAGCTGAAACAGCTCAAACCCCAATCCCTGGCGCACCAGAATCTGCAAGTTGGTCATTGTCTGGGGGACGTTGCTCTGTCGCTTAATGGCAGCGATGTGCGCCATACTGGCGGGCGCAGCCAGCAGAGGGATCGTCTGCCAGTGTAGCAAAGGGGCCAGGAGGTTCTCTGGAAAGGCAAGCTTCTTCGGCCCCAGGGTGGTGCCCTGGCCAAAATGTTTCAGCAGCGAGTGTTCCATGATGGCGCTATCAAAATCGTCACCGCCGAGCGGGATGCCATAGGTAGCTACAATTTCGGGCGCAGCCTCCCCTACTGCCCTGGACAGCGCCAGGTCCAGCGTGCCGCCCCCGAAATCGAACACCAGGGCGCAACTTCCGCTCTCCATGTCGCGATGCAGGTGGCGTGTGGCGGCAACTGGCTCGAACTCGAGTGCGGCATAATCGAATCCCGCAATACGAGCTGCCACCAGCATACGCTCGTGGGCCGCCTGGTCAATGTGCTCCACAGTCAAGCTGGGCGGTCGGTCGCTGGGCGCGTAAGAGACAGGTCTCCCGATCACCGCCGAGTTGACCGGCTCCCCCAGATACGCCTCCGCGCGTTCGCGAATGTGCCGCAAGATCAGCCCGATCAGATCCTCAATGGCATAATACCGCTCGTAGACGGTCGTCCCGTGGAAATTGGGGTCGCGCAGGCCCGTCTTCAGCGATTGGAAGAGCCTGGCCGGAGTTTCCAGCTCCTGCTCTCCTCCCGCGCTGGAAACCACCACCAGGCCGTGGTCGGATTCGATAAACTCCCGCGACTCGACTTCTTCCTCGAACACGGAGGTAAACTCGCGCAAATCCGTGAACTGATAGCGGATGGGCGTTTCGCGGGTCAGCGTCAGGTAGCGCTGAACGGCCTCTCGCCCAAAGCTCACCTCTTGATCCTGGGTAATGCAAATGGTAGATGGCAGGATGGAGCGCCCATCCTCCAAAGGAATGAACTCCAACCTACCATTGCGGTAGACGGAAGCGCTGCAATTAGTAGTTCCGAAATCAATACCGATAGCCTGCACCGGTAGTTGCACCCCCCCCACGAGTTGCTGAACATACAGCCTGTCACGCAAAGTCGTGATTATACGCAACGGAAACCGAAAATCAAGTGACAGCATCTGACATTCGGTCATATATGGTCTGCGGTGTCAAATATGGGCCGTTTTGCTCACTTTTCAGCGCGAAAAACAGGGCGTTGTGGGGTGGAACTCCCGGTTTCAAGCCGAAAACCGCCCTGGTCAACTGAGTATTTCGCGCTATGACCGAATGTCAGACAGCATCCGTTTCCGCAGGTTCGGCACCCGGTGGCTCGTGCTCGCTATAGGCCACGTCGAGAGCCTGGCGGGAGACGAGCCGGTATACCTCCGCCAGGCGCGCCTCCAACTGATCGTCCTCGGCAAAGGAAGGCTCGCCCAGCACCTTGAGCGCCTGCAACTCTACCTCCGGTGGCTGCACGTGAATGGACAGGGCGCGTACCTGCGGATCAAGCTCCCAGAAATCCTCCAGGCGTCGATCCAGCGGCATTTCGGGCGCTGTGTGCGAGTCGCCTGTCTGGACAGTACCGCCAGCGAGCACTGGCCCCTTGGCCCGGTCCGCTCGCTTCTCTCGCAGGGCGCTCATAATTTGCTCTTTGGTACGCCCGCGCATCACAAACAGCAGAAACGGGTCGGCATCCAGATATTCGCCTACCAGCAGGTAGACGGCAGCGATATGCTTACATGGCCTGCTCCAGTCAGGGCAGGAACAGTCGGCCACCAGGTCGCTCTCGGAATGGGGGAATAGCGACACCCCCACCGACTGAAACACCGTATCGATCTCGTGGGGCATTTCGCCATTCAAGAGCTGGGCGGCGTAGATGGCCTGCTCAGACATGGCATTGACAGCCCGCTCCCACTCGGCTTCGCTGAGGGTGTTGACCTCGATGCGCACACGGTAGGGCGAGGGGCGCGTGCCCTGGACCCTGGCCAATACCAGCCCCACCTGAATATCCAGGTCCGTTACCTGACCGCGACGGGCATACGTTTTCCCCCGCGCCAGCCGACCGGAGTCGATCCAGCGGTTGAGCGCCTGTTCCCAGCGGCTCGCCCACCAGCTCTTGGCAAAGCGCCCACGCTGGCTGTTGGCCTTGATTCCGTTAGTTGTTGGAATGGGATTCGAGCTCTCGAACCCCCAATACCTGTTCGCAGGTGTATTCTTCTTCTGATTGGCCATTTACTCGACCTCCACTGCTTCCGTACGCAAGGCCATCAGGTCATACAGTTCATCCGTGCTCAAATCCGTCAACCAATCTTCGCCGCTGCCCACCACACTCTCGGCCAGCGCGCTCTTGCTCTCGATGAGCATGTCAATGCGCTCTTCCAGGGTGCCCAGGCAGATGTACTTATGGACCTGCACATCGCGAGTCTGGCCGATGCGATAGGCCCGGTCGGTGGCCTGGTTCTCCACAGCGGGGTTCCACCACCTGTCATAGTGGAATACATGGTTGGCGCGCATCAGGTTCAGCCCCGTGCCCCCGGCTTTCAGCGACAGGATAAAGATGGCCGGTCCGTCCTCATCCTCCTGGAACCGCACGAGCATACGATCACGCTGCTTCTGTGGCGTGCCGCCATGCAGGAACAGCACCTCTTGTCCAAAGGTACTCTGTAGATGACGCTGAAGCAAGTGCCCCATCTGAGCGAACTGGGTAAAGATCAGCGCCCGGTCTCCCACTGCCAACACCTCTTCGAGCATTTCCACCAGGCGGTTCAGCTTGCCGGAGCGGCCCGTTGTGGCCGAGCGATCCCCCAGAAAAAGCACCGGATGGTTGCAGACCTGCTTTAGGCGAGTCAGCATAGCCAGGATCATCCCCCGACGCTTGATACCAGACTCCTCCCCGTCCGTTTCGCGCAGTTGCGTCATTGCGTCGCGGATGACTGCCTCGTATAGGGTGGCCTGCTCGCGCGTCAGGTTACAATACACTTTTTGCTCGAATTTCTCCGGCAGGTCCTGGATCACCTGCGGGTCGGTCTTGACCCGGCGCAGGATAAATGGCCGGACCAGCTTGCGAAGCTGCTCGGAAGCGTCCGGATCCTGGTAGCGTTCGATGGGAATGGCCCAGTTGCGCTGAAAACTCTCACGGCTCCCCAGATAGCTGGGGTTCAGGAATGACACGATGGACCACAGCTCAGACAGGTGGTTCTCCACCGGCGTGCCGGTCAGGGCCACGCGATAGCCCCCTTGCAGGTTGCGCACCGCGCGCGCCTGCTTGGTCACCGGGTTCTTGATATTCTGGGCCTCATCCAGGATAATATTGCTCCAGCGCACCTGGGAAAGGTCCTTGATATCCCGGCGCACGAGGCCGTAGGTGCTGATCACCAGATCATGCATCTGGCTCTGTTCCAAAAAGTCGCGGCCCTCTGCCCGGCCGCTGCCGTGATGGACCATCAGCGTGAGTCCGGGCGCGAACTTGGCCACCTCGCGCTGCCAGTTGCCCACCACAGACGTGGGGCAGATCACCAGCGAAGGAGCCGGGACTTGGTTCTGCTCCCGCTCGTGCAGCATCAGGGCGATAGCCTGAATCGTCTTACCCAGCCCCATATCATCAGCCAGGCAGGCCCCAAATCCCCAGCGGCGCAGAAAGACCAGCCAGGAAAACCCGCGAATCTGGTAGGGCCGCAACTCCCCCACGAATCCCTTGGGAGGCTCCAACTGCTCAATCTGGTCGCCTCGCGTCAGGGTATCGATCAACGCGGCGAACTGATCATCGGTATCTACTTCGCTGACGCTCAGGCCATCGATTTCCTGCTGCACGCCCAGCGCCAGGCTCAAGGCCTCGCTAAGCGCCAGTTGCTCCCCTTCACGCTCTTGCTGCTTCTGCCAAAAGGCGATGGCTGCCTCGACCTGATCGGGCTGCAACAGCACCCATCTGCCACGTACGCGCACCAAAGGTGTCTTGAGGGCTGCCAGTCTCTCAAATTCCTCATGCGTGAGGGCTTCGTCGCCCAGGGCCAGCTCCCAGTCGTATGCCACCAGCGAATCCATGCTCAGGATGCCGGAGGCAGCCTCCTGGCTCATGTGAAGCTTGGCCCGCACGCGCAGCCGCGTATCCGGCTTGTTCCACCAGGGGGGCACCAGCACGCCGAACCCCATCCCCTCCAGCAGTCGGGCCGTCTCTCGCAAGAACGTATACGCCTCTTGCGAGGAGAGGGTCGTGTCCTCCGGGCACTCGGACCTCAAGCTGCGCTGGATGGCCGGACTCAGCCGCGCCGCCATGCCCAGCCCGGCCAGCAAAGTCTCTTGGGGCTGGTCAAAGCGCCGATTCAGGTAATTCAGGACTTCGCCACGCTCCCGCCAGACTTCCCTGGCAGGCACCAACAGGCTGGGATCATCCTTGGCCTGCAGGAAATAGCGCAAGGCCCACTGCGGCGAGATCACCCGGCCATGCTCGCTGTCAAACTCGGGTGGTTCCAGGCGGAAGCACAGGCGGAAGGATACGTCGGCCGTCGGCTGTGCGCGATAGGTCCAGCTCTGCCATGCCTGGTAAAAGCGCGTGACGTCATCCTCCTTCGAGGCGGGCACGTCGATTTTGCTCTGCTCGGACCACAAGGCGTTCCACCAGGCAGTGCCGACAGGCGCGATAGAACTGGTCGTCCTGCGTCGCGAGGGCCGTAGCCCCAACTCCTCCGCGTGAGGCGAAACGCGTGCCCACTCTCGCACGGCATGGTCCATCAGGTGTTCCACAAAGCTCTGCAAGCCCTGGCGGGAGCTGGCAGCATCCTCCGGCAGCACCTCGCTCGATTCGTGGAAAATCGCCCGACAGGCGGGCGGCATCCCCTGGGCCAGCAGATCTAATCGCTCTTGATCCTCCAGGTCATCCAGGATGGGCAGCCAGACAGAGTAAACGGCATGCTCCCGATAGCGAAGACCGGGGATAAAACGCTGGCGAGCGAGCAACTCCAGCACGAACTTGGCGACGATGCCCCAATAGCGCAGGTCGTTCCCCACCTGGTGGGTGGCAGTCAGGTTGTGGCCGATGGACGGCAACGCGGCCAGCACATCCAGCATATGCAACAAGGGTACGCCAATACCCTCCACCCGCCAGGGGTGCAAAGATGGCGAACCCGATCCATTCGGCTCTTGTTCCGACTCCTCCCCGCTATCGATCAGCCAGCGCGGGACGACAGGAGTATGTTTGCCCGAGGGTAACAGCGCAATCCGCGTCATGCGCTCGGCGGTACGCCAATCCCTCTGCGGAACGTATGTGGATAGAAGGTCAGCGATCTCGATGGTCGTTGCCCCATAAGGGTGGCGCTGGATGCGTGAGGTAATCCGGCTTGGTTTGGGAGCGGGCGCAGTCCGCTCGGCCCAAACGAAAAAGAGTTCATCCTCACGACCATCAGCATTCGTGACCCACGTGCCGTGTAAAATGGCATTCATACGATAAAAAGCACCTACCAGGACAAGAATAATGCAAAAATGATGCCCGCGTCGGCGGGACGTTGAACTTGATCTGTTATTATACTCCGGTTTGTGCGCGTCGTCCAACTTACAGGGGAGTCCGTTGACAGGTTCCCTGTGTCTTTTTAGAATAGGGCGGTACCAGGATGCACGTGGCGTAACCGTCGTGGAGGAGCATACCACCCTCATGGGGAAGGAGAGCCAGCATGAAGAAGTTGCGGGCCGGCGTAATCGGTTTGGGGATACTGGGCAGCCAACATGCCAGTTACCTGCACGGGCACGAAGCGACGCAGGTCGTGGCGGTGGCCGACATTCGCCAGGATGTGGCGCAGCGCGTCGCCGGGCAGGTGGGAGCGCAGGGGTACACGAACTACCAGGAGATGCTGCGGCAACATACGCTGGATCTGGTCGTGGTCGCTACACCGGACCCGCTACACCGCGAGCCGGTCATGGCGGCCCTGGCGGCGGGCGTGCCCAATATTCTGGAGGAAAAGCCCTTCGCCTGCACCTGGGAAGACGCGGTGGCTATCTATGAGGCGGTGGAACAGCGCAGCGCCCGGCTGTTCGTCCACTTTGCGAACCGCGCCACGCCGCTGGACATTGCCACGCGTTATGTCATTCAACAAGGGCTGTTGGGGCGCGCGGTCTATGGCGAATCGCGGCTGGACGACAATATCTCGGTGCCCACGCAAATGTGGGGGGACCGCACCAAGGAGTGGGCGGGCGGCTCCTCGACGGCCCATTTCCTGCTGAGCCACGTGGTAGACCTGCTGCGCTGGTATTTCGCTCCGGCAGAGGTCAAGGAGGTATACGCTATCCACCAGCGGGAGGTATTGGGCTATACCCCCGATGTCTATGACGCTTTTCTGACCTTTGACAGCGGGCTGAAGGTACGCGTCAAGGCGGAGTGGATCAAGCATATCGACGAGTTGGTCGAGTTCTATCTCTCTTTTTCGGGCAGCGAGGGCACACTGATCTATAACAAGCGCGGCGGCTTTGGCACGGAACCGGGGTGGCGGGCCAATCTGTCCACCAGAGTAAGCGCCGAGCAACTGCGACAGCACCAGGAGGCGCTTCTGGCGCGCGGGGCGAATGTGGCCGCCCTGCTGCACCGTCCCACGCCGACGGCGGGCAGCCTGGCGGCAGGCGGTGGACAACTCTCCCTGGCCCTGGAATACCGGGGATTGGGCTATGGCGCGCCGATGGCCCTGGCAGACCACTGTCTGGCGGCGATACAAGAGGGAACGCTGGAACCAAAGGGATGGGAGGGAAACGGGCCGCTGCCCACCCATGTAGATGGCCTCCGGCAGACGCAGATCACCACGGCGATTATCCGCTCAGCGGAGACTGGCCGGGTTATCGAAGTAGACAAACTATGATTGGGGGAAGCAACAATGCAGCTTACAGACATCCTGGAATCGACCATCATGCAGGAAATCGCATCGGGCTTTCAGTTCACCGAAGGGCCGGTGTGGCATCCGGAGGGCTATCTGCTGTTCAGTGATATACCCGCCGGCATCATCTATCGGGTTGATCCTGGCAAACTGGGTGTACCCTGGCGTACCCCTAGCGGGCACTCGAACGGGCTAACCCTGGACCGGCAGGGGCGGTTGGTGGTGTGCGAACATGGTAATCGGCGGGTGACGCGGATCGAAGCAGACGGGGCCGTCGTTCCCCTGGCGACGCACTTCCAAGGGGCACGCCTCAACAGCCCCAACGATGTGGTGGTACGCAGCGACGGCAGCGTGTACTTTACCGATCCCCCCTATGGGGTCAAGCCAGAGGAAAAAGAGCTGCCCTTCAACGGCGTGTTCCGCATCGCTCCCGATGGCGCCTGTCATCTGCTGGTGGACGACTTTGACCGATGCAATGGCCTGGCCTTCTCGCCGGATGAGCAGACGCTGTATGTGGACGATACTACCCGCGGACACATTCGCGCCTTTGACGTGCTGCCCGATGGGAGCCTGCACAACGGGCGGGTCTTTGCGGAACTAAAAGCCGAGGACGAAGGTGTCCCCGATGGGATGAAGGTGGACGTAGAAGGGAACATCTACTGCACGGGCCCTGGCGGGCTGTGGATGTTCCAACCTGATGGAACCCTGATAGGGGTGGTGCGGGCACCTGAGGTGCCCGCCAACCTGGCCTTTGGCGGGGCAGACCGCAAGACCATCTATGTGACGGCCCGCAACTCGGTTTATGCGCTGCGCGCGAAAAATCCCGGCGTCCCCGTTCTCTAGCAATAATCAGCGTACCTCCGGCTTGCCAGTTGCGATGCTGGCAAGCCGGTTTGCTTTTCCAGATGGCTAGATAGCGTGGGAACTGTTAGCCCACGAGCGAGTCAAGGTGACCCCCGAGTGAACGTCGGCAGGCAGGTACTCCTCGGAGAGATTCAACACCACCAGGCGACGCGGGCGCACGGCGCGCCACAGCTTGTCCATATCATTCCAGTCGGGCTGGGAGGGGTTGATACCATACAGGTTGCGGCTCTCGCACATCGGTTCGATGAACTGGTCCCCACGCCCGCAGAAGTGGATGCACCCCCCAAACGCATCCAGCACCTGCTGGTCATAGGGCTGGACGAACTCTTGATACTGGGCGGTAGACAGCATAACGGGCGTGTCGTCGCGCAGCATCGCGCCCCCGCGCATCATGATAGACCAGTGGGCCGTGAACTCGTTGGCCTCGCCCACCAACTCTTTCCACGTACGCAACCAACTGATATAGGTGCGCGTGACGACATCCAGCAGGGCATGGACGGTCTCGGGACAATCGTACAGCCCCAAGAAGATATCCGGCCCCCACAGCAGGTGGGCCACATCAAAGGGGCCTTGCAGGTCGGGGTGGTAGATATGGGTGAACCGGGAGAGCTGCGGGTAAGGGGCCAGCTTCTCCATGTAATATTCCGCCGTATCCAGGCAGGTGGCTCCCAATCCGGCGCGCGGGTCAGGGATGCCCGCATCGATCACACGCAGGATCGCCTCGCGGTCGGGCAGGTGATGGACCCAGGGCATCGAGTTCTCCGTGAGCTGGTATTCCGCGCCCAGGATCGTGGGCAAGATCACCGTGCCATAGTTCGCGCGTATCGCCAGCGGGTAATAGTCTTCCGTCTGGGAATGGAAGAACGGCGCGCAAAGTTGCTGTAACAGCATCTTCTCCCGGTCGAGATGGGTATCGTTGTAAGGGAAATCGGGCCAATCCTGGTCGCCGATCGGCGGCATATCACTCCAGGCGAATGGCAGCTCCTCCATCTCCTCCCAATCAAAGACCCGCCGATAGCCCTGTTCCACGCGGATATAGTGCTCGGAACGAATCATGCGCTCGAATTTGGCGAGATATGTATCCAGCATGGGTAAGAGTCCCCTTTCCATGTATGTTGCGATTGTGCAGTCCGTAGCGCACCTACAATGTACGAAATTGCGGCGGCATTATACCCCGGCCAGGCGGGGGGCGTCAACGAGACCTGTTCTTGTCTCAATCGCGAAAAACGCATCCGGCAGCCCGCAACCTGAGACAATCTGGAACGTCTACATGGAATGGAATACTCATCCTCCCCCGTTTTTCACTTGGTACTGCGATATGCAACAACCTGAGGAGCAGCGGATAAAGCGCCTTTCGCTTCATCCGCGGTACGTTGTTTACGGCTATTGGCGATCAATGGAAAGGGGCTTCGGTGAGGCACTTCTTGACTGGTTGGCCCTGGGTGTCCGGCACGGGAAGAGCAAGTGGTCAGCACCAACAGCACCGGGTTTTCCAGCGCTTGCTGTTGGCGATCAGCCTGATAGGCATCGTCTACACCATAGTGGCGATGACCCTTCGGCCACGATTGACAGGCGCAGCGATGTCGCCTGACCTCTGGGCTGCTCTCCTCGCGCAGCCCGCCCTGGCCGCTGCCTACTGGTTGAACTGGCGGGGACACCCACGCATAGCCCGTGCCATGCTGGTGAGCATCCTGCTCGCCCTGATCGTGGGACTGGCCTGTCACCTGCACGCGCACTATGCTCTGCTCGCGAGCTATGCACTCGCAGTAGTTGGGAGCGCCATATATGTTGGGACCGGGTTCGCCCTGTTCCTTGCAATCGCCAGTGCCATCTCCCACCTCTTGACCCACTCGTCTGCTGCGCTCTCTGCTTGCCCCTCCCTGCTCTATCCGCATTCCCCGATAACCCTGGACGCGGCCTTGTTGGGGGTTGGACTGATGGCCCTCGTCCTCCTGCACTGGCTCTGCGCACGCCAAACCATGATCCTGCTGCACAGGGAACGTAATACGGTCCGTCAACTGCGCCACATGCTCAAATCAAAGGAAGGCGAACTGGCAGACAATCAGGCCAGTCTTGGCGAGATGGGAGCAGCCTGTGAGATGGCAGAGGATACCTGGCGCGCGCTATTCGATCACATTCCCATCGGGCTGTACCGCACGACGCCCGCTGGCGAGATTCTGGACGCTAACCCGGCACTCGTGGAAATGCTCGGCTATCCTGGCCGTGACGCTCTGGTGGGCGTCAATGTGGCAGACCTCTTTGCCTCTCCCGAAGAGCGGGATGATCAACTGGAACAGTTGGGAGAGCTGCGGCTAGTCGCCGACTATGAAATCCGCCTGCGGAGGCTGGACGGCACGATCATCTGTGCTGAGGACAATGCCCGCGCTGTGCGCGATGCCACCGGCGAGGTGCGCTACTACGAAGGTAGCCTGCGAGATGCAACCGCACGGAAAAGGACCGAAGAGGAACTACGCCTCAGCGAATCAAGGTACCGCTCCATCTTTAATACGGCACCTAACCTGATCTTCGTCGTCGATCCGGAAGGGACCATCGTGGACTGCAACCAGCGGGCTGAGGAAATTCTTGGCTACAGCCCCCAATCGCTCATTGGGCGCCCCCTGGCCCATGTCGTCCACGCAGATTCCTTACCCCTGGTGCACGACAGCCTGCAACAGACCTTCCAGAAGGGCCAGGTACGCAACTGCCAATACCAGATGCTCCGCGCGGATGGGAAACGCATCGAGATGAATATGCATTCATCCGTCCTGGGCAACGGCGTCGGCCAACTCACACGGGCCATTTGTATGGTGGACGACATCACGGAACGCGTGCGCCTGGAAGAGCAACTCCGTCAGGCACGCCAGATGGAAGCCATTGGCCGCCTGGCAGGCGGTGTCGCCCACGATTTCAACAACCTGTTGACGGTAATCAACGGCTACAGCCACTTGATGCTTACCGAACTCCAGATGGGTGATCCCCTGCGAGAGGAGATAGAAGAGATCCACCAGGCAGGCCAACGCGCAGCCGAACTCACCCGCCAGCTCCTCGCCTTTGGTCGCCGACACCCACAGGAGGTGCAGATCCTCGACCTGAACCGCCTCCTGGAGAGGCTGACCAAACTGCTCTCCCGGCTGATCGGCGAAGATATCCGGCTCGTCATCAACCCGGCCAGTAATCTGGGCAAGATCGAGGCCGATCCCGCCCAAATAGAGCAGATCATCATCAATCTGGCCGCCAATGCCCGCGATGCCATGCCCGCCGGGGGTATATTGACCATTCGGACGGCCAATGTGGAGCTAGACACGGTCTATGCCGAGACGCACCCGGACATCAGCCCCGGTCCTTATGTAATGCTCAGCGTCAGCGACAATGGCACTGGCATGACGCCAGAAGTGCGCGAGCACCTGTTTGAACCCTTCTTCACCACCAAAGAGGTGGGCAAAGGCACAGGGCTGGGCCTGGCTACCATCTATGGCATCGTCAAGCAGAATGAAGGCAGCATCGTGGTCCACAGCGAGCCAGGTCGCGGTTCCCAATTCGAGATCTATCTCCCGTGGGTCGGTGGGGCTGCGCCAACCCTGCAACAGTCAGATTCGCAGCAGAGCATCCCCCGGGGCGCCGAGACGATCCTCGTCGTCGAAGATAACCCTGCCGTTCGCCAGCTAACAGAGCGCATGCTACGGCGGCTCGGCTATGTCGTGCTGGGCACCTCTTCACCGGCAGAAGCCGCGGAACTGGTCCGCGAGGGGCGGGGATGCATAGACTTGGTGCTTACAGACGTGGTCATGCCGGGGATGAACGGCCCTCAACTGGTTGCGCAGCTACGCGAGGAACAGCCAGATTTGCCAGCGCTCTACATATCGGGGTACACTGAGACTGCTACGCCATACAGGGGCCTGGAATGTCAGGATTTCCTGGTGCAGAAGCCCTTATCTATGCAGCAGTTGGCGGCACGGGTGCGCCAGGTTTTGGAAGAGAAAGGGACTAAGGAAGGGCTGCAAACAGCACCCTAGCGCGAACAGGCGTGCTGGTCCGTAGCCAGGATGAGTCTCGCTGTAGTCAGTTTTGCTGGTCTGGGAGATACGCGGTATGCAGCGGTGGATGTTAGTGGCTCTTGGATCGATTTTTGTCGGCATCGGGATGTTGGGCATCTTTATCCCTGTCCTGCCAACCACCCCCTTCCTGTTGTTGGGTGCCGCCTGCTACGCCAAAGGCTCGCAAGGGTTCTACGACTGGCTGATCAATAACCGATACCTGGGCGGGTACATCCGGAACTATCGCGAGGGAAAAGGGCTGCCCCTGCGTACCAAAATCGTGACGCTGACCCTGCTATGGGCTACCATCGTCTACTCGGTCGTGGTTGTGGTCGAGTTGACGGTCATTCGCGTCCTGTTGCTCCTGATCGCCGTCGCCGTGACTGTCCACCTTTCCAGGCTCCCTAACCTCCGCCAGTAGCCCCTTCCCCGCAAGCCCCAGCCACCGATTACCACAGACCCGGCACCAGCGCCTTGCGTCCGGGCGGGTAATCCTGAAAGTGCTGCCGATACCATTCGTGGTGGGCGCGAGCGCGCGGGGCCAGGTTGGCAATTGTCCACACGGCGAACGCCAGTCCTGGCAGTGACCAGGTAGCCAGCGCCCACCCCATCCATTGCACGATCTCCCCCAGATAGTTGGGACAGGAAACCCATCGGAACAGTCCGCCATAGGGGACATCATACGTCTGTTCGCCAGCCGCACGTAGCCTGCGCAAAAGGCCGTCGGAATGTCGGTTGGCGACAAACCCCACGACAAAGAGCAGCACGCCCGCTAGAAAACGCGCGTCCCCCATCCACTCCCCCGGGTAGCGACTGGCCGCCAGGGCCAGATAGCGGCCATTCAGATAGCCGTTCACCCCGTTGAATAACAGCGCCATCCCCGCGATCAGCACCGGCATGCGCTTGGCCCCACGCGTCAGCCCCAGAGGATAGACGAACGCCCGATGGATATAGTGGACCTCCCAAAGGGCGAAAAATAGTACCAAGACCAGCGCGTGCGTCTCCTCGCCCAACAGGAAACAGGCGGCGAACACCAGGGCGGCCGGGGCTTCCATGATAATCCAGGCCAGCCTGTTGTCTACCGTAAGACCCCACCCCTGACGCGCATGCCGCCCGTAGGGAGCCGTCACGAACAACAACCCCACAAAGGTGACTACCGCCAGCGCCATCCAGGCCACCAGCATATACCCGAACAAGCCATGCTCCCACACCATCGATATTCCTCCCTGAACGTGTGCCCTCGCTCGATGGCATCTCCAGAACGCGCTATCCAGTGCTTATACCCCCAACGCCCGGCTCGGTCAAGCCCTGCTATGCTGTAGGGTGCAGAATTGCCAGGTGAGCGCAAGTGGAGTAGAATCCCTCCGCCACGTACGGAAATCCGGCGGGAATCGCCCGGCGATAGTATTCCTCCAGCCCGCGAGCGCATCGCGGGCTATGTTTGCTGCCTTTGCGAGGGACCAACATGCAAGTTCTTGTAGAGAACCTGGTCAAGACATTCCAGATCGCCGAGAGACAACCCGGAACGTGGGGAGCGATCAAAAGCCTGGTGCACCGCCGTTACCGGGCTGTGCGTGCCCTGGATGGCATCTCTCTCGCCATCGAACCGGGCGAGCTGATCGGCTACATCGGTCCGAATGGCGCGGGCAAGTCCACGACCATCAAAGTGCTCGCCGGTATCCTGGTACCCGACTCTGGCCGATGTGAGGTGTTGGGGCGCGTGCCGTGGCGCGAGCGCGTGGCCCACGTCCGACAAATCGGGGTCGTTTTTGGCCAGCGCACACAATTATGGTGGGACCTGCCCGTCATCGAATCGTTCGAACTGCTGCGCGACATCTATCGTGTCCCGCCGTCCGAGTATTGCCGGGCACGGGATGAACTCGTCGCCATGATGCACATTGAGGCGCTGCTCGACACGCCGGTGCGCCAGCTTAGCCTGGGCCAGCGCATGCGCTGCGACCTCGCGGCGTCGCTGCTGCACTGCCCCACGCTGCTCTTCCTCGACGAGCCAACCATTGGACTGGATGCCATCTCCAAGCTCGCCATCCGGGATTTCGTCCTACGGCTGAACCGCGAGCGTGGCGTGACCGTCATCCTCACCACCCACGACATGGATGACATCGAGGCGCTCTGCTCGCGAGTCTTGCTCATCAACCAGGGCCGCCTTCTGTTGGATGGAACGCTCCACGACCTGCGTGCCCGCGTGACGCAAGAGCGGCGACTCGTCGTCGATCTCTTGCAGGCCGAAGCCATTCAGGATGCGGACGCCACGATCATCCGCAGCGACGGCAATCGGGTGCATCTCGCCTTTGACCCCGAGCGCATCGCCGCCGCGGACCTGATTGGCCGCATCGCGGCCCGCTACGCCATCCGTGATCTGTACGTAGAGAATCCCCCCATCGAAGAGATCATCGCCCGCCTATATGGGGAGACAGAGGGATGAGACCTTATTGGGCAATTGTCCAGGCGCGTTTCCGCATGTTGCTCCAATATCGCGCAGCAGCATTGGCAGGGCTTGCCACACAACTTTTCTTTGGGCTGGTCCGTGTCATGCTGTTTGACGCGTTCTACCGTTCCTCCACCGCGCCGCAACCCATGAGCTATTCAGAAACGGTAACCTATCTCTGGCTTATTCAGGCCCTACTGCTGCTACTTCCGTGGGGCCTGGACTTTGAAGTGCGTAACATGATCCGCTCCGGCACGGTGGCCTACGAGTTGGCCCGGCCCACGGACCTGTATTGGCTCTGGTTCAGCCGCTCTCTGGCAATGCGCACAGCGCCCGTCCTCCTGCGGGCCACCCCCATGTTCGTCATCGCCGCGCTGTTCCTTGGCCTCCAACCACCGGCCTCGCCGATGGCCGCGCTGGCTGCGCTGGCCGCCATCCTGGGCGCGGCGTTGCTCGGCTGCGCCATCACCACGCTGACCACCATCTCCCTGCTCTGGACCATCGCCGGGGATGGAACGGCCCGGCTGCTGGGAACGGCCTCTATGATCTTTTCCGGGGCCATCATCCCGTTGCCCTTCTTCCCGGACTGGGCGCAAACGGCCCTGAATCTCTTGCCCTTTCGCGGCCTCATGGATACCCCTTTCCGCCTGTATATCGGCCACCTGCCTCCCCAAGAGGCAATTCCGGCCATCGCCCACCAACTGGTCTGGACCTGCGCGCTGATCCTGATGGGCCGTGCCATCCTGGGGCGGAGCTTGCGACGACTGACGGTGCAAGGAGGGTAATGCGACCATGCGCAATAGCTTGAAGCTATACCTGCGCTATCTCGGCATCTCGATCCGCAGCCAGATGCAATACCGGGCCTCGTTTGTCATGCTCTCCCTCGGCACTTTTCTCACGACTGCCGCCGAGTACGTGGGCGTGGTCGCCCTGTTTGATCGTTTTGGCAGCCTTCGGGGCTGGACGCTGGCCGAAGTAGCGTTGTTCTACGGCATAACCAACATCGCGTTTGCCCTGTCCGAGGCCTGGGCGCGCGGCTTTGATACCTTTGCTGGGATGGTCAAAAGCGGCGAGTTTGACCGCGTGCTGCTGCGCCCGCGCAGTACCGCCTTGCAAGTGGCGGGCCAGGAGCTACAGCTTATGCGCGTGGGCCGAATGGCTCAGGGCTTGTTCGTGCTCCTCTGGAGCGCGACGGCTCTCAACATCCCCTGGACGTTAGGTCGAATCGCCCTGCTGATGGCTGCTATCCTGGGAGGGGCTTGTCTCTTCTCCGGGCTGTTCGTCCTGCAGGCCACTCTCTGCTTCTGGACCATCGACTCTATCGAGGTCGCCAACACCCTCACCTATGGTGGCGTGGAGGCTGCCCGATTTCCCCTCACCATCTACCGGGACTGGTTCCGCCGCTTTTTCACGTTCGGCGTGCCCTTTGCTTGCGTGACCTATTTCCCCGCGCTGGCCATTCTCGGGCGCCAAGACCCGCTAGGCACATCGCTCTGGTTCCAATCCCTCGCTCCCCTCATCGGATTTGCCTTTCTTCTGGTAGCTCTGCGCGTCTGGCAATTTGGCGTGCGACACTATCGCTCCACCGGCAGTTGAGCCAACACGATACAAGTATCAGTGTAGTACCACCCGTCAGTCCAATCGCGGCACATTTCCTTTGTAAAGGAATGACAGACATGGCGGCATCCAGAAGAACACACAGAAACCATTGACAAACTATCCCAAGTAGGTTATTATGGATATGCTGTTTTCTAGATAATTCATCGACGACGACGAAGGATGTTCCTGGATGGTTGGTTTCGCTCTACCTGCTTCGGTAACGCGATGTCATCCACGACCACGTCAACAATCCGGTGGCTGCTATTTCCTCGTGCCGCTGGGTGTTTCGGCTCGGCCCCGCCTCCTGTTATCTTGTTCCGTTCCGCAACAAACCACGAGTGTGCGTATCCTTGAAGGCTTGTCGCATTCTCTGCGGAACTCGGATTGCTGTCGGCATCACGCCGCAGGCCCCCTTCCACTCGCCTTCCCGCGAACAACCGGGGAAAGGAGGTTGAACCACACAGACGCCAGTCCACGATCGGCCTTGCCATGATGTGAGCAGCAATATAGAGCATCGTAGGAGGAAAAGATGGAACAGAAAGAACTCTCACGCCGCCAATTCCTTCGCCTGGCAGGTCTCGCTGGTGCGGGGGCCATCCTGGGCGCTTGCGCTCCCCAGGTGGTCAAGGAGACCGTCGAGGTCGAAAAGATCGTCACTCAGGTCGTGCAAGAAGTGGTCAAGGAGACCGTCATCATCGAGGGCGAGGCCAAAGAGGTCACCAAGGTTATCGAAAAGGTGGTCACTGCCACTCCTATTCCCAACTTGGTCACCGCTCACGGCCGCGTGCTCCCCGACGACGCAGCCCCGCTGGACAAGCAGGTGTTCTACGAGTCGATTGCCGAACCGGCTCACCTGGACGTTGGACGCGACATCTATCGCGCTAACATCGTGCTGAACTGGGGCACAGAGCCTCTGCTGCGCCGCAATGAGAACCAGGAGATCGTGCCCGCTCTGGCCGAGTCCTATGAGGCCGGTCCAGAAGCAGCCTACTTTGATTTCAAGATCCGCAAGGGCGCCAAGTGGAGCGACGGCACCCCCATCACCGCCGATGACTTTGTCTTCACCTACCAGCATATCTCCAATCCGGACCTGGATACCCCTTGGGTCTGGTTCTACTATGACATCAAGGGCGTCAGGAAACACAAGATGGGCGAGATCCCGGCAGAAGAAGTGGGCGTCGAGAAGATCGATGACCAGACCGTCCGCATCCACGCCGAGGCCGCGGCAGCTCCCCATATCCCTGCCCTGGTCGCCTATCAGGCAGCCACGCCGGTGCCCAAGCACCTGGCCGAGTCCAACCCTGAACACTGGGCCGATACGATAGAAGGCTGGGTTTCCTGCGGTCCCTTCAAGCTGGTCAAGTGGGAGCATAACCAGCGTACAGAATGGGAACCGAACGAGTATTATAACGGCCCTCACGTACCCGGCATCCAGAAGGTCGTGGGTCTGATGGGCCTGCCTGGGTTCAACTCCTGGCTCAACTGCGAAGTGGACCTGTTCAGCCTCACCGTAGCCGATCTGCAGCGCGTCCGCGCCGATCCCAAGCTCAACCCGCTCATTCACTTCTACAACAACTTCCAGACCGATTACCTGGCGCTAGACACCATGAACCCGCCCCTGAACAATCTGAAGCTGCGTCAGGCGCTCTCACACGCCATCGACCGCGAGACCATGTGCTACCAGGTGTTGGCCGGAACGTATATCCCTGGCTATTCCATGCTGCCGCCTGACTTCCCGGCCTACAACCCGGAGCTCAAGGAAGTGCAGAAATTCGATGTGGAACTGGCCAAGCAACTCCTGGCAGAAGCCGGTTACCCCGACGGCAAGGACTCTAGCGGCAAGCAGCTCGAGATCGAGATGTTCGGCAATGGCCGCGATGTCGCCCTGGAGTTCACGCAGGAGCAGTGGGAAACGAACCTGGGAATCAAGGTCAACCTCACCCCGCTCGAGGGTGCCGTCTGGGGCCAGCGTCGCGCCGAGCACTCCATGATGGTCTACAAAGGCCCCTACGAGTACGACTATCTCGACCCAGCCAACCTGCTCACCTCCCTCTGGAAGAGCGTGAACGAAAAAGGCTCCCCACGCCATCCCTGGAGGAACGAGAGGTTCGACGAGTTGGTCACCGAGGCGGGCTCCATGACCGACCACGAGAAGCGCATGGCTACCTACCAGGAAGCGGAGCGCATCCTCGTCGAAGAAGTGGGTGGCATCTTCCTCAAACACATGGTGATGTTCCACGTCTGGTGGCCATACCTGGTTGGGATGCACCCCGACAAGAACGGCAACGTGGTATTCCGCGGGTTGGATATCGCCCGCTTCCAGATGTACATCAACGACACCGTAGACGAGTACCGCAAGCCGCACTAAGCCATGCAGGTTCACGCACGCCGAGGATTACAGATGCCCTCGGCGTGCGTGGCCATCATCGTCCGCACGCCAGAGGGGAATCCCTCCAGACGGCGGACGAGCGTTTTCCAGTCACACCTGTGCTATTGGCAAAGTGATAGCTTGCCGACTGGCCAATACGATTGGCAAAATGGGGGGCTCCTGCCATGTCCTTGGAGAGGGATACCAGCATACACCCGGTTACCGGCGATCCTGTGCACTCCCTGGTCGCCTAGTGATTCGGCCGCGCCCGGATTCCTCCTCCCCTAGTGGCAGATATTGCCCGGCTGGACCAAGTCGTCGCTATCCAGATCAGTATCCATGCCCCCTCACAGGCTCGTTGGCTGTTCCAGAATCGGCTCTCGTTGGGCCCTCTCTGCGCTTTGTCCTATGTTCCCATAACTCTGTGGGACAGAACAATTTGCAAGATAGCTCCCACAGACGCCAGCCGTCTTTGCGTCCGCTTCGCGCACCTAACCTGTGTGCACCTTTAGATGGTCAGCGAGTATTGCAAGCCGCATCAAGCCGTGCAGGTTCACGCATGCCGAGGGTACTAACGGCTCTCGACATGCGTGACCTTCTTTACTCCCGTTGATAAGGGTAGCCCATGAACAAGCCACTACTAGAGGTCCGAAACCTCAGAACTCGCTTCTTCCTTAGCGACCGCACCATACACGCCGTAAATGGGGTGAACCTGACCGTTAACGAGGGGCAGGTACTCGGAATCGTCGGCGAGTCGGGTTGCGGCAAAAGCGTCACCAGCCTGTCCATCATGCGCCTGATCCAGGAGCCGGGCCGCATTGTGGAGGGGGAAATCCTGCTCCACGAGGATGGTCACACGCGCGACCTGCGCAAGCTATCCGAAATCGAGATGCAACATGTGCGCGGCAACGACATCTCGATGGTCTTTCAGGATCCCATGACCTCGCTGAACCCCGTGCTGACCATCGGCTACCAGATCATGGAGCCACTCAAGCTGCACCGGGGGATGTCCAACGAACAGGCGGAAGAGACTGCCGTGGAAATCCTGGAACACGTCGGCATCCCGGAAGCGCGACGACGAATGAGGGATTATCCCCACCGTTTCTCAGGCGGTATGCGCCAGCGCGTAATGATCGCCATCGCCCTGGCCTGCAACCCACGCCTGCTGATTGCCGACGAACCTACAACCGCGCTGGATGTCACCATCCAGGCGCAAATCCTGGACCTCCTGCGAGACCTGCGCGCAGAACTGAACACCGCCGTGATGCTCATCACCCATAACCTCGGCGTGATCGGCGAGCTGGCCGAACAGGTGGCAGTGATGTACGCAGGTATCGTCGTAGAAACTGGACCTGTGAAATCCATCTTTAGCGCCGCGCAACACCCCTATACGCAGGCCCTGATGCTATCTATCCCAAGACTGCGCTCTTGGCCTGACCGGTTAGCCACTATCGACGGGACCCCGCCCTTGCTGCTGCAAGAGAGCGTCGGATGCCCCTTTGAGCCACGCTGTCAGCATCGCATAGAACAATGTGCCCTGGAGCGACCTCAACTGCTCGAGATCGTGCCCGGCCATGCCTCAGCCTGTTGGGTCTCGCAAGCCAAAGGAGGGCTGGAACATGCCTGAACCCTTGCTGCAAACGGTCGACTTGACGAAAAGCTTCCCGGTCCGTAGGGGGTTCTTTGGGCAGAAACGCCTCCGATTGGTTGCCGTGGACCGCGTGAACCTCAGTATCGCCGAGGGCGAGACACTGGGGATTGTGGGCGAGTCGGGCTGCGGCAAATCCACGCTGGGCCTGACGATGATGCAACTGTACGATCCAACCAGCGGCCAGGTGCGCTTTGAGGGCCGCGACCTGGTGGGCATGGAGCCGATGGAGCTGCGTCGCACCCGCCGCCGGATGCAGATGGTCTTTCAGGACCCCTATGCCTCCCTGGATCCCAGACTCACCGTCGAGCAAATCCTGCTCGAACCGTTGAACATCCACAGTATCGGCACACACGCCGAACGCCTGACCGAGGCGCGGCGACTGCTCGACATAGTCGGCTTGCCCTCGGATTCACTGATCCGCTTCCCCAGCGAGTTCTCCGGCGGACAGCAACAGCGCATTGGTATCGCCCGCGCCCTGACGCTCCGCCCCAAACTGCTGATTTGCGACGAGCCTGTTTCGGCGCTGGATGTCTCCGTCCAGGCCCAGATCCTCAACTTGTTACGGGATCTACAAAAAGAGTTCGGACTCACCTATGTGTTCATCAGCCACAATATCGCCGTCACAGGCTTTATGAGTCGCCGCATCGGCGTAATGTACCTGGGCAAACTGATGGAGATTGCCCCTAGCAGCGCCATTGTCAATGAACCGCGCCATCCTTACACGCGAGCGCTGATTTCTGCCGTGCCCGAACCAGAGGCCAACCTGCAGCAGAAAAAACGCAAATTGACGGGGGACGTGCCAAGCCCGATTAACCGGCCACGTGGTTGCGCCTTCCATCCGCGCTGTCCGCTACGGCAGGAACTGGGCCAGCCAGAGATCTGTTCGCAGGTAGAACCAGAAATGAAGGAACTGGGCGCTGACCACGCGGTTGCCTGCCACTTTGCCTGAGAGGGAGAGACACTATGGGGCGCTACATTGTATCACGCCTGACTGGCTTGATCGCTGTCTTGCTTGCCGCGTCTTTTATCACGTTTGCCCTGATGAAAATGGTTCCCGGAGGACCATTCGACGCCTGGGCGCTCCAGAACGCCCAGATGATCCCCGAGGAACTCGTCGAGATGATGGAAAAGAAACACGGCTATGATAAGCCGTTCTTTGAGCAGTACCTCATCTTTTTGAAGAATGCCATACGGTTTGATTTCGGAAACTCGCTGTACAGCTCGGGACGCTCCGTGAATGAGATCATCGCCCAGCATTGGCCGTACACCATCCAGTTGGGGCTTCTGACATTGGCCTTCTCCTCGGTAGTCGGCCTGGCCCTGGGGATTGGCGCGGCGATGAAACAGGGCTCTTTCATCGATCACTTTGGCACCGGGCTTACTCTGCTGTTTCAGGCCATGCCCGGATTCGTGTTTGCCGTACTGATGCAATATATCCTGTCCGTCAAGCTTCACTGGGTTCCCACCGGAGGATGGGAGGGCCCCAAATATTGGATCATGCCGGTCCTGGCCAACTCCCTGGGACCGATCCTGATCTTGCAGCGCTACACGCGCTCGGCAGTCGCCGACGTCATCCGCTCCGACTATGTGCGCACAGCCCGCGCCAAGGGCATGAGCGAGCGCCGAGTCACCCTGATCCACGTGTTCAAGAACGCCCTGACGCCAGTCGTCACGGTTGCGGGTCCGATGACGGCGGGCTTGATCACAGGATCGTTCTTCATCGAACGCATCTTTCGCGTGCCTGGGCTTGGATGGTACTTTGGCAGCGCTATCTCGAACCGCGATCACATTCTGATCATGGCCTCCACGGTCATGTACACGGCCATCCTCAGCGTGACTTATCTGATCACCGATCTCGTCTACGCATTGATAGACCCGCGCGTGGCCTACGTGAAGGAGAGATAATCCATGACGACCGCTATAGCTCAAGCTACAGCAGCCATCCCAACCAAACGAGGCACCTGGCTTACCCTCTGGCTGCGTTTTCGCCGCAAGAAGGCAGCTTTGGTGGGTCTTGTGCTCATCGTCTTGCAGATAGCGATCGCCATCCTGGCCCCTGTTGTGGCCCCGTATGACCCCAATACAGGGGACTATCCGGCTGCCTGGCAGGGCCCCTCTGCCAAACACTGGCTCGGAGCAGACGACCTGGGCCGCGATGTGCTCAGTCGCCTGATCTTTGGCGCGCGCATTTCTATTGCTGTCGGTATCCTCAGTCAGCTATCCGTCGTGGTGATCGGCCTCCCAATCGGCGCTGTGGCAGGCCTCCTGGGCGGCTGGGTAGATTATGCCGTCATGCGCGTCATCGAAATCCTGGCAGCCCTGCCCACCATCTTGCTGTATATCCTGTTGATGGTAGCCCTGGGCCCCGGCTTCTTGAACATCATCATTGCCATGTCTCTGACCGGCTGGTTGGGTATTGCCCGCCTCGTGCGTGGACAGGTGCTCTCCCTCAAGCAAACCGACTATGTCCGGGCGGCGCGGGCAATGGGCGGAGATACCAGGCACATCATCGCGACCCACATCGTGCGCAACACACTGTCCCCCGTGCTGGTCACCATTACGCTGGGCGTGCCTGGGGCCATATTCGCCGAGGCCGGGTTGAGCTTCCTGGGCCTGGGTATTCGCCCGCCTGACCCTTCCTGGGGTCAGATGATCGGCCTGTACCAGCAATACATTCAGAGCGCCTGGCACCTGACGGTCTTTCCGGCCATCGTGCTGGCCATTACCATGCTGGCCTGGCACCTGGTCGGCGACGGACTGCGCGAGGCCCTGGACCCAACTATTCGCGTCTAGGCTTATCCCAACGGCCCCCTGCTCAGGGGGCCGTTGCTTTTCCGCTGGCATTCCCTCTTGCCTTCCGTCCCCCGATGGCTTTTTCACCACTTGGCTGGCAGAGATCTCGCTTGACAAACCCATCGACAGGAGCCATGATGTTGCCTACCGGATCAGTCTAACCAAGATCATAGCTTAATATCTGTACAAGACTCGCCCTGTGGACAGGATAAAAACCGACGCGGACCGATGACAGGCTTGCCTTTCGGCAACACATCGTTACGCCTTCCCACTACCCAGAAAGGACATCCCTTCCCATGACCGCTTCACCAAACCTCGCGCAGCATGACACCGTGCGTTCGGCCTTCCCTGCCCTGCAAGAGGTTACCTACCTCAATGTCGGCACCTATGGCATCATGCCCGAACCTGCGCTGGCATCATTCCTGGAGTGCCTGGGCGAATTCGAGCGCTTTGGAGTAGCCAGCAGAGGCGGCCTGCACCACGCAACCCAGCAGGCGCGCGTCGATCTTGCCACGTTACTGGGTTGCGACCCGTCGGAAATAGCCTTCTCCGGCAACGCGACCGATGGCACCAACCTGGTCCTGGCGGGCTTGCCGTGGCAAGCAGGCGACGAGATCATCACCACCGACCAGGAACACGAGTCCATCGTACACCCTCTGATGTACCTGCAACGCACCCGCGGCGTGCGCGTACAATGGATCGAGGTGTCGCCCGACCCCCAAACGATGATCGCGCGCTGCGAGCAGATCGCCTCCCCGCGCACCAGGTTGCTCGCCTTCAGTCACGTGAGCTGCGAAACGGGAACCCGCCTTCCGGCTAAGGAAATGTGCGCCTGGGCCGCCAACCGAGGGATGCTCAGCCATGTCGATGCTGCCCAATCACTGGGCGTATTCCGCTTCTCTACGTCCGAACTGGGCTGTGATTTCCTGACATCCAACGGCCACAAATGGCTCAGCGGCCCCAAGGGAACCGGCGTATTCTTTGCCCGGTCCGACCGCGTCGGCCAGCTATCCCCGGCCCACGTGGGCGCCGGAACCCTGGAGCGGGTGGATACCGCCACCGGCACCGCCGACCCCTGGCTTTCCTGCCGTCGTTTCGAGTTTGGCACCCGCGCGCATGCGCTGTACGCGGGGCTGGGTGCCAGCCTGAGCTGGCTGTCGCATCTGGGCTGGGCCAACATCGAGCAATACATTGCCGGGCTGAGCGATTACCTTAAGCAACGCATCGCGGAGCGGGCCTATCTGCGCCTGCTCACCCCGAACAAGTGGGAGGAATCCTCCGGGTTGACCACCTTCCAGGTGATAGACCATCCCTTTGGGGGAATCAGCGCCGCCTTGCGCGAGCAGCGCATCCCTGTGCGCGCCATCCCGCACTATGACGCCATCCGCATCTCGACAGCCCACTTTAACAATCGCCAGGATATCGACCGCTTGATGTCCGCCTTGGACGTGATCGTACGTCGCTGAAGGTGCTAGATCGCCCTGTTGATTGACATGTCGCCGAATGGGACTGTCTAGTTCGTATGCATGGACAAAGGAGGTACTCTCGTGTCAGCAACCATGAAACAGCATAACGGCACGCCCACCCTTTTCCTGGATGGCCGCCCCGCCTTCGATGGGCTCCTGTGGGCGTCAGGCCCGAATCCGCACGAGTTCCCCATGGCAGCCTGCGCGCACAAGTTCGCTGAAGCCGGTATCCATCTCTACGCCTTTGATGTGGGCAGCAGCGGCACCCCCGCCGAGTGGTGCGGGCCAACGCCAGACCGGGAAAGCCATTTTGATTTTTCTACCGTCCAGGCCCGCCTGGGGCAGGTGATGGACGTCGATCCAGAGGCCCGCTTCCACCTGCGCGTGCATCTGGAGATGCATGGCCAGTGGTGGCGGGACCTGTACCCCGACGAATGCGAGCTTGCGTCCGACGGCCAGCGGTTCGCCCAATCCTTCGCCTCGCTCATCTGGCGGGAGCAGGCCAGGCAGTTCCTGCGCGAGTATATCGCCCACCTGCAAGCCATCGGTTTGGCCGACCGGGTGATCGCCTACCAGACCGGCACAGGCGGCACAGGCGAATGGGTCAAGGGGCCGGCATCCATGGCCTCTCGCTGCGGGGATTATAGCCAGCCGATGCGCCGCCAATTCCGCGACTGGCTGCGTATCCACTATGCCAACGACGTCGCCCGGCTGCGCGCAGCCTGGGCCAACCCCAACATAACGTTTGACACGGCAGAGGTACCCCCCGCTGCCGCTCAATGGCAGACGACGGCGGGCATCTTTCGCGATCCTCGTCGCGAGCAGGCGGTCGTCGACTATTATCACTCGCTCGCCGACCTGTGCGCCGATCTGCTCATCGACCTGAACCGGACGGTCAAAGAGGCCACCAACGGGCAGGCCCTCGCGGGGGCATTCTACGGCTACTTGATGGAACTCGCCTGGAACGCCAGCTTCTTTGGAGACGGGTTCGAGAGCGAATACTCAACCACCCAGCGCAGCGGCCATCTGGGCCTGGGACAGGCGTTGCGTTCGCCTTATGTCGACTTTATCGTCAGCCCTTACAGCTATGGCTTCCGCGGGATTGGCGGCCACGGAGCGCCCATGCCCCCCACCGAGTCCGCCCGCCTGCACGGCAAACTCTACATCTTTGAGGAGGACTCCCGCCCCTATACCGCCGTACACGACCCGAACTATGGCCATGTGGACACGCTTTCGGACAGCATCGCCGTGCTGCAACGCAACATGGCCGAGGTGCTGACTCGTGGTATGGGCATCTGGTGGCTGGGGGGATCGCCGCAGTATCCGCACATAGACCCCTCCCACGAACCCGCCTTCGGGCCGCTGCTGAAGCGCTTCCAGGAGCTAGGCACCTTTGCCCTGCACCTGGACCGCCAGCCCGCCGCCGAGATCGCCGTCTTGCTGGATGACGAGAGCTTTTTCTACGAGTCCATCCGCAATGACCTGGACCTGCCCCTGATCTTCCAGCAACGCCTCTGGGGCCTGCCCAAGTTGGGCGCCCCCGCCGACTATTACCTGCTCCAAGACCTGCTGGAGGACCGCCTGCCGCCTTACAAGCTCTACGTCTTCCTGAACCCCTTCCACCTCGACGCCAGCCGCCGTCAGGCCCTCCGAGAGTGCCTCTGCCGTGATGGCCGCGTGGCCCTCTGGATCTATGCCCCCGGCTACCTGGCCGACGAGCCGGACATCCAGCACATGACCGACCTCACCGGCTTCCAGTTCGCCCAAGGCGACTACGCCTGGGGTCCCTTGATGC
>Ga0209347_1001596_pt1 | contig 35266 bp, 27 predicted proteins | sample AutmiccommuBRH23_FD_187382 | JGI IMG/M metagenome (GOLD analysis project Ga0209347, IMG submission 187382) | Deep subsurface microbial communities from Mt. Terri, Switzerland - Autotrophic microbial communities BRH/23 (SPAdes) (version 2) | ecosystem: Environmental > Aquatic > Deep subsurface >...
CCGATGAGGATGAAGGCGGCGAGGAAGACGGTCTCGGCGACGACGAGGAGGACGGCCTCGCGGCCGACGGAAAGGATGCTCTTCAGCGCGGTCTTCATGCCGACGGCGGCGATGCCGAACAAGAGCGCCCAGCCGGAGACGTCGGCGGTTATGTCGGCAGCTTGCTTCGGGATCAGGCCGAAGGAGTTGAGCGCGGCGAGCGCCAGAAAGCCGAGCACGAAGCCGGGGATCAGCGGCGGCCGCTTGCCGGCCTCGGCCTCGCTCTTGTGGGTGGCGCGGAATATCAGCGTGAACACCAGCACCACCGGCGCCAGCATGGTGACGCGGATCAGCTTGACCAAAGTGGCGGTCTCGCCGGCCGCGTCGGAAACCGAAAAGCCGGCGCCGACGACCTGGGCGACGTCGTGGATGGTGCCGCCGAGAAACACCCCGATGGCCTGGTCCTTCAGCCCGAAGATCGGGATCAGCAGCGGATAGACGATCATCGCCAGGGTGCTGAGCACGGTGACGCTGAGCACGGTGAAGATCAGGTTGCGCTCGGAGAACTGGTTCTTCGGCAGGACGGCGGCGATCGCCATGGCCGCGGAGGCGCCGCAGATCGCCACCGAGCCGCCGGTCAAGAGCGCCAGCCGCCAGCCGCGGCCGAGCAGCTTCGCCGCGGCGAAGCCGAACAGGATGGTGGCGACGACGCCGGCGACCAGCAGCGCGATCAGGCCGGGGCCGAGGCCGATCAACAAAGCGACGGAGATGCGCACGCCGAGGAGCGCGACGCCGACGCGCAGGATCGTCTTGGCGGTGAAGTTGATGCCGGCCACGCATTTGCCTTCCTCGGTGAGGAAGTTCAGGGCGATGCCCAGGAGCAGCGCCATCAGCATGGCCGGCGCGCCGTAATGTTCGGACAGGAACTTCGCCGCGACGGCGACCGTCGCCGCGACCAGTACCCCCGGGGCGTAGTCGGCAATTCGCCGCGATAGTCCCGACCCAGGGAGCGGAGCCGTCGACGCCATGTCCTGCGCGGCCGGGGACGTTGGGTCGGGCACTGTGCTCGGCAGCACGTCCTGGCTTGCGGTCATGACTCATTCCTTGCGGCGGCGATGGGACGTTGCGCCGAAGCCGGCGGACTGGCGGCGGGCGACGGCCAATGCGCCGCCGCCAGGGTCTACATGTGTCGGTGCTCTTTCAGCATCGGACCTGACGCCGGCGTCCGCTTGTCGGACAGATCCGATGCCTCACCCATGATCGAGTGCGACGCTTGTGCGTCTGCGTGAACGCTCTTGGATCAGACGCCGCGCTGCGGGCGCATGTCTTTGGGGTCGATGCCGGCGACGACGACCGGCTTCTTCATCGCGTCGCGGCGGAACGGCTCGCCGAGCTCCTGGTTGAGGATCACCTCGATGAAGGTGGTGGCGCCCTTGGCCTGGTCTTCGAGCGCCTTGGTGAGGGCGCCGGTCAGTTCGTCCTGGCTGCGCACCGTCACGCCCTTCATGCCGCAGCCCTCGGCGACTTTGGCATAGCTGAGCTTGGGATCGAGTTCGGTGCCGACGAAATTGTCGTCGTACCACAGCGTCGTGTTGCGCTTTTCCGCTCCCCATTGGTAATTGCGGAAGATCACCATGGTCACCGCCGGCCATTCGTCGCGGCCGATCGAGGTCATCTCATTCATCGAGATGCCGAAGGCGCCGTCGCCGGCAAAGCCCACCACGGGCGTGTCCGGACAGCCGATCTTGGCGCCGATGATCGCCGGAAAGCCGTAGCCGCAGGGGCCGAACAGGCCGGGCGCCAGATATTTGCGACCCGCTTCGAAGCTCGGATAGGCGTTGCCGATGGCGCAGTTGTTGCCGATGTCGCTGGAGACGATCGCCTCCTTCGGCAGCGCCGCCTGGATCGCCCGCCAGGCCATGCGCGGCGACATCAGCTCCGGTTCGCGGTCACGCGCTTTCTCGTTCCACACCGTGCCGGGATCGTCGTCCTCGTGATCCATCGAGGACAGCTGCTGCAGCCAGGCCGACTTGGTCTGGTGGATCAGCGCGGTGCGATCGGCCCGCCCGGCGTCGCCGGCCGTGTCCGAGAGCTGGTCGAGGAGCTGGCGCGCCACGGCCGCTGCGTCGCCGCAGATGCCGACGGTGATTTTCTTGGTCAGGCCGATCCGGTCGGGATTGATGTCGACCTGGATGATCTTGGCGTCTTTCGGCCAATAGTCGATGCCGTAGCCGGGCAGGGTGGAAAACGGGTTGAGGCGCGTGCCCAGCGCCAGCACCACATCGGCCTTGGCGATCAACTGCATCGCTGCCTTGGAGCCGTTATAGCCGAGCGGACCGACCGCCAGGCGATGGCTGCCGGGAAAGGCGTCGTTGTGCTGGTAGCCGCAGGCAACCGGCGCGTCCAGCCGCTCCGCGAGCGCGATCGATTCCGGAATGGCGTTGCCGACGACGACGCCAGCGCCGTTGAGGATCACCGGGAACTTTGCCGCCGACAGCAGTTTGGCCGCCTCGGCGATCGCCGCCCGGCCGCCGGCGGAGCGCTCCAGCCGAACGATCTGTGGCAGATCGACGTCGATGACCTGCGTCCAGAAATCGCGCGGGATGTTGATCTGCGCCGGGGCGCAGCCGCGCCAGGCTTTCTCGATCACCCGGTTGAGCACCTCCGGCACCCGCGAGGCGTCGCGCACCTCTTCCTGATAGCAGACCATGTCCTCGAACAGCGCCATCTGGGTGACCTCCTGGAAGCCGCCCTGGCCCATCGTCTTGTTGGCCGCCTGGGGCGTGACCAACAGCATCGGCGTGTGGTTCCAGTAGGCCGTCTTCACCGCCGTCACGAAGCCGGTCACGCCGGGGCCGTTCTGGGCGATCGCCATCGCCATCTTGCCGGTTACGCGGCTGTAGCCGTCGGCGATCAGGCCCGCATTGGTCTCGTGCGCGCAGTCCCAGAAGGTCACGCCCGCCTTCGGAAACAAATCCGACACTGGCATCATCGCCGAGCCGATGATGCCAAACGCATGTTCCATCCCATGCATCTGAAGAACCTTGATGAAGGCTTCCTCGGTCGTCATCTTCATGGTCGTATCCCCTTGATTATACGTGAGTGGAACCGTGTGTCCCGGCGCGCAGATGGATCATTCGGAGCGATCCCGCCGCCGAGGGACTATGAAATTTCGTCCTGATCCCGAGCCGATCCGCCGTTGCCGGACCGCGCGCTCGATCGGGCGGCGGCCGCCTGGCCGTGCCGCGGGCGGTCCGGACGAATCGTCCGATCAGCCCTTGCCCTTCCACGGAATGAGCTTGCGCTCGGCAAAGCGCATCAGCATCTCGATCCCATAGCCGATCAGGCCGATGATGGTGATGCCGATCACCACCGTGTCGGTCTGCAGGAAGTTCTTGGCGATCATGATCATCGAGCCGACGCCCTTGTCTGCCGCCACGAGTTCGGCGGCGACGACCGTGCCCCAGCACACCCCCATCGCGGTCCGAAGGCCGGTGAAGATCTCCGGCAGCGCATTCGGCAGGATGACGTGACGCAGGATCTGCATCTTCGAGGCGCCGAGCGAGTAGGCGGCGTGGACCTTGGAGATCTTGACGCTGGCGACGCCCGAGCGCGCGGCGATGATCATGATGAACAACGCGGCCAGGAACAACAGGAAGATCTTGGCTGTCTCGTCGATGCCGAACCACAGGATGATCAGGGGAATCAGCGCCAGTGGCGGGATCGGCCGGACGAATTCCACGATCGGGTCGAGCAGGCCGCGGCCAATCGTCGTCAGGCCCATGGCCAGTCCCAGCGGCACGCCGACCAGCGTTCCGAAGAAGACGCCGGAGATGACGCGATAGACACTGACCCAGATATGTTCCCACAGCGCGGTGTTGCGAAAGCCGTTGCTGATCAGCGAGCTAAGGCGCTCGAAGACGGCGTCGATGGAGGGCCAGTAGATCGGCCGGATCCAGCCGAAGGCGGACGCCGCGAGCCACAGGCCCAAGAGCAGGGCGACGGTGAGGATCGAATAGGCCCGACCCGAATTGACCGCCGACGAATCGCCGAACTTGACGGTCTTTTGACGCGTGAAGGTATTGTCGGCGATGCCGAGCCAGATCGCCAGCTCGGATGGCCGCGGGGTCGATTTCGGCGAGTTCTCGGTGGTGTCGGTCATCATCCGTTCCCCTATCAAGCCACGTCGCCGTCGACATGGCCCATGATTTCTTCCTCCATGCCCCAGATCATCGTCAGAATTTCTTCGCGCTTTTCGATGAAGTCCGGCGATGCCTTGATTTGTCGCGGGCTCTCCGTCAGCCCCATTTCCGCGAAGGGCAGTCGGTACTCCCTGAACACCCGGCCTGGACGCGGAGCCATCACCATCAGGCGTTCGCCCAGAAACAGCGCCTCCTCGACCGAATGGGTGATCAGGATGATGGTCTTGCCGGTCTCTTTCCAAAGCTTCAGGACGAGGCCCTGCATCTTTTCGCGGGTTAGGGCGTCGAGGGCGCCGAGCGGCTCGTCCATCAAGATGACGTCGGGGTCGTTGGCGAGGCAGCGGGCGAGGGCGACGCGCTGCTGCATGCCGCCGGACAATTGATAGACCGGTTTGTCGCCGAAACCTCGCAGCCCGACAATGTTCAGGAGACGCTCGACGGTGGCACACACCTCGGCCTTCGGCTTGCCGGCCATATCGGGGCCGAAGGCAACGTTCTGCTCGACGCTCAACCATTCGAACAGGGCGCCCTGCTGGAACACCATGCCCCGGTCGCGGCCCGGCCCGGTGATTCGCGACAGACCGCCAACGCCGTCACCGGACGCCCCCTCGGCGGTGCCATCGCCTTCATAGTGGATGCTTCCCGAAGTGGGCGACAGGAAGCCGGCCATGATGTTCAGCAATGTCGTCTTGCCGCAGCCGGACGGGCCCAGCACCGACAGAAGTTCTCCGGGCTTGAGGGAGAACGAGACGTTTTTCAGCGCCTGCACGCTGCCGCCGGACGGCAGTGTGAAAATCATCGAGACGTCGTCGACGACGAACCCTTTCATCGAAATTCCTTCGCTGGTCCGATTCAACTAGGTAGGCGCGGCATGGTCTTCCCATACCGCGCTTGACGCAATCGCTACTGAAGGAAGGACGGGTCGATCATGCCGCTGTAATCATCGAGGGCTTTGTCCATCTCGCCCTGGGCGACGAAGAAATCGGCGACCTCCTTGGTGAACTTCTGGACCGATCCGCCGAGCCAGTTATCCGAGGCCTGTTCGGCGCTGGTGGGAAATGAGAACATGCCCAACATCTCCGTCGCCGCCGGAAGGTCCATGCCGGAAGCCTTGGCGATGATCGCCTGATATTTTTCCGGGTCGGCCGCATAGGCCTCATTGGCCTTGCTGGTCACGTCCATGAATTTCCGGAGCAGATCCGGGCTCTCCTCGGCGAACTCCTTCGTCACGGAAATCACGTCGAAGACGCGAATGCCGATTTCCTCCTGCTCGGCCGCCGTCATCAGCACCTTGCCATATTCCTTCATGCGCTGGAGCGGTCCGCCGAAGGCGCAGCCCATCGCCACATCGCCGCGCCCGAGCGCGATGGCGGCGTCGGCGCCGTTCATCTGCACCAGGTCGACCTTGGTGGCGTCGACGCCGAGATGATCGAGCATGCGCAACAGCTTGTAATGGGTGACGTTGCCGATCGGCGTGGCGACCTTCTTGCCTTCCAGATCCTTGGCATTGTCCTGGGTGATGCCGGCGTCATCGCGCACGACGCAATTGTCGGCTTCCGCGTAGGACACGGCAATCCCGACAGTCTTGAGGGGAAGGCCGTTGGAAACGGCGACGACGAATGGCACCAGTCCCTGGCTGAAGGCAATCTGAACGTCGCCCGAGGCCATCGCCTGCGACATCTCGTTGCCGTTGCCGAAGGCTCGCCAGTTCACCGTGACGCCGAGTTCCTTTTCGTAGGTTCCGTCGACCTGGGCGATCTGGTTGGCTGTCGGCCACTCGAGGAAATAGGCGACGGTGATTTCAGAGGGCTGCGCCACCGCGATGGACGTCGTCAGGGCGAATGCCGCCGCGGCCGCAAGGCCGGTCGAGATGCGAGTGAGAGATGTCATGTCGGCGTTCCATTTCTGTGAGATTGACGGTGGCCTGTCGAGCCGATGGAATTTCTGCCTGGTCTGATGCGAATGCGATCGATCGGACGGCATCGAGCCGCCCTTGGACATCTGCCCGGGCGCCGAGGCTGCGAGCGACGGCGTCAAAGCCCACGGTCAACCCGGCGGTCGGACAGTCTACGCGCTCCTGTCTCCTCCCGAGCGCTGCATTCTGTCCGTGATGCTATGTCACAAGACCGGTGGCGATTAGGTCCAAAAGCGGGATTATGATGGGTCCAGACGTCGCCTATTGAGCGAGGCGACAGTGATTGCGTCAATTCTGCGAGGATCACTCCGGTCGGGATTGCAATCTTCTTGCAACTCTGAAGACCCGACGTGGCGGGTCGGCGCGCTGACTGCAGGGGGCGCAGAAACCATCGGTCGCTCCCCGGGTAAATGCTAAGTGATAAGTGCGAATTCTCCAAGGAAGGCGCCTCGAACACATGGCAGGCGGTGGGTGTTCTTGAGGCAGGCCTCGAGAAACGGCGCTACGGCACATGCCACTCCGTCGCGTTTGATGCCGCCGTGCTTCTGAGGGAGGACGCCAGAGGGCCAATAGGCGCACGAAAATTCATAGATATGAAAAATGAACTGATTATTTCACGATGACATGATCTTTTTGTTTGGAAAGACGAGGAATGGATGGCAGACGTGTCGACAACAGCCGCAGTCGCACATGACGGGTCCGGAGAGGCGAGCAGAACGTCACTCGGCGCCGATTTGCGCGCCCTGCGCAAGGCAAAAGGGCTGACGCTGGCGGAGCTGGCGCTGAGCATCGGCCGCTCGGTCGGCTATGTCAGCCAGGTCGAGCGCGGCATCTCCGCTCCCGCCATCGACGACCTGCGCAAACTCGCGACGCTGTTCGGGGTGCCGCTCGGCTGGTTCTTCGTCAACGACGAGGCGCCCGAGAACGAGCGCGGAGTCGTCGTGCGCGCCGGCGCTCGCCGCAAGGTCGGCACGCAAGAGGCCGGCCTGACCGAGGAATTGCTGTCACCCGACCTTGGTGGCTCCTTCGAGCTGTTCCGTTCCGTGTTTGCACCCGGCGCCGAGCTTGCCGAAACGCAACGACGCGAAACCGAGGAAGCTGGTTATCTGATCTCCGGCGAGCTTGAACTCATCCTTGACGACCGTTGCCTGCTGTTACGGGCCGGCGACAGCTTCCGTTTCGCTCATCAGGCCTATCGCTGGCGCAATCCGGGCATCGAGCCGGCCGTCGTCATCTGGGTCATCTCCCCCCCGGTTTATTGAGGTCCCGCCATGGCCGAGCTTCCGTCCCACGCCCGCGTCGTCATCATCGGAGGCGGAGCAGTCGGCTGCTCGAGCCTTTATCATCTGGCCAAGGCGGGCTGGAGCGATCTCCTGCTGCTCGAGTCGAACGAGCTGACGTCTGGCTCCACCTGGCATGCGGCCGGCAACTGCCCGAACTTCGCCGGTTCCTGGGGCATCATGAAGATGCAGAACTACTCCAACCGGCTTTACGAGAGGCTGGGTGAAGAGGCCGATTATCCGATCAACTACCATGTGACCGGCGCGCTACGCCTCGCCCATAGCAAGGAGCGGATGCAGGAATTCGAGCATGTGCGCGGCATGGCCCTCAATCAGGGCATCGCGATGGAGATGGTCACGACGGCGGAGATGCGCGATCTTTGTCCCTTCCTGGAAGCCCATGACCTCCAGGGCGGATTGTGGGACGCGGCGGACGGGGACATCGACCCGGCGCAGATCACCCAGGCGTTCGCCAAGGCCGCGCGCGGAATGGGCGCGACGATCATCCGATTCTGCCCAGTGACAGGGTTGAGCCAACAGAGCGACGGCACCTGGCATGTTGTGACCGCCAAAGGCACGGTGAAGGCCGACATCATCGTCAACGCCGCTGGCTACCGCGCCGCGGAGCTCGGTCGCATGATTGGCCGCGACGTTCCGACGGTGGCGATGTCGCACCAATATCTCGTCACCGAGGAAGTGCCCGAATTCTCCGCGCGCGAGACGAGCATCCCAGTGGTCCGCGATCCCGACTCTTCCTACTATCTGCGCCAGGAAGGCAAGGGCCTGATCCTCGGCCCCTACGAGCACCAGGCCACGCCCTATTGGGTGGGCCGTGCCGATCCGATGCCGGCCGATTTCTCGTTCCAGCTCTGGTCGGACGATCTCGACCGCATCGAAAGCTATATCGAGGATGCCTGCGCGCGGATGCCGGTGCTGGCCAGCGCCGGCATCCAGAAGGTCATCAACGGGCCGATCCCCTATGCGCCAGACGGCCTGCCGCTGATCGGTCCCGTCCCCGGCATCAGCAATGCCTTTGAAGCCTGCGTCTTCACCTTCGGCATCGTCCAGGCCGGTGGCGCCGGCAAGGTGCTCGCGGACTGGGTCACGGAAGGCGAGACCGAATGGGACATGTGGGCGGTCGATCCGCGCCGTTTCACCGACTTCGCCACCAAGTCCTACTCGGTCGCCAAGGCCGTCGAGGTCTATTCGCACGAATACGCCATTCACTACCCCCATCTGGAATGGCCGGCAGGGCGCCCCGCCAAGACCTCGCCGGTCTACGAGCGGCTGAAGGCCAAGGGCGCTCGTTTCGGCGCCCGCGGTGGTTGGGAAAAACCGACCTGGTTCGGGACACCCGGCGACGAGGACGCTCCCGAGACCTATGGCCGTGGCGACTGGTTCGAGTCGGTGGCGCGCGAATGCGATGCCGTCGCGAACCAGGTGGGTATCCTCGACCTCACCGCTTTCGCCCGGTTCGAGCTGAAGGGCGAGGGGGCAGCGGAATGGCTGGGCGGCATGATCGCCGGCGCGCTGCCGAAGCCCGGCCGCGTCACCCTCGCCTATCTCTGCACCAGGGGCGGACGCATCCTGACCGAGCTCACCGTCACGCGCTTTGCCGAAGATCATTTCTGGCTGATCGGCGCCGTGGGTGGCCAGTGGCACGATCGCGACTGGCTGCGGCGCCACATGCCGGTGGACGCCGATTTCACGCTGACCGACGAGACGGCCGGCTGGGGCACGCTGGTCATCGCCGGGCCGTGGTCGCGCGACCTCCTCGCCAAGGTCGCGGACAGGGACCTGTCCAACGCGACGTTTCCCTGGCTCTCCCACCAGCCGGTCGAGATCGGCATGGCGCGGGGCCTTGCGATCCGCGTCAATTATGTCGGCGAACTCGGCTACGAGCTGCATCTGCCGCTGGCGACGCTCGCCGGCGCCTACGATTTGTTATGGCAGGCGGGCGAGGAATTCGGCATCGCGGATTTCGGGGTCTACGCCATGGATTCCATGCGGCTGGAAAAATGCTACCGCGCCTGGAAGAGCGATCTGTCGACCGACTATTCGCCGCTGCAGGGCGGGCTCGACCGTTTCGTCCGGCTCGACAAGCCGGACTTCATCGGCCGCGACGCGCTGATCCGGGAACGGCAGGCTGGCGTTGCCGAGCGTTTCGCACCGTTGATCGTCGATTGTGCGGCTGACCGCAGCGGCGTCGATCCGGTGTCGCTTTCAAGCGTCTGGAAGGGCGAGGAGCGGGTCGGTCTCGTCACCTCGGCCGGCTTCGGCCATCGCATCCAGAAGACGATCGCGCTCGCCATGCTGCGCGCCGATCTCGCCGAACCCGGCACCGAAGTCGAAATCGAGATCCTCGGCGAGCGCCGCAAGGCCACGGTCGTCGCCGAGCCCATTTACGACCCTCGCAACGAGCGGCTGAAAGGTCTGTCATGACGACGAAACCGGTCCCTTCCTCGGCGCGCGCGGTGATCATCGGCGGCGGCGTCATCGGATGCTCGCTCGCCTATCACCTGACCAAGCTCGGCTGGACGGACGTCGTCCTGTTGGAGCGAAAGCAGCTGACCTGCGGCACGACGTGGCACGCGGCGGGCCTGATCGCGCAGCTCCGGGCGACCCACAACATGACGCGGCTCGCCAAATATTCGCAGGAGCTTTACGGCACGCTGGAGGCCGAGACGGAGGTTGCGACCGGGTTCAAGCGCAATGGCTCGATCACCCTCGCCTTGACCGGCGAGCGGCTGCAGGAGTTGAAGCGCGGCGCCTCGATGGCGCGCTCCTTCGGCGTCGAGATCGAGGAGATCTCGGTCGCGGACGCCAAGCGCCTGAATCCGCTCTATAATATGGAAGACGTCACCGGTGCCGTCTATCTGCCGAAGGACGGGCAGGGCGATCCGACCAATATCGCGCTGGCTCTGGCCAAGGGCGCCCGCATGCGCGGCGCGCAGATCATCGAGGGCGTCGCGGTCACCGCCATTCACCAGGCCGACGGCCGCGCCACCGGCGTCGCCTGGGAGCGCGGCGAGGAGAGCGGCAATCTCTCGGCCGATGTGGTGGTGAACTGCGCCGGCATGTGGGCCCGCGATGTGGGCCAGATGGCGGGCGTCAATGTGCCGCTGCAAGCCTGCGAACATTTCTACATCGTCACCGAAGCGATCGCCGATCTGCCGCGCGACATGCCGGTGATGCGGGTGCCGGACGAGTGCGCCTATTACAAGGAGGATGCGGGCAAGCTGTTGCTCGGCGCGTTCGAACCGCGCGCCAAGCCCTGGGGACAGGACGGCATTCCGACCGATTTCTGCTTCGACCAGTTGCCGGAGGATTTCGACCATTTCGCCCCGATCCTGGAGATGGCGGTCAATCGCTTTCCGGCGCTCGAAAAGGCGGGAATCCATACCTTCTTCAATGGACCGGAGAGTTTCACGCCGGACGACCGGTATCTGCTTGGCAAAGCGCCGGAACTCGCCGGGTTCTTCGTCGCGGCGGGCTTCAATTCGGTCGGTATCCAGTCGGCCGGCGGCGCCGGCATGGCGCTGGCGCAGTGGATCGAGGATGGCGAGCCGCCCTTCGATCTCTGGGATGTCGACATTCGCCGGATGCAGCGGGTGCAGAACAACCGCACCTATCTCGTCAACCGCGTCAGCGAGACGCTCGGTCTGCTCTATGCCGATCATTTTCCCTATCGCCAGTTCGAAAGCGCCCGCGGAGTACGGACCTCGCCGCTGCACGAACGCCTGGCCGCGCGCGGCGCCTGCTTTGGCGAAACGGCGGGCTGGGAGCGGGCCAACTGGTTCGTGCCGAAGGCGGATCTGGAACGCGGGGTCAAGCCCGAATATCACTACAGCTGGGGCCGGCAGAACTGGTTCGACTACGCCGCCGGCGAGCACAAGGCGGTGCGCGAGGCGGTCGGGCTGTTCGACATGTCGTCCTTCGTCAAGCTGCGGGTGGAAGGCCGCGATGCCTTCGATGTCCTGCAAAAGCTGTGCGCCAACGATGTCGACGTGGCGCCGGGCCGCATCGTCTATACGCAATGGCTCAACGAGCGCGGCGGCGTCGAAGCCGATCTGACCGTGACGCGGCTCTCCGAGACCGCGTTCCTGGTGATCACCGGCGCTGCCCAGGGCGTCCGCGAACTGGCGTGGCTGAAGCGCCATATTCCGGGCGACGCCCACTGCACCGTCACCGACGTCACCAGCGCCGAGGCCTGCCTGCCGGTGATGGGGCCGAATGCGCGCAAGCTCTTACAGTCGCTGACCGGCGCCGATCTTTCCAACGCGGCGTTTCCGTTCGCGACGGCCCGCGAGATCGAACTCGGCATGGGCGTCGTGCGCGCCCACCGCATCACCTATGTCGGCGAACTCGGCTACGAGCTCTACATGCCGAGCGATCTCGCCCGGCATGTCTTCGATACCGTGATGGAGGCAGGCGACGCATTCGGCCTGCGCCTTTGCGGCATGCACACCATGGATGCCTGCCGGCTGGAGAAGGCGTATCGCCATTTCGGCCATGATCTGTCCGACGAGGATCATGTGCTGGAGTCGGGGCTGGGCTTTGCCGTGAAGCCGGACAAGACGTCTGGCGCCTATGGCGATTTCATCGGCCGCGCCGCCGTGGCAGCGAAGAGACAGGCTGGCCTGACCAAGCGGCTGGTGCAGTTCAAGCTCGATGAAGCCGAGCCGCTGCTCTATCACACCGAGCCGATCTGGCGGGACGGCGCGATCGCAGGGTTCCTGACCTCGGGCGGCTACGGACATCATCTCGGGGCGGCAATCGGCCTTGGCTATGTGCAATGCGAGCCGGGCGAAAAGCCCGGCGATATCGTCGGTTCCTCCTACGAGATCGAGGTCGCGGGCGAGCGCGTCGGTGCCATCGCCAGCCTCAAGCCGCTCTACGATCCCAAGTCGGAGCGGGTTCGCGCCTGAACTGAACGAGGGGCCTCATACAAGGGCGAGTTTGATCAGGCCGATGGCGCAAAGCACGACCAACATCGCCAGGACGAAGGTGCGGAACGATTGCGGGCTGGCGGACAGGAACCGCCGCCCGCCCAACCAGACCCCCAACGCCATGAAGGGCAGGGCGAAGCCGATACGCGCCAATGCCGTCACGTCGAACAGGCCATTGAGCGTCAGCAGCGCGCTGCCCCAGAGATCGATGGCGAACAGATAGGCGATGAAGACGGCGCGCATGACCGGCGCCGGGATTCGCCCGGCGGTAAAGGCCAGCGCGACGACGAGGCCGCCGACCCCGGCGGCGCCGTTGACGATACCCGACACCAGACCCGTTGCGGCCAACAGGCTGCCGGACAGACGCAGCGCCAGCCCGGGACTCAGCCACAAGAGCAGGCTGGCGAACAGAATGAAGGCCAGCAGTGCGCTCTTCACCGGCTCGGGCGGCAAGGTGGCGAGCAAATGAACGCCGATCGGATTGCCGATCAGCGCGCCGGCGAACAGGAATCCCAGAATTCGCCAGTCGATCTCGCGCCAGACGCCGCGCGCCTGACCGAGGCTCGCCGCGATCTCCAGGCCGATGGCGATCGGCACCAGTTCGGCCGGCGGCAGGATGAGCGTCAGCGCCGCCATGATCACCGCCGACATGCCGAATCCGGCATATCCCCGCGCAAAGCCCGCGCACAGGAAGACCGCCGCGCTGAGGACGAGGCCGCCGGCGCCAAGGTTCAACATCGATGCGGGCATGGGAGACCGGTCATCATTATTCGGCGGCTTGCGTCGATGACGAGGGCAGGCTCCTGACGATCTCGGCCAATTTGCGAACGCCCTCGGCGATACGGTCGGTGGCGATCGCGGAGAAGCCGAGGCGGAAATAGTTTCGCGGCGGGTTGCGGCCGGCGAAGAAGAAATCGCCGGCCTCGATGACGATCCCTTGCTTCAGCGCCCGCCGCGCCAATTCACCGGCATCGAACCCCGGCGGTCCTTCCAGCCAATAGCTGGTACCGCCGAAGGTCGGGCTGCGCGACCAGAACGGCAAATGGGTCTGCAGCGCCTCGCCCATGACCCGCCAGCGTTCGCGGTAGACACGGTGCAATCGCCCCAACAGCGCATCGTGATGTCCGAGAGCCAGGAAGAGGGCGGCGGCGCGCTGGTTGTTGCCGGGCGGGTGGCGCAGCATCAGCCGGCGCAGTGCTCGCGCCTGATCGATCAGCGGTTTCGGGGCGACCAGAAAGCCGATCCGGACGCCCGGCACCAGGGACTTGGACAAGCTGCCGATGTAGATGACCCGCCCCTCCTTATCCAGCGACTTCAGCGCCGGGGTGGGGGCGGAGACATAGTTGGCCTCGAACTCGTAATCGTCCTCCAGAATGATCAGGTTGTTGGCGCTGACGAGCGCCAACAATTCCTTGCGCCGGGACAGTGGTAGCGTCGCCGTGGTGGGGAAATGATGCGACGGGGTGATGAAGGCCAACTGACAGGCGGCCAGCCGCTCGTCCATCACCAGCCCATTCTCGTCGACCGGTATCGGCACGACGTGCCGGGTGCGCAAGGCGAACATGTTGCGCGCGTCGGGATAGCCCGGGTCCTCGATGGCGACGCGCGTGTTCGCTCCGACCAGCAGACTTGAAACCAGGTAGAGGGCGTTCTGAGCGCCCATGGTGATGAGAATCTCCTCGTCACGCGCGGCGATTCCCCGGCGGGGCAGGATGCGGGTGCGGATCTGTTCGATCAGCATCGGGTCATCGGCGTTGAAACGGTCTGCCGTCCACTGGTCCAGACCTTTTGCACCCATGGCCTGGCGGACGCAGTCGCGCCATTCGGAAATGGGAAACAGGGTGTGATCGATCTGGCCGTAGATGAAAAGATAGGGATGGTCCCGCCAGTCTTCCGGCTTGACGATATTGACCTGACCGGCGGGATGGATCCGCAGGCGCGCCTGCCAGTCGATCTTGCCTTTGTCCTCAGTCGGGGCAGCCGCGTCCGCCGACGGCACCAGTCCCGTCAGGACATCGGGGTTGACGTAAAAGCCGCTGCGCTCCCGCGCAAGCAGGAACCCATCCTCGACAAGGGCCTGATACGACAGCACGACGGTGTTGCGCGAGACGCCGAGCTGGCGCGCCATCGCCCGAGTGGAGGGAACCGATTCCATCGCCGAGAGCTGGCCGGCCAGCACGGCGGAGACCAGACCCTCGCGAATCTGCGCCTGCAGCGTGAAGGTTTCGCCCTTGTCGACATGAAACAGTGCATTGCGCATGACGGTCCTGGCCTTACCCAATTGGGCTATCTGGTCCTACGATCAGGCCAGACCGGACGGTATCGTGGGGAAGCTGACATTCGCAAGTGAATCCGGGTGCGCCCGCCAAACTCCCATCGAGGTGAACCATGAGCTCCAGATCCGCAGCCGCAGACGTTGCCTTTTCACCCACCAATTCCCTCGAAGCCCATTGGATGCCGTTTTCCGGCAATCGCGACTTCAAGCAGAGTCCGCGGATGGTGATGCGCTCAGAGGGCATGTTCTGCTGGGACCAGAACGGCAATCAGGTCATCGACGGGTCGTCCGGCCTGTTCTGCTGCCCCGCCGGTCACGGGCGCAAGGAAATCGCCGATGCCGTTCACCGGCAGATGCTGAAAAATGACTATGTCGCGCCCTTCCAACTGGGCCAGCCGACTTCCTTCGCCCTGGCACAGAAGGTCGCCGATCTTCTGCCGGAGCTGATCAACCACGTCTTCTTCGTCAATTCGGGTTCGGAGTCGATCGACACCGCGTTGAAGATCGCCATGGCCTATCACCGCGCCCGCGGCGAGGGTGAGCGCATCCGCTTCGTGTCGCGCGAGCGGGCCTATCACGGCGTGAACATCGGCGGGGTGTCACTGTCCGGCATGATCAAGAACCGCGAGGCGTTTCCCGCCACCATGCCGCATGTGGCGCTGATGCGGCATACCTGGCAGGAAGAGAACAAGATGACGCGCGGCCAGCCCGAGCACGGCGCCGAGCTCGCCGAGGATCTGGAGCGCATCTGCCAGACATACGGTCCGCGGACCATCGCCGCCTGCTTCGTCGAGCCGGTCGCCGGCTCCACCGGAACCCTGGTGCCGCCAAAGGGCTATCTCAAGCGGCTGCGCGAAATCTGCGACAAACACGGCATCCTGCTGGTGTTCGACGAGGTGATCACCGGTTTCGGCCGTCTCGGCGCGCCCTTCGCCTGCGACAAGTACGATGTCGTGCCGGACATCGTCACCATCGCCAAGGCGCTGACCAACGGCGCCATTCCGATGGGCGCGGTCGCGGTGCGCGACGCGGTCTACGAGACGGTTACCAACGCCAGCCCCGAGGGCGCCGTCGAGTTCTTCCACGGCTACACCTATTCGGCGCATCCGGCCGCCTGCGCGGCGGGACTGGCGGCGCAGGAGATCTACGCATCCGAGGGCCTGTTCGACCGCGCGGCGGAATTGGCGCCGTATTTCGAGGAGGCGATCTTCGGCCTCAAGGACCACCCGCTGGTGTTCGACCTGCGGGTGGTCGGCCTGATGGCCGGCGTCGAGGTCAAGAGCGACGGGGCGCCGGGTCGGCGCGGCCAGCAGATGCAGAAGGATCTGTTCTGGAACGGCTGCCACGTGAAGTTCACCGGCGACGTCGCGGTGGTGGCGCCGGCCTTCATCGCCGAGCGCAAGCATGTCGACGAGATCGTCGACAAACTGCGCAAGACGCTCGATCAGCATCTTTAGCACTGTGGTTTTTGCAGTTCCTTCGAAGAGCATTACCTCACGATCGATCGCGCGCCGGAGCGCCAGCCCAAGCCCATCGAGCTCGCCGACACCTTCCTGTCGCCGCTCAATATGCAGCGCGAGCAAAAGGGCGAACCGAAGGGCGGGGGGCATGTGAGGTGCTGTTCCTCGAACAGTGGAGCGCAATCGCCTTCGCGGGATTCAGGACGCATGGCACGCCCAGCGAGCCGCGGCAAAACCCGCACCGAAGCCGAAGCCTCGCAAGATCAACCGCGACCGCCGCCGCCGCCTCGTCGAGAGCACGGTGGAAACCCTCAAGACCGGACAGCCGACGCACTTCGCCTACGAGGCCGCGTGTCGGCACAGGCTGCGAAGCGGCTTCTGTCGCGACGGCTGGACATGGCGCGACGCGGACGCGCCGGCGCTCGACATTGTGGCGACGGCGCTCCGGTTCATAGGCGCCAAACGGCCGACCTGGATGGAAGGCCAGCTGGAACATACCCAGGAAGGATTTTCCCCGATCGAGCGCACCCGTTGTGTTCGGTGCGGCGGGAACATGCCCGACGACGATCTGCAAAACGGATGGGAGCGCCGCTATTGCTCCAACATGTGCCGGAGTAGCGACTGGCTGAAATGGGAGGGGGTTTCCGGCGAACGGCGGACGCGGGCGGAATACTGGGCTGCAATGGCTGTGACCGGCGAAGCGAAGAAGCTCCAGCGCGAGCGGCCGTGCCAGTGGTGCGGAACCATTCATCCCGCGCAACATCGTCGACGACATCGCCCATTGTTCGCGAAGCTGCGCGGCGAAGACGAAAGGCGCGCAACGCAAGATCATGAAGCCATGCGAGGCGTGCGGCGAGCTGTATCACGTCAGCCGCCCCGGCGCCGGCAAGCGGTTTTGCTCGAAAGCCTGCTGGAATAGCGTCAACCTGATTCGGCGTCAGCCCTGCGAATGGTGCGGCACCGAATTCACGCCGAAGTCACGGCGCGTCCGATTCTGTTCGCCACGCTGTTCGGCCCGTTATTGATGCGCGCCGCCTGCTGCCGCGATACTTTGCGAGGCCGCAGAATAGGCGCACCATGTCGCGTTGCATGTCGCGTTGCATGTCGCGTTGCATGTCGCGTGGAGTCGCCGAGTGTCACCGGAAACCCGTGGAAATCAAGGGAACTGGTTCGCAACATGTTGCGACATAAAACGAAGCGGAACGTCGCCGACCGGCCTCATAAGTGTTTGTTCTGACTTGGAAATTTGTTGGCTGGGGAACCTGGATTCGAACCAGGACTAACGGAGTCAGAGTCCGTGGGTCTACCGTTAACCTATTCCCCACCGTAGCGGCCGCCTGTCAGCGCCGCGGATGCAAGCCCATATAGACGCAGGCGGCGCCACTGTGAACCCTCTGCCGCGATTTTTCCGCGATCCCCATGCCCGGACCGATGCGCCCCCTTGCCGCGGTCGCGGCGGACCGCGAACCGGAGCCGATCGCGCTGCCGAGGCCGGCCGCCGGCCGGCCATGCCCCGTTCCCGCCCTTGTGCTGTCCATAGGGCTTGCTACACTCGACAGTGAATAAGCCAACAAAGGCGCCATGACGTCCGGCAGGACGCGGCGCCGGAGAGACCGTGTGAGTGACCATGATATCGGTGGGAGAAACCAACCGTCGTCGGATCTGAACGGGATTTACCAACCCGGCCCGGCATCGCCGCAGCCCCCGCAAGGGGCGGGCGAGGGCGGGCAGTCCCTGACCAAGCGGCAGCGCCGGCGGCGACGCAAGGCGGTGGCCAAGAACGCGGCGCTCCCCGACGCCGCGGCCAAGACGGCGAAAGACGACGACCGGTCGGCTGGCCCGGCGGAGCCGCGCGGGACGCGAAAACCCCGCCGGCGCCGCCCGAGGAGTCGCGGCGCTAAGCCTGATGCCGTTGCGTCGACGCCGGGAGGGGCTAAGCGCGATGCTGCCCCGGCGGCACTCGCTCGCGCCGAGGCGAATTCGAACCAGCATTCGGCCGGGAAGTCCGCGCCGGCCCTCGCGCCTGTCCGTGCCGCGCGTCCAGCGCCCGCCGCGCATCGCCCGCCCGCCTATGCCGCCCTCGATCTCGGCACCAACAATTGCCGTCTTCTCATCGCGATCCCGACGCGCCCGGGCCAATTCCGGGTCATCGACGCCTTCTCGCGCATCGTGCGGCTCGGCGAAGGTCTCAGCCGCACCGGCAGCCTGTCGCGCGGCGCGATGGACCGGGCGATCGCCGCCTTGGGCATCTGCGCCCAGAAACTGGCCGCGCGCGATGTCGGCAACATGCGGTTGATCGCCACGGAAGCCTGCCGCTCGGCGGCGAACGGCGCCGAATTCATTGAGCAGGTGACGCGGCATACCGGGCTTGAGCTCGAGATCGTCACCCGCGAGACCGAGGCGCGGCTGGCGGTCTCCGGTTGTGGTTCGCTGATCGATCGCTCGGCCAAGGGCGCCGTTCTGTTCGATATCGGCGGCGGCTCGTCCGAGATCGCGCTGCTTGATCTTCGCGGCGCCTACACCCGCCGCCTGGCAAGCCGCATCGTCGCCTGGACGTCGCTGCCGGTCGGTGTGGTGACGCTTGCCGAACGTCACGGCGGCCGCGACATCACTCCGGAACTGTTCGAGCGGATGGTGGTCGAAACGGTGGAGATGATCCATCGCTTTCCCGAGCGCGACAGGCTCGGTTCGATCGTCGGCAGTGACCAATTCCATCTGCTCGGCACGTCGGGAACGGTTACGACGCTGGCCGGGGTGCATCTCAATCTCGAACGCTACGACCGGCGCCAGGTCGATGGCCTGTGGTTGACCGACAGCGAGGCCGACGAGCTGGTTGCCCGGATCGCCGGATGGAGCTTCGACGAACGGGTCGCCAATCCTTGTATCGGCAGCGATCGTGCCGATCTGGTACTGGCCGGCTGCGCCATCCTGCAGGCGATCCGCCGGGTCTGGCCGGCCCCGACGTTGCGGGTCGCCGATCGCGGCCTTAGGGAAGGGCTGTTGACCGAGATGATGGTCGCCGACGGTGTGTGGCGGCGGAACGAACCGATGAGAAAGACGCGCGGATGAGCGGACGCGGCGACGACCGGAGCTTGACCGTCAAGGTCAAGAAAAAGCGCGGGGTGAAGGCGTCCTCGCGGCGCTGGCTCGAGCGCCAGCTCAACGACCCGTATGTCCGCCGGGCGAAAGCCGACGGCTACCGCTCGCGGGCGGCCTACAAGCTGATCGAGATGGACGACCGCTACAAGCTGCTGAAGCCGGGCCTGAGAATCGTCGATCTCGGCGCGGCACCGGGCGGCTGGTGTCAGGTCGCGGTCGAACGCACCGGATCGAGCGGCGACGACATCCGCGTCGTCGGCATCGACTATCTGGTGGTCGAACCGGTCCCCGGCGCGACGATCCTGGAATTGGACTTTCTCGACGATACGGCGCCAGCTCGCTTGCTCGAAACGCTGGGCGGCGATCCCGACATCGTCTTGTCCGATCTGGCGGCGCCCACCACCGGCCACCGCCAGACCGACCATTTGCGCACCATGCATCTGTGCGAAGTGGCGACGGATTTCGCCCTTCGCACGCTCAAGCCGGGGGGGCATTTCCTCGCCAAGACCTTCCAGGGCGGAACCGAGCGAGATCTTCTCAACCTGCTCAAGCAGCATTTCGTCAGCGTCCATCACGTCAAGCCGCCGGCCTCGCGCGAGGGCTCGGTCGAACTCTATCTTCTGGCCAAGAGCTTCAAGGGCAAACGCCTTCCGGCCACGACTTCCGAAAGTGACGACGATACCACCGGACCGCAGGTCTGACCCCGACCGACCCATCGATTGTCCCACCGGCAGACGCCGACCCTTTGCCTGTGGATGGGAAAAACGGAACGGGCAGGCGAGTTGCCGTCAACGCGAGCAGCCGATTTCGGCCATGATGGCGACGACGTCGGCGCGTGACCGGCAGACGTTCTCGCAAGGAATGCCGTCATTGTCTCCGTCGGCACGCGGGTGCTGTCCGGCGCACCACGCGATGACCGCTTCGCGGCAGGTCGAATAGGACTTGCAGCTGGCTGCTCGCGCTTCGAGCGTGAAGCCAGCCAGGACCAGCGCCGACAGAAAAATTGCCCGTGATTTGCGTTGTTTAAGCATCATCCGCATGTCCGACTTCATCTTTTGGTGCAGACAACAGCGTGTGCGGTCATAGGGCAAGAGGGAAAGACACATCGCGATAGAGCCCATGTCCTTCCAAACGTTGCGGTGCCGTGCTAGCAGCCCTTGCCAATCCTTTTCCCGCCCGACTCGCTGTTCGGCGGACGCATCACCCACGAGGACTGGCATGGCCCGCATCATCGACACCGCAACCGGTTCGACCGCTCTCACCTTCGACGACGTCCTGCTGCAGCCGGGCCATTCGGAGGTGATGCCGGGGCAAGTCGACCTTCGTACGTCGATCACCCGAACGTTGAAGCTGAACATCCCCATCCTGTCGGCTGCCATGGACACGGTGACCGAAGCCCGTCTGGCGATCGCCATGGCGCAGGCCGGCGGCATCGGTGTGATCCATCGCAATTTGACCCCGACCGAACAGGCCGAGGCGGTCCGTCAGGTCAAGAAGTTCGAGAGCGGCATGGTGATCAATCCGGTGACGATCGGCCCGAACGCCACGCTCGGCGATGCGCGCGCGCTGATGGAGCAGCACCACATTTCCGGCATACCGGTCGTTGAGAATGGCGGGGTTGGCGGCCAGACCCAGGGGCGCCTCGTCGGGATCCTCACCAATCGCGACGTGCGATTTGCCTCCGACGACCGCCAGCCGATCCACGAATTGATGACCAAGGACAGGCTGATCACCGTCCGCGAGACGGTGGACCAGGACGAAGCCAAGCGGCTTCTCCACCATCACCGGATCGAGAAGCTCGTCGTCGTCGATAGCGACAATCACTGCATCGGCCTGATTACCGTCAAGGATATCGAGAAGTCGCAGCTCAATCCGAACGCCTCGAAGGACGCGCAGGGACGCCTGCTGGCGGCGGCCGCGACCAGCGTCGGCGACGATGGCTTCGAGCGGGCCGAGCGGCTGATCGATGCCGGGATCGATCTTCTGGTCATCGACACCGCCCATGGCCATTCGCAGCGGGTTCTGGATGCGGTGGCGCGGGTGAAGCGACTGTCGAACGAGGTGCAGATTCTGGCCGGCAACGTCGCCACGCCCGACGGCACCAAGGCGCTGATCGACGCCGGCGCGGACGGCGTCAAGATCGGCATCGGCCCGGGCTCGATCTGCACCACCCGGATCGTTGCCGGGGTCGGCATGCCGCAGCTCTCGGCGATCATGGGCGCGGCGGAAGAGGCGGACAAGGCGGGCGTCCCGGTGATTGCCGACGGCGGCATCAAGTTCTCCGGCGACCTTGCCAAGGCGCTGGCCGCCGGCGCGGCGGCCGCCATGGTCGGCTCGCTGCTCGCCGGCACCGACGAGAGCCCAGGCGAGATCTATTTGCATCAGGGCCGCTCCTACAAAGCCTATCGCGGCATGGGTTCGGTCAGCGCAATGGCGCGTGGCTCGGCCGATCGCTATTTCCAGGCCGAGGTGCAGGACACGTTGAAACTCGTGCCGGAGGGCATTGAGGGTCAGGTCGCCTACAAGGGCCAGGTTTCCGCCGTCCTGCATCAGCTCGCCGGCGGCCTGCGCGCGGCGATGGGCTATGTCGGCGCGCGCGATCTGGAGACCTTCCGGCGCGATGCGCAATTCGTGCGGATTTCGAGCGCCGGTTTTCGCGAAAGCCACGCTCACAACGTAACGATTACCCGCGAGAGCCCGAACTATCCCGGTGTTGGCCTGTAACGACAACGCGGGATTTCCTGCGCTTCCGATCGTCATGTCTGTCCGATACGGAAGCGTCGGTCGGCACCGCCGACCCGGCCCGACGAATCAGGTCCGCCAGCGCGTCGAAATCGCGCCGCCGCGCCGTCGACGGACGGAAGGCGAGGGCGATCGTCCGATACGGCGTCGGCGCCTGGAAGGGCAGGATCGCGATGCCGCCACCGCTGGTTTCGTCGGGGATCGCCATCTGCGGGATCAGCGTCGCGCCCAAGCCGCCCGACACCATGCGCAGGATCGTCGTCAGACTGGTCGCGGCGAGGCCCGCCATTTCCCCGGCATCGGCGATGCGACAGATTTCCAGCGCCTGAGCCCTCAGGCAATGCCCTTCTTCCAAGAGGATCAGGCGTTCCTGCCTGAGCGCCGCGATCGGGACGGGAACCGCAACGCGGCCGGCCTCGGCGGCTGGCAGGGCAAGGTGGAAGGGATCATCGAAGAGTGCGATCGTTTCGATGCCCGGGTTCTCGATCGGCAAGGCGACGACGGCACAATCGATCAGTCCCGTCGCGAGGTCGGCGAGCAGCCTGTCGGTCACGCTCTCGCGAATCTCGCATTCCAGCGTCGGATAGGCGTGGCCAAGCTCGCGAAGAATAGCGGGCAGAAGATAGGGCGCGACCGAAGCGATGATGCCGAGCCGAAGCCGCCGGCTGAGCAACCGGTCGCCAAGGGTGGCGAGGCTTTCCAGTTCGCCGACCTCTGCCAGAATGCGCGCGGCGCGTTCGCGAACGAGCGCACCGTCGCTGGTCAGCGAGACGCCGCTGGCCGCGCGATTGAACAGCGGCCCGCCGAAGAAGGCCTCCATTTGGGCGATCTGCGCCGATAGCGCCGGCTGGCTGATATTGAGCTGCTTGGCCGCCCGGCCGAAATGCAGGGTCTCGCTGAGTGAATGAAAATATCGGAGCTGCCGGATGGTGATCATGCCGATAGGATAATCCGATTGCACTTCACTGCAAATACGATTGGAGATTATCGAGCGAATGCCTATTATCAGGTCGAGATTTTCCAATCGAAAGGGAGGCCGACATGGCTGATCGCAAGACACTGAGGACGAGCGCCGGCGCGCCGTGGCCGAACAATCAGGATTCGCTGTCGGCCGGCGAGCGCGGACCGCTGCTGATGCAGGATTACCAGCTGATCGAGAAGCTGGCCCACCAGAATCGCGAGCGCATTCCCGAGCGCGCCGTCCATGCCAAGGGCTGGGGCGCGCACGGCACGCTGAAGATCACCGGAGACATCTCCCGATACACCAAGGCCAAGGCTCTGCAGCCAGGGGCCGAGACCCCGATGCTGATCCGCTTCTCGACCGTCGCCGGCGAACTCGGCGCCGCCGATGCCGAGCGCGACGTGCGCGGCTTCTCGATGAAATTCTACACCGAGGACGGCAACTGGGATCTCGTCGGCAATAACACGCCGGTGTTCTTCGTCCGCGATCCTTACAAATTTCCGGACTTCATCCACACGCAGAAGCGTCACCCAAAGACCAACATGCGCTCGCCGACCGCCATGTGGGATTTCTGGTCGCTGTCGCCGGAGAGCCTGCACCAAGTGACGATCCTGATGTCGGATCGCGGCCTGCCGGTCTCGCCAATGCACATGAACGGCTATGGCAGCCACACCTTCTCGCTGTGGAACGACGCCGGCGAACGCTTCTGGGTCAAGTTCCACTTCAAGACCGAGCAGGGCCACGAGCACTATACCAACGCCGAAGCCGAGCAGGTCGTGGGCAAGACCCGCGAGAGCTACCAGGAGCAGCTGTTCAACGCGATCGAGGAAGGCAACTTCCCGCGCTGGAAGATGCAGATCCAGGTCATGCCGGAAATGGACGCGGAAAAGACCCCGTACAATCCGTTCGACCTCACCAAGGTGTGGCCGCACGCGGATTATCCGCCGATCGACGTCGGCACTTTCGAGCTGAACCGCAACGCGGATAATTATTTCGCCGAGATCGAGAACGCCGCCTTCTCGCCATCGAACATCGTGCCGGGGATCAGCTTCTCGCCGGACAAGATGCTGCAGGCCCGCGTGTTCTCCTATGCCGATGCGCACCGCTATCGGCTCGGCACCCACTACGAGACGATACCGGTCAACCGTCCGAGGGTGGAGGTGCACAACTACCACAAGGACGGCACCATGAACGTCTATGGCGGTGTCCGCACCGGCAATGAGAACGCCTATTACGAGCCGAACTCCTTCGGCGGCGCGGTGGAGGACCGCTCCGCCCAGGAGCCGCCGCTGCGCATTTCGGGCGACGCGGCGCGCTACGACCACCGCAACGGGCACGACGATTATAGCCAGGTGCGCGAGCTCTTCGTGAAGGTGCTCGAGGCCGACGAGAAGGAACGGCTGTTCAACAACATCGCCGGCACCTGGGCGGACGTTCCCGAGATCATCTGCGAGCGTCAGCTGGCCGAGTTCAAGAAGGTGCATCCGGACTACGAAGCCGGTGTCCGGCGCGCCTGGGACAAGATCAAGGCCAAGGGCGGCTACAAGCCGAACGCCGCGCCGATCTCGGAGAATACCCCGCAGATCACGTCGGGCGATGCAGCCAGCGGACATCCGCAGGCCGCCGAATAAGTCGGGCCAACGCCCCAACGACGACGAAGGCCGGGACGGAGACGTTCCGGCCTTCTGGCCGTTCTTAATCCAACGATTGCACCATTGCGAAGCCATCCTGGCTAGCCTACTGTCTAGCTTGATCTGCATTGCGTCAGGAGGCGTGGCATGGGCAATCAATGGACCTTGCAGGACGCCAAGAACAAGTTTTCGGCGGTCGTGGAGGCGGCCCTGAATGGGCGGCCTCAACGCGTGACACGACGAGGCGAGCCGGCGGTTGTCGTGGTCTCCGCGAAGGATTTCGATGCGATGAAGGATCAGGAGATCGAGCGCAATCGCGCCTTTGTGAGGCATCTGCTCTCGGCCCCCAAAGTCCTTGGGCCTGGCGAGGAACTCATTGACGAGAACGATCGCGCGATGCTCATTCCACGTGACGTTGAGTTCGATTAGCGCAAGATGTATTTACTGGACACAATGGTGGTGTCGGAGTTGGCGAAAACCCCACCAGACGACGCCGTGCTGGCTTGGCTGGCAAGGAACGCTGACAGTAAGCAATTTCTCAGCGTTATGACCTTCGGCGAACTGGAGCGCGGCATCGCGTCGCTTCGCCGGCGAAATCGCAACCGTGCGGATCGTCTCTCGATCTGGTTCGCAGGTCTTAGCGAGGAATTTGTCGATCGGACACTACCGGTGACCTATCCTATCGCGCGCATCTGGGGCCAATTGTCGATCGACTCGCATTCGCACGCCGCCGATCTGTTGATCGCCGCGACCGCGCTCGAACACGATCTGACGATCGTCACACGCAACATTCGCCACTTCGTGCCAACCGGCGCAAAGCTGTTTAATCCCTATGAAGACTGAGCCCTTTGACCGATCCCACCGTCTTGCCGAACCCTGCCCGCATCGATTCTCGCACCGACCATAGGAGTTCGCCATGCGTCTAGGTGGTCGGATCGCCGCGGCGATCGAAATTCTGGACGACATCGCGACGCGCCATCGGCCCGTCGCCGACGCCCTGAAGGACTGGGGCCTGTCCCATCGCTTCGCCGGTTCCGGCGACCGCGCCGCCATCGGCAACATCGTCTACGACGTGCTGCGCAAGAAGCGTTCGCTCGGCTGGCGCATGGAGGATGATTCCGTCCGGGCGCTGGTGTTTGCCGCCGTGCTCGATGGTCTTGATATGGACGTGAAAGAGTTGGCGACGAAGCTCGACGGTGACCGCTACGCACCCGACATGCCCTCCGCCGACGATTTCGCGGCGTTTCGCACCCGTGACCTGTCGACCGCGCCCGGCGCCGTGCGCGCCGACGTGCCGGATTGGCTGGCTGCCCATTTCGAACAGGCATTCGGGGAAGGCTGGACCGACGAGGCCGCCGCCCTCAGCGCGCGCCCGCCGCTCGACATGCGGGTCAACACGCTGAAGGTCGATCGCGAGAAACTGGCGAAGGCGCTGGCGCCCTTTGCCGCCGAACCGTCACCGTTCAGTCCGCATGGCCTGCGGATCGCGCCGATCGAGGGCGCCGGTCGTCATCCGAACGTCCAGGTCGAGGCAGCCTTCCAGAAGGGCTGGTTCGAGATCCAGGACGAGGGCTCGCAGATCGTGTCGCTGCTGGCCGGCTCACGGCCGGGCCAGCAAGTGCTGGATTTTTGCGCCGGAGCGGGCGGCAAGTCGCTGGCCCTGGCCGCGAACATGGAAAACACCGGCCAGATTCATGCCTATGACTCAGACCGCCAGCGGCTCGCGCCGATCCATGACCGGCTGAAGCGCGCCGAAGCCCGCAACGTCCAGATTCATGCGCCGCGCGATGATCTCGCTGAGCTCGTCGGCAAAATGGATCTTGTTCTGGTCGACGCACCCTGCACGGGAACCGGCACCTGGCGGCGCCGTCCAGACGCCAAATGGCGGTTGTCCGACCGGCAGCTCGACAAGCGGACGGCCGAGCAGGATGCGGTGCTCGATCAGGCGGCGCGCTTCGTCAAGCCGGGCGGTCGGCTCGTCTACATCACCTGTTCGCTGCTTCCGCCGGAGAACGAGGCGCGCGTCGCGGCCTTTCTGGATCGCCAGGGCGGAACGTTCAAAATGGCCGACGCGACGGCCGCTTGGGAGACGGCTCTTCCCGAAGCTCCGAAGGCGTATCTGGCCAAGCCGCTCGGCGGCGGAACGGCCTTGATGCTGACGCCGAGAACCAGTGGCACCGACGGTTTCTTCTTCGCCATGCTGGAGCGGGCATGAGGCATCCCTATGTCGTCCTGGCGCTGTTCCTGATCCTCACCGTCGGCGGCGGCTCGGCGATGGGCATCGTCACCGCCCCGGGCGACTGGTATGCCGGCTTGAGCAAGGCTTGGTTCAACCCGCCCAGCTGGGTGTTCGCGCCGGCCTGGACGATTCTCTACATCCTGATCGGCATCGCCGGCTGGCGCGTCTGGCACGGCGGCGAGCTACAGGCCTCCCGCGTGTGGTGGTTGCAGATCGGGCTGAATTTCCTCTGGTCGCCGGTGTTCTTCGTCCTGCATTGGACCGGCGCCGCGCTCCTCGTCATGTTGGCGCTGCTCGGCACGATCGTCGGTTTCATCGCGCTCACCTGGCGCCATGACCGCCCCGCGGCGCTCTTGTTCGTGCCCTATGGCGCCTGGGTCGCTTATGCACTGCTTCTCAACGGCGCGATCTGGTGGTTGAACTGAGCGGTATGGCTGCCGATCGCGCGCCTTGTCGGCGGACCCGCCTGTGATGACCGATTTTGATCCCTTTCAAAGCGATCTCGCCCCCGACGAACTGGCCGGACGCAAGGTGCTGTTCGTCATGGCCGCCGCGGCCGAGTACGGACCGGCGTTGCGGCGGCGCATCCGGCCGCTGATGACCGGTGTCGGCCCGATCGAGGCGGCGCTGGGCACCGGCGTCGCCCTGAACGCGCTGCGGGCGGCCGGCCACCTGCCGGACCTCGTCGTCTCGCTGGGCTCGGCCGGTTCGCGGACGCTGGAGCAGGGGGCAGTCTATCAGGTCGCCTCGGTCGCCTGGCGCGATATCGACGCCTCGCCGCTCGGCTTTGAGAAAGGCGTCACGCCGTTCCTCGATCATCCGCTCCACACATTGCTGCCGACGCCGATACCGGACATCGCGGCGGCCCGGCTTTCGACCGGGTCCGACATCGTCTCCGGCCCGCGCTATGAGTCGATCGACGCCGACATGGTCGACATGGAGACCTTCGCCGTGCTGCGCGCCTGCCAGCGTTTCACGGTGCCGATGCTCGGCCTTCGCGGTATTTCCGACGGCGCGGCGGAGCTGCATCACTACGACGACTGGACGACGCTGCTGCACGTCATCGACGAGAAGCTGGCGGACGCGGTCGATCGACTGGACGCGGCGCTGGCTGGCGGTCACCTTGCCGAATAGGCCAGGTGGCACGAACGGGCCCTGCTGGCGAGCGGGGCCCGTTCGTGCATCGGAGCGGTTCGCGATTACGCGGCCTTCTTGTTGACCTTTCCACTGCCGATCTTGGTCAGCTTCTCGTCCGCCGCTTTTTCCTGCGCGAGGGTTTCCTTCAGCGTCTTGGCGGCGTCCTTGTGCCCGAGCGTCTCGGCCCAGGCGATCAGGGTGCCACAGCGAGCGATTTCATAATGCTCGACCGCCTGCGCTGCCGCCAGCATCGCCGCGTCGAGGGTCTCGCTATCCTCGACCTCGTCCATGAGCCCTTTTGCCTCCTCGAGGATGCCCTCGATCGCGTCGCACTTTTCCGCCGAGGCCTTTTTGCCCAACCCCTCGAAAACGCTCTCGAGGCGCGTCACATGGTCCTTCGTTTCCTCCAGATGGGCATCGAAGGCGGCCTTCAGTTCCGGGGATGTGGCTTTCTTCGACATCTTCGGAAGCGATTTCACGATCTGCTTCTCGGCGTAGTAGATGTCTTTCAGCGTATGGATAAAGAGATCGTCCAGCGATTTGACGCTCATATCTTCGACTCCGGTGGCGCGGCATGATTGCCGATGCCGATGAACGGCGGCGATCGGTGCGCGTTCCGTGCCATCGGCGGGGAGATTGCGGAGCCGGCTAGCGATGGCTGGGGATGGCTGCCGCAGGCGACCTGCCACGTGCTGGACATTGCCGGCCTGCTTGCCTAAAGCCTCGCCATGACAGCGCACCCCGACACAATCCTCATCATCGACTTCGGCTCCCAGGTTACCCAGCTGATCGCCCGGCGTATCCGGGAGGCGGGGGTCTATTCTGAGATCGTCCCCTTCCAGTCCGCCGCCGAGGGTTTCGCGCGGCTGAAGCCGAAGGCCGTCATCCTGTCGGGCTCGCCCGCCTCGGTCACCGACGAGAACGCACCCGACGTACCGTCCGCGCTGTTCGAGGCCGGTATCCCGGTTCTGGGCATCTGTTATGGCCAGCAGACCATGTGTTCCCAGCTCGGCGGCAATATCGAGGGCGGTCTGCATCGCGAGTTCGGCCGCGCCTTCATCGAGGTCCGCAAGGCTTCGCCGCTGTTTGAGGGCATCTGGGCCGAGGGCACCCGCCACCAGGTCTGGATGAGCCATGGCGACCGGGTGACCGAACTTCCGGAAGGCTTCGAGGTTATCGGCCATTCGCCCGGCGCGCCGTTTGCCGCGATCGCCGACGAGAAAAGGCGGTTCTACGGTGTGCAGTTTCACCCAGAGGTCGTCCACACCCCCGACGGAGCGCGGCTTTTGTCGAATTTCGTTCACCGTATTGCCGGGCTTGCCGGCGACTGGACGATGGCAGCCTTCAAGGATCAGGCGATCGACGAGATTCGCAAGAAGGTCGGCACGGGCCGGGTGATCTGCGGGCTCTCGGGCGGTGTTGATTCCTCCGTCGCGGCGGTTCTGATCCACGAGGCGGTCGGCGAACAGCTCACCTGCATCTTCGTCGACCATGGCCTTTTACGGATGAACGAGGCGGAGGAAGTCGTCGCGATGTTCCGCGACCACTACAATATCCCGCTCGTCCATGTGCAGGCACAGGATCTGTTCATCGACGCGCTGGAAGGCGAGATGGACCCGGAGGTCAAGCGCAAGACCATCGGCCGGCTGTTCATCGAGACCTTCGAGGCCGAAGCCAAGAAGCTCGGCGGTGCCGATTTCCTGGCGCAGGGCACGCTCTATCCCGACGTCATCGAGTCGGTGTCCTTCACCGGCGGGCCGTCGGTGACGATCAAGTCGCACCACAATGTCGGCGGGCTGCCCGAGCGCATGAACATGCAGCTTGTCGAGCCGTTGCGCGAATTGTTCAAGGACGAGGTTCGTGTGCTCGGCCGCGAACTCGGCCTGCCGGAAAGTTTCGTCGGTCGGCAGCCGTTTCCGGGGCCGGGCCTTGCCATCCGCTGTCCGGGCGGAATCACCCGCGACAAGCTCGAAATCCTCCGCCAGGCGGACGCGATCTATCTCGACGAAATCCGCAAGGCCGGGCTCTACGACGCGATCTGGCAGGCCTTCGCGGTGCTCCTGCCGGTGCAGACCGTCGGTGTCATGGGCGACGGGCGCACCTACGAATTCGTCTGCGCGCTCAGGGCGGTGACCTCCGTCGACGGCATGACCGCCGACTTCTACCCATTCGACATGGAATTCCTCGGCAACGCCGCGACCCGCATAATCAACGAGGTGCGCGGCATCAACCGGGTCGTCTACGACGTGACGTCGAAGCCGCCCGGCACCATCGAGTGGGAGTGATCTAGGGTCGTTTCAGACCGTCTCGCTACGTGCCGATTATCGCGCGATCCAGTTGATTAGTAAGGATTATTTTTCCCAAACCGTATCGCTGCATATCACCCCAACCTAGCCACTTTGTTGGTAGCGATGTTGGTATGGCGCAGGATGGTCGAGAAACGGGCTTTCGCTACCAACAACCCCCTTTGTTGGTATCCGTTTGCCCCCAGACCGGATGCGGATTTATGGGCGATCTCACTGATAAAGAACTGAAAAATCTGAAGCCGAGGGCCAAGCTGTACAAGGTGACGGACCGCGACGGGATGCATGCGGCCGTCACGCCGACAGGGGTCATCTCGTTCCGGTATCAATACCGGGTGAACGGGCGGCAGGAGACGTTGACCATCGGCCGATACAGCGGCGAGGCGGCGCGCAAGCTGACACGGGCGCTCGACGCGCTGGAATACGGAATGGAGGTGTCGCTTGCGGAGGCGAGGACGCTGCTGGCGCGTGCCCGGCGTCAGGTGGAGAGGGGCGAGTCGCCGTCGAGAGCCAAGGTGGAGAAGCGCACCGCGTCAGCCGAGGCGTTCACGTTCGGCGGGTGGGCGGAAGCCTATTTCAAGCACAAGGCCGATCCCAAATCGGGAGCCGAGAAACTGGCTGACAGCACCTTGGCGATGCGCCGATCCGTCTATGACCGCGCCATCGCGGGAGAGTTTTCGAAGCTCAAGCTGGGGGAGGTGACGCCGCACCGTCTCAAACGTCTGTGCGACGAGGTCAAGGAGAAGCGCGGGCCAGCCGTCGCCGTGCATGTCCGTGAGGTCGTGTTGCTGGTGTTCCGCCACGCCCAAGGATGCGGTCTGGATGTGAGCAACCCGGCCGGGTCCATCCGCACCAGCGCCATCGCCACGTTCGAGCCACGCGACCGCGCCCTGTCGCCGTCCGAGGTTCGTGCGGCCCTGGCAGCATTGGATCATGTGTCGGCGGCGCCTACGTTGCGCTTGGCGGTGAAGTTTGTCTTACTGACCGGCGTTCGCAAGTCGGAGTTCATCGACGCCACATGGACGGAAATCGACTTCGCCGCCGCACGCTGGACGATACCGGCCGAGCGCATGAAGGCTGGTAAGGCGCATGTCGTCCCGCTGAGCGATCAGGCGCTCGACATTCTGACGGCGTTCCGCACCATGTTCGGCACCAGCCGATACCTGCATCCTGGCCGATACGACGCCGACACGCCCATCAGCAACGCCACGCTCAACCGCGTAATCGACACGGTCGTAGAACGCATCCGGGAGACTGATTCTGACTTTCAGAGCTTCGGCGTTCACGACCTGCGCCGCACGTTTTCGACCGGCCTGAATCGCGCCAAGTTCGATGATCGCTGGATCGAGATGAGCTTGGCCCACGCGCCCCGGAACCGGATCGCGGCCGTCTACAACGTGAACCGCTACCTCGCCGAGCGGAAGATCATGCTTCAGTGCTGGGCTGATATGCTCGACGCTTGGGTGAAGGGCGAATCCGCCAAGGAGCTGATCGCGGATGCGAAGCGACGTGCCGCCGAGGTCCACGACGACGAACTGGACGACGATCTCTGAACAACGTGAGGCTCGCGTCCAGTCTGTCAGTCGTCATCATGGGCGACACGCCAGCCAGCGGGATCGGCAACCCAGCGATCAATATCGGATTCCCGCCAACCGGCGCCGTTGATGCTGATCCTGATCTGGGCCGGGAAAGTACCCTCAGCGATTTTCCGATAGATGGTGGAGCGGGACAGGCCGGTGCGGACGAGGACGGTATTCAGGCGGACGATACGGTCTGGTGCGGGCATGGATGCGATGCCTCCGGCTGGCGGTTTCTGACGGCTCTTTGTCCAGTCAGGACAGGCCCTTGCCGGGGCGCAAGAGGGTTCGGGGAATCGTCGCGGCGCCGGATGGAAACGGCGGCACATCGGACGGTTCTCATATCCCGATCCCCCTTCCTCTCCCGAGATCAAGACCGTGAGAGAGGGCGAGGGCCGCGCCGAGTCGTCGGCCAGCCTCCATGTCGATGCCTAACGCGGCCTTGCGATTAGCGAGCAGGGATTCCAGTTGCGGATCGCGTTCCAGGCTCTTGGCCATGTCGCCCATTGCCGACCGGGTGGCTTTGTAGCCGGACATATCGCCCGCCTGGTATTGGCGCTGGCTGGTGCGGTCGAGTTTCTGCCAGCGCTCCACGAAGCGGTCGGCGCGGCGGCTGGGATCGGTGCGGATTTCGGTTTCAAGCTGGAGCGCCCGGATGGCGCGGTTGACCTTGCCTGCACCTGCCTCTCGGGCGAGGCCGGGCTCTTTCACGTAGGCTGCTTCCGCATCCCGCCAGCCATGAGGCCGCACGCTCTCGAAAGCCTTGCGAGCGTCCGTCAGTTCGCGCACCTGCGCGGGACTGCCTTTGCCGTCCGCAGCCCCGGTAGCGAGGATCGCATCCAACGCGCGGGCATGGCGGATGAGCGCATCGGTGCGGGCCTTGCGCAGCGCCGCCTCCGGGGCCGCCGCGACGGCTCTTTCCGGCGCATCCGGCGTTCGCCGGACCTTTGCCGCAGCGCTTTCCCGTATCGGCCCCTGCGCTTCGCCAGAGCCCGGCGACGGCGCTGCCCGTTCCGGCCCCTGTCCGCCATCGGCGGGCAGGCGCGACCCGTCGAACATGCCGCGCACCTTTTCCGGCACGACCTTACGCACGATCTCCGCGACACGGGCGCGGAAAGTGATGCCGCGCCGTTCGGCGTAATCCCGCGCCGGGTCGATCTGTTCGTAGTCGGATGCCATGTCCTTCGCGCGGTCGCGCGACAGGGTGCGGACAAGTTTGTCCTGGCTGGCAAAATCGTCGCGGCCGTAATGCAGCTCCATGCCGTCGCGGTGCCGGGACAGCGCGACATAGCTGCCGTGGGCGTCCATGCCCGGTGTTGCCAGCACATGGGTGCGATCCACCGTCATGCCCTGCGCCTTGTGGATCGTCGCCGCATAGCCGTGGTCGATGCGGTCGTAGTCCTTCAGGTCGAATGAGATACTGCGCCCGTCATCGGCGTGCACGGACATGCTCTGCGCGCTGACCTCAACGAGGGTGCCAAGCGTACCGTTCTTCACGCCGAGGCCGCGCTCGTTTTGCAGGAACATGACGCGGTCTCCACTGGCGAAGCTGCGCGCGCCACGTTCGACGGCGACGCGCACGTCCTCACCCAGATCGCCCGCGTCCCGCATTCGCTCCCGCGCACCTTCATTGAGGGCGCGCACCTCGGCATTGGTATGGGTGAGGATGATCCGGCTGCGATCCGGTTCGGCCTGCCGGTCGCGGTTCCAGCGGTCGATCAGATCATCGCGCGCCTGTTCCCGCGTTGGAGCCTCATGGACCATGTCATGACGGTCATAGGCATGGATCGCATTGCCGGTTCTGCCGGTTGCCAGATCGCGCGTGGCGTCGCGCTGCCAGTCCTTGCGCTGGCGTCGCACCTCGCCGATCTCCGCGCCGCCGTGGCGCTCATGGATCGAGCGGAAAGCCGCGCCCGCTTCGATGGACTGTAGCTGCCGCGGATCGCCGACCAGGACGATCTTCGCGCCGGCGTCGGCGGCATGGGACAGCACGCGCTCCATCTGGCGCGTGCCGACCATGCCGGCCTCATCGATCACCAGCACGTCACCGCTGGTGAGCAGATCGCGGCCGTTCCGCCAGCCATGTTCCATGCTGGCGATGGTGCGCGATGCGATGCCCGATCCGCTCTGGAGGGCTTCCGCCGCGATGCCGGACAGAGCGATGCCGCGAACGTCATAGCCCGAGGCTTCCCATGCCTCGCGCGCGACGCCCAGCATCGCGCTCTTTCCCGTTCCGGCATAGCCGATAACGATACCGAGATCGCGCCCGTCGGTGATATGGGCCAGCGCATCGGTCTGTTCGTCGGAGAGGACAAGGCCGCGCTGTTCGGCATGCGCCAGTGCGGCCACTCTGTACCTGTCATCGACCTCATGGCGTTCGGCCCCGGCCATGAGTTCAGCGGCGTGGTGCAGGCGCTGTTCGGCTTTGATCATGTCGCGGGTGGTGAACCGGTCCTCGCCGCGTCGGTCCCGTCCCAGTTCGACCAGATCGGGCGCGTTTCTGATGGCATGTGTCACCGCATTGAACTGGTCGATGCCGTCGCTGTGCCGATGCGCGAACCGCGCCATCTCGCGCCGCGTGAAGGTCGATTGCTGATGCGTGATCGCATCCAATGCGAGGGACGGATCGGCGATGATGCGTTGGCCATTGTCGCGGGCGATCTGCCGGTGCATCTCGGCCCGATCCGCAACGGTGGCGGCCGCCTCGATCCCTTCGCCTTTGACACGACGTGTCTCGATGCCGTCGTCCTCGACATGACGTGTCTCGACACGATGTGACTCGACACGATGTGTCTCGATGCGCTGCGCGGGTGCGCCGATCTGGCTCTGCGGCTCAAGCCCGATGCCCTGCGCTTCAAGGCTGCGGTGATCGATCTGCGCGTCGATGTCGAGTTCGACCAACCGCTCGTTGGCAAGCTCCGCCCAGCGCTCCCGCCAGCGCTCCACCATCCCGGTGCGGTTCCATTCCCGCACCTTCCGGCCAAAGCCGTTCTCGTCCCCATTTACCTCAATCTGGCGCATGGTGAGCATGACATGGGCATGGGGTTTTGGCGTGCCGTCCTCGCCGATATCCCAATGCACATTGAGGTCGGCGATCATGCCCTGGTCGACGAATTCCGATTGCGCGAAGTCGCGGGCGAGCTCGATGCCCTGAGCCTTGCTCATCTCACGCGGGATGGCGAATTCCACTTCGCGGGCAAGCTGTGCGTCCTTGCGGACCTCGAAGGCTTCGACGTCGTTCCACAGTCGTTCGCGGTCGCCCCATGCCTCAGGTGCGTTGTCAGGCAGCAGCACCTCGGAATGGACGACGCCGCGCTTGGCGGAAAAGTCCTGAACGCGGTCAATCCGCTCGTCGCGCATCCGCGAGGCCGAACGGTAGGCGGCGGAGGCCACCGCGCTGCTCCCGGCCTTGCGGCCAATGACCTTGACGTGAAGATGATAGATCGCCATCGCGATCAAGCATTGGCACGGTCAAGCGCACGTCGGAACGACGTATAAGCGCGCCCTCCCTCGAAAA
>Ga0209347_1001597_pt1 | contig 35248 bp, 38 predicted proteins | sample AutmiccommuBRH23_FD_187382 | JGI IMG/M metagenome (GOLD analysis project Ga0209347, IMG submission 187382) | Deep subsurface microbial communities from Mt. Terri, Switzerland - Autotrophic microbial communities BRH/23 (SPAdes) (version 2) | ecosystem: Environmental > Aquatic > Deep subsurface >...
GAGTTCGAGCGCGCCCTGATCCGGGAACGGACCAAGGCGGGGCTGGCCTCGGCGCGCAGCAAGGGCCGGATCGGCGGCAACCCCGGTCTGCGCGCCCGTGATCCCGCGGCGCTGCGCAAGGTGCGGCTGGCGCGGCAGGATGGCTATATGGAACGGCTGAACGAGACGGCGCAGGACTGGGTGCCCCATGTGCGCCGCCTGCGGCCCGACATGGCCTGGGAAGACGTGCTGCGCATCATCAATGGCCCCCTGCCCCGCGAGCGGCAGTGGACGCAAAGCCGCTTGCTCCGTGCTGTGAACGCGTATGTGCGGGATGGGTTCCTGGACGAAACCGTGCTGGGCCGTGCCGGTCGTCGCGTTACCGACGACCGCCTTCCCGCCATCGTGGCCGCCATCAAGGGCGCCGATCCGAAGATCACGCTGCAGGAGATCTGCAACAGGCTCGAGAAGATGCGGGAGCGGACGCCCCGTGGGCGAACCAGCTGGCAGCCGTCTTCGGTTAAGATGCTACTGGAGCGGGCTGAGAAGCTGGGAATGATTTAAGAGACGCAGATTCGTTCTTTGGAAGCAAAACCGCCTATGTGAATCGGGTACATCTTGCGTTTAAGAGATGGTAGCGACACAAGCACTTGACGCGCTGGAGCCATGAAATAAGATAAGTCATTGTAAATAAATGATTTCATCGGGTACCGGCCTACCATTTGAAAAAATCCTTGCCTGTCAAACGCTTTCCTGACATTTTTGCGGAAGAACGCCAACCGTCAGTTTCCGGCGGTTTTGCGTTCCTTCTCAAGATAGACCCGGAAGACGGGCGGCGGGACGGGCATGAACGAGCAGCGGATCAGAATGGATCAAAAGATCCAAACGATGGCGACACGTCTAAGCAAATCGCTTGATGTGAATATGCGCAAGTCGTTTCTACCTGATGAACGAAAGGCTCTCAGACGCTTCTCATCCACGGAAGTTGCCCAGATCCTCGGGGTAAGCCAAGATTTTTTGCGGAAAATGTTTTTCGAGGATAAGCTCGATCTCGGTGAAATCGAGACAGACGCCCGCGGCCGCAGGTTCTACACTGCAGAGCAAATCGATATAGCGCGCCACGAAATAGCCCGGTCAAGCACCAAGTTCCAGCATATCGTTCCTCGTCGTCGGGATGGGGAGCATATCCAGATCATTTCGATCGCCAACTTCAAAGGGGGCGCCGGGAAGACGACAACGGCGATCCATCTGGCCCAAAAGCTTGCCCTTGATGGTTATCGAGTTCTGGCAATCGATCTCGACCCACAAGCCTCAATGACCACCATGTTCGGTTTCCGGCCGGAAATCGACTTTCCTGAGGCCGGAACGGTGTACGATGCTCTTCGGTACGAGGACCCTATCCCATTTAGAGACGTTGTGCGCAAAACGTATTTCCACAACCTCGATCTAGCCGCGGCCGGCTTGTTGCTCTCTGAGTTCGAGACCGAAACCGCACACGCCCTTCGAAACAATATCAGGCCGCCGTTCTATCAGCGGCTTGCCCTTTGCATTAATGAAGTCGAGACAGACTACGACATTGTCGTCATCGACTGCCCACCGCAACTCGGGTTTACCACACTATCGGCTTTGGTAGCGTCGACATCCCTAGTCGTCACTGTCATTCCAAGCATGCTTGACGTCGCCTCGATGGCCCAATTCCTGCAGCTCACATCCAGCCTCATGGCAACAATTGCTGATGTGGGCGCATCGCCCGACTGGGACTTCATGAGATTTCTAATCACTCGTTTCGAGCCCAATGACGGCCCCCAAACCCAGATGGCGGCATTCCTGCGGACCATGTTCACGGATGACGTTCTTACTCAGCCTTTCCTGAAATCCTCCGCAGTCTCTGACGCTGGGCTCACGCAACAGACACTGTTCGAGATCGCCAGAACGGATTTTCATCGCCAGACGTACGATCGGGCTATCGAGTCCATCAACGGGGTTGTGGCGGAAGTCGAAGGGCTCATCAAAACGGCATGGGGGCGTAAGTAATGGCCCGCAAAGTCATATTCGACATTCCCGAGGATGAAGAAAAGCAGCAGAGCTCGTCGATTTCTCCGACTCGAACCCAGTCACGAGCCCCTGCCCTTTCGGGAATGGCCCGTTCTCTTCAGGATGCGGCACAATCTTCAATTCAAGAAATCAGTACCGACCTTATTGATGATTCCGAGTTCCAGGATCGTCTGGCCCTGGATGACGAAGATGACATCAGGGAACTGGCTGAAAGCATTGACAAGCAGGGACAGCTTATCCCGATACTTCTGAGCCCCGAAGGGGGGCGGTACAGGATCATCTATGGGCGCAGGCGATTAGCGGCCCTTCGACTTATTGGAAAGCCCGCAAAGGCTCTCATCAGAGGCTTGGATGAGGATCAAGCGATTCTTGCACAAGGCCAAGAGAACAGCTTCCGCAAAGACCTCAGCTGGATCGAGAAAGCCCTGTTTGCACGTTCTCTCATAGAGTCCGGCAAGGATGAGGGACTGGTCTGTGACGCCCTCAACATCGATCAGAAAGCCAGGAAAGCCGGTGACAAGCTCACGGGACTTGCTCGCATGAAACAAGTCACTTCCTGTATTCCGACTGAACTCATCCAAAAGATCGGGGCGGCACCCGGGGTTGGACGGGATCGTTGGTATGCTGCCGCAAAGTCTTATGAGAGCCTTGGCTTCTCTGGAGATAAAGGGTTTCCGGCCGGAAACCGAGAATTCCATGATGCTCTCATGGAATCCAGAGGTTCAGGCAAGACCTCCGACGAACGCTTTGCGATCTTCGAAGGGCTCCTGAAACAGCACAAGCCCCCTGCCCCATCGGCAATCAAGACAAAACTCGGGATGGTGAAGGTCACCAAAAGAAACGTGATCATCACCGTCAAGAACGGAGATGACGGGCTTCATAAGTGGATCTCTGAGAATCCAGAGGCCGCTCTTCTCGCGTTGGCGAACGCGAAGGCCGCTGGTCCAGGGCAGATCATTACCCCAGAGAAAATGGAACCCATAGGTAACCCAGTCTCCGGCAGGGATCAGGATCTTGATGGTCCTGACATAGACGATAACGAAAACTGAGCAGAAAGGAGGACAGGCCAGAAAAGGAAAGACCCCCCGAAAGCAGTGCTTCCGAAGGGCCTCGATTAGCTTAGACACCTGATTGATACCCCGAAGCCGAATCGTTTTCAACACCGTTCGCGGTGAACGGGGAAGCTTTTTCAGCCGACATCATCATGAGACAGGTATTTTCTCACTCACCCGCCTTGGCGGAACGATCTCCTGTACCCTGTACGAACCCGTACAGGGTCATCGAGCCGATCCGAACGCTTCGCAAAGAACTCGGTTTGACACCAAATGATCTTGTGACACTGCAGGCCTTAATCAGCTTCATGCCGAAGAAGGCCGGACAAACAGCTTCAATGACTACCGTCTTCCCCTCAAACGCATCGTTGTCTGAGAGAACGAACGGTCTGAACGAGAGAACGATCCGACGGTGTATCGGACGCCTCGTGGACGCCAATTTGATCCAACGCAGGGATAGCGCAACCCGCAAACGGTTCCCTCTTCGCTACGGTGGATTGATCAGAGATGCCTTTGGCTTCGATCTACAGCCAATGTTTGATCGGGAAAGTGAACTCACAGAAAACGCAAAACAGCTTGTCGGCGATCAGGAAGAGCTACGGTCACTCAGGGCGGAGGCGCTGGCTCTTCGCGTCGAAGCTTTACGCCAAGCAAACGATGATGAGACATTCACATTTCTCCAAAACGTGCGCAACATCCTACGCCGTGCAACTCTCAAAGCCGACGAAATCATAGAACTTATCACGAAGTTGGCAGAGTTGGCCGGAGAGACCATCAGAGAGTTTCCGGCCGGAAACCGTGACGCTCAGGAAACGATGCCCGACCAATTGTCCGGCGACGACGGACAAAATGTCCGGCACATAGAGCCCACAAGATTGAATATAAAAAAGGATACTACAGGTGCTAGCAGCAGCTCTGGTTTTAATGAACGCCGAGATCCAAAAACTATGGCTTGGACGGACCTGAAGAACGTATCAGACTTCTTCCCAAATGAACCAAGAGATCATCAATCCGTTGTGAATATGATGGCTGATGTCGGGAAATTGCTGAGAATAGAACAAGGCAGGATCATGAGACACCTTAGAGAAAGAGGTCCAGGGCAGCTCCTTATTGCACTCGACGAATTAATTTTGAGAGCCAGCACAGGACAGGTGAGGAACACCAACGCCTACCTAGACGCGATGATGAGGCAAGGGATGTGATGGTCTTATCATGCTCACTCAACCAGCTTGTAATTGAGCGTAGTCTTCGATCCTCCGGCGAATTTTCCCAGATAGTTCCAACCATAAGGTCATCGAGAGGGAAAGGAGGGCTGGTTTGAGGGGTGACGGGAAGTGAGATCGGGAGAGTGGCTTCCGGCACCCGTCGTGGAGAATATCTGATGACCAAAGCTGTCCAGAGAATCACCCTGTCCCCTTCGCGGGATATCCCTTTTGACAAGCTGGTGCTGAGCCAGTCCAACGTACGGCGCATCAAGGCTGGCGTGTCCGTCGAGGAACTGGCCGAAGACATCGCCCGCCGCGGTCTCTTGCAGAGCCTGAGCGTGCGGCCCGTGTTGGCTGATGATGGCACCGAGACCGACAGGTTCGAGATCCCGGCCGGTGGCCGTCGGTTCCAGGCCTTGTCCTTGCTGGTGAAGCAGAAGCGTTTGGCAAATACCACGCCCATTCCCTGCATCGTCCGCGATGCTGCGTCCGACATCCTGGCCGAGGACGATTCCTTGGCCGAGAACATGCAGCGCGTCGCCCTGCACCCGCTCGACCAGTTCCGCGCGTTTGTGTCCCTCCGCGACAAGGGCCAGAGCGACGCAGAGATTGCTGCCGCCTTCTTCGTGACGCCGCAGGTCGTGAAGCAGCGCCTGAAACTTGCCTCCGTCGCCCCTGCCCTGCTTGAGGTCTATGCCGAGGATGGCATGACGCTGGAGCAGCTCATGGCCTTCACCGTGAACCCCGATCACGCGCGTCAGGTCCAGGTCTGGGATGTGATCTATTCATCCTGGAACAAGGAGCCATTCCAGATCCGGCGCATGCTAACAGAGACCTCGGTCCGGGCGTCCGACCGGCGCGCGGTCTTCGTGGGTGTTGAGGCCTATGAAGCGGCGGGCGGCACGATGTTACATGACCTCTTTCAGGGCGATGACGGTGGCTGGCTCGAAGACCCTGCCCTGCTCGATCGGCTGGTGGCGGACAAACTCCAAGCCGAGGCTGAGACGGTTGCCGTTGAGGGCTGGAAGTGGATCGAGGTCGCACTCGACCTGCCCTACGGCTACAGCCACGGCCTGCGGTCGCTGTCCGGCGCTCCGGCACCGATGACGGATGACGAAGGTGCGGCCCATGCCAAGCTGCTCGCCGAGTATCGGGCGCTGGAAGACGAATACGCGGGTCAGGATGACATCCCCGACGAGATCGACACGCGGCTTGGCCTGTTGGAAACGGAGATGGAAAAGATCGAAACCCGGCCTCTGATCTTCGATCAAGCAGAGATCGGGCGGGCAGGGGCATTCGTCACGCTCGACCGCTACGGCGCGCTGGCCGTCTATCGCGGCTATGTGCGTCCAGAGGATGAGCCCGTTGAGGAGACCGCCGTCCACGATGGTACTGATCCTGCGGTGGCGGGGCAGGGGGATGATCGTGATATCACCGATGGCCATGTCAGTGCCGCTCATGGCGGAACCGTCATCATGTCGGGTGGCCAGACGATCGGAGCTGACTTGCCGGAGGATGAGGACGACGGGGCGTTGAAACCGCTGCCCGAGCGGTTGGTCATGGAGTTGACGGCCCACCGGACGCTGGCGCTGCGTGAAGCGATCGGGCGCTCGCCGGATGTGGCGTTGACGCTGCTGCTGCTGAAGCTGGTGACGGACACCTTCCGCACCTCCTCTGCTTCGGGCAGCTGTCTCGAAGCCTCAGTGCGTCAGGTCTACATGTCAGCGCAAGCGCCCGATCTGAAGGACAGCGTGGTGGCCAAGCTGGTCGACGAGCGTCATGCGGAATGGGAAGCCGATCTGCCGCTTGGCGATGATGCAGCGCTCTGGGACTATCTGACGGTCCTCGACCAGGGCAATCGGCTGGCCTTGCTGGCGCATTGCCTCAGCTTCGGCGTCAACGCGATGCATGAAAAGGTGAACCCCTACGGGGCAGGCATCTCTGCTGGCGGTCTGACCCGGCGTATGGTGCATGCTGATCTCGTTGCGCGTGCCACAGGTCTCGATATGGTCGAGGCGGGATGGGAGCCGACGGTCGACACCTATCTCAACCGCGTGCCCAAGGCCCGCATCCTCGAGGCCGTGCGCGAGGCCAAAGGGGAGGGGACTGCCCAGCTCCTTGATCACCTGAAGAAAGGCGAGATGGCCAGTGAGGCCGAGCGCTTGCTGAAGGGCAGTGGCTGGTTGCCCGAGGTCCTGCGCCGGAACGATCTCGTGGCGCTGGATGGTGAGGACCATGCCGAAGGGCAGGGGGCGGATGTCGATGCCGAAGTGGCTGACAGCGTCAGTGAAGCTGACCTTCCTGCATTCCTGACGGATGACCTGCCTGCTGAAAGCGCGTCGATGCTGGCCGCGGAGTAACGTGATCCAGCGGGGGGCGGGCTTTCCGCCCCCAATCACCCTATAACGTAACGATATCAATAAGATGAGTGCGATTACTCGCATTCAGAATGAGGAATCATGTCTGCATCAACTATCTTCGACACTGCACCCCTCGGGGCGCTCATTCGCTACACCGACGGCAGTCCCAAGCCGCCGGCACGCTTCACCAAGAAGCTCGCGGCCTGGGAGCGCTCGAACGGCGTCGGCCGTCTTGTGAAAAAGGAACCACCTCGGCCTTATCCTACATGGACGGCTCCCGCGTCGTTCACGCTGCACGAGGGCAACTTCTCTTCGGACGGGGTGATCCTCGTCACTATCATGCGCAGCCATTCCGCTGACAGCGCCCTGGTCTTCGAGGTGGCCGAGGAACCGAAGCCCGGGCAGGTGCGCGTGCTTCTCGACTTCGGCGGCAACACGGAGCTGCTGCATTTGGCGGAATCCATCACCGCGGCCGAGCTTTGGATCGTCAAGGAAGGATACCGCAATGCGCGGCTTGAAATCGTCGGCGATGAAGAGGGCGAAAGGGCAGGGGGCGCGGACCTGGCCGCCTGAGCCCAACTGAAACCGAGGGGCCCGCCCAAGCGCGGGCCTCTCATCCATCACAACCTTGTCCTTTGAGTTCGCGGGGCGCCAAAGGAACCCTCCCCAAGGAAGGACGTCTTCAACCAAGAGCCTGGCCGGGAGGCGGGCGGCGTTAGAAGCATCAGCAGGACAATCGGCTCCTGACGTTGGGGGATCATCCCCCGCTCGCCACTCCCTTCCTTGCCCCGAATTCTGTCTTCGAGATCAACCCGCGAGGGGTCGGACTACGGGAAAGCCCGTGCCGCCGGGCGGATTCGGCCACGTTTCACTTTCTTGGCCGAACGCACCCGGTGATGTCAGCCAGTCTTCGGGCCTGCGGGGTCCTGTCGCGCGGGGGATGGTCCCCCGCCTCCAAGACAGGAGCCAAACAGATGTCCCGCAAAGATGCCCACGCCTTCGCCGCCTCCCTCGCCGCCACGCTCATGGTCTCGATCGTCGTCTTCCAGGCAGGGGATGGAACCTTCGGCGCCGTCCCCGCCGATGAAATCGACGGCGACGAGGTTCAGGTGCTGGTCGAGATTGACCCGTGGGCATGATGCCCACCATCTCGACGGCGCCTCAGCCGCCTGGCGTCGCTTCATAGAAGCGACGTACGGAGCGCGCGTCGTCTGATGCAAATCAGCCGACGACATTCCTTTCCTGTATCAGCATCATGATCTCGGCTCCGAGGGCAAGATCAGCGACCTGTCCGAAGTGTCTTGCGCGAAGCTTCCCCTCGCGGTCGACCAGTATAAGCGTCGGCGTACCTTCCAGCGCATAAGCCGCCATGGTTTGCGGCAGTGGGCCGTTTTCCCCGGCCATGTCCACCGCCACCGGAAAGCGGATGCGATATTCGTGCAGAAAGGCGCGCAAGCTGACCGGCGTCATCGCCGCGTGATGTTCGAACACGCAATGCAGGCCGAGCACGACCACATCCTCCGGTCGGAAGATCTGTGCAATGCGTTGCGCCTGAGGCAACCCGTGGGTGACGCAACTGGGGCATAGCATCTGGAAACATTCGATCACGACGATCCGGCCGCGCAGGCCCTCGAGCATGAGGGGCTCGGGCGTGTTCAGCCATTCAGCGGCAAGGATCGGCGGGGCAAGATCGGACATGGCATTGGCTTTCATCAGAAAACCGGCGGCGGGGGTGCTGCCGCCGGAAATAGGTTAGTGGTTGACCCGACCGGGCAGGCTCAGATCGCCCGAGGCCACGTCGAAGACATCGGTGACACACAGAAGCGGCGCATGGACATTGGCGTTGACCCTGAGCCCGGCGGTGACACCGTCAAAGCCGGTTGTCTCGACCGCGCCGATATCGTCGAAGGCCACCGCGATCTCGATGCTCTCGCCCGAAATCACCGGATCCCAGCCGGGGCTGTCGATCAGCAAGGGCAGACCGGGCCATGTGGCGGGCAAGCGCGGCGTGGCGCCTTCGGGGATGTCGATCACCTTTAGCGCACCCGCGCCACAGGCATCGTCCGGGCCGAGCACGACCCAGTGGCTGTGCCACAGATCGCCGTCATTGGCCCGCTCGCCATCGCCGTTTTCATCGTAAAGCGGCGTGTCGTCGAAATCGGGGTGCGCGGTGGCGACCATGGCAAGGATGCCCGCACCGGCGTCGAACCCGACGACGGCACTGTCCAGCGTGGTTGGCCAGACATAGGCAAAGACCTGCGACCCCGCGAGTTGGCCGGTGGGTCCGGGGCGGCTTTTCCCGGCGTTGCCCGAGACGGCCATGTGAAAGGTCGCCACGCGCCCTTGGGTGGTGATCTGGGCATGTGTGACATCAAAAGCTGCGGGATCGCCCGCGTCGGCGTTGATGCCGCCTGAATGGTCATGTGCGCCACCGGCCATGGCTGGCGCGCCAAGCAGCAGGCCCGCGATGAATGCCGTGGCCCCGGCATGGTAAAGATCAGATTTCCGTGTCATGATGAGAGGCTTCCTTTTCATCCTTTGGATTGGTTGGCAAAAGGGCACCCGGACCGTTGCCGCGGTTCCGGGTGCCCGTCTCAGGCCACCTTTGAAAACCGCGCCCAGAGAGGCGCGAGGTCTTCTTCGGCGGCGTCTTCGTGGTCGCCGCAGTCGATCCGCAGCGCGGCATCGCCGAAGGCGGCATCCACAAAGGCACAGTGATGCGGGCGCGCCGCATCGTCATGCGCATGGGGGCGGAAATAAGCGCAGGTGACACACATGCGCTGAACCGGGATCGCGCGCGCATCCTGCAAGGCCCGGATCAGCCCGACCAGCCCGCGCTGCATGGCATCGCGGTCGTGGGGCGAAAGCTCCCCCAACGCCGAGAGCATGACCGACGAGGGTGAACCTACCATTTCGGCCACCGCGCGACCCGGACCGGTCAGATGCAGCCGCACCGCGCGGCCGTCCTCGGGGTCTGGCCTCCGCTCGACCATCCCCTTGCGCAAAAGGGCGGCGGCGGCATCGCTCAGCGTAGGCTGGCTGACGCCAAGTGCGAAGGCCAGATCGCTGACCCGAGACGGGCCGCGCGCCGCCAGATGGGCAAGGATCTGACCTTGTGTCGGGTTCACGCCAAGCGGCTCTGCCATGTCCCAGGCGAGGGACTTCATCACGGTGCCGATCCTGGCAAGGGCAAAGGCGATTTGATCTTCGGGCATCCTCTGACTCCTGTTGTTCGCATATTACATAGGAATCCTAATTACACAAGGATGGAAGTCAGGCACGAGAGCGTGCTTTCCGCAGGTCCAGAAATTGCCATCGACGTCCGACATGTCACGCGTCTGTCATGCTAGACGTCTAGATGTCTTCTTGAAGAGATTCGGGAGACACACTTTGCCACAACTTGTCAGACAGTCCGGCCTCGCAGTATGGGCACAGATCGCCTCCGATTTGCGCGGGCAGATTGAGCGTTCCTTTGACGAGGGAGACTGGCTGCCGGCCGAGCCTGAGCTTGCTGCGCGGTTTGGCGTCAATCGCCATACCTTACGCCGAGCGGTCGATGAATTGATCGCCGAAGGGTTGGTAGAGCGGGTTCATGGCCGTGGCACGCGGGTCCTGGCGCGTGGCTTGGTCTATGGGATCGGACGCGACACGCGCTTTACCGAGCGGCTGGCCGCCAGCGGCAGGACAGCGCAGGTGACGCTGCTCGACCGGGATGACATCGCGGCCGAAGGCGGCGTCGCGCGACGGCTGCGCGTGGCCGAGGGCGCGACCGTGCTGCGCCTGCGCACATTGCGGGGCGAAAACGATCTGCCCTATGCGCTGACCCTGCATTTTCTGACCGGCGCTGCCGCCGAGGCCGCGCGTAGCTATGCCGGCGGGTCGTTGACCCGGCATTTGCGCGAGACCGCGGGCATCACGCTTGACCGGGTGGAAAGCCTGATCACGACGCGCTTGCCGTTGCCCGAGGATGCGCTCGCCCTGCGGATGCCGCGCACGCAGCCTGTTTTGCGGGTCAAAGGCGTGAACGTCTGCCGCGAATGCGGTGTGGTGCAAGAATATGCGATCAGCCAGTTCCGCGGCGATCGTATCCAGCTTTCCATGGTCGAGCCCGGCTGGGCTTCCGAGACAACCGTGGAAGACCCGCCGCCGGACTAAGGTGCGGCTGCAACCCTGACTCCCCAGTCAATCAACACGAAACCCAGAGGAAGAAACCATGTCCCTTCTCAAGACCCTTGTTGTGGCCACAGCCGCAACTTTCATCTCTATCACCGGCGCCTTGGCGCAACAAGCTGACGGCTCGGCCGCCAATCCCTACCGCGTCATGCTCGTCCCCGCCGATGGCGGCACCGAAGACGGCACCAAGGCCGATTTCCAGCCTGTCTTTGACGCTGTGACCCAGACGACGGGCATCCATTTCGACATCAAGGTCGGTCAAACCTATGCGACGGTGATCGAAGCGATCTGCTCGGACGTGGTGGAAATCGCCTGGTTTGGCGCTGCATCATACTTGCCCGCCAAGGACCGCGGTTGCGCGGAACTGCTGGCCGTGGACGTCCACAAGGGATCCTCTACATACTACTCCGGCATCTACGCCCGCAAGGACATGGGTATTGCCACTGTCGCTGACCTGAAGGGGCATTCCATGGCCTTCGGCGATGCGAACTCCACCTCCAGCTTCGTCTATCCGGTGGCGATGATCGTGTCCGCCGGGCTTGACCCGGTGAACGACCTATCCGCGATCCGCATGACCGGCAGCCATGCCAACAGCCTCAAGGCGCTGGCCGAAGGGCAGGTCGATGCCGCCGCCGCCTCGTTCGACAGCTTCGAGAAGGCTATCAATGCGGGTGAGATCAGCGCCGATGCATTTGTTGTCATTGGCAAGTCGGACCCGATCCCGAACCCGCCGCTGGCAATGTCGACCGATCTGCCCGCCGAAATGAAAGCCGCGCTGCGCGCCGCCTTCAACACCGTGCATGAAGCCGCGGGCGTGACCCCGGAAATGATCCGCGGCTATGGCGGCAAGCAGGTGGACCGCTATGACGCGAACATCACCGACGATATGCTGGCCCCGGCGCTGGTGACGCTCTCAGGTGTGTCGGGCGATCTGCGCACCGCCATCATCGCCAAGGCGGGCAACTGATGTCGGCGGCGGCGATCCTTTCCGCCGCGCAGGCCATCGGGGGAGGGGTGCAACCGCACCTCTCCTTCCGGGATCTGCGCAAGGTCTATGCCGATGGGGTCGCCGCGCTTGATGGCGTGTCGGCCGATGTGGGCAAGGGCGAATTCTGTGTCGTACTCGGGCCGTCCGGCTCGGGCAAATCCACCCTTCTGCGGGTCGTCAACGGCCTGACCGACCTGACCTCCGGCACGATGACGCTGGGCGATACAGCCCTGTCGCCCAAAAGCCTGCGGTCCATCCGCCGCCGGGTGGCGATGGTGCATCAGCAGTTCAATCTTGTGGAGCGCGCCAGCGTTTCATCCAACGTCCTCGCCGGTGCCGTGGCCGAGGTGCCGTCGTGGCGGGCCCTGCTGGGCTGGTATCCCGATCATTTGCGCGACCGCGCCTGCGAAGTCGTGGCTCGCGTCGGTCTTGATGAAATCCACCTGCCGCGCCGCGCCTCGGCCCTGTCGGGTGGCCAACAACAGCGCGTTGGCATCGCGCGGGCCCTGCTCCTGAAACCCGAGGTGATCCTGGCCGACGAACCCGTCGCAAGCCTTGATCCCGCCATCAGCCGCGAGGTTCTGGGTCTGCTGCGAGAGGCCGCCCGCGAACAGGGGGCAACGGTGCTGTGCAGCCTGCACCAGACCGATCTGGCCCGCGAATTCGCGGACCGGATCATCGGTATGCGCAAGGGTCGTGTCGTATTCGACGGCCCGCCGCATTTGTTTGACAGCACTGCGGAAGGAAAACTCTACGAAGGTCTGACTGCGCCCGCACACCAGCCCGCCACAAGGGAGCAAGCCTATGCGTGAGGGTGAACTTGCGATCGGGGCGCATCATCCCCGGCCCGCGCGCGACTGGCATCTGCCCGCGCCCTATGACTGGCGCGCGGCGCTGGCCGTGCTGCTGGTGGCGCTGGCGCTGATCTGGTCGGGCAACCGGATGGAAGTGGACAAGATGCTGGGCCTGACCGGCGAGGCGGTGCTGTCCGCCGTGGGTGTGCAGGAAACCAGCCAGGTCGGTCGGGGACTTGGCCGGATGCTGGGGGCGCTGTTTCCCTTTGTCATCGAAGACCGGATGGAAATGGCGCGGCTGACCGATATCGACCGGGATGCGCTGCCGATGTTCACCCGGATCGAGGCAGTCGAGGTCACGACATTTCGGATGAACGCCGAGACGCTGAAGGCCGAACCGCAGGTCGAGGTGAAGGAATACCTCGTTCACCCGTTCGGCTATCTGACCAAGGTTCTGGGCAAGATGGTCGAGACCTTCGAGATCGCGATCTGGGCAACCATCATTTCGGTCATCCTGTCACTCCCGCTCGCCTTTTTCGGGGCGCGCAACTACACGCCGAACCGCTTTGCCTATTCCGCCAGCCGGGGCGTGGTCAGTTTCCTGCGCGCCATGCCAGAACTGATCATCGCGATGTTCCTGGTGCTGGGCTTCGGGTTCGGCGCCATCGCGGGCTATCTCGCGCTTGGGCTGCACGGCGCGGGGTTCTTGGGCAAGTTCTATGCCGAGGATATCGAGGCCGCCGACCGCAAGCCGCAAGAGGCGCTGACAGCGCTTGGCGCGGGCAAGCTGCGGGTGCTGCGCGCGGCCGTCCTGCCGCAGGTGGCACCGTCCTATGTGGCCTACACGCTGTATATCCTCGACCGCAATGTACGTATGGCCGCCGTCATCGGCTTGGTCGGTGCTGGCGGCATCGGGCAAGAGCTCAAGGGCCGCTACGACACGTTTGAATATGGCCATGTCGGCACGATCCTTCTGGTGATCTTTCTCACCGTCTTCGTGCTCGACCAAATTTCGGCGCGGGTGCGTTCCCGCCTGATTGGATAAGGAATTGATGATGAGACCGGAGAGAGAAGACTGGATTGCGGCGCTTGCTGCGGCCGACAAAGGGTGGGTGGCCGCATTGGCCGACCGCATCCGCGACCGTGCCACGGTAGAACCGCTGGCCCCGTCGCGCGAAGGGCTGATGCTGATGCAGTTGCGTGACAGCGTTGAGGGGGCAGCATTTCACTTGGGCGAAATCCCGATGGCCCGCGTGCACCTGCGCTTGACCGCGCCCGAAGGGACGGCCGAGGGCGGTGCTGCGCTGATGAGTGACGATCTGGCGCTGGTGACACGGTTGGCAATCCTTGACGCCGCGCTGGTGGCCGATCTGCCCGAGGCCCCCGAAATCGAGGCACTGCTGGCGACCGGCATGGCCGCCCGCGCCGAAATGCAGGCGCAACGCGCGCTGGCTCTGGACCGCACAAAAGTGGATTTCCAACTCTTGTCGGAGGAAGACGCATGAGTGTACTTGACATGCCCCGCCTCTGGCGGCCCGAGACGCATCAGGCTTTGTTCCGCCGTGTCCTCGATGTGGCCGCGCGCCCCGGCCAGATTGCCGATCTGGGGGATCTGCTAGATGATCGGCCCGCTGCACTGGCCGCCCTTGCCACCTTTTGCGACAACACCCAGACGCTGGCCGATCTGACCGGCACGCTCTCGGACACCGATCTTGCCTTTCTCGATGTGGGCAGGGCCTCCGCCGAACAGGTCGGCTTCATCCTTGTTGCGGGCGCGGCCGCCCCTGAGTTTACCCCCCGCCTTGGCACGCTTGACACACCCGAAGACGGGGCGACGCTCGTCATCATGGTGGACTGCCTGACCGGGGGAGATGCCCTTTCCCTGACCGGACCGGGGATCAACGGCACCGCCACTCTGGCACCGATGGGCCTTGCGCCCGACTGGCTGACCGCGCGCGCGCGCTGGTGCGCCGATTTTCCCATGGGGGTGGACATGGTGTTGGCGGATGCCACGCGCCTTGCCGTCCTGCCCCGCACAACCAAGATAGGAGCCTGAGCCATGGCCTATGTAGCCATTCGCGGCGGCGCTGACGCGATCAAGGGGTCATCCTGCCTGATGGACGCAATGCGCGCCATGGGCGATAGCGCCCCGCTGGAGCTTGACCAGATCGAACGCCAGATGCCGCTTTTGCATTCCAAGGTGCTGTCAGAGGGCAGCCTTTATCACCCGCGCCTTGCCTCGCTCGCGCTGAAACAATCGCTGGGCGACAGTCTTGAGGCCGCGTTTTTCCTGCGCGCCTACCGCTCGACCAAGCCGCGCCTTGGCGAAACAGCACCCCATGACACCCGCAACATGCGGGTCGTGCGCCGGGTTTCTGCCGCGTTCAAGGACATTCCCGGCGGGCAGATGCTTGGGGCGACGCCCGATTACCTGCACCGGCTGTTCCGGTTCGAGTTGATGGATGAAGGCGCGGAACGGTTTGACGAGATCGCCCGCGACTGGCTGGGCAACCGGCCTGTGACGGACACCCCGCTGATCTTTCCCAAGGTGCTGGATTCCTTGCGCGACGAAGGCTTGCTCACTCCGCTGGCGCAGGACGATACAGCCCCGTTCGACATCACCCGCGAACCGTTGATCTTCCCGGTCCCGCGTTCGGCGCAGCTTGCCACCATGGCGCGCGGCGAAACCGGTGGTCTGCTGGCACTAGCCTACTCCAACATGCGCGGCTACGGCGACGTCCACCCCACGGTGGGCGAATTGCGCGTGGGCTATGTCCCGGTGATGGTGCCGCATCCGGTCACGGGCAAGCCGATGGAGGCGGGCGAGGTTCTGGTGACGGAATGTGAAATCGTCGCCATGTTCGAGAAATCCGACGACGGCGCGCCGGTGTTCACGCTGGGTTACGGGGCCTGCTTTGGCCATAACGAGGTCAAGGCGATTGCCATGTCCGTGCTGGACCGCGCAATCAGTGTTGCCAAGGAAAAGGGCCGCATCGCCAACCCCTCGGAAGACCCCGAATTCGTGCTGCTGCATGTGGACGGCATCGAAAGCATGGGGTTCTGCACCCATTACAAGATGCCCCATTACGTCACCTTCCAATCCGACATGGACCGCCTGCGCGCCGCGCGCGGCAAAGCCGAGGAGGCCGCCGATGCACCCCGTTGACACCATGGGCCAGAACCGCGAGGGCGCGGAATACGGCTTTGCCTTCCTTGACGAAGATGCCAAGCGCGAATTGCGCCGCTCAATTTTCAAGGCGGTCTGTATTCCGGGCCATCAGGTCCCCTATGCGAGCCGCGAAATGCCGATCGCGCGTGGTTTCGGCACCGGCGGCATGCAGTTGACGCTGGCGCTGCTTGGCCCCGATGACGCCTGCAAGGTGATCGACCAGGGCGCAGATGACAGCGTGAACGCGGCCAACATCCGCAACTTCTTTGCGCTGACCTGTCCGGGTGTGACCGGCACGCTGCGCACCGAAGAGGCATCGGTGATCCAGACCCGCCACCGGATCCCCGAACTGCCGCTTCGCGCCGATCAGATATTGGTGTTTCAGGTGCCCTATCCCGACCCGCTTGTGGTGGTGGAACCCAATGCCGCCAAGCGCTGCCGGATGCACGGGCGCGCCGATTATGCGCGGCTTTGGGTCAAGCTCTACGAGGATATGGTGGCCTTTGACGAGATCACCATCTCGCACCGCTATCCCACGCGGATCAACGGGCACTATATCATTGATCCGTCCCCGATCCCACGGTTTGACGTGCCGAAGCTGCATCAGGCGGAATGTCTCTATCTGTTCGGCGCGGGCCGGGAAAAGCGTATCTATGCCGTGCCGCCCCACACCGATGCGGTGCCGATCACCTTCAACGACGTGACCTTTGCGGTTGAAAGCTTCCGCGACAAGACCACCGGCAAGCGCCACTCATGCCGCCGCTGCGGTGCGGATGACAGTTTCCTTGATGAATTCCTTGATGATGCGGGTGCCCGCGTTTTCCAATGCTCGGATGCCGCCTATTGCGACATGCGCCTTGAACGGCTGGAGGCTGCAGAATGAAACCGATCCTTGACGTTGACAACCTGACCCGCATCCACGGCCCCGGCTGCCCGGCGTGCCTCGATGTGACCGGGCCTGAACATAACACCAACATCTGCCGCCATTGCGGGTCTGTTGTGGCCGTGGCGGGCGCATCGTTCCGGTTGCACAAGGGCGAGGTGCTGGGCATCATGGGAGAGTCCGGCTCGGGCAAATCCAGCCTCGTGAAGATGCTCTATTTCGATGACAAACCCACATCGGGCCGCGCGACCTTCCACGACGAAGGGCAGGCGCATGATCTGTTTTCGCTGAACGAGGCGCAGCAATTGCGCCTGCGCGATACGCGGATGGGCATGGTCTATCAGAACCCGTCGCTTGGGCTGAACTTCGACATCTCCGCCGGTGGCAACATCGCCGAACGTCTTCTGATGTCGGACGAACTCAGCTACCGCGTGATCCGTGAAAAGGCCACGGCGCTTCTGGCCCGGACCGAGGTGCCGCCTGCGCGGATGGACGAGCTGCCGCGCAACTTTTCGGGCGGGATGCAGCAACGGGTGCAGATTGCCCGCGCGCTGTCTACTGGCGCGCCGCTGCTGTTGCTGGACGAGGTGACAACCGGTCTCGATCTGTCGGTGCAGGCGCGGATCCTTGATCTGATCATGGAACTGCAAGAGGTGACGGGCGTATCCATGCTGGTCGTGACCCACGACCTTGGTGTGGTGCGCCACCTGACCACCCGCACCATCGTGATGAAATACGGCCGTATCATCGAATCCGGGCTGACCGACCAGATCCTTGAGGATCCGCAGGCGGCCTATACCCAGCAACTTGTTTCCAGCGCATTGTGAGGGCCTGATGGACACTATTCTTTCCGTGCGCGATCTGGGCAAAGGGTTCTATATCCACGACCGCGCCAAACATGTGCCCGCCGCGATGGGCATTTCCTTCGATCTGAAGCCGGGGCAACTGGCGGCACTGGTGGGGCCATCGGGGGCGGGAAAATCCTCGCTTCTGAAGGCGATTTATCGCACCTATGTGCCGTCTTCTGGGCAGGTTCTATATCGCACCGCCGCCGGTGATCTGGTGGACCTTGTCACCGCAGCCGAAACGCAGATCACCGATCTGCGCCGCGCCGAAATCGGCTTTGTCACGCAGTTCCTGCACTGCCTGCCGCGCCTGTCCACGCTGGACGTGGTCGCCCGCCCCTTGCTGCAACAGGGTGTCGCGCGCGAGGCAGCACATGACAAGGCGGCCCGGATGCTGGCAGCACTCGCCATCCCCGAACAGCTTTGGGATGCGACGCCCGCCACCTTCTCGGGCGGCGAGCGCCAGCGTGTGAACATCGCGCGCAGCTTTACCCAAGGCGGGCGTTTGATGCTGCTGGACGAACCCACCGCGTCGCTCGACCCGGTCGCGCGCGAAAACGTCTGCGCCATGATCGAGGCCGCCAAGGCCGAGGGTGCTGCCATGGTCGGCATCTTTCACGATATGGCCATTGTTGAACGGCTGGCCGATGTGCGGATCACGGTGGAACGCAAGGCGTTCGAGGCGGTGGCATGATACGGCACCTTGAAAACGCCCGCATCGTTACGTCCGAGGGGGTGCAGCATGGCAGCCTGATGATCGAAGACGGGTGCATCGCCGCGCTTGATGCGGATGCGCCCAAGGGGGCCGTGCGGCATGACATGGGCGGCGATCTGCTGCTGCCCGGCCTGATCGACCTGCACGGCGACGCGATCGAGAAGGAGGTGGAACCCCGCCCCAATGCCTTTTTCCCGCTGCCCGTGGCGCTTGCCGCCATCGATCGGCGAATGGCGGCGGCGGGGGTGACGACCGCCTTTCACGGCATCAGCTTTGCCGAAGGCGAATTGGGCGTGCGCGATGTGGAGTTTGCCGAAACCCTCGCCCGTGCGTTGCACGGCTTTACGGGCGCGGTCGATCACCGCGTGCATGTGCGCTATGAGTTGACCGATGCCGGGTCCGAGGCGCGGGTGACACGGTTGATTGACGAAGGCGTCGCAAGCCTTCTGTCCTTTATGGATCACACACCGGGGCAGGGCCAGTTCAAGGATGCCGCTGCCTATGGCGCCTATTTTGGTCGCGTCTATGCCAAGGAAGACGGCGAGATTCTGGACAAGATCAGCGCCAAACAGGCCGAGGCGGGCAATATCGTGGCCCGGGTCGAACGGCTGGCTGCCCATGCCCGCCCCCATGGCGTGGCGCTGGCCGGCCATGACGACGAGGGTGCGGAGCGTGTGACTTTCATGGCGCGGGTGGGGGCGACGATCAGCGAGTTTCCCCTCGATCTGGACACCGCGCGCGCGGGTCGCGCCGCCGGTCTGGTCACGCTTTTTGGCGCACCGAACGTGTTGCGCGGACGCAGCCAATCGGGCGCGTTGTCAGCGCGCGATGCGATTGCGGCGGGTGTCGCCGGGGCGCTGTGTTCCGACTATGCGCCGCAGGCCATGTTGCCTGCGCTTGGTGTGCTGACCTGTGAAATGGGCATGGGTTGGGGCCAAGCGATTGACCTGCTGTCCGGCGCGCCTGCCCGTGCAACGGGGCTGACGGACCGGGGCGAGATTGCACAGGGAAAACGCGCCGATCTGATCCGGGTGCGCGGTGCAGGGGGGGCCTTGTCGGTTGCGGCGACATGGGTTGCGGGCGCGCAGGTTTACGGGTTCGGGGAACCATGACGGGGCGGCTGTTTCTGATCGTCGGGCCATCCGGTGCCGGCAAGGATACGGTGATTGCAGGGACAATGGCGCGTCTGACGCCGGACGATGACGTGATCCTAGCGCGCCGGATCATCACCCGCCCGCTGCATCCCAGCGGTGCCGAGCAACATGTTCCCGTGACGCCTGCCGCCTTTGCGCGTCTGCGCGCGGCAGGGGCGTTCGCTCTGGATTGGGACAGCCACGGGCTGCGCTACGGACTTGGGATCGAGTTGCGTCACTGGCTGGCTGCGGGCATGACGGTGATTGCCAATGGATCACGCGCGGCCCTGCCTGCCGCACGGGCGGCCTTTGGCCCGGCGCTGATCGCCACCGAAATCACTGCCCGCCCCGAGACACTGGCGGCACGGTTGGCCGCACGGGGCCGCGAAACGGCGGCAGACATCGCCGCCCGTCTGTCACGGACCGATAGCCTGCCGCCTGCGCCGGTGGATCTGAGCATCTCCAATGACGCCACGCTCGAGGTGGCGGCGGGTCTGCTTTTGGATGTGATCCGGCACAGGGCGGTGGCATGCGTCTGACCTTCCTTGGCACGGGCGGGGTTTGGGCTGCCCCGGTTCACGGTTGCACATGTGCTGCCTGCGACGCTGCACGCGCCGACCCGTCGCGCGCCCGCGCCCCGGCCTCGGCCCTGCTGGAGGTGGCGGGGTTACGCCTGCTGATCGACGCGGGCCGGACCGATCTGGTGGAGCACTTTCCGCCCGGCAGCCTTGATGGGGTGTTGCTGACCCATTTCCACGCCGACCATTGTCTTGGTCTTACCCTAATGCGCTGGAGCCTTGCCGAACCTCTGCCCGTCTGGTGCCCGCATGATCCGCGCGGCTATGACGACCTTACGAAGCATCCCGGCCGGTTGCGGTTCCAGACCTGTGCGGCGGGCGAAGCGTTCTGCATCGGGCCGGTCACGGTGACGCCGGTCGCGCTGATCCATTCGCGCCCGACACTCGGCTGGGTGATCGATCACGGGGCGGAACGGATCGCCTACCTGTCCGACACACGCGGCCTGCCGGAGGAGACCTTTGCAATGTTGGAGGCCGCGCCGCTGGACCTTGTGGTGCTGGATTGCGCCTATCCGCCCGGCGCGCCCGACCCACGGGGCCATAACGATTTTGACGAATCCAATGCGATCCTCGCGCGGCTTGCCCCGAAACAGGCACGGCTGACGCATCTCAATCACGATCTCGATCAGTATCTGGCCGCCTCGGGGGTCGCTTGCAGGACCGCGTGGGATCATGAGGTCGTGGAGATTGGTGGGCCAGAGCGCTGATGCGTCACCACAGGACTTGGCCGACAGTCAGTTCCGCGCCCGTTCTGCCCGCAGACTGCGCTTCCACGAACCACTGCGGTTTGCGCCCTCGACCGGACCAAGTGAGCGCCGGGTTCTCAGGGTGCCGGTACTTCGCCGTTGCAGGCACCCGCGTGGTTTTCATCTCAGTGCCGACAAGTTTGGCTAGAGAGTAGCCCAGATCCTGGGCGAGAGCTTCCACCTTGGCGCGGGCTTCCGCCTTTTGTCGATCCTCAAAGGTGGAGATCGCCTTGGCGATGTCCTTCTGCATTTTCTTCAGCTCGGGAAGCGACAACGCCTCGAGATCGTAATCAGCCATACTATGCCTCCTGTCCTGAATGTTCCGGTATCGATAGCCCGCCGGGGCATGGGCCCGCAACTCCCGTAGGCAGGGAGGCAGGTGACGAGGGTTGGTTGAACCATAATCTTGGCCGCTAGTGGGGTGCTGGGCTTGGGTTCAGGCAGTCCCGATTGGCAGGATGACAGGGTCTGGCATGGGCTCCCCACGCCTCTCTGGCTTCTGGTCCATCCCTTCGACTGACAATCCCCTAATCCCGTTCGGGCTCTCGCGCGCAACCCCGCGTCAGCCCGGGCCGTGTTGGCCGCCTATGGCGTCCTGCCCGCTCCACCCCGGTCCTTTGGGGGTTTCCGGTGTCCATGCTGTCCACCGTGCACGCGTCACCCGACGGGCTTTTTCCGGGTCTTGTCGAAGGGACGGTCCCGAAGACAGGAAACACAGGAGCTAATCATGCAAAACATCGTCATCCTCGCCGGCAACATCGGTCAAAAACCCGAAACCCGCACCACCCAGGGCGGCACCAACATCACCAACTTCAGCCTCGCCACCTCCCGCCCCCGCCTCTCGGAAGGTCGCGTCCTGCGCGACGAGAACGGCTACCGGGTCATGGACACGGAATGGCACCGCATCACCTGCTTCAACGGTCTCGGCAAGACGGTCGCCGAGCATTGCGAAAAGGGCATGAAGGTCCTCGTCCACGGCCGCATCCACTACACCAAGTGGATCGACAGCATGGGGAACGACCGCTACGGCTGCGAGATCATCGCCGAGAAGGTCGACTTCCTGAGCCGCCCGAAGTCGGCCGAGAACGAAAACCCCGAGCTGGTCGACCGCGACGACGAGATCCCGTTCTGAGGAACGGGGTCTCCCCCTCGGGCCCGGCGGGGCTACCCGCCGGGTTCAGCGAAGACTGGCAAAGCGCAAGCACCCCGCCAAGATTTCGCCCAAAAGGCTTGCTATCAATCGTAGATTGCGAGCGACATATAACGGAGTGGCGGCATTGGAAGTTCTTGCAACCCGCAGTTTATCAAATGGCATTGTGCTTGCTGAGCTTTCTCATGGGCTACTGGTGCGACAAGGTGACGAATCCTATGTCGCAAGGAACTGGCGGCTCTCCCCTTCAGTTGAAGAGCTGATTGAAACTGCGCTTGCCGCTGGTCTTGGCTGCATGATCCGCGAAGATCACCCACGCAGGAACTCCCGTTGGCCAAACATGCGCGGTGTCGTGTATTTGGCATTTTCGCCAGACAATACAGGGCAATGGTCACTCGCAATCGATACGGCAAACCCAAAGACCGGGAATTTTGGCTCCGGTGTTTTCAATGGTAAATACCACGAGCAGTTTGTTGCTGCTGGTATCCCGTTCAAATTCGAAGGGCGCAACAAGACAGCTGGTCATCTTGTGGTCCAGCGCGATCTTGTTGTGCCAACGTTACGGTCGCTTGGGACTTTTGATCACTCCGTGCTCGCCATGAACCGCGCCAAATATGATGGCCTTGGCTTCACAACGGAATACGTCATCCAGCGTTCTCTAATGCTCGGGTGGGCAGATACACCATGGGGTGGCCGCTACCAGCTAATCCAAGATGAATTCCCGGTGGACGGTGGTTTGACATCGCGGCGGATCGACATCCTTGCGCGCGACCGGCGAACGGGGGATTGGCTCATCGTGGAGCTGAAACGTGCTGAGGCCAGTGTCGCGGCTGTCAGGCAAGTCGAGGATTACCTACTCGCTCTTGGGCGACGAGATGACTTTGCACAGGGCGCGCTTCGTGGTGTTCTGGTCGCTGAACGTATTCCAACCGTGGTCAGGGAATTTGCAGCTCGTTCGGGCGTAGAGCTTTACGAAATCGAATGGCCTTTGACCCTCAAGCGGGTTTGAAGGCTGAATACTTGTCAAAAATAGGGCGCTGAATGTCAAACGACTCAACAAAAAAATGGGCCGAGGAACAACGCAAACGCGAGGTTCAGCGCGACCGTGAGAGCAAGCAGACTTGCCTGCACTGCGGGGCGCCTGTCACAGATGGATCGGCGCTCTGCGCCGCGTGTGAATAGCCAGCTACGATGCTCTGGATTTCTTTGATTTACCACCTGGTCTAAGTTCACGATCTCGTTCTTCGTTCCACCGGATGACTCCTTCGGCATTGACTATTGGAGAGTGAGAGAAGGGCTGGTTGCTTTCGCGACAGGTTAAAGGCTGGGAGAGTGGCTCCCGGCGCCTGTCACGGGAGATAGCCGATGGGCGTTGTGGAAATTTTAGATCCGGTCGCACCGACGCGGGCTGGTGGCTGGAAAGTGGATGTGAGCCGGGGGGAGCGGAACGAGCGGGTGTCGTCCGAATGGTTCAACCGGCCCGATGACGAGCGGTATCTGTCGCTCGACGATCTCTGGGCCAATGTGAAAGGCCGGTCCGAGCGCAGCCGCAGCCGCGTGGTGCAGACGGCGGATATCCGCGTCGAGGCCGCGCGCGACAATCCCGAGCGGTTGCATCTGATGCTGCCGAAAGCACATGAACCGGTCGCGCCGACGCATTGGGCGTTTGGCCAGCTTGCCAGTATCGTTGGCGCGCCTGCCTCCTACCTGCGGCAGTTGCCTGCGCCGCTGGCGGGGATCAACCTGCAATATGGTCTGACCAACCACCGTGCCGAACAGGTCAAAACCTTCGAGACCGAGGATGGCGGCACGGAACTGCGCGCCGTGACCGGCCCCGATTATGGCCGCATCCATGACTTCGAGCTTGTCGAAGCGGTGCAGCGCATCGCGGGCAATGGCACCGGCGACACGCGCTGGAAGGTGCCGGGCGTGCTGGACTGGTCGACCGGGGTCTACAACCCCGATGTCGAGATCAGTCGCGACACAACCACGCTCTATGCGTCTGACCGCGACGTCTTCCTGTTCCTGGTCGACGATCGCAACCCGATCGAGGCGGGCAAGCTGCCTGACGGCTCTCCTGACCTCTACTTCCGGGGCTTCTACTGCTGGAACTCCGAGGTGGGGGCCAAGACGCTCGGCATGGCAAGCTTCTATCTGCGGGCGGTGTGCCAGAACCGGAACCTCTGGGGTGTCGAGGATTTTCAGGAGATCAAGATCCGCCACTCGAAATACGCCGCCTCCCGCTTTGCCCATGAGGCGGCCCCGGCGCTGACGCGGTTTGCCAATTCCTCGCCGCAGGGCTTCGTGAACGGCATCAAGGCGGCGCGGCAACAGATCGTGGCGCGCAGCGATGAGGACCGTGCGGATTTCCTGCGCAAGCGTGGATTCTCGAAAGTGGAATCCGGCAAGATCATCGAGAAGGTGCTGATGGAAGAGGGCCGCCCGCCCGAGAGTATCTTCGACTTCGTGCAGGGCATCACGCGGCTTGCGCGCGACAAGACCCAGCAGGATGCCCGCCTCGACATGGAAGGGCGCGCCAAGAAGCTCCTCGACCGGGTCGGCTGACGTCGGGCCCGACAATGCGACCGCCCTCGCGCGCGGCGGTCGCGCATTCCCCTTCCATATGCATGCCACTGGCCCCGCCCCGAGAGGGCAGGGGGCTTCGGCCTGCGCATTTCAGCGAGACCCCCCATGACCCCCCAGGAAGAAACCATCGTCCTCGAGGCCCGCGACATCCTCGGCCGCTACCTTAGCCAGAACCCGGTCATCGGCAGTTGGCAGGCGCTGATGGACTATTGCGCGCTGACCGTCCGCGGGCCCATCGAACGCTTCCACGTCCTCTATCTCGACCGCAAGAACCGCATCATCGCTGATGAGCTCTTGTCGACTGGCACAGTCGATCACGTCCCGGTCTATCCGCGCGAGGTGATCAAGCGGGCGCTGATGCTGAACGCCAGCGCCATGATCCTGATCCACAACCACCCTTCGGGCGATCCGACGCCGTCCGAGGCCGATCTCAGCATGACCAAGGAGATCCAGAAGGGCTGCAAGTATCTCGGCCTGACGTTGCATGACCATATCATCGTCGGTGCCGGGACGGAGCTGAGCCTGCGGGGTCTCGGCAAACTCTGACGCTGTGGCCAAACCTATCGCCGCCGCCCCTTCGAGGAAGAGGGTGGCGGTTTGGTCATTGACGGATGAGACGGGGAGAGTGGCTCCCCGCGCCGTCGGAGATATTGCCATGTTTGACCTTCCCCTGCCGATCCAACCGAGCCCGCGCCCGATGGGCCCCGTCCCAAATGGCCCAACTGTCGCTTCTGATCCCCGCCTGCCTTTCGCGCTGACGCGGATGCACCGGACGCCGGCAGCCCTGATGTCGGGCACCGCTGCCCCCGTGGTCGTTGAGCGTTTTGCGACGCTGGCCGATGCCATGCAGGGGGCGTTTGAGCTTGCCGAGGACAACGGCCCCGATGCAGCGCCGCAGCTGTTGGCCATCCTTGATTGCGACCAGCGCCTGGTTCTTGCCGGGGCCGCCAGTCATGGCGCTGTGGCTTGGTGCCATCCTGTCGCCAATGCTCTTGAGGCGCGGGCCATTGTGACCGAGGCGGTTCAACTTCGCGCCCAGGCTGGCCGTGCCACTGACTGGCACGAGCCTGAATTGGCGCAGCGGCTGCGTCACCGTGCTGATCTGCTGGATGCGCGTCTGGTCGATCCGCTCTGGCGCGCCTTTGCCGCCCGCGCGCTGCAGATCGCGGCGTGACGCCCGAGAGACAGAGGAGGGCTGGGAGGGGTTTGAGCCTTCGGGGGGCAGAAGAGTGCGCCACCCGGGGGGTCTGACCTGTCCTCACCGAACGGAGATATCCATGACCCAGACTGAACCCACTCTGGCCGCCCCGCTGCGGCCTTCCACCGTCGATTTCGGGGTAATCCTTGCCGCGCATGCCGAACGCACCGCCCGGACCCTCGCCCTGCGCCCGGGCAACAAAGATCGACTTTTCGATGGCCTCATGGCCGCCGGCATCACCCATGTCACCGTGACCTTCGACGGGGCCGGTGACAGCGGCCAGATCGAAAGCATTGGCGCCTGGGCGGGCGAGACGGCTGTCGACTTCCCCGCGACCGAAATCCCCTATGCCGCGCTGACCTGGGATGACCCCGAGGTCGAGATGCGGAAGCTCTCGCTGGAGGATGTCGTCGAGCAGCTCACCTACGACTTCCTCTCCGACACCCATGGCGGTTGGGAAAACAACGATGGCGCCTACGGCGAGTTCTGCTTCGACGCTTCCGCCCGCTGCATCCATCTCGAGTTCAACGAGCGCTTCACCTCGTCTGAACTCTTCACCCATGATTTTTGAGGGGGCGGCGATGGCACATCCCTATCACCACGCGCTCTCCTCGGTGAGGAAATGGGGCGGCACGGTCGATGATTTCATCGCCGTGCATACCTGGTTCGACCAGAGCAAGGAGATCACTGCGGACTTTCGGCACCGGGCCTTGCGCCACCATGCCGAGGGCATATTCATGGCCGAAACAATCTTTGGTCCGACGCTTACGCTTTCGACCGGGCGCATCATTCCGACCCGCTGGGTCGGCGAGCAGCATGTCAAGGAAGACCTCGGCTTCATCCCAAGCTTCGCCGACTGGATGAAGGCCATCCGGCCCGAACCCTGGATGGGCCGGACCGAGAAGATCGAATCGCTGGTCGATCCGTATCTTGCCTCGCCCGTGGTCGAGGTCAGCTGATATGATCGACCCGGCTTATCTGCGGCTCGGCTTGCCCGCGGCTGCGTCGCCCTATGCCGTCCTGCGCGCTGCGGTCCGGGCGCTTCACCCCGACACGCGCGCCGTTCGCGGCTTTCGGACGGCGCGCAAGCGCTTCTACCGGCAGATGCTCTGCGCGCATGCCACGCGACAGGCGGCGGGCGACGATCCCGCCGGCTGATCGCCCCCAACCACCCCTTCATTCCAACACAACGCCCGGCCGCCCGGCCGGGTTTTTCCCATTCAGGAGGTCCCCATGGCGGATTACTTCACCCATTTCTCGTGCCTGATCGACGTCGGCAGCCCCGACAAGGCCGGCCGCGCGCTCGCGCTGTTCCAGAGCTTGCGCGAAGCCGATCAGGACGCCGACGAGCCGGAGGTCACGGGCTTCGACCTCGTGCGCCAGGACGCGCCCGAGGGCAGCACCCTCTGGATCCATGACGACCACCACGGCGATGTCGAGGCGGTCATCCGCTTCGTGTTGCGACTCGCCGAAGACCTCGACCTCACCGGCCTCTGGGGGTTTCAGTACGGGCTGACCTGTTCCCGTCCGCGCCTCGACGCCTTCGGCGGCGGCGCGCATGTCATCGACCTCGGCGCGCGGAGATCCATCGGCTGGGCCAGCAGCCAGGAATGGCTGGCCGCCGCGCTGAACGGGGAGGATTTCGATGCCTGAGGTCATCTGCACAACAGTCTACCAGTTCCTGGAACTCTCCGACGTCGCCAAGGAAAAGGCGCGCAGCTGGTATCGCGAGATCGGCCCCCATGACGATTGGTGGGACGCGGTCTATGAAGATTTCGAGCGGGTCTGTGAAATCCTCGGCATCCGCCTGAAAACCACGCCCGTCCGCCTGATGGGAGGAGGGACGCGGGCCAAACCCTGCATCTGGTTTTCAGGATTCTGGAGCCAAGGGGATGGGGCCTGTTTTGAGGGCTACTGGTCCCACGCCAAGGGCGCGGCCGCACGCATCCGGGACTACGCCCCGACGGACGCGACGCTGCACAGCATCGCCGACCGGCTGCAGGCCATCCAGCGGCGGAACTTCTACCAGCTCGCTTCCGAGGTCAGCCACCGCGGTCGCTACTACCACGAATACTGCATGTCCGTGGACGTCACCCGCGACAGCCCGACCTGGCAGCCGCCCACCGAGGATGCGGAGGAGATCGTGACCGAGGCGCTTCGTGATCTGGCCCGCTGGCTCTACCGCCAGCTTGAGGCTGAATACGACCACCTCACCTCAGACGAGGCCATCGAGGAGGGGATCCTCGTCAACGAGTATACTTTCACCGAAGGAGGGCGCCGGTTCGGGTGAGTGCACCACTTTCAAAGTACTTTCCTAACCGAACTCTTGATTTGTACGTCAATGTGGCGTACGTGGTGGATGGAAAAACAGGAGGCGACCATGCTTGGTTTCCACGACACCACGCGCGCGATCGATGAGCGCAACGAGGCCCGGATGAATTTCCGGACGAAGCCGCGAATCAAAACAGCGATTCAGCAGGCGGCGGCGCTTTCTGGCGTCGACGATTCCGTCTTCACCATGAATGCCGCCTACCAGGCGGCGCTGGCAACGATTGCAGCGCATGAACGGACGGTGCTGCAGCCGGTCGATCATGACGCGTTTTTCTCGGCACTCGATACACCGGCGGCGCCGACAGACGCCTTGCGCTCGGCCTTCCGTCGGCATGGCAAAACGGTTGTGTCACAGTAGATGGCTGCATCACAACCGGCCTCTTACATCATTGAGCCGTTCGATCCAGAGAGACATGATCGAGCGGCTTTTTCTTGCGGCGTTGAACAGGTCGACAACTACTTTCAGAAGACGGCCAACAAGCTCGCCAAGGCGGACAACGTCCGGCTCTATGTGATGGTCGATCCAGCCGGCACGGTTATCGGTTTCTATGCTCTCAATGCGCACGCTGTTCATTTTGAAGATTTACCTGCAAAGTTCGCGCGGACACGTCCGTCGCACGGCAACATCCCGGCCGCATACATCTCGATGATCGGGCGTGATCAGAAGTTCAGTGGGGGCGGGTATGGCGGCGATTTGCTTGTCGATGCGCTCCGCCGGATTGCGGTTGCCGCAGATGCCATCGGCGTCGCTGTTGTCATGCTCGATGTTCTTGACTGTGGCGATCCCGACCGCGTGGCCCGCCGCAAGGCGCTATACGAAAGCTACGGCTTTTTGCCGCTCGCATCAAACCCACTGAGGATGTTCTTGCCAGTCAGCGTTGTTCGAACGCTAATCGCTGAAGAGTAAGCCGTGCAGACGAAGGACGCGGGACTCACCGAGCTGGCCGGGTTCGGACAGGTGGTTGACCGAGGTTGAAGTCCTGAAGGTCCAGTCTGCCAACCTTTAGGTTGGCAACTACGCTCGGTTTGCCAAACCGCGGTATGGCAGAATCTCCGGCAGTCCGGAGCCAGCCGGTGCCGTGCTCACCTGTTCCCGTCGATCCACTTCGACATCAGCCCCTTGTCGCGGAAGCATTCGTCCGGAACGGCGCGCCGTTTGATCCGCGCGAGTTTCTCCGCGAAGGCCACCTGCTTCGACGTGGGCAGCTGATCCATTTCGGATACAGGCTTCAGCTGGGCCTGTGCCTCGATCCAGGCGCTCAGGGACCGGCGGTCCTGCTGAACCTCCCAGGGCAGGAGGGTCCGATTGCGCAGGGCGAGCGAGCGCGCATAGGCGATCTGCTTGGGTGTCGCGGGCAGGGCATGCGTGGTGCTGTCCATCGGGAAACTCCCTTGCTGGCTTGACCCTAAACATAGAACACAACGGGAACAAAATCAAGCCAAGCAAGCGGAATGCCTCGGTATGAGAGGGAAAGGAGGGTCGGGGAAGATCAGGCCTGAGGGTGCCCGAGAGAGGGCGTCCGGGCTTGATCTTGTCCCTCATTCCGGAGCTTCCCGATGACCTATCTCGCCCCTGTTTCGCCTCCCGTACCCGTTCCATCTCGCGATCCCGCTCCCGCGATCCTCGCTGTCGCCGAAGCGCTGCAGCCCGATCTCTCCCAAGGCTTCCAGATCGATGCGTTGCGTCTGCGGCTTGAGATGGAACGTGCCTTCGGCGGCTCTGACGCCGATGGCGCCTGGGACTGGAAGCTTGCCTATGAGGCGGGCGAGGTGGCGCTCGTCCTCTTCCTGCGGAAATTCGGCCGCGCGCTGCTCACCCGGGCCGGCTCGCCTGCGGCGCTGCTGCCGATCCTCGCCAAGGTGGCGGGCCTCTTGCCGACGCATACCCGGCGCTCGGAGGAGATGGAGCGGTTCCAGCAGTTCTCGACGCCGCTGCCCATGGGTCTGGCGGCGCTGGTCGCCGCGCAGATCACCCCGCGCGACCTGGTCCTCGAGCCTTCGGCCGGGACCGGCGTTCTGGCGATCCTCGCGGAAATCGCCGGCGGCAGCCTCGCGCTGAACGAGTTGGCAGACACCCGCGCTGATCTTCTGCGCCTTCTCTTCCCGCAGCGTCCCGTCACCACATTCGACGCGGCACAGATCGACGATCATCTGGACGTAGGCGTCCGCCCGAGCGTCATCTTGATGAACCCGCCGTTTTCGGTTGTGGCGAATGTCGATGGCCGGACGACCGAGGCGACAGCGCGGCATCTGCGCTCGGCGCTTGCGCGCCTCGTGCCCGGAGGGCGTCTGGTTGCAATCACCGGCGCCAGCTTCGCACCTGATGCGCCCGCCTGGGCGGAAACCTTCGGCCGTCTCACCGAGGCCGCGCATCTGGTCTTCACCGGCGCCGTGTCGGGCGCGGCCTTCGCCAAGCACGGTACCAGTTTCGAGACCTGCATCTCGGTCTTCGACAAATGTCGGGGCGGCGAGCGGGGTGGCATCACCGCGGATTTCAGGCGGCCCATGTCTTCCGACGCTGCAAAGCTCCTTGCCCGGATCGTGGCCGAGATCCCGCCACGCCTCGAGTTGGATGTGGGCGCAGTCGCGTGCTCCCCGACCACCTCCTCTTTCCGGGGAATTCCTTCGCGTGCCTCCGGCCCTGCCGCTCGACGCTCACGCGCAACGGCGTCGGCCAGGACCGATGCCCATGTCACCACGCCCGATGCCGAGGACCTCGCCTACACCCTGCGCGAGACGGAGGACGACCTCGGCTCCGCGCGTCTGTCCGATGCCATCTACGAGTCCTTCCGTCTGCAGGCCATCGACATCCCCGGCGCGGAACCGCATCCGACCAAGCTTGTGCAATCGGCGGCCATGGCTTCGGTCGCGCCCCCAAAACCCAGCTATCTCCCTAAGCTGCCCCCCGCCGTGCTGCGCGATGGCCTGCTCTCCGACGCACAGCTTGAGACCGTGATTTACGCCGGCGAAGCGCATTCCGCGCATCTTGCAGGGTCCTGGTGCGTGGATGAAACCGGCGACATGGTTTCGGCCGCGCCCAACGATGCCGCTGACGCCGTCCGTTTCCGGCGCGGGTTTTTCCTGGGCGACGGCACCGGGGCGGGCAAGGGCCGCCAGTCGGCCGGGATCCTGCTCGATAACTGGTGCCAAGGTCGCCGCAGGGCGCTCTGGATATCGAAGAGCGACAAGCTTCTCGAGGACGCGCAGCGCGACTGGTCCGCACTCGGCCAGGAGCGGCTGCTGGTCACGCCGCTGTCGCGGTTCGCCCAAGGCCGCGACATTCCGCTCGCCGAGGGCATCCTCTTCACCACCTATGCGACGCTGCGCTCGGAAGAACGGGGTGCCAAGAAATCCCGCGTCGATCAGATCGTCGACTGGCTCGGGGCGGATTTCGACGGGGTGATCCTCTTCGACGAAAGCCATGCCATGGCCAATGCCGCCGGGTCGAAGGGCGAGCGCGGCGACACCGAGGCGTCGCAGCAGGGCAGGGCGGGCCTGCGCCTGCAGCACAAGCTGCCCAATGCCCGCGTGGTCTATGTCTCGGCCACTGGTGCAACGACCGTCCACAACCTCGCTTATGCGCAAAGGCTCGGACTCTGGGGCGGCGGGCTCTCCGCTTGCGCTCCGGGCGTTCAGGATTGGCAAAGCTCCACTGGAGCTTCGCCTGCCCCTTTGGGGCACCATCCTTCACTCCCCTTCGCGACGCGAGCGGAATTCGTGCAGGCCATCGAGGCCGGCGGCGTCGCCGCGATGGAGGTCCTTGCCCGCGACCTGCGGTCCTTGGGCCTCTACACTGCCCGATCGCTCTCCTATGACGGTGTCGAATACGAGATGCTTGAGCATGCGCTGACGCCCGAGCAGCGCGGCATCTACGATGCCTATGCTGGGGCCTTCGCCATCATCCACAACAACCTCGCCGCCGCGATGGAGGCGGCGAACATCACGGGTGAGAGCGGCACGCTGAACCGCCAGGCCAAGTCCGCTGCCCGCTCGGCCTTCGAATCCGCCAAGCAGCGCTTCTTCGGCCATCTGCTCACCAGCATGAAAACCCCCACGCTGATCGCGAGCATCGAGGCCGATCTCTCTGCGGGCCATGCCGCCGTCATCCAGATCGTTTCGACCGGCGAGGCGCTGATGGAACGCCGCCTGTCGGAGATCCCGACTGAGGAATGGAACGACATCCGCGTCGACATCACCCCGCGGGAATACGTCCTGGACTACCTCGCTCATTCCTTCCCGGTGCAGCTCTACGAGCCCTTCACCGACAGCGAGGGCAATCTGTCGTCCCGGCCCGTGGTGCGGGATGGCCAGCCGGTCGAGTGCCGCGAAGCTGCCCGCAGGCGCGATGCGCTGATCGAGAAACTGGCAAGCCTGCCGCCTGTGCCCGGGGCGCTTGACCAGATTGTTCAGTGCTTCGGCACCGATCTCGTGGCCGAGGTCACGGGCCGCTCGCGCCGTATCGTGCGCAAGGGCGAAGGTCCTGCCGCCCGCCTTGTCGTCGAAAGCCGGGCCGGGTCTGCCAACCTTGCGGAAACCGCCGCCTTCATGGATGACCAGAAGCGCATCCTAATCTTCTCCGACGCCGGTGGCACGGGCCGCAGCTATCACGCTGACCTCGGGGCCAAGAACCAGCGCCTGCGGGTCCACTACCTCCTCGAACCGGGCTGGAAGGCAGACGCGGCAATCCAGGGCTTGGGCCGCACCAACCGTACCAATCAGGCGCAACCGCCGCTCTTCCGCCCCGTGGCCACCGATGTGAAAGCAGAAAAGCGGTTCCTGTCGACCATCGCGCGCCGTCTCGACACACTCGGGGCGATCACGCGGGGCCAACGCCAGACCGGCGGGCAGGGCCTGTTCCGGCCCGAGGACAACCTCGAGTCGCCTTACGCCCGCGACGCATTGCGCCAACTCTACCGTCGCATCTATCGCGGCGATGTGGCCGGCTGCTCCCTCGGGGCGTTTGAGGATGCGACGGGCCTAAGCCTCACCGACGACAACGGGCTGAAAGATGACCTGCCCCCGATCACGACCTTCCTCAATCGCCTGCTGGCGCTGACGATCGACATGCAGGCGGTGCTCTTCGCGGCCTTCGAGGAACTCCTCGACCAGCGGATCGAGGGCGCCATCGCTGCCGGGGTCTACGACCTCGGGCTCGAGACGCTGCGCGCCGAAAGATTCCATGTCACCGATGCGCGGGTGATCTACACCCATCCCGGGTCCGGCGCGGAAACCCAGCTTCTGACCATCGCCGAGAAGCGGCGCAACACGCCGGCTTCCCTCGCGGATGCGCTCGACTGGCTCGACGATCCCAAGGCGCGGCTTCTGGTCAACAGCCGCTCTGGCCGGGCCGCGGTGCAGGTGCCTGCCACCAGCCTGATGCTCGACGACGGCACCATCGAGCCCCGCCTGCGACTGATCCGGCCTACGGATGCGAGCACGGTTCCGGCGAAGATCATGGAGGACACCCACTGGCTGGAGGCCGACCGCGCGGCCTTCGCCGCCGCCTGGACCGCGGAACTGGCCGAGGTGCCGGAGTTCAGCGAATCCACCCTGGATATCGTGGCGGGTCTGCTGCTGCCGATCTGGAAGCAGCTGCCCCAGGACGAGACCCGCGTCTACCGGCTGCAGACAGACGACGGCCAGCGCATCATCGGCCGACGTGTTTCGCCCGGCTGGGTCGCGACCACGCTGGCCGCTGACGCGCCGAAGCTTTCGGCCGCGCAGCTCCATGCCCTCGTTCTGGAGGGCAAGACTGTGGTGCGCTTGGCCGAAGGGATGGAGCTGCACCGGTCCCGGGTGATGGGCGTCAACCGGATCGAGCTCTCCGGCTTCACCGAGTCGGCGAAGGACCGGCTCAAGGCCGATGGCTTCTTCTCGGAGATCATCAGCTGGAAACTGCGGCTCTTTTGCCCGACGGATGCGAGCGGGGTCAAAGTGCTGGATCGTCTGCTTGCACGTTGTCCTGTGACGGGACTACATGCTCGAGGAGGTTGCTAAGTCATGTATTCCGAGACCGAAGATGTGATCCGCGCTCTGGCGGAGAACGCAGAGAGCGTGTGTCGCGCCTACCTTCCCGCCGGACGGCGGGAAGGGTCCTACTGGATCGTGGGCGATCTGCAGAACAACCCCGGCCGATCGCTCTTTGTGCGGCTGACTGGACCCGCCTCAGGGCCGGGCGCGGCCGGCAAGTTCACTGATGGCGCCACGGGCGAGCATGGTGATCTTCTCGATATCATCCGCGAGAGGACCGGGATCTCCCGCTTTCCCGATCTTCTGGCCGAGGCCCGGGCACATCTGGGCCGTCCGCAGCCGGTCCTCCTGAACACGCCAGTGCCGAAGAAGGCCAAAGCCCCCGGTGGCGCGCGAGCGGCGGCGGCGCGCTTGTTTGCAGCCTCTGTGCCAGTCGCAGGCACGCTTGCCGACACTTACCTTCGCGCCCGGGGCATCACCCAAGGCGGCTTGACGAATGCGCTGCGCTTCCACCCGAAGTGTTGGCATCGGGATGAGGGCCAGACCAAGAACATCCCCAAACCGGCGTTGATCGCGGCGGTCACCGATGGGGCAGGGGCCTTGCAGGGCGTGCATCGCACCTGGCTCGCGCCTGACGGACAGGGAAAGGCGGCTGTCGAGACGCAGCGGCGGGCCATGGGTCACATCTTGGGCAATGCCGTCAGGCTGACCCCGCATGCTGACATCCTCGTGGTCGGCGAAGGAATCGAGACCATGCTGTCCTTGGTCGAGACAGTGCCTGGCCTTCCCGTCTGGGCGGCGCTCTCGTCCGGTCACCTCGGGGCCGTCCTGCTGCCGGAGGGGCTGCAGCGCCTTTACATCGCCATCGACCGCGATCCGGCCGGGCAACGCGCGGCAGAGAGGTTGAGCGCCAGAGCCATCGAGGTCGGGATTGATTGCCATGTGCTCGAGCCTCAACTCGGGGATTTCAACGATGATCTCCGCGCGAACGGCAAGGAGGCGCTGCGCCAGCATCTGGCAGGGCAGATCGGGCCAGAGGATCGGCATCGCCTGTCAGGCTGAGCAGCATCGCGCAGAGGGCGGTTAGGGGCAGAGGGGTTAGAGGTCCTGCAGTCCTGTCGTGGGTGTGGATCATCACCTTTTGCCTCTTCCCGGGTAAATCTCATCCACCCGACTGCCCTGCGCGGCCTTCAAGAGATGGGCAGGCGGCCGTCAAAGGGGACGCCCCATCAAGGGCGGCAGGCAAGCTATTTCCGCCGCGGGGGACGAGCCCCCGCTTTGCATCGCGAAACAAATAGCTTGCCTGCCGCCCTCCTCCACATGCGTTCCGGCCCCGAA
>Ga0209347_1001600_pt1 | contig 35211 bp, 33 predicted proteins | sample AutmiccommuBRH23_FD_187382 | JGI IMG/M metagenome (GOLD analysis project Ga0209347, IMG submission 187382) | Deep subsurface microbial communities from Mt. Terri, Switzerland - Autotrophic microbial communities BRH/23 (SPAdes) (version 2) | ecosystem: Environmental > Aquatic > Deep subsurface >...
ACGCCGGGCCCTGCGGCGATGATCGTGCCGCTGACCTCGAGGCCGGGGGCGAAAGGGTAGCTGTCCACGTACCCGGTGTCCCCACGCCGCTGCATGACGTCTTTGAAGTTGATGCCGGCCCAGGCGACGGCTATGGCAACCATCCCTTGACCGGGCTGGGGCGGGTCTGCCTGCGCCACGAGGGTGGCGTTCCCGTCGATGGAAGGGCGAGTGAATTCGAGACGTCGCATCAAATCTCTCCTCTGGATGGCTATTGACAGATGGTGATCTGTCGATAGATTGGATGAACCAATATACCACTGAGTTGGAGGAAGCATGGGCGAGCCGTTCGCGAGTATTGAGCGGGCCACCGGGGTCGGCGCCTCGTGCGAGGCTCAGTTGAAGGCGCTGATCGCCGCTCGCCGGTTGCTGGCCGGGGACAGGCTGCCGCCTGAGCGGGAGCTGGCTGCGCGCCTGGACGTGTCGCGCGGCACGTTGCGTGGAGCCCTCCAGAGCTTGGCCGACCAAGGTGTGCTCGCCGCACGGCAGGGCTCGGGCTGGGTCGTCACCCCGAGGCCAGACGTGGTGGCTGTCAACTTGGCGGTCTACCTCAGCCTCGAAGAGGTCACCTTCGACCAGTTGTTCGCGGCTCGTCGCGCCATCGAACCCCATGCGGCCGCCGAGGCCGCGCGGCACCGCAGTGAAGAGCAGCTGGAAGCGCTGCATCGCTGCACAAAGGTGATGCAGGGAGCGCGAGACGTGGCCGCCTACGTCCGGGCCGATGCGGATTTCCACGCGATGGTGACCGCCGCATCCGGCAACCCGTTGTTCTCCGTCATGCTCGCCCCCACGCTCGACCTACTCGGCGCGATGCGCGCGGACGTGGCCGCCCACAGCGAGGTCACGGCCGCCAGCCACAGAGAACACGACCACATTCTCGCCGCGCTGGTCGCGGGCGACCCGGACGCTGCGCAGGAGGCGATGCTCGCGCACATCGACCACTTCGTGGCCAGTGGCCGACGTGTGCTCGCCGATGGGCAGCCCCCGAGGCCGGCACCGATGGCCGATCTCGAGCGCGCCCGCACATAGACGGCAGGAGCCGCACCAAACCGTCGAGCACCCTGCCCGGCGGTCACAGCCACTCGCACTGTCGTGCCCGGTGGTCCCTCAGCTCGGCCATGGGAGTCGAGCCTGCCTGAAAGGAAGCATCCATGAAATTCGCCAGCGCCACGGACGTGGCCGCCGGGATCGTGCAGATGAATACATCTGCCGGCGAGCTGCGCACGCAGCAGGTACTCGGCTCGAAGTCCAGCTTGACCGTCGCGACCCGGACGCCGGGCTACCATTCGCAGCCCCACGCCCACGACTGCGAGCAGTTGAATTACGTCACCCGCGGAGAGGTCTGGGTCTTCGTCGAACACGAGGCCTTTCACCTCACACGGGGTGACTTCCTCCGGATCCCGCCTTCTGCCATGCACTGGGCATGGAACCGGTCCGACGCAGACGTCGAGCTGGTTGAGGTCCACACTCCGGGCCTGCTGCTCGACGGCGTGTCGGCCAAGCTCCTTGTCGAGGATGACGAGGAGCGAGCTGACCAGGTCCCGTCGCGCTGGGGGCCAACCGACCTATGGCAGCGGGAGAACGCTGCCCTTGCGGCCCTGGGGAACCCCCGATGAACGCCCCAGGGACCTCGAGGTGGTTAGGGGCGACGGCTTTGCTGCTCGCCGGGTCGCTTCTTGTCGCCGGTTGTTCAACGACTACAAGCACGGGCTTGGGGGCCGGTAGCGGCAGCGCGATGGCCGGGGTGAGCCAGACGGAGATCCGCCTCGGCATGTCGAACGCATTGAGCGGCCCCGTGGCCGCCGTCTGCCTCCCGGCCTCCGAAGGTGCGAAGGCGTGGCTGGCGAAGGTCAACGACGAAGGCGGTGTCCACGGCCGAAAGGTCACCGTCGACGTACTCGACGACGGCTACGAGGCGCCGCGAGCGGCCGCGAACGTTCGTGACCTGACCCATAAGGGCATCTTCGCCATGTTCGGCGGCTGCGGCACCGTCTCGGCGGCCGCCATCTCTACCGCTCTCAAGGGCTCAGGCGTGCCCTACCTGTTTCCTTATGCAGCGCTTCCTGACCTGGTCGAACCCGTCCAACCCAACGTGTTCAGCCTTCTGCCGCTGTACCGGGACCAGATCTTCACCGCAATCGACCACCTCGTGACCAAAGCGCCCGGCACCGTCTACACCGTCACGTCCCAAATCCCGGGCTATGAGTCCACCGTTTCCGGTGCCGAGGCGGGCGTCAAGTCGGCAGGAGGCACCCTGCTTTCCTCCGCGTTGCTGCCCGCCACGAACGCGCCAGCCGAGCAAGAGGCGGCGAAGGCCGGACAGCACAACGTGGACTATTTGGCCATGACCGTCCTGGCGCCCGACGCCGCTCGGATGCTGAACGGCATGGCCAAGTCGCACGATCTTCCGGCGAAGGCAATCCTCAGCAGCGCACCGCTCGCCGCTCAGAGCTTCGCCGCAGCGCTCTCCCCCGAGGCAGCACAACTGCTTAAGACGCTATCTCCGACGGTGCCGCCCAGCGACCCCGCGGCACAGGAGTGCGTCGACGCGCTGCGCAAGCACAGCCCGGACACCAAGCCAGACGCGCTGGCCCTGTTCGGATGCGCCGGAGCGCAGGTGCTGGTCGCCGCGCTGCAAGCGGCAGGTGACGAACCCACCCGCTCGAAGCTCACCGGCGCGTTGGAGGAGATGCACGGTGCACAGGTGTCATCGCTGTTGCCGACGGTGTCCTTCAACGCCGAGGACCACGTCGGGCTCGACTCCATGTTCCTGCTCACACTCGACTCGGCGCAGCAGTACACCGTCGAAGCGACCGTCCCCCTGCAGACAGCGCCCTAAGGGGCTGAACCATGACGTCAGCGATCATCACCGGAATCACGGTCGGGCTGCTCTACGGACTCATGGGCTTTGCCATCGTGGCCCTGTTCAAGATGACTGGAGTAGCGAACTTCGCGGCCGGAACCACCGCCACGCTAGGGGCCACGCTCGCCCTGAAACTGAGCGACCAAGCCAATCTGAACGCGCTGGCCGCCAGCGCACTCGCGATCCTGCTGACGGCGGGCGCCGGGCTGATGGCCTATCTGCTGGTGATGCGGGTCCGCGACGATGTGGATCATCTCAGCCTCACAGTACGGACCGTGGGTCTATTCCTGCTGGGACAGGCGCTTCTGGAGATCTGGCTAGGCCAGGGCCAGCCCTTCGCGTTCGGGAGCGTGCTTCCCGACATCTCGACCACTGCCGCCGGCCTTGCCATCCCGTCATCAACATTGTGGTTCCCCCTCGTGGCCGTCGCGGTGATCGGCGCCTTCGGCTTGATCTTCAGCCACACGCGGATAGGACTGCTGATGCGGGGGTTGGCCGCGGACGCCGATACCGCTGGACTCCTCGGGGCGCGGACCCGCCTGCTTGCGGCGGTGGCCTGGTCGCTGTCTTCCGGGCTTGCAGCGGTGGTGGGGATTCTCGCCGCGCCTAGCCGGCTGATCTCTTCGGACATGATGACCAGTTGGCTGCTCTATGTGTTCGCTGGCGTGGTCATCGGCGGGATGACGAGCTTGGCTGGCGCGGTCATCGGAGGCGTGGGCGTCGGCCTGGTCCAAGGCGTCACCTACCAGTTGGCCAGCGACGAGGTCGCTCTGCTCGCCGTATTCGCAGTCTTCCTGCTGACTCTGCTTGTGAGGCCGCATGGGCTGTTCGGGGCGATGGTCGGTGAGCGGCTATGAGCGCCAAACACATTGGCCGGGCCCACGGCAGTGTATGGCCGGCGTGTCTGGTCGTCATGGTCGCCTTGGCACTAGCTGGTCTGCTGCCCCTTGGGCCAAGCCTGCTGTTCCTGGTTGCCACCGGGATGGCGTGGGCGGTCGCCGCTGTCGGGCTCGACGCCTTCAGTGGCTACCTGGGGCAGCCATCCTTCGGACATGCCGCATTCATCGGAGCGGGAGCGTATGGGTCCACCATTCTCGCCGGGCGACTCCACTGGTCGCTGCCGGTAGCCATGCTGGGCGCTGTCGTGGCGGTCGCCGGGCTCAGTGCCCTCATCGGATCGGTGCTGCTACGGCTGAAAGAGTTCGGCCTGGTGCTGGGCACGTTCTTCCTCACCTTCGTATCCACGTCTCTGCTCTCGGGCACCCTGCTCGCCGAATGGACCGGGGCCGCATCAGGCCTGCAGACGCCACAATTGGTCCTCGCGGGCAGCATCAACCTCTCGGACGGTGTCGCCTACTACTACACCTGCTGGGCCGTCCTGGCGATCGTCGCCCTTATGAGCGCTGCCCTCGTGGACGCGACGCCGGGGCGGCTGCTCAGACTCGTGAAACGCTCGGACGCCGTGGCCAGGTCCTTGGCAGTCAACCCCGACCGGGTGCGTCTGGCCACCTTCGTCTGGTCCGCGACGCTAGCCGCTGGCGCGGGCTGCCTGATCTCCCTCGGCGCCGGGTACATCTCTCCGGAGAACTTCGGGGTCCAAGCCTCGATCATGCTGTTCGCGATGGTCGCGGTCGGTGGCCTCGGAAGTATCGCGGGCCCCGTGGTAGGGGCTGTGGCGCTGACAGCTTTGCCGAGTCAACTTCAGTTTGCTCAAACGGGACAACAGGTCCTCTTCGCCAGTTTGCTGCTCATCGTCTTCGTCGCCGGGCGAGGAGGGCTGTACGGCGCAGCGAACTCCCTCATCCACCAGTTCGGCCTCGGCCTTCGTTGGACCCGGCTGGCATCACGCAGACCAGCACTGAGCGGCGCCGAAGACATCGACATCATCACGGGGGATGCTGCAGCCCCTGCCGGGCTGGACGTGGAAGGGGTTTCGTTGAGCTACGGCGGCGTGCATGCCCTCAAGGGCGTGACGTTCAGTGTCGAACCGGGCTCGGTTCACGCCCTGGTTGGACCCAACGGGGCGGGGAAGACAAGCCTGCTCAACTGCGTGAGCGGACTAGAGTCACCTCAGAGCGGCAGCATCAGTCTCAACAACCGTGGCGGACCGGAGTCGGATGGTCGGTGCACGCTTCATCGCACCTTTCAGCACCAAGCCCTCGTCCCCGACCTGACCGTCCTGGAGAACGTAGCGCTCGGTCTCTACCGCGACCGAGGCCGTCTCCGGCGGGACCGCTCTGGCGCCAAGATCGTACCCGCTCGCGCCCGCGCGGCACTCATCGCCGTAGGCGTGCCGCCCGCGCGGCATCACTTGGCCGGGTCCGAGCTGTCGATGGCCGAGTCCAAACTGGTGGACCTGGCTCGCGGACTGGTCGGCTCGCCTGCAGTCCTCGTCCTCGACGAGCCAACCGCGGGCCTGAGCGCCGAGGAGATGGGCACCATCAGCGACGTCATAACGCACCTCAACAGGCGGTCCGGCCTGACGATCCTGGTCGTCTCCCACCATGTCGGCTGGATCCGCACCGTGACGCATCGCGCCACCGTCCTGGTGGCCGGGAAGGTGTTGGCGGACGGCACCACGGAGGACGTACTCGCCTCCGAGGAAACTCGCCGCGCGTTTCTCGGCGAGGTGCCGGACGGGGTCGCGTCATGACCTCCGACCTCGTTCTGGAAGTCGCAGGCCTACGTGCCGGCTACGGCCGTACGACCGTGCTCCACGGGGTGGATCTGACGGTGCCCGCCAACACCGCCGTCGGGTTGGCCGGCCTGAACGGCGCCGGCAAGTCCACCCTCCTTCGCGCACTGTCTGGCACAACATGGCACCACGCGAAGACGCTGCAGTCAGGTAGCCAAACCCTGCCACGTAGCCCCCATGGCAGAGCGGTCGCAGGACTGGCACATGTCCCAGAAGGCCGCCGCGTCTTCGCGGGCCTCACGGTCATCGACAACCTCCTGTACGGGGCGGCTGCCGTCGGAGCATCCAAGCGCCAAGCGGGCGAAGACTTGGCGCGGGTGCTGGATCTGTTCCCCCCGTTGCGCACCCTCGCAGCCCGCCGCGCCGGCCAGCTCAGCGGCGGCGAGCAGCAGATGCTGGCAATCGGCCGAGGACTGATGGCTCGCCCACGCCTGCTCATGATTGACGAGATGACGCTGGGCCTGTCCCCGCGCGCCAGCGCCGACATCGCTGACGTGTTGACCAGTCTCCGAAGCGAGGCACACATTTCTCTGCTACTGGTCGACCAGAACATTGAAATGTTGGCCGCCTGCTGCGACACGGTCTACGTCCTCAGCGACGGCACCCTGAAACCAAGCAGTACCGAGGCCGCACAAGTGGGGAGGAGCTACTTCTGATGCACGATCACCTTCCCGATGCTCGGCAAACAGAGCGGAAAGGACCAACATGACCAGCCACGAGATCCACCGGCTCAACTTCGGGTCGGTCCGCGTCGACGCATCCATGCTGGTGCGCGGGCGTCCGCCCGGAACCATGGTCGAGGTCCCCGCGCAGGGCTACCTCATCACCGGCAACCACGCCCCGATCCTGGTCGACGCGGGCTACCGGGACCCCGAGGTCCTAGGCAGCGGCGGCCACGTCTCGACCGGCCAAGGCTTCACCGAGCAGCTTTCCGCCTACGGCATGACCCCCGGCGACCTGGCCTGCGTAATCCCGACACACCTTCACCGGGACCACGCCGGCCACCTCGACAAGGTCCCCATGTCCGTGCCCGTCGTGGTCAACCGGGCCGAGCTGAGCAGCGCCTTCAGCAACATTCAAGGGACCGCTTACGCGCGCGACGACCTGCTGCACGTGGTGCGCCGCATGTACACCCCCGGAGCGCTTCGCGTCCTGGACCTGGTGCCCGGCACGCGCGCAACGATCATGCCGGGGATCGTCGTGGTCGGGTCCGGCGGGCACACCGCCGGCTCGGTCAACATCGAAGTTGACACCCGCGAAGGAACCGCAGCACTCATCGGGGATCTCCTCTACGACCTCCACGGATCCCTCCACGAGACCCCCCAGGGCACCCCCATGGCTGGCGTTCAGAGCTACACCTTCGCCGTGGACGAGCCGGCCCCCACCAACAACTTCACCCCCTCGGTCGCCGACGAGATCCGCGCCATCAAACAGGTTCTGACGCACCGATACCTGCTCCCCGCGCACGACCGCCCTGGCGTCCTGGAAAACGGTCGCCTCGTCGGCCGCATAGATGGGCCTACCGTTCCCGGCCCAATTACGCCACTTCCCATTGAAACGACACACTGAGGAGATACCCGTGACCGCATACGTACTTTCCGAGGTCGAAATCCTCGACCGCGACTCAGTCGCCGCATACAAGCAGGAAGCACCCCTGTCCATCGCCAAGTACGGGGGCACCTACCTGGCCCGGGACGCCGTCCCCGGCGCGTTCGAGGGCGGTTTCAACGCCGAAGAACGCATAGTGCTCATCGCCTTCCCCGACGAAGCAGCAGCCAGAGCCTGGTACAACTCGCCGGAGTACCAGGCCGCCATCACCACCGCCAACGGCGGACTCCGTAGGCGGCTGTTCAGCTTCGCCGGACTTCCCGAAGCCCCGAAACAGTAGACGCTGATGCGGACGACTGTACGGTCCGACCCTGTCGGGTGAGTCGGCCTGGGGCGCGGTGCCAGCGTTGCTGCTGGTCCGTTTCCCCAGGCCGCTCGCCGAACCCGCCGTGCGGCTCTCACCGCAACGGGCTCTCCATGGTTCCTGCCGTGGGTTGGTTCAGCCCGCGCCGTGCTGACCGCCCAGCAGGAACCACCCGACGTCGAGGAGGTGCCCACCCACCTGGTCGGCGGAGCCATCAGCGCCTAACCGACCCACCTCGACGGACCACCGTCGTACACCACGGATCGCGACTTGACCCTCGCAGCTCAGCGGCAACGAATCGACTACCCGCTACCGTCGCGCGCATTTGCACGTGGCCAAGTCACGGCTCGTACCGACGGCGTCGAGCAAGCGAGACGAACGTGGTCTGTGCCTTTTGGCTGATCGCTACCGAGCGCGTCTGATGAGCTTCTTGTTCACGAACTCGTCCATGCCGTAGCTGCCCAGTTCTCGCCCGAAGCCCGAGCGCTTTATGCCCCCGAAGGGCAGTTCTGCGCCATCGAGCAGCACGCCGTTGACGAAGACCATCCCCGCGTCGATCTGGTCCGCCACGCGAGTCGCCTGCTCGGGGTCGGTCGTGAAGACGTAGGACCCCAACCCGTACGGAGTGTCGTTCGCGATGGCGAGTGCTTGCGCTTCAGAGTTCGCTCTGAAGACCATGGCCACCGGGCCGAACAGTTCCTCGCGGTAGACGTCGTTGTCCGGTGCGATGTCGCTCAGCACCCCGGTGGGGAAGAACGCTCCTCGGCGCTCTCCCGATGTGGCGAGTGAGGCGCCTTGGGTAACAGCGCGGTCGACCTGCTCCTGCAGTCGTTCGGCGGCGGCGACCGACGACAGCGGTGCGATGCCCTCGCCGTGCGCGATGACGGCCCCGGTGAACTTGTCCAGGAACTGCTCGTACAGGTCGTCGGCGATGATGAACCGCTTCGCGGCGTTGCAGGACTGTCCGGTGTTGTCCATGCGCGCGGCAACGGCCTGCTCGACGACTGCATCCAAGTCGTCGGTGGACAGAAGGAGGAAGGGATCCGAGCCGCCGAGCTCGAGCACGACTTTCTTCAGGTTACGGCCCGCGATCTCGGCGACGGCCGCGCCCGCGCGTTCAGAACCGGTCAGTGAGACCCCGGCGACCCGAGGGTCGCCGATGATCCTGGCGACCTGCTCGTTGGTGGCATAGATGTTGACGTAGGCCCCGGTGGGGAAGCCGGCGTCGGTGAAGATCTCCTGGATCGCCGCGGCGGACGCCGGGCACTGCGGCGCGTGCTTGAGAAGGATGGTGTTGCCGATGCAGAGGTTCGGTCCCGCGAACCGAGCCACCTGGTAGTACGGGAAGTTCCACGGCATGATCCCGATGAGCACCCCATACGGCGATCGTCGTATCACTGCGTCCCCGGCGCCGTCCAGGAGGTCGATCGGTTCGTCGGCCAGCAGCTTCTCGGCGTTGTCGGCGTAGTAAGCGTAGATCGAGGCACCGAAGGCGACCTCGCCGGCTGCGTCCTCAAGGGGCTTGCCCATCTCGCGCACGATCAACGCGGCCAGCTCGTCCGCGCGTTCGTTGTGCAGCTCGGCCACACGTCGCACGAGTGCGGCTCGTTCTGCCACGGTCGTCGTGCGGGCCCAGTCTCGGCTCGCCGCCGCAGCGGCCGCGATGGCAGCTTGAACCTCCGCATCGGTGGCGGTCGGGTACTCCTCGACGACCTCTCCGGTCGCCGGGTCGGTCACGGCATAGACACTCACGTCTCGTTCTCCTTCGATCGAGGCTCAGTATTGGGTGGAAGCTGGTCAGGGACCGCCGTGCTTCGTTTCACCACCGACGTCCGGCCATCTCCCAGGCTGCATGATCCGGATCTCGGCCCTGCGACATTCGGCCCTGGTGCCATCATGGTGGCAATGACCTTTGCGCCCGAGGCAGTCAGTCAATGATGACCGAGCGGTGTTGATCGCATCCCGTCGGGTGGCTCATGGGAGTATCCCCACGTACTTCGTCTCGAGGTATTCGTCGATGCCTTCGGTGCCGCCTTCGCGCCCATAGCCGGAGGCCTTGATGCCGCCGAAGGGAGCGGCGGGGTTGGACACGGCGCCTTGGTTCAGGCCGATCATGCCGAATTCGAGGGCTTCGCTGACGCGGACGGCGCGTGAGGTGTCGCGGGTGAACACATAGGCGACGAGGCCGTATTCGGTGTCGTTGGCCCGGCTGATCACCTCGTCCTCGCTGGTGAAGGTGGTGATGGCGGCCACCGGCCCGAAGATCTCCTCGCGGGCCAGCCGCGCGTCCGCGGGCACGTCGACGAGCACGGTCGGCTGGAAGAAGTGCCCGGGCCCGTCGAGCGGCGAGCCTCCGCAGAGCACCTTGGCGCCGCGCGCGACCGCGTCGGCGACGAGCTCGGTGACTTTGGTCACGGCGCGCTGGTCGATGAGTGGGCCCACCTCGGTTGCGGCGTCGGTGCCGCGTCCCAGGCGCAGCGCGGCCATCCGCTCGGCGAAGCGCTCCGTGAAGGCGTAGGCCACGTCCTGGTGGACGTAGAGCCGGTTGGCGGCGGTGCAGGCCTCGCCCATGTTGCGCATCTTCGCGGCCATGGCTCCGTCGACGGCGACGTCGAGGTCGGCGTCCTCGAAGACGATGAAGGGTGCGTTGCCGCCGAGTTCCATCGAGACGCGCAGCAACTGGGTGGCGGACTGCTCGACGAGGGTGCGCCCGACCGGGGTGGAGCCGGTGAAGGTGAGCTTGCGGGCGCGCGGGTCACGGATCAGGGGTTCCATCACCTCGCCGGCGCGGGTGGTGGGGACGACGTTGACGACGCCTGCCGGGACGCCGACCTCGTCGAGGATCCCGGCGAGGGCAAGCATGGTCAGCGGCGTCTGGGGCGCGGGTTTGACGATCATGGTGCACCCGGCGGCGAGGGCCGGCCCGATCTTGCGGGTGCCCATGGCGAGCGGGAAGTTCCACGGGGTCACCATGAGCGTCGGGCCGACGGGCTGACGCATGGTCAGCAGCCGGGTCCGCCCGTCCGGCGCGGTCGACCAGCGCCCCGCGACGCGGACGGCCTCCTCGGCGAACCAGCGCAGGTACTCGGCGGCATACGCCACCTCGCCTCGGGCCTCGGCCAGCGGCTTGCCCATCTCCAGGGTCATCAGCAGCGCCAGGTCATCGGTGCGCTCGGTGAGCAGGTCGTATGCCGCTCGCAGCAGTTCGCTGCGCACGCGCGGCGCCGTCGCGGCCCAGTCGCGTTGGGCCGAGTGGGCGGCCGTCAGCGCGTCCGTGCCGTCGGCGGGTGTGGCATCGGCGACCGACGCGATGACGATGCCGGTGGCGGGGTCCTCGACTTCGAACGTGGCGCCGTCGCCGCTGGGTCGCCACATGCCGTTGACGTAGAGGCCGGTCGGGGTGGCCGCCAGCAGCGCCTCCTCGCGGGCCTCCTCGTGGTTCTCGTTGTTGGCCTCGAGCCGGGTCGCCGCGGCGCTGGTGGCGGTCATGCGAGGGCCCTGTCGAACGCCGCGTCGAGGATGTCCAGGCCCTCGGTCAGCAGGTCCTGACTGATGGTCAGGGGAGGAAGCAAGCGGAAGACGTTGCCGAATGTGCCGCAGGTGAGGGTGACCAGGCCCTCGGCGTGGCAGGCCCGGTTGACTGCGGCGGTCAGGTCGGCGGCCGGGGTCTTGCGCTCGAGGTCGGAGACGAGCTCGATGGCCAGCATCGCGCCGCGGCCACGGATGTCGCCGATGACCCCGTGCCGGTCCGCCATGGCCTTCAGGCGGGGACCGACGATGGCCTCGATGTCGCGGGCACGGGCGCGCAGGTCGTCCTGCTCCATCGTCTCGATCGAGGCGATGGCCGCCGCGCAGGCGACGGGGTTGCCGCCGTAGGTGCCGCCCAGGCCGCCGGCGTGCACCGCGTCCATGATCTCGGCGCGGCCGGTGACGGCGGCGAGCGGCATCCCGCCGGCGATGCCCTTGGCGGTCGTGATCAGGTCGGGCACGACGCCGTCGTGATCGCACGCGAACCAGTCGCCGGTGCGGGCGAAGCCGGTCTGCACCTCGTCGGCGATGAAGAGGATCCCGTGCTCCCGGCACCAGTCCGCCAGGCGCGCGAGGTAGCCGTCCGGTGGGACGATGAAGCCGCCCTCGCCCTGGATCGGCTCGATGATCACGGCCGCGGTGTTCTCCTCGCCGACCTGCGCGTGGACCATCGTCGTGAACGCCTCGAACGCCTCGTCGAGGCAGTGCTCGGTGCCGGTGGCCCACCGGTAGGGGTAGGCCATCGGCGCGCGGTAGACCTCGCCGGCGAACGGTCCGAAGCGGTGCTTGTACGGCAGGTTCTTGGCCGTCAGGGCCATGGTCAGGTTGGTGCGGCCGTGGTACGCGTGGTCGAACGCGATCACGGCGTCGCGGCCGGTGACGCTGCGGGCGATCTTGACCGCGTTCTCGACCGCCTCGGCGCCGGAGTTGAACAGGGCTGTCCGCTTCTCGTGCTCGCCGGGGGTGAGCGAGTTGAGCTTCTCGGCGACCGCGACGTACTCCTCGTACGGAGTGACCATGAAGCACGTGTGGGTGAAGTCGCGCACCTGACGAGTGACCGCCTCGACGACTCGCTGGTTGCCGTTGCCGACTGTGGTCACGGCAATCCCGGAGCCGAAGTCGATCAGCTGGTTCCCGTCGACGTCGCGCAGGATCCCGTCCCGGGCGCGCTCGACATAGACAGGCAGGCTGGTGCTGACGCCGGCCGAGACCGCTGCGTTTTTGCGTGCCGCCAGCTCCTGCGAGCGGGGCCCGGGAATGTTGGTCGCCAGGATGCGGCGCTGCTCGAGCGACTCGGTCACGGGCACGGACGGAGGCACTGACATCGAGGCGGGCACGGACATGGATGGTCTCCATAGATCTGCGTAGGTGTGGGGGGCGGCATCCCCAGCGTGCGACACCGCCTACCATGCAGTCCAATACTTGTACTGCACGGCGCCCATGCTTGGGAGGCATTCGATGAACCTGCGAACCCTTCGGTACCTCCTCGCCGTCGTCGACGAGGGCTCGGTCACCGCAGCCGCCGACGTCGTCCACGTTGCGCAACCCTCGTTGTCCCGGCAGCTGCGCGCACTTGAGCGTGACCTGCGGATGGACCTCTTCGTCCGCGACGGCGGCCGGCTGCGCCTGACCGCGGCCGGGCGCGAGTTCCTCCCCACGGCTCGGGACCTCGTCGCTCGAGCGGACGCGGCCAGCGCGACCGCGGATGCGATCGCCAGCGGCCGGATGGCCACGATCACCATCGCCGCCCCCGGCACCACCCTCACCGACGTCATAGCCCCCTTCCTGGCCACGTTCCACGCCGACGACCCCATGCCCGGTGTCTGGGAGGAGCTGCCCGCGGCCGTCTACCAAGCCCTCGAGCGCGGCGCCGACCTGGTCATCGGTACCACCCCGCCCCCAACCGGTTTGGGTGTGCAGCCGCTGGCAGAGCTGCCCGTCTGGGCGTACGTACCCCAAGATCATCCGTGGGCGGACCGCGACCAAGTGCCCCTGGCCATGCTGGTCGAGTCCGACCTGCTCGTCCTCACCACCGACTTCCACCCCCGCCGCGCCATCGACCAGGCCCTCGCGCGAGAAGGCCTGGGCCTGAACGCCGTTCGGGAGTTCACCTCCGCGCAGGTCGCCCAAGCGATCGCAGCCGCGGGGCGAGGGATCGCGGTCGTGTCCGACGACCCGCGGTTCAACCTGCACCCGCTGCGCATCGCGGGCCCCAGCGGCGCGGTGACCATCAGCCTCTATGCGGCATGGCACCGCAGGCACCACGGCGCCAAGACGATCGCCTCCATCGCAGACCGTCTGCACGCCTTCTGCGCGGCCCGGTACGGGTCCGACTGACGGACGCCCCGGGCGGAGCCGGACCAAGCACTAAACCCTGTCGGGCCTAGCTAGTTGGGCGTGAACTCCCGCCTCCGAAGAGACCAGTCCCCGGATCTGTCCTGCGAACCGGCCGTCCCAAACCGGTCAACGTGCAGCACCAGCGCCCTTCTCGGGAGGGCATTGACATATGAAATAGGAGGTCATAGATTCAGGCCACCGCGGTGGTTCCCAACTGGCGAAGGTGCCACTCGCCGCGACACCTGAGGAGCAGCGACATGATCGACGAGACTGTGTACACCCTCGCGCCGGCAATCGCCGAGCTCGAGGCGGCCCTGGGCAAAGAGCACGTCCTTACGGACTACCACCAGCGGGCGATACGCACGACAAACACGTCGCCGATGGGCCTGCACCTGTGGAAAGACCACATGCCTGACTTGGTCGTGATGCCCGGATCCACCGCCGACGTCGTGGCCGTGGTCAAGGTAGCGAACAAGTACCGCATCCCCATCACCCCACGCGCCGCCGGCGCCGGACTGGCCGACGGCGCCATGCCCCTCAAGCGGGGCATCGTGGTTGACATCAAGCGCATGTGTGACATCTTCGAGATTGACGACGAGGACATGACTGTCACGGTCGGCCCCGGCATCAACATGCAAAAGCTGAATGAGACATTGCGTCCACTCGGTGTCTGGATGCCAGACGATCCGGCGTCGTACCCGGTCAACACGATCGGGGGCCGGATCGGCGCGGGCGGTTGGAGCCTGCTCGGCACCGGCTACGGGCACACGCCCGACCTCGTCTGCTCGATGGAGGTCGTGACGCCGACCGGTGAGGTGATCCGCGTAGGGGCCGGCGGGGGACGCAAGATCCGCAAGTCGAGTGTCGGCTACCGCTTGAAAGACCTGTTCATCGGCCACCAGGGCACCCTCGGCATCACCACCGAGGTCACCCTTGACCTGGCCCCGCGTCCCGAGGCGCAGATGCCGGTGTTCTTCGCCACCAGGTCGTTCCATGACTCGCACAGGATCGCCCTGGGACTCAACAAGAGCGGCATCAAGTGCCTGTCCGGCGTGGTGATTTTCGACGAGCAGAAGGTCGAGTTTCTCCGTCGGGACGATGAGGCCTGGATCCCGCTACCCGAATGGGTCAAGAGCGCAGTCTGCCTCATCATGTACGGCACGACACCTGAAGTGGAGGCCGCCAAGGCCCGCGTCTTCGAGATCGGTGAATCCGGCGGCGGCGTGTACATGGGCACCGAGATCTCGGAGGGAGACTGGGCCAGCCGCCACGATCGCTACCACCTTGCCTATCACGGCCGTGCCAACGGCAAGATCCGGCTCATGTCCTGGTCCTGCGAGGACGCCGCGATCACCTGGTCGCAACTGCCCGAGGTCCGCCGCAAGTGGTACAAGGTCGCGGAAGAGCTCGTCAAGAAGCACCCGGAGCATTTCGACATTTGGGGGATGTTCATGTACACGGGCAACCCCTTCCGACCCTGGGGCGACTACCTGACCGAGATCGATATCGGCGTCAACGAACTCGAGATGACGCCCGAGATCTGGGCCGACTGGATAGAGGCCAAGAAGCAGATCGCGCGCATCTCGGTGGAGCACGGCGGCTCGGTCTCCGCTGCCCACGGCGGCCAGCGCGAAGGCGAGGTCGAGATCTCGGTGTTCGAGGAGCTCAAGGAAGGCCAGTACGAACTGATGAAGCAGATCAAGCGGATGCTCGATCCCAACAACATCATGAACCCGAACAAGTACCTCCTGGACTCGGCGTACGCAGATGAGGAGGCGCGGGCATGACCCAGCAACTGAGCGCGAAGCCGTTCTACGAGGAGAAGATCCAGGGCACCACGGTCCCGCTGCCCCTCGTCCGCGACTGCTACGCGGTCTTCGCGTGCCGGCACAAGTTCTGCCGCGAGGTCTGCCCCGTCTATCAGGAAGACCGCAACGAGTCCCACACCTCATACGGGTTCCATGCGGCGCTGCTCGCCATCTCCCAAGGAATGGGCGAACTCGGCGAGATGAAGGAGACGTTCACGAACTGCCTGGAGTGCGGCGCATGCGAGATCCGTTGCCCAAACACGCTGTTCGCCGGCGACTTCTACGGCACCTCCACCACCACGGTGGACCTGGTCCGGAAGGTTCGCCGTGACCTCGTCGCTTCGGGCATGCCTTTCGAGAAGTACGAAGAAGTGAAGGCACTCGTCGACAAGTACTTGGGCTACTACTACGGACCGGTTGAAGACCTCACCAAGTGGGCTGAGGGACTCGATCTGAAGTTCGGCGGTGAGACCATCCTCTTCGTCGACTACTTCGATGCCTTTGAGACGACGGACGTGCCACGCAACGCCGCGAAGGTCATGAAGGCGGCAGGGATCGACTTCGGCATCCTCGAAAGGCCCGGGGCGACGCTCGGTGAGCTGCTGGACGTCAGCCTCGAGACCTTCGTCGAGATGGGCGCACACAACGTGAAGTCACTCACGGACGCGGGCGCCAAGAAGGTGGTGATCATCAACCCCCACGATTACACCTACTTCACGCGTGACTACACCCAGTACTTGGGTGAACTGCCATTCGAGGTCGTCTTCTTCACTGACTTCCTGTATGACCTGCTCAAGGAAGGACGGTTGCAGCTCACGTCGGAGGCAACACGAGCGGTGGTCTCCTATCACGATCCGTGCACCCTCAACAAGATCTGCGGCATCAGCGAGTCACCCCGCGAACTGATCCGGGCACTCCCGGGCGTCCAGTTCATCGACGTGAACCCCGTTGACCAGTGGTCGTACTGCTGTGGCAAGGGCAACGCGAGCTTCAAGGTGCTGCACCCCGACGTCTCGTACAAGATCGGCGCCAAGCGTCTGCAGGCCGCGGCCGATCTCGGTGCGCAGCAATTGATCCTGGCCTGCCCACACTGCAAGGACCAGCTCACGGATGTCGGCGCCCGCGCCGGCCTGCCGATCGAGTCCGTGCACATCCTCACCCTGGTCGCTCAGGCCATGGGTCTCGACTGACATCCATCGAGGAAGGGCGACACGTCATGAGCGATTTGGCGATGTGGAAGGACGGGCACTGGGAGCTCGAACCGGATATTCGTGGCGAGAGCATTCCCATGCCGTACCAGCAGATGGACCTCGCCGAGCGCAACCGCATCATTGCTCAGCGGTGGCGCTACCTGAAGTTCATGGAGGAGCACTTCGCCGACACCGTCGTGCAGCCGCCGGCTGGCACCGCGGAGGTCGAAGTCCACCACCACTGACCACGAACTGCGTGAACGGAGTACGACAAGTGCGGATCCTAGTGTGCGTCAAGCACGTCCCCGACACCACCGAGGTCAGATTCGACTCGGCCACAGGGGAACTCAAGGTGCGGCAGGCGCCAACGAAGATAAACAACTATGACGAGCACGCCCTGGAGGCCGCGGTCAGCCTGCGCGAGTCCGCTGGCGCGGAGATCGTCGTCGCGAGCGTCGGTCCCCCGGAGGCCGCCAAGACGATGAAGGCGGCGGTGGCAGCCGGCGGTGACCGCGCCGTCTTGGTGACCGGGGACTGGGCAAGTGAGCTTGACGCAGCGGGGACTGCCGCGGTGCTGGCCGCCATCGCGCGGAGCGAGGGCCCATTCGACCTCGTGCTCAGCGGGGATGTGTCCGAGGACGGCTACCACTCCTTGGTGCCCGGCCTCGTGGCGGTCGAACTAGGCCTCCCACTCGTGCGGGGTGTCAGTGAGCTGGCCCTGGGCGATGGCAAAGCCACCGTCACACGTCAGCTCGATGACGTCGTGGAGCGATACTCCGTGACGCTGCCCGCGGCACTCTCGGTGTCCAGCTCCCTGAACACGCCGCGCACCGTCACGACGCTCCAGATCATGAAGGTGGCGATGAGCAAGGTCACCACCCGTTCTGCGGCAGATGTTGGGCTCGACGAGGCGGCCTTCACGGGCGCCCGGGCGGCCACTCGCGTCGTTGGGCTACGACCCGCCGCACAGCCCCGTAGACGAGAGGTCATCACTGGCGAGACGGACGAGATAGTCAAGGCCCTTGTCGCAAAGCTCGAAGAAGCGGGAGTCCTGGCATGACCCGCGCCCTTGTCGTCACACAACCGAGCCTCGACATCGGGGGCCTCATCGAGCTGGCACGTGCTGCCGCCGACGAGGTGCATGTGTTGGCCCTGGTGGAAGCAGGCCAGATTACGAGCACCGAGGCGGACGCAGATGGCACCACGGCCCTCACAGGCGAGGTCCTGACGTCACCCGCAGGCGCCGCCGGCGTCATCACCGACACCGTGCGCGCGCACAGCGTGGACATCGTGATCCTGCCGTCGACGCATCGGTTCCGCGAGGTAACCGCACTGGTCACTGCGGCACTCGACGCCGCTTGCGCACCGGATGCGGTGGCCGTAACCCGCACCGAAGCCGGGCTTCAGGCAGATCGACTGCTGTATGGCGGTGTTGCCATCGCGACGGTCGCCTTGCAGCGACCGATCGCGGTGCTCACCGGCCGCGTCGGGCAGACGGCCGCGCGGGCGGCCGGTTCAACTGTCGAAGCAACTCATGTCCAGGGCCAGCCCGATGGACGGCGCACGCTGATCTCGCGCGAGCCGCTGGCACAGGAAGGTGACCTCTCCTCTGCATCGCGGGTCGTGTCCTTCGGCCGTGGCGTTCGAAGCCGTGACGACATGGCCATGGTCGAACGTCTCGCATCTGCACTCGAGGCCGACCTTGCCTGCTCGCGACCCATCGTCGACGACCTCAAGTGGCTCGACCTTTCCCACCAGGTCGGCCTCACGGGCACGGTCGTGCAACCAGACCTCTACGTGGCCGTCGGCATCTCCGGCCAGATCCAGCACGTGGTCGGCATGCGCGACAGCAAGTTCATCGTCGCCATCAACAACAATCCCGGGGCACCGATCTTCGATGCCTCAGACCTGGCAGTCGTCGGGGACCTGTACGAGATCGTGCCCAAGCTGGCAGACGCCCTCGGCACCCGCTAGGAGAGGTCATGACCATCCCGGGACCCACCCCAGTTCGCGAATTCATGCCCGACCTGCCGGGCTGGGTCCAAGTCGCCACGTACGCCGCGTTCCTCGTGAGCGCGGTCGTATTCGCTGTCATGCTGGGGCGGCGTGTGCGACGTTCGGGAACCACCTGGCGTGAGCTCGGCGGAGGCCTGCGCGCTGCACTGCGATCCAACCCCTCCCAGGTACTCCGGCGACTGGCGAGCGAGGTACTTGCCCAAGCACGTGTGCGCCGGAACACGACCGGGGCGTGGCTGCATCTGTCGATTCTCGGATCCTTTGCGGTCCTGACCATCGGTACTGGGCTGGTCGGACTGGAACACGACATCACGGAGCCCCTGTTCGGCTTCTCCTTCCTCCGCGGCGATTTCTACCTCGGCTACGAGTTGGTCCTCGACACGGCGGCACTCGTGCTGGCCGTCGGGACGGGCATTGCGATGTGGCGTCGCTACGTTACGCGGCCACCGCACCTCGGCGGCCGACGCTCAGTGCACCTCGTCTATGCGCTGCTGCTCTATTTTAGTGTGTCTGGCCTGACGCTCGAGGCGCTGCGGCTGCTCATCAACCCCGTGCCCTGGGCGGGCTGGTCCTATGTCGGCAACAGTCTGGCGACAGCGCTGCAGCCGGTGGTCGGCGCGGATCCGTTGGCGGCCTACCAGGCAGTCTGGGCTGTCCACGTGGTCGTCGTATTCGTCGCGATAGCCATCCTTCCGCTGATCATGCTCGACCACATCGTCATCCTGCCCCTCAACATCTTGCTGCAGGCTCAGCGCGAACCGGGCAAACTGCGATCCCCCTTCAACCTGCCGAAGATCATTGCGGCGGAGGGCGATCTCGACGGAGTCACGTCCGGCCTGAAGAGTCCCGCCGACCTCGCGTGGGACCGACGATTCATGCTCGATGCCTGCATCGACTGTGGCAGATGCGAAGCCGTCTGCCCTGCTGCCGCTGCCGGGCGTCCCCTCTCGCCGCGCGTGCTCGTCCAAGCGCTGGGCCGCGACCTCCGGGAGGGCGTCGCTTCCTCTACGGCACCTGAGGAGGACGTGTTCCTGCGCGGCGTGCTGGACGAGGCGGCTGCCTGGAGCTGCGTGCAGTGCGGCGCCTGCGCCCGAGAATGCCCAGCGCTCATTGACCAGCCAGGGACCATCGTCGAACTCCGACGCAACCTGGTCGAGCAGGGCCGGATCGGTGAACGTCAGGCCGCATTGCTGGCCGGCCTTGAGCGCAATCAGAACCCGCTGGGCCTTCCCTCCTACCAGCGCGCCGACTGGCTGAAGGAGGTGAACGTTCCCACTCTTGCCGAGCACCCCGACGTCGAATACCTCTACTGGATCGGTTGCCAAGCCTCCTACGACCAACGCGTTCGCGAAGTGGCCAAGTCCATGATCCGCATCCTGCAGCACGCTGAAATCTCATTCGCCGTATTGGGAGATGAGGAGAGGTGCCTCGGCGAAAACCAGCGCAAGCTCGGCGACGAGGCCGGTTTCCAGATGCGAGCCATGGAGAACATCGAGCTGTTCCACGGTTACGGCGTCCGCAAGATTCTCACGCACTGCCCGCACTGCCTCGCGACCCTGACCAAGGATTATCCGGAGTTCGGTGCCGATTTCGAGGTAGTCCATCACAGTGTGCTTCTGGCCGATCTGGTAGCGCAGGGTAAGGTGCCGGCGCCAATGGCCGACGACCTCGGCATAATCACCTACCACGACCCGTGCAACCTCGGTCGGCTCGGCGGGGAGTACGACGCACCACGCGAAGTCGTGAGATTCGCGCGCGGGAAAAAGCAGTTCGTTGAGATCGGCAAGTCACGCGATCGTGCCTTCTGCTGCGGCGCTGGCGGTGCGAACTATTTCTACAAGGTAGAGGAACAGACGGGCATCTCGAACTTGCGCCTCAACCAGGCCATCGAGACCGGCGCCGACACAGTTGCCGTGGCCTGCCCCTTCTGCCTCGGCATGCTGGAGGACGCGGCCCGCGCCACAAATGCGGACACTGCCACGCCTCGCATCGCCGATCTCGCGGAACTCGTCGCTGCGGCGCTGCCTACTGTCGCCGAACCCGAGGCCGAATGGATCGACAAATCTTCGTTGGTTGCTGACAGCTGAACTAAGAGAAGGGGACGACGGAAGTTGAAGCTGCATACTCGCGGACGCGCCGAGTGGGAATGCGTCCATCCCTTTGGGGCAGTACCTGCTGTCCCGGAACCTGAGGAGATATAAATGGCCGACACAATCATTGAGCCTCGTGACATTGAACCTCGTGACACTGAGCATCATGACGAGGACTCGGCGCGACTTGCGGAGCTCGGCTACAAGTCGGACTTCAAGCGCGACATGAGCCTGTGGGAGAACTTCGCCCTCGGCTTCACCTACCTCTCGCCAGTCGTCGGCATATACACAGTATTCGCCTTCGCCATCGGCGCCGCCGGGCCGGCCGTCATCTGGTCACTGGCCATTGTGGCCTTTGGACAATTCCTCGTGGTGCTGGTGTTCGGCGAGGCGGTAGCGCAGTTCCCCGTCGCCGGCGGCGTCTACCCTTGGGCCCGTCGCTTGTGGGGAAGGCGATATGGCTGGATGACGGGCTGGGTGTACCTGGTTGCCATCATGATCAGCGTGGCCTCCATCGCTTATGGCTCCGGCCCATATCTCGCCTTGGTGTTCGGCATGGAGGTGACGCCGTTGAACGTGACTGTCTCCGCACTCGTCACGCTCACCGTCGCCACCCTCATCAACGCCGGAGGGACAAAACTCCTGTCCCGGGTGGCGTTCTATGGATTCATCGCCGAGATCTTGGGTGCCGTAGCAGTGGGCACCTGGCTGCTCATCTACAACGCCGGAAACCTCGACTTCGGACGCTTCTTCGATAGTGGCGGAACTGACGCACTGCAGTCATCGAACAACTACCTGTTCGCGTTTATGGGTGGCGCGATGATGGCCCTGTACCAGTTCTTTGGCTTCGAGGCGTGCGGTGACGTCGCCGAGGAGGTGCCGAACCCTGGTCGTACCATTCCTCAAGCCATGCGTCGCACCATCTACATTGGCGGCGCCGCCGCCACCTTCGTGTGCGCATCACTCATCCTGAGCATCCCAAATATCGGTGACGTGATCAGCGGCAAAGATTCCGATCCGGTGATGACCATCCTCACCAACGCCTTCGGGGAAACCGGCGCCAAGTTGGTGCTCGGCGTCGTGCTGCTGTCCTTCGTCTCCTGCGCAGTGAGCCTGCAGGCTGCAGCCAGCCGCCTCACCTACTCCTACGGCCGCGATCACATGATCTTCGGCAGCCGCTTCCTCAGCCGTTTCAATGAGAAGCGCCACATCCCGCCCTACGCCCTGGGGGCAGCCACTGTAGTGCCGGCCGCGATCTGCATCGGCGGATACTTCTCAGCGGACGCCGTCTTCAAGATCGTGTCCTTCGCCGTCCTTGGCATCTATCTTGGCTTCCAGATGGTGGTTCTTGCTGCCATGCGTGCCCGACTCAAGGGCTGGGTGCCGTCCGGCAAGTTCGCGCTGAGCCCGGGCCTCGGCATGCTGGTCAATGCTGGTGCACTGGCATACGGCCTCATCGCCATCACCACAATCGTGTGGCCACATGCCGGCATGGGTGACTTCACCTTCTCCATGGACAACTACCTGATCCCGATCCTAGGGGTGGCGGTTCTGCTCATCGGCTATGCCTACATGGTCATCGCCAAGCCATACCTGCGGGGCGACGCTCCGGCCGGCGACGCGGTACCCGAGAAGTAGCCCCGGACACAATCGGAGCCCGCAGGAGGTCCCCTTGCACGCCGTAGCCGGCTTCCTGCGGGAGTTCCCGCCGTTCAAGGACAGTGACCCGGAACTGCTGGCAGCCGCCGTGGCGGCGACCGATATCGAGTTCTTCCCACAAGGAGCGGTGGTGCTGCGAGCCGGGCACGGCTCATCTGAGCATGCCTACGTGGTGCGGACCGGCAGGGCGGAATTGCTAGATGGCGCGCGCTTGGTGGATGTTCTCGAACCCGGTGACCTGTTCGGAATCCCCTCCATGCTCACGGATCTGCCGCCTGGTCTTGACGTGCGCGCAGCCGAGGACCTGCTCGTCTACCGCATCCCTGCACCCGCAATCGTCCCGCTCTTCGCCGATCGGGCAGGCCTGCGGTTCTTGGGAGCGACGGTGCGTGAACGGTCCATGTCGCGCATCAGCGAGGCGGGTCTGCTGCAGGTCAAGTCGCCGCCGCTGGCAGAGATGGTACGGCAAGCTGCAATCGTGAACGGGGACAGTTCGATTCGCGAAGCTGTGCGGCTCATGCACGAACTCGATGCGTCCAGTGTGGTGATCCCCGGAGGTAAGGGTTGGGGCATCCTGACGGACAATGACCTGCGCAACCGGGTGCTCGCCCGCGAACGCAACTTGGCTGATGCCGTTTCCTCGATCATGACTCGCAATGCGCTGTTCGTGCGGGAGGACCTGACGGCAGAGGATGCAGTGCTGGTGATGCTGACCCACTCGATCCGTCACCTGCTGGTGGTTGATCTGGCCGGCGAACTCATCGGCGTGCTCGAGGAAGTGGACCTACTGGCTGCACAGTCCCGAGCGCCCCTTCGGATGCGACGTGCCATCGCCCGGGCAACTTCGGTGGATGAACTGGCGGATCTTGCGACGGGGCTGTTGCCAATCTGTATCACAGCCCACGAGTCCGGTCGCTACCCGGAGCGGGTCACCGCAACCTATTCGGTTCTGGTCGAAGCCATCCTTGGTCGCCTGCTGTTCCTGGCATTGAAACAGCGTGGTGAGCCGCCTCAGCCCTTTGCCTTCGTGGTCACGGGAAGCCTGGCCAGGCGCGAGATGGTGCCATCATCCGATGTCGACACCTTGATGGCATGGAAGGGCGCCGATGGCGATCAGCGCGTTCGTGGGTGGATGCGTTCGCTCGCATCAGAGGTGCTCGCCGGCTTGGCTGCATGTGGCGTTCAATGCGACCTGAATGGGGTGCGCGCTGATGATCCCCGCTTCTCGCGCTCGTTCGACAATTGGCAAGCCTCGATCGCGGGTTGGGGACGAGAACCCGCCGAACTGCAGGCGGATATCTACCTCAGCGCGCTTGCCGATGCTCGGGCCATCTTCGGCGGTGCCTATTGGGAGTCTGCGCGCGTCGAAGTCAACCGCATCCTGCAACAGTCCCAAGTGCGGGCGGTCCTGGGCAGGGTGGCAGTCGCACACCGAATACCGACTGGCTTCGCACGCGGTCGAGCAATCCACGCCTCGGGTGAGCATGAGGCGACACTCGACCTCAAGACCACCGGCCTGGGCCCCCTGGTCGACATCGCCCGCTATCTGGGCGCGAGCAGCGGGTCGGACGCGGTATCCACGCTGGAGCGACTGCAGCACGCGCACAACTCGAAAATCTTCGCCAGCAGGGATGTTCACGACTTGCGCGGCGCGTTCCTGCTACTGACCGGGCTGCGCCTGGACCACCAAGCGGCCCTGATTCGCGCCGGGCGCTCGCCAGACGACGCATTGGCGCCGGACGAGGTCAACAGCGTGGAGTTGAGGCAGCTCCGTGATGCTCTGCGGGCTTTGGCTCGCGCGCAACGCAGTCTCGACGCCGGGTTGGTCGGATGGCGCTGGTGACTCGTTGGCGCGATGTCAAGTACGCAGTGGTCGATCTCGAAACAACGGGCACCGACCAGCGGGTTCACGAGGTGCTATCGATCGGGATCCTGCCCATTGATGACGGACGCATCGCGGTTGGGCAGGAGTACTACCAGACTGTCCGCCCCACTTTGCCTCCCGGGCGAGCGAGCATCGTGCTCCACGGCATCCGCCCCGTCGACGCGGCGGCAGGTCACGCGGCTTCCGACCTGGTGGAAGACGTGGAGATGCGGCTACGTGGACGCGTCCTCGTCTCCCACGTGGCGGAGATGGAGCGGGGCTTCCTCAATCGCTGGTTGACGTACCGCTATCTGCGACCTCGTGACCTGGTCGACACCGATGTACTCAGCCGGCTGATCATCGCCCGCCAAGGTGGCCCGCTTCTCACAGGGCACATCGGCCTTGGTGCGGCCGCCGGGCACTTTGGGCTACCCGAGCATCGCCGCCACCACGCGCTCGGTGACGCGCTGACCACGGCGCAGCTGTTCCTCGCCACTGCATCATTGCTGCGCCCCGACGACTCGGCCACTTTGGCCGATCTACGGCGAGCGCCGCGCCTGCTCAAACGCGAGCAAGGACGGCAACGGATCTGGCGAGCCATGAGCCGTGGGCGAGAAGCGAAATCCTATGAGATTAGTTAGTATAGGAAGCGCCCGCCTCAAAGCGGCCCGCTGCCCGAGAGGGCCCGGGAGGGTGACCGACGATTAGGTGGTGGACGCATATGGCTGCAGCCTCAGCGGCTGCACGACAGGCAGTCTTCGCTCCGCTAGACGGGGGCGACAGGGTCGAGGCGGTGATCGACCGACTCTCGGGAGCACTAACGCTGGGGCTCATCGCGGATGGTGAGCAGCTGCCGGGGGAAACGGAACTGGCGTCGGCACTGGGCGTAGCAACAGTGACGTTGCGCGAGGCGCTGTCACAGCTGCGCAGCCTGGGCATGATCGAGACTCGCCGTGGACGGGGCGGCGGCAGTTTTGCCAGTCGAGCACGCGGACTGGGAGAAGCACGCCTGCGCAAGCGTCTAAAGAACTTGGGCGCATATGAACTTCGTGACCTCGGTGATCTTCAAGTGGCTGTGGGGGGCATGTCGGCGATGCGTGCTGCAGACCGCGCCGACGAACAACAGCTCCGCCACCTCACAGAACTGCAAGGCGCGTTTAAGCAGGCTACGAGCCAGGCGGAGCGTCGTCAGTTCGATGGCCGCTTTCACGTGGAGTTGGCCGCGGCCGCCCAGTCTCGGCGGCTGACAATGATCGAGATCGGCCTACAGGCTGAGCAAGCGGAGTTACTCTGGTTGGACGCCCCGAATGGTGCGGAACAGAACGACGCCTTCCATCGTCAGGTGGTGCAGGACCATGCGGCCATCCTCAAGGCCATTCGCGCAGGCGATGCGCACCAAGCCCGGGTGGTGCTCGAACGCCACATCGAGGATGGCGTCGAGCGCCTTCTCGACATGCACTTCCTCCTGAACGAGAGCTGACTGACTCCTGTGAACGAGCTCCAGACGCGCCGGATGAAGAAACGCATCGCTAGTCCAGAGTTGAGCCCTTTCCGAGACGCCGCGGATGTCATCGGGAACAGAGTTGAGTCGATCGCCGCATCCCTCGATCGAATCCATGACGAGGTTCTCAGCCTGATGCAGAGCGTAGATGGTGGACTCAGTCAGCTGACGCGGGGAGATTTGGGGGGCCTGCACCCGGTGATTAGGCGGACGCTGGAGCAGCACGCCGGACTCCTCGTCGGCGCCGGCTTCGTAGCCGAGATGGACGTCCTCGCCGACGCGCGGCAATGGCTGGAATGGCTGTTGGTCAAGGAAGGCACCTTCATTCAGATGCAGGTGACCTTAGACGTCAACGACGTCGCCAACTATGACTACCAGCGCAGCGACTGGTTTGATCTGCCCAAACGGGGACAGGACAGGGCCGTGGTCGGTCCCTACGTCGACTTCGGTGGCACCAATGAGTATGTGGTCACGATCACCAAACCGGTGCGTTCAGAAGACCGATTCTTGGGGATCATCGGCGCGGACTTGTCCGTGGATCGCGTCGAAGGGCTCCTGCGCCGCCTGGCCCGCAACACCGTCGGCCTCGGGGCCATCGTCATAACGACGGATGGCCGAGTCATCGCCTCCAGCGTCCCCGGCATGTTCCCGGGGACGCTTCTGGCGGGCCTCGATGTCCAAGTGGCGGAGGGGGATGCTCGGTCGAAAGGGCTCCATGTATTGGCCATAGCAGGGATCCCTTGGCGTTTGGTCGTGCTCTCCTGCGAAGACCCTCGGGCGTGCGACCGCGACTGTCGCTCTTGTATAGGTTTGGTCGGCCCCGGGCGCATGTCGCGGTAACGGAGTCCGAGGACTCCGCAGCCCTGCGAGCCTTCTTGGTACGGCTCGTGGGCCCTGAGATGGGCTCTGAGATGCCTGGCGGTGTCGGTTCCGTAACGATGCGTCCCCACCTGACCTGATGGGTCTGCAGGTCCTTGACCTGCACAAACGCCGGCCGCCGGTGGAGTACGAGTCGCGCCGTGTCGGCGCCGTTCGGGGTGATCGAACTCCTACGGATCAGAAGGTTAGGGGTTCGAATCCCTTCGGGTGCGCTCTGTGTTGAGACAGAGAACAAGGCCCTGACCAGCGGAAACGCCGGTCGGGGCCTTGTGCTTTGTCTTGACGGCACGGCTTGACGCGCGGGTTTGCTAACACCTTTGCTAACACGCGTCTCTCACGGCGGCCGCGAAGACCTCGGCTGCTTGGCTCTCGGCCTCCTTCACGACGTGCGCGTAGACCCGCAGCGTGATCGACGGATCGGCGTGCCCGAGGCGGCCGGCGACGACGTGGACCGGCACCCCGGCGAGGAGCAGCACGGTCGCGTGGACGTGCCGCAGGTCGTGAAGCCGGATGCGGGGGAGTGCCTTGGTCTTCGGGGCGTCGTTGTGCTGCTCGATGAGCTTGGGCAGCAGCTGCGAGGGCGTGTCCGGGTAGAGCGGAAGGCCGATGCCTCGTGTGAACACGTAGTCGCCCGCGGGCCAGTCGGGACCGGCCGCGAGTCGCTCCTCGTCCTGAGCAGCGCGATGAGCCTTGAGCACGTCGACGGTGCCCGGGTCGAGCGTCACGGTCCTGGCATGCCCGCTCTTCGTCGTGCCCTCGACCCTCTTGCCCTCAATGACGGCAGCGGTGCCGCGGACCTGCATGACGCCTTCCTCGAGGTCGACGTCGGACCATCGGAGGTTGAGCAGCTCGCCGCGACGTGCCCCGGTAAATGCGGCCAGATGAAAGAAGGGGAACAGCCGATGGGATCGCGCGGAGTCCAGGAACGTCGCCAGCTGCGCGGCATCCCAGACCTCACGCGGCTTCGGCGGGTCCTTGCGAGGACGCTTGGCCCGGTCGACCGGACTCGACGAGAGGAGCCGGTCGACCACGACCGCGTCGCGGAAGGCCTTGCGCAGCACGGCGTGGATGTAGTCGACCGTGCGAGGCGATAGGCCCTTGCCCCTAGTGCCGCCATGGGCCAGCAAGTCCGCATAGAAGCGGGTGAGCATCGCTGGCTGGATCGCTTGGAGTCGCTTGGACCCGAGGGCCGGCACGACATAGCGGCGGATCAAGTCCCTGTAGCTCGCGAAGGTCTGGGGCTTGATCTCGACCTCGTGCACAGCCAGCCACCCGTCGAGGTAGGCGGCGAGCGTGATCGTGGTCCGGTTGACGTACTCCGAGCGACTCGCAGCAACCCGTGCCTCGTCCCTTGCCTTCTTCGCCTCACGCTCGGTGGGGAAGCCGCCGACCCACCGCGGCCGACTGCGACCGGTCTCCGGGTCGCGGACGCGGATGACGTAGGACCACGTCGCGCCGCGCCGGATGACACCGTCCCTCACGCCGGGCACTCGTCGACCTCCGGGGCGAGGGAGTCGAGGTACGCGCGCAGGTCCTCCACGCGGACGCGCCGACACCCGCCAATCTTGACCGACCGCAGCTCGCCAGAGCCGATCAGCTGGTACGCCTTCGCTCGGCTAATGCCAAGGAAGCCGGCGACCTCCGACACTCGATACAACATCCGTTCCATCACGATCCCCTTTCGCTATGCCACTTCGTTGGTTGCCGAATTGCTGTCCACAGGTGGTGAGCCCCGTTGCGCGGCGAGGGCTTTGGCCTGCTCGTACTGGACGCGCCATCGCTGTGCTTGCCGGAGTGATTGGGCGATGGCGGTGGTGTAGTCCCGCTCCGGGACGGGCACGTCTTCCCAGACGAAGCGGGGCTGCCCGTCGGTGTCGAGGACGTCGGCGGCCATCCGGTCCGCCTCGGGGGCGTCGATGCCGGCCTCCTGGAGGACCTCGCGGACGACGGCGGCACGGTCGGCGCGGTGCTGGCTGAGGGTCTTGCCGGACCACTGCCGGGAGACCAGGACGCGGCGGCCGCCGACGCCGAGGTGCTCCCGGTCGTGCGCCTTGGACGGGCACTGTCCGGGGATGAGCCCGGGGCCGGCGTCCTTTGGTTGGATGCCGTACCGGATCCAGTTCGCGCACGAGGGCGAGCAGGGCAGCCAGCGGACCTCCCGGTGGAGCCGGTCAATGTGCCGCTCGTACGCGACCGCGACCGGGTCGACGTCGTCCGGGTCCTCGTCTTCCCGCGGGGTGGCGTAGGTGTCAGCGACGGACTTGGTCAGGTACTTGCACAGGTACCGCACCGCCCGGTCGGAGTCTGGGGTGCCGCCGAGCAGTCCCTTGATGTCCACCTGGGCCCCCAACCGGAGGACGTGCATCGGCTCGCGGTCATCGTCCTGGTCGAGCTCGTCGAGGGCCTCCTCCCAGGTCGGCAGCGGGGCCCCGGTGTCGGGGTCGAGGTAGCCGCCGAGGTCCTCGTGCCAGCCGGGCAGGTAGTCGCTCTCGTAGACGACCTGGTCGATGGGGGGCCACCAGATCGCGGCGTAGGTGGCTTTGGCGACGGCCTTGATCGTCGCTCTCGGGATGGCGCCACGGACGGCAGCGTGCAGGTGCGGGGCGAGCCGGCGTTGGGGTTCGACGGCGGCGAAGTACTGCACCTTGTAGCCGGCCGCCCGGCGCAGGTTCTGCCAGAACCGGTCCACCAAGCGCGGGAAGAGCAGCGCGTCGAGCGCGGCACGCCTGTAGTCGTAGGTTCTGGGGTTGCGGGGGACGCCGGTGCCGGGGATGACTTTCCCGTACGACGGCAGCGTGATCGTGACGAACATCGAGGGCCGGTAGCTCCGGCCGGTCTTCTCGTCGGTGAACGCCTTGCCGATGGTGCGGTCCTCGACCGGCAGGACGGGCAGGTCGGGAAACCCGGGAAGGTGCCGGGTCGAGCGCACCCGACGCGCCTTCCCAACCTCCTCCTCCTGCTGCTGCTCCTCCTCGTCGTCGTCCTGGTCGTCCTCGAGGCCGACGTCCGGGTCCTCCTCGGTGGTGTCCGTGTGGCGGGGTGGGTCCTCGGTGAGGTGCCAGCCTTCGCGGCACTGCTGCATCCGGACCCTGCGGGCCTTCTCGGCGCAGGAGGGGCAGACCTTCTCCCTCGTCGAGCCGCAGGGTAGCGGGATGGTGGTGACGGTGCCGGTGAGCCGGTCGGTGACCTTGCGCAGCAGCGGACGGATGCACACGCCCGCGGAGGAGGCGGCGGCGACGGCCATGTCCGTGGTGACGCCGAGATCGACACTCACGCCGCACCCCCAAGTTCCGCAGCAGTGCGTGCAGGCCGGTCGGAGAACTGACTGACCGGGGGCGCGTAGGGGTCGCGGTGCCGACCTGCCCAGAACCCAGAGGTTGGCCGGACCCGGTCCGCGAACGCTGCGCAGTCCGCCCGGACGGGGCAGCCGTGGCAGGTGCGGGCCATCGCGGAGAGGTGCGCGAGGGTCCAGTCGAACCACTCGCCCGTCCAAGGCAGGTCCGGCCGGTCGACCACGCAGGCCGCCGAGGCCATCCAGTCATTCCCGCGAGCCATGACGTCAGGCCGCCTCGGGACCGAGCCCGCCGGCATCCGCAGCCGTGGGTGTCTGGCGAGGCTGGCGGTTGCGCGGCTTGCGTGGCAAGCGGGGCTTGCGGCCGGCCGGGAAGTCCTGGACTGTCGCCGCAGGAGAAGCCGGGACCTCGTGCTGCTCCAGAGCGTCAACGTCCTGGGCTGCGTCGGCTTCCGCGACGGGTGTCTCGATCGCCGCGTCCTCGATGACGAGGGCCGGGTAGGTGGTGGCGGTCTGCCGGACGAGCTGGTCGGGCCAGTAGTGCGCCCGGACCCGGTCCAGGGTGCCGTCCTCCTCGACGACCCACGCCGACCCCGGAGCCGCAGGTGACAAACGGTGAGCGGGGGCGAGTGCGGCGGTGCCGTCGCCGAGGACCATGCGTGTCTCGTCCGCCGAGCGCAGGCGCAAGGCGATGGTCTGGGTGAAGAGGCCCCGCATCGGCAGGACTTCCTTGCGTGGGTCCTGCACGCAGGCCAGGACGACGACGCCGAGGGCGCGCCCCTGGGTGAGGACCTCGGAGAGCAGCCGCCCGGCCTCCTTCTTCGTGTCGGGCTCGGCGTAGGCGGTCAGGGCGGCGAGCTCGTCGATGACCAGCACGTGCAACGGGTCCCCCGGCCGGGGCACATGGAGTCGGGAGTGGCCGGCCATGGCGCGGCCGCGGTCCTCGATCACCTGCAGGAGCCGGGTCAGGGCGGCGATGGCGTCAGTGGGGGTGACGGCGACGGTGGCGAACAGTTCGCGGCCCATCAACACCTCGACCCCCCGTTTGAGATCGATTCCCCAGAGCCGGACGAGGTCGGTGCGGACCGCGGGAGCGAGGCCACCGCAGACCCCCCACAGCATGGAACCCTTCCCGGAGCCGGAGCAGCCCACCACCAGCGTGTGCCGGCCCCTGACTTGCAGCGCCCATGGGGTGCCGTCCTGCCGCCGTCCGAGGGTGACTGTGTCGACGGTCAGGTCGTGCCCGACCGGTGCGGGCAGCCTCGCCTCGCACGTGGCGGCGAGGGCCTCCCGCATCACAAGGTCCACGTCCAGCACCGACGGGGTCCAGGGCTTGACGCGGTAGGAGACGGCGGAGAACGCGGCCGCGAATGCGGGGGCGGCCTTCTCCAGATCTTCGAGGGTCTGGCCCATCCGGGCCCGGACACGAACGGTGAGGGTGTCGCCCGTGGTGAGGACGTCCATCAGCTGGGGGTGGACCCACTCCGAGGCGGTCGAGGTCGTCGACACCAAGAGCCGGCTGTCCCGCCTCGGGGCCAGAGACCAGGAGCGGCGGCGCACGTTGCGCTGCACCGACAGGCCACACTCCCGCGCCAGCCGGGGCCAGACCCGGCGCGCCCGGTGCCGCCACCCCCAACGACGCGACGGTCCCGCGACGACCCGCTCGTACCCGACCGGCCAGCGCCACTGCCACACCGCCGCGACCAGGCCCGGCACGAGCGCCGCAGCGACCAGGCCACCGGCGTGCGCCCCCTGGTCGAACAGGCCACCCACGACTGCCGCCAGGGCGAGGACCCAGACGACAAACGGGGCGTGACGCCGAAGCCAGCGCCCCCACAGGCGCAGCACCGAGCGTGCGGTCGTGAGTGTGAGCCGGGCGGCCCGGGAGCCGACCGAAGCCGACCCCCGAACCCCGGCCATCACCTGCGACGTTGCGGCCGACATGGTCAGGCCGCCTTCTGACCCGAACCGGACGAGCTCGACGAGCTGGCGGCCGGTTTGCCCTCGTCGACGAGCCGCTCCGCCCGCCACATCTCCGAGAGCGCCCCCGCCTTGTTGACCCGAGCCTCGACCGTCAGGCCGACGAACTCGACCGGCGCGAACTCCCCGACCACCGGGCGGTGCGGACACCCGACCTCGACCACGCCCGTCACCATCGACTCCCGACCGAACGAGGACTGCTTGTAGACGACCTCGACCTGCCACAACGGCATCCCGGTCGCCTCGTCCCGCGACTGCGTCTCCGAAGGACGACGCCGACCGTCCCGCTCCTCCCACTCCTTGACCTCGTTGACGATCCCCGTCGACCGCATTGACTGCCGCTTGCTGTCCACCGCGTAGAACGACATTCTCAAACCCTCCTGAGTCGTGGCTAGGTTGGCTAGCCAAGTGATGATGAGACTACTGTGGACTAGCTTGGCTAGCCAAGTCAAGAAAGAATCGCGCACTTGACTAGGCGGGTTGGTCAAATCGCTACGCTGAGGGCATGAGCCTCGACCCGGACGACCCGCGCCCGCCCTACCTGCAGGTCGCTGCTGCGCTACGGGCCGCGATCCTGACGCGCAAATTCGCGCCGGGGGACAAGCTGCCCTCGCAGATGGAGCTCGGCCGGCACTACGGCGTCGCACGGATGACGGTCCAGCAGGCGCTGCGCATCCTGAAAGACGAGGGTCTGGTCGTCTCCAGGCAGGGCAGCGGGGTCTTCGCCCGGGCCCGCACCGAGAGGCCAGTCGGCCTGCGGCCGCACATCGAGACGGCCTTCGAGCAGCCCGAGGTCGAGATCGACTTCTCCGGCTACACCGCCGAGACGCTCCACGGCATCATCGCCGAGCCCCTGGACAAGATCCGCTCTGGCCGGCTCACCCCGCAGTCCATCCGGATTCGCATGCTGCTCTCGGACATGAACCGGCCACTGTCCCTCCCGGTCCGGGCGGACCGCGACGTCGAGGCCAGCGGCCCCGTCCGCCAACGCATGGCCGACATCAGCGCCCGCCACGCCGGAGCCATCGAGGCCACCGTCGAGGAGCTCTGTGACCTCGGCCTCGTCCCCGAGTGCTCCATCGAGACGCGCCTGCATGGCTCTGCGCCGCTCTTCAAGGTCTACATCGTCAACAAGACCGACGCCTTCTTCGGCTACTACCCCGTCGTCAAACACGACGTCCGGATCGGCGGGAAGAAGCAGGCGATCTTCGACCCCATGGGCAAAGACGCCATCCTCTTCCAACGCACCGACGACGGCGACCCCGACTCCACCGACTCCCAGTTCGTCACCCAGACCCGGCAATGGTTCGACAGCGTCTGGAACACCATCGCCACCCCCAAACAGCCGTGACCACCGCCGCCGAGCTCGTCCAGGCGGCCAAGGCGATCCTGCTCGACTTCGACGGACCCGTCACCGCCCTCATGCCACCACCGGTCAACGCACTTGCCGCTGCCGCGGCCAGGGCTGCGCTGAACGGCGTCGACCTCCCAGCCGAGGTGGCAACCACAACGGATCATCTGGCCGTCCTCAGATGGACCGCCATTAATGCCCCCCGCAGGCTCGCAGCCGTCGAGGACGCCTGCGTCACAAAGGAAATCGCCGCCGCGCGCACCAGCAAGCCCACGGGCGGTGCCTTCGAGTTCCTGCGGTGGTGCAGGCAGGAAGACAAGTCCGTCGTCATCGTCAGCAACAACGCCGCCGAAGCGATCACCACCTACCTCAACCGCTTCGACCTGACCGCTCTCGTCCGCGGCATCGTCGGACGAGAACCTCGACGCCCCGACCTGCTCAAACCACACCCGTCACTCGTGCTCGCGGCCCTCGAGCTGGCCCAAGCCGAACCCCAGGGTGCAGTCCTTATCGGAGACTCGGTCACCGACATCGAAGTCGCCCATGCGACGCGAGTCCAGGCAGTCGGCTACGCAAAGAGCCCAGCACGGGGGCACGCGTTGGAGGAAGCGGGCGCTGACGCCCTGGTGAGCAGTCTCATCGGGCTTGTGGAACCGGAGGATCGACCAAGCTAGCGCCCCAGTCAGGGGTCGGCCTTCCGAAGCCCATGAACCGACGACATACTGTCATCAGCCGACAAGCGGGGGGTGACCATGACCGACGAACGACCTCTGATTCGATTGCGACTTGAGAGTGAGAATCTGCCAGAAGGCGAGATTTCCCTCTCAGACTTAGCCAAGATCGCAAACGCTACCCAAAAATTCGTGCGCCAAATCGCCGGGAATGTAGTGGGACAGCGCGGTCCTGGTGCTCCTCGTAGGGGTGTGAGCGAGGCCAGTTCACTGCGGCTCGTGGGTCTGAAGGCCGGTAGCACTATCTTGGAGATTGCCGGGCCTGAGGGTGCGGCCGATGCCTTTGAGTACGATATCCCTACCGATCTAACGGAGCTCACCTTTGACCTCTTGGTAGGGGGGCTCGAGGCCGTATCTTCAGATGAGCCGCAGGCGGAGCTGCCCCTTGGCTTTGACAGTCATCTGGTCGACGATCTGGATGAGTGGCTGAGGTCGGTCCGCCAATTCGATGGGATAGCTCTTGAGGCTCAGGTCAGGGGCAGGGGACGCGCCGTGGCCACAGTGCCTAGCCGCGCTAGGAGCCGGCTACGCGCACTAAGCCCACAGCCGGTGCTCCCCTTCGTCAACCCAACAGACCAGGCGCTCGAAGGTAAGTTGTACGCCCTGAATCTCAACACCGGATCTTTTCACATCGAAGACGATGCCGGGCACAAGATCAGGACTGTGGTGCCAGCCGACCAACGCGATAACGCTGCCGCCCTCGTAAACCGGCGTGTACGGGCGATAGGAAAGCCAGAGCTGGACGATGCCAGACGGCTTAAGTCCTTCGCGGTTGCAAGAATTGAGCAGGCGCCAGATATCGCTGGGCTCTCGGAGCAAAGGGGCTTCTTCGAGCCACATGCCCTAACGGTTAAGGCCCCCGCGGGGGATGCGGGAAGTCTGGACGATTGGGCAATCACAGGACTATCGGACGATGAAGCCCATGATTTCCTCGATGCACTGACCAGTCTGCGATGACTGCCCAGGACACGGCTCCTGGAGCTGAACCGGTCGTGATCGACACAATGATTGCCGGTGCCCTCTTCCTGAGACGCCCACTTGCCCTGAAATACGACGCACATGTGGCGGGGCGGCCACTCGTCATCTCGTTCGTCACGGTGGCTGAGCTCCGCTACGGCGCCATCAAGGCGAGGTGGGGACCAGCCAGACGTGATGCTCTGGAAGAGCGGCTGTCGTCGCTCACAGTTGTGGCAAGCGATAGCGACCTCTCAATGGTTCATGCGGAAATGAGGTCTGCCTGCCAAAGCATCGGCCACGGGCTCCACGACAAGATTCACGAGGCGGACAGGTGGATCGCTGCGACAGCGATTCGTTTCGGCCTTTCCCTCGTCTCAGACGACGCGATCTTCGACAAGGTCCCCGGCTTGGTGAACATCCGGATCGCATAGCCGGCGTGGCGTCCCCTGCTGCATTGGGCTCTTTGAAATCAAGGGCGCGGCTCCGCCGCGCCAACCGGCTGCCTTAGGCCGGCTCACG
>Ga0209347_1001601_pt1 | contig 35208 bp, 26 predicted proteins | sample AutmiccommuBRH23_FD_187382 | JGI IMG/M metagenome (GOLD analysis project Ga0209347, IMG submission 187382) | Deep subsurface microbial communities from Mt. Terri, Switzerland - Autotrophic microbial communities BRH/23 (SPAdes) (version 2) | ecosystem: Environmental > Aquatic > Deep subsurface >...
CCCAGTTTCCCGCCCTGGCACGGTTGCGTCATCGGAATCGCCGAGTACGCGGGCAAGGACATAGCGGTGCGACGGCTGTGGTCACTACCGCTCCGATCCGCGCGGTCGGACTGAGTCTTTTCGCCGCGAAAGTGCTGGCGTCGATGCATTGGGCGAGCAACGGAGCTACTGCGGGACTGGCTGTTTCCTGCCGGACTCCCGGTCCGCCCTTGCGACGGTCGCGTAGGCGATGGCAAGAAGAGACCCCGCCACGGGGAGCACGACGGCTGCTGCGAGAGCGATCCACGTCCTGGCAGTGAAGCCCGCACGGCGTCCAGTGTGCACGACCGCACCGATGCCGATCACCCAGAGCAGCAAGATGGCAAGTTCGAGACCGTTGAGATCCATCACCGATGACAGGCTAGTCGTTCCCGTCGCATTCGCGTTCTCGAACAAGTAGCCCACGCTCGCCCGCAATCATCCAAGCGCGCTCCAACGATGCGTCGACCGCGCGCGTCGCTGGAACTGAGGAGGCTGCTGACCGCTGCGATTGCGAACGTGCGTCACAACGCCGCCTATGGGCGTCCAAGGGGGTGCGGAGGGTGAGCTCCAGTTGGCCCCTGGAGGTGGGCCTTGGTGACGGGCAGTCGAGCGAGGCGATCCAAGTGCGGGGATCGCATCGCTCGTCATCACCGCGAATTGGCTGGCAGGGGTGTGGGCAGCGCTCCCCTCATGAGTGAGCGCTGCCTACAACCAGCTATCAGCTGAGGAGAGTTATCAGCAGACGGGCCGAGAGCGCCACGACGGCGAGGAGGCCGATAAGGCCGAAGACGTTCTGCCATGTCTTGTTGCGCATCTCGGCCATGAGCTTGGTGCGGTTGGCCATGATGACGATGAGGATGGCCAGTATCGGGGCGAAGAGCACGGTCAGCGCCTGGGCGGTGACGATCAGTTGGACTGGGGAGGACTGGAAGATGAGGGCGATTACGAGGCCGAAGGTGATGATGGTTCCGCTGACGAGCTTTGCTGTCAGCGAACTGGAGGAGGCTCCCTTGCCGAGCGCGTCGGAGAGCATCGTGCCGCCGGCGGTCGCGTTCGCGATCATCGATGAGAAGGCCGCGGCGAAGAATCCCAGGCCGAAGAGGGTCGCGCCCACCGGGCCGGCCAGCGGCTCGAAGACGTTCGCCAGGGCGACGATGGTCTTGGGAGCTTCACCGGTTTGGCCGAGCGTCGCGGCTGCAACGACGATGACGAGGGCGGTCATGACTCCGGGTGCGACGATGCCGGGGATGGTGTCGATGAGGGTCGCGTCGCGGTACTGCGCCTCGGAGCGCTTGCGCTCCTTGGTCCCGTACGACGCGTAGAAGGCGGCGTTGACCGAGAAGTTGGTGCCCACGAGCGCGATGATCAGCAGCCAGCCCCCGTTGGGCAGGGTGGGAACGAGCCCGGCGCCGGCTGCGGCCCAGTCGGGGTTCGAGATGAACGCGGAGGCGATGAACGCGATCGCCATCAGGGCGACGGCGACGACCAGGATCTTCTCGATGAAGCGGTAGACGTTGCGTACGAGCAGGACGGCGCCGACGGCCAGGCTGCAGACCACGGTCCACATGATCGGGCTGCCACCGAGCAGCATCGACAGGCCCAGCCCGGACCCGACGGCGTTGCCTACGGAGAACGAGAGCGTGATCAGGAAGACACCGACTCCGGCGAGCACGCCGACCCAGGGGCCCAGGTGCTCCTTGATCGAGGAGATGAGCGAGACCGGGGTCTTGATCCCGAGGCGGACGCTCATGTCGGCAAGGAAGATCATCAGGATGGTGGAGACGACGATGACCCAGACCAGGGTGTACTGAAAGCCGCTGCCGGCCTGGACGGCAGTGGTGAGGTTTCCCGGCCCGAACTGCCACGCGCCGACGACGAACGCGGGTCCGATCAGGGGCAGCTGCCGCCAGAACGACCGGGGTGTCGTGGGTGAGGTGCGTTGGCTTGTCGCGGGCGGGGCCGCGTCAGAGGTGGGCATCGTGAGCCCCTCGTGGTTGGTGGTTCTGCTCATGTTCCTCTCCTCCATTGGAGTGCGACGCCGGGCCGCGGAGTCTTCGTTGACTGATGAGCCGCCGAGTAGGCGAGTGAAGGGATTGGGGTCGGCGGATGGCCAACCAGGGGTGGGGCAGGTGCGGCAACCGTCGGTTGGGTTGCCGCACCCGCGCTTCGGGTCAGGCTGGGACGGTGGCCCGGTCGAGCCCCGCGGAAGCGAACGCTGCCGCGATCTCGGCGTCCGCGCCGTCGGAAAGCGGGAGCAGGGGCGTGCGCACTGTTGCGTGGTCGAGGATGCCGCGGTGGACGAGGCCCCACTTGAGGGCAACCGTGCCCTCCATGTGCGAGCCACGGTGGTAGACGCTCTTGGTGACCGGCAGGAGGCGCTCGTGGATGGCGTGTGCCGCCTCGTAGTCCCGGGCCTTGCCGGCCTCGATGAGCTCGACGAGGGCTTCGGGGGCGATGTTGCCGTATCCGACGAGCAGGCCGTCGACGTCGAACATCGTCGGGAGCAGGTACTCGTCGTGGCAGGACAGGATCTGCAGCTCGGGGTGGGCGGCGCGAAGCGTCGGGATCTCGGTGTACCAGCGGCGCATGTTGCGCACGCCGTTCTTGGTCGCGAACACGCCCTCCTGACCGGCGATCTCCAGCTGGGTGTCCAGGTCGTAGGTCGCCTTGGTCGCGTCCGGGTACTGGAACAGGATCAGCGGCAGACCGGACTCCTCGTAGATGTCCCGGTAGCGGGTCTGCGGCGCGCCCTGCTGGTAGCCGAAGCGGAGCCAGCCGTGTGAGGGGTAGACCAGTCCTGCGGCGGCGCCAGCCTCGCGAGCGACCTTGGCCTCGAGCGCGGCGGTCTTGTTGCCTTCCTTTGTGATGCCGGCGACGACCGGCACGCGGCCATCGGTGGAGGCGACGAAGGCGCGGATGACCTCGAGCTGCTCGTTCTCGGTGAGGAAGGTGCCCTCGCCTGCGTGGCCCAGCACGACGAGGCTCTTGACGCCGTCGATGGAGCCGAGCCAGGAGCCCAGGCGCTGGATGGCGGCGTAGTCGACCTCGCCATCCTCGGTGAACGGGGTGACGGGGGCGGGGCTGAGCCCGCGCAGGTCCAGGGTCATGGTCGTGCCTTCCTTAGTGGTCTGCGTCCTGCCGATGTCTTGTGCAAACGTTGTCGGGAACGTTTGCGGGAACGTTTGCAAGTATCATGAGACCGAGTCAGATCTGTCAACCCCTGTCTTTGTGCCGCAGCTCGGGACGGGCCAGCCACCGCTAAACTCCCTGCGAAAGGGGCCGACGTGGACGAGCACATCCAGCGACAGGCAGTGACCCTGCGCGAGGTCGCCGCCGCTGCCGGGGTCAGCGTCTCGACCGTCAGCCGGATCCTTGACGATCGCAGACCCCCATCCAGGTCCAGCGCAGCGCTGCGGGTGAAGCGCGCAGCGGACGAGCTCGGCTATCGTCGCAATTCGTTCGCGGCCAGCCTTCGGCGCGGGGACACGGGCACGATCGGCGTGCTGGTGCCGCGGCTCACCGACACCGTCATGGCGCTGATGTTCGAGGCCATCGAACGGTCCGCGCGCGCCCGTTCAGCCTTCGCCGTGGTCGCAACCTGTGGCGACGACCCGGCCGAGGAGAGCCGCGCGACTGAAACCCTGCTGGACCGCAACGTCGATGGCGTCATCCTGGCAACCGCCAGGCTGGACGACGCGCTGCCGGCCTCACTTCGCCAGCGCCGGGTTCCGCACGCACTGGTCCTGCGGACGGACGGTGAGAGCCCTTCCGCGCTCGGTGACGACGTCCAAGGCGGCTACTTCGCGGTGCGGCACCTGGTGGACCTCGGCCACCGCGACGTGGCCGTCGTGACCGGCCCCTGGTTCACCTCCAGCGCACGAGACCGTCTCGCCGGAGCCCGGCGCGCTCTCGCGGAGGTGGGCGTGGAAGTGCGCGAGGACCGGGTCATCTCCACTGGCTACGGCGTCGAGGCCGGCATCGAAGCCGGGCACAGGCTCCTCCAGGACGCCAACTCACGCCCGACCGCGATCTTCGCCGCGAACGACAACCTCGCTCTGGGTGTCGTTTCCGCATCGGCCTCCCTCGGTCTGGCATTGGGAACGGACGGAGTCTCGGTCGTCGGCTACAACGACATCCCGCTGGCAGCCCTGCTCCCCGTCCCCCTGACCTCGGTGCGCGTCCCGTTCGACCAGATCGCCTCCAGCGCACTGGACATGTTGTCTGAAACCGGTCGCGAACGAGTCACTCGAGCGCTCCCAACGCTCATACCTCGCTCGTCGACCGCGCCGCCAGCGAGCCGATAGCCCAACAAGGTTGCTCCCCGGACCCTCTCCAACGCCAGGTCACGGGAGAGTGCCCCGGGGGGCCGTCGTAGCGATCCTTGGTCGCGCACACGAGCAACAGGCTGCGCATGCGGGCAATACAGCCTTGCGCTACGCGGCGACGCCAGACCGCGATGCATCCCAGCATCACGTTCCGCGAACCAGTCCACCTCACAGCAGTGAAACAGGCTTGGGTTCAAGCGGTTTCCGACCTAGAACCTTCGAGCCCAGACGGGCTTGTCCTCATTCGTGCGTTGGTGTCAAAGAGCTCCAGCTCGGCATCCGTCGCAAGATGGCGAATGATGAATGCTCTCTGGCCGACGTGCCAGAGTCCTTCGCCTTGCCGCAGGTCGGGCAGCTGAGCTGCCTCGGTGCTGGTGAGCGCGAGGCTCTTGGTGGCGTGGGGAGTTTCCCCGGGCTCCTGCTGGTACACGATCTTCGTCGCGCAGTCTGCGAGAAGCCCGTGAGCGATGGCTCGTGCACCGGAGGAGGCGTCGCCGACGGCGTCCAGGTCGGAGAGCCGATGGATGACGAGGAGGTTGGCGATACCGAGCCCGCGGGAGAGTTTCCACTGCGACTGCATCCTGGCGAGGAGGGCCGGCTGGCGAATGAGCCGCCAAGCCTCGTCGTAGATGATCCAGCGTTGTCCGGCGTTGGGATCGGTGAGCGCGGCCTCCATCCAGGCGCTGGCGCAGGTCATCACCATCGCGGTGAGCTGGTCGGATCCGTGGATGCGGGACAGGTCGAGGGTGACCATGGGCAGAGCGGGGTCGAAGCTGACGGTGGAGGGGCCGTCGAAGAGACCCGCGAGGTCGCCGGCGACGAGTCGCCGCAGAGCATGAGCAACTTCGCGACCGTCACGCGCGAGCTCGCTGCTCGAATGAATGCCACGGTCGAACTCAGCGCTCGGGGCGGGGAACATGAGGTATTCGACGATCTTGGGCAGCGTCGGGACCTCGTCCATCGAGACCGTCGTGACGAGCGCAGTGTCCAGGGCAGTGTGCTCCACAGCTGACAAGGGTCGGCCGAGCGCCGACTCGGCCAGAGACCCGAGCAAGGTCCGGCGCCGTGTGGCGATCGTCGCCAGCCACTCCTCGTCGGCGATCCCCGTCGGTCGCGGTCCCGGGTCGAGCGGGTTGAGCCGGTTGCGGGTGCCTGGCCCGAGGGCAATGGTGACGCCGCCGACCTGCTTGGCGACTGCCGTCCATTCGCCCTTCGGGTCGCCCGGAACGTAGACGCGCCGGCCAAGCGCGATGGAGCGCGTGGCGATGGACTTGGCCAGGCACGACTTGCCCTTGCCGACGGCCCCGGCGAGCAGGCAGTTCGGGTTGGTGAGGACGCCGTTCTGGTAGAGCACCCACGGGTCGAAGCAGAACCCCCCGCCGGACCAGGCGTCCTGCCCGATGAAGACGCCGGCCTCGCCGAGCCCTGCCTCGGCGAGGAACGGGTAGGCACCCGCGAGCACATCGGAGGTGGCTCGGTGTGCGGGCAGCTTGAGCCGGCGTAGCGGACGTAGCGCCTCTGGGCGCCGCTCGCCCATGAGTGGCAGGACAGTAGGGCGAGGCTCCCCGGAGTCAACAGTCGCCACCGTCGAGCCGGATGTCGCACGCTGGGCGGCAAGAGCTCGAAGGGCCTGGCGCATCGCTCGCCGTTCACGACGTCGAGCTCGGCCCTTGACTGGACCCGTGTAGATGACGCTGGTGTGCACTCGTGGACTGGGCATGCCTGGCCCTCCTTTCGTGACGGACATCAGTGGACCGGCCGGGCCAGCGGGAGCGCGGCGGCCGTGAAGGCGCGCGCCTGCTGACCCTGCAGTCGGCGGGTCTCACAGCCGCACTGGATGGCGGCACGCTCGACCTGGGCGACGGCGTCCTGGAGGTCCTCGAGGGTGGTCGCGGTCAGCGTGATCAGGCCGGTGAACTTCAGGTCGGCATGCCCGGCGAGCAGGGCACGCTCGCGGTCGAGGACGTCGTCGAGCTCGGCGGCGTCAGCCAGATCCGCGATGGCGCCGATGCGAGCACGCTGCGCGGCGTCGGTGACGTGCTCGACCTTGGCCCGACGAATGTCTCGGATGGCCTGCCGCGGCGAGAGCGGCGTCGCGGTGATGGACAGTGAGCGGATGACGTTCGGCTGGAACACGATCGTGTGGAGGAAGTCGGCGCCCACGTCGGTGCGCGGCCACTCGCTGATCGACAGGACGGCGGAGTAGCCGGAGTCATGTCGGACCCAGTTCCAGTGCTCGTCGAGGGCGACCGGCCCGGCTGAGTCCAGCTGGCGTGGCACCGACCCAGGCGCGGTCGGGTCGTAGGCGACCCGGACGAGGTTCGCGAGGTCGTCCTCGCTGAGCCAGCCCACCAGGCGCAGGTCGGCGGCGCGGAGGCTGGACTCGAGTGTCGACATCTCCTGTCGAAGCCGGTCGACCTCCTTGACGCCACGCGCGCCCCGGAGTGAGCCGAGCGCCCCCGATGGGCCGGCCACCGCGATGGCGATGAGGCTGCGGTGCGTTGCAGCGCTCGGCGCGTACGTGTCAAGGAGTGCGTCGTACTGCTCTGTCGCCCAGGCCACGCCATCGGACGTGGCCTCCGCCCGAGCCTGCCGCCACCAGCCGACGACCCCTTCTCCGGAGTCCGGACACACCGTTTCGAGGGCCTGGGCGCGGATGCACTGCCCGGATGCGGCGAGCCCGGCCAGGACCCGGCTCCACCCCGTCACCCGGCGACGCTGCTCCTCGGGGGACAGAAGGATGTAGGCCGAGTGGTCGACGTGCGCGACGACCGTCAGGCTCCCCTCGTGCGGGTCATGCACGATGGCCGCCCCGGTCACATCGTCGACGAGGAACCGCAGCGCGGCACCGTCGCCCGGTAGCGCCATCGTTCCCGCGGGCCGCGGACGGCCCGCTTGGACGCGGAAGCGGTCCTGCCGCAGCACCCCGCGCACGACGAAATGAGCCGCGGTCGGGAGCAGCTCGACCAGGACTCGCCCGCCCTTGCGGACGAAGGCCAGCGCCACGAGTCCGCCCCACAGCGGCGCCGTCGCGAGGAAGCCGGTCGGACCGGCCAGGAAGACGGACACCGTCGCCAGGAGGGCGGCCACAGCGATGCAAGCGACTCGGCTCGCGGAGAGCCCGAGGAGAAGTCCTCGCTGTGACAGACGGGCGAACCGCACAGTGGTCGCTCGCGACTCGGCCAGAGCAGTGGTGTCGGTCATCGGTCATCCTTCCGGAGCTTCGAGAAGTCGGGCTGCTGCCGCTGTGGCTGCGGCACTGGGGGAGTCGGGCGTGCAGCTTCGGGTGCGGGAGCCGCGGTGATCTTCGGCTCGGAGCCACCGGGGCCGTTCACCTCGCGGCTCGTTGAGGACTCCGACGCGCTGCCGTTCCCACTCGTGCCAGGGGCGCCGGGGATGACGGCCAAGGGCCGCGAGCCAGAACTGTCCTTGCCCGGCGGGCGCAACGTGGGCCCAGTGCTGGTTCCACCGGAGCCGTTCGATCCGCTCGCGTCGCCGCCGGACCCGCCGGCCCGTGTGGTCGCCGCGGCGGCAGATCTGCCGGCGCCGACGCTGGCAGCCATCCCTGAGCGCAGGTAGGCGACCTTCTGGGGGGCTGCCAAGGCCAGCCGGGCACCCGTGGTCGCCTGCCCCGCTTGGAGGTGAGTGGCATACAGCGAATCACCGACGAAGGTGCACGTGCGGATGGCGAGCCAGGGGGACAGCCCGCCGAGCAGGAGGATGAGGGCGCCCACCGCAAGCTGTGTGCCGATCTGGCTGGCTTCGCTGCCAGCCAGCCCAGCGCCCTTCATCACGGCAACACGGTGGCGAGGATCAGGACGAGCAGCAGCTTGGCGGCGATCATCGCGACGACGAACTCGACCCACTTGCGCACCCAGGAGCGGGTGATGTCCGCGGTGGCTCCGGCGAAGGCCAGTGGTGCCAGCACGGCGCAGATGATCAGGAGCATCTTTCGGACCATCATCGCCACCCACACGATGACGGTCGACGCGAGCACGGCGAGCGCGAGGATGAGCATGACGGCGGGGTTGTTCATCGTCGTCAGGCTCCCGAGCGCCAGCTGGCCACCGATGCCCTCCATCGAGGTTCCCAGGGTCTGCTTGACCACGGCGTCGGCGAGCGCGTCGACCGCGGCAAGCAACACCCGGGTCGCTGCGAGAGCGAAACCGGAGCCGAGAGCCATGATGAACAGGCCCTTCACCGCCCGGGACAGGCCGCCGGGATCTCGCCGGAGGGCGGCCGTGATCACCTGGAGGACGAACAGCCCGAGACAGATGACGAGCGCGATGGCGGCCGTGACCCCCATCTCCTTTCGCAGCGCCGGAGAGGCGAGGTCGACGGTGGTGGCCGTGTCGATCTGGGACCACAGCCAGTTCGTGGCGCTCGTCGCTGCCTGAGCGAAGGTGGTGGCGATGTTGCCGAAGGCGGTCTCGGCCATGCCTTCGGCTGCGGAGGCCAGCTGGCAGGCCGGGTTGAGCATGTTGACACCCGTGCAGCTCATGACCGTCCCTCCGGCAGGCTCGTGTAGAGCACGACGTTGACGAAGGCCAACGACGGGCGCGTCGGCGGGCCGACGAAGTCGGCGATGAGGGACACGGAGGATCGCGCGGCGCTCGTGACGCCTGCCGCGGTCGTGTGCAGCGTGACGGTCGCCGTGATCTCTCGCGCCGTGACTCCGGGGTCGGTGACCCGGCCGGCGTCCACGGCGTTGGACCAGGCAAGCGGCTCGGACACCCGGATGTCGGTCACTGTCGTGTAGCCGCGTAGCGCGGCCAGCCTGGCCCACTCAGCCGCGGACGGGACCGGTGAGCTGTCGGGCCCGCCGCTCTGCTCGACCACCGAGTACACCGCGAGCCGGTCACGCAGCTCGGGTGGGACGAGTCCCACGACGAGCGGCTCGGCGGTCGTGGCGGCTTCTGTGGCGACCCACGCCAGGATCTCCTGGCGGGGCCGGCCATAGTCCTGCGTCAGGAGCACGCGGACGAACTCAGCGGCATACAGATCGGGGTGGGACCGCGCCTCCGAGGGGATGCGGTCGCTGAGTCGGGGGTCCGGCTCGGTCTTGGGCATCGCGCGTAGCTGCGCGATCTGCTCCTGGACGACCTGCTCGAGGATCTCGGGAGCGGCGCTCCCCTTCGGGGTCACCTCCGGAGCGTCCTGTGCCGATTCGAGGCTTCCGCTCGGCCGCTGCGAGCTTCCGGCAGGGGAGGGGTCGCGGCCGGCCCCCCACAGCGCAACGCCGACGACCCAGCCGATGAGGAGCACCGCGATGGCCACGGCCACCCAGCGGCCCCGCGACGAGGTGAGCGTCTGGCGGGTCATCGGATCGCCGCCCCGGCGTTGGCGAAGAAGGTGATGAGGGTGTTCGCCGCGCCGATCAGCATTGCGGCCGCTCCGGCCACCACGACGCCGGTCTTGCCCCGCCCGGCGATGTGCGGGTTGGACGAGCTGGAGCCGATGGCCCAGGCGACGGCGGAGATGACGACGCCGGCCACAGCAGCGACAAGGCCGAAGGTGAGCAGGGCGCCGACCACCTTCTCGATGGCCGCCAGGCCGGGCAGGCCGGTGGTGTTGGGTGAGACGTCAACGGTGGGCAGGAGACGCATGTCGTGTGACCCTTCGTGGTTGATCGCGGGCCGGTCCCGCGTTCAGTCATGCACACGGCGTCGCGGGGGCACCATGTGGACTTGGGCCGCCAAAGGCGATTCGCGGGAGCGTCATTCAGCCGATGTGGCGGTAGCCCGAGACGCCGTCGGCGATGAACGAGGACAGGCTCGTGACCTTGACGACCTCGCCGGTGCGCGGCGCGTGGACGACCCTCCCGTTCCCGACGTACATCCCGACGTGGAACGGTCGCGCGAGCGTTCCGAAGGCGCCCGGGGTGAGTACGAGGTCGCCGGGTACGAGACTCGAGGGGCTCGTTGCGGTGCCGTCGCGGAACTGGGTGCTACTGACTCGGCTGATCGCGACCCCGGCACGGGCCCAGGCGGTCTGCATGAGCCCCGAGCAGTCGTACCCGTCGGGTCCCTCGCCGCCCCAGACGTAGGGCTTGCCGAGCTGGGCCAGCGCGAAGCTCGCGGCCACGGCCCCAGCCTGGGAGGCGCCAAGCCGTTGGAGACCGGCCACGCCGGCGACGACGGGACCGCTCATCGGCGCCGACCCCGTCAGCCCGCTCGCGCCGCAGTCCAACGGTCCGCCTGCCTCGATCGCTGCCAACACGCGCGCTGCGCGGGGCGCCTGGGCAAGGTAGTTGCTGCCGTCCGGGAACGCCGACCGCTGCACGCTCTGCGCCGCTCGCCACGGCTCCATGCTCGACCAGCCGCGGATCGCGAGTAGGGCGTCAAGGAAGAGGTTGGTGCTGGAGATGGGATCCATCCGCTGCGCCGCGGTGCCCCAAGGCGGGCGCTGCTGGAAGAGCCCGATGGAGTCGTGGTCATAGCCGACGCCCTGGGCGGGGATGCCGGCGCTGGAGGGATCGTTGGGGTTGGACAGCACGAGGAGGCTGGACTCTGCCAACGCCGTCATGAGAGCGATGTATGCCGCTGAGCTCCCTCCGCGGGCGAGCGCGGTTGCGTGGATGGTTCGGGCGTTGGCGGCTTGCGCCGCCGAGAGACCCGGCAAGTCACCCGTGGTGACGCACAAGGGGGCCCGGTCGCCCACGGCCGGCACGCTTGTCGGGATGGCTGCGGCGCTGAGGGCGATGAGGCCACCGACCGCAAGGGCTGCCAGTCCCGCAGCAAGGGCGACGATCTTTGAGAAGTGCATGCCCAGCCTACGGGGAGGCGGGGTCACTATCGCGTCCCCCGGTTGCGGTGTTCTCGGTGTGGGCCACCATGGAACTGGAGAGGAGGTGATCGGTGTGCCGCTCTTCCGCAGGAACGACCTGCACGAGAACGCGACCGCGGTTGCGGCCCGCCAGGCCGTGGCCGAGGACGCGCGGCGTCTGGCGCTCGAGGCCGCCGGTCGCCTTCCCCTGCAGCGGGTCGACCCCATGCGGCTCGGCCTGGTCCTCGAGCCGGACGAGTCGGCGGCGCGGGTGGTTGACCTGCTCGCGCGCAGTCTCGACAGTGGCGTGTGGAGCAGCGAAGAACCGTGCCTGGTGGTCGTGACGGACCAGCGCCTGCTGCTGCGCCGCACCAGCGGTGAGCTCGTGTCGCTCTGGTGGAGCACCGTCATTGGGCTGGAGGTCGACCTCGCCCAAGAGCGGATGGTGCTGGACTTCGGCGATGGGCGCCCGTGCGGCCTTTTCGGTCCGCAGGTTGCACTGCCGGCGGTGATGGCGATCGCCTGCCTCTACGGCGCCGAAGGGCTGATCCGGCACCCCAGCCTTGAGCCCTTACGCGACGGGACAGTCCGACCCGGTCCTTGAGGCAACCAGCTGCCGTCGTTGGGCGGCGGTTGGTCCGCCTCTGCGGAAGTTGCGCACCTGGCGACTGACGTAGCTGCGCTCCCGCTGGGACACGTCGCGGTCCTCGGCGAAGATGCGCAACAGCCCAGCCCAGCCGGCAGGAGATCCGCCCATGAGCCGATGAATGATGCGTAGCTGCGCGCGGGAGTAGCCGAGCTGCTGCAGCATCTCTCGGGTGCAGGCACGCGAGTTGCCGCCAGCCTCCTTGGGAGAGATCGAGATCAGCGGATCAGTGGCACCGTTGCGGCGGGCGTCCTCGCACCTTGACACCAGGACCTCGAACGCCGCCGGAAGGTCGAGCTCGTACACGTCGTCGACCGTGAGCCCGACGTCGGAGATCGTCCAGACCTCGAAGGTTCTCTGAGTGGCGATCATGCGGCACCGTCCTCGTCGAGGGGGAGCCATCGCACCGGGTCGCCAGGGGGCACATCCGTCATCCCGTGGAGCAGGTCGAGCTGTGCTGCTCGCGCCGAGCCGTGTGATCCACGTGTGGCCACGGCCCGCAGCGCGGCGTAGAGGTGATCTGGATCCAACGTCCGCGCACGAACTTCGTTCGTATGCAGCCAGTCCATTGCTGAGATGGCTTCGTCGTGGGCGTAGTCGGGAGTGATCTCCACTGGTGTGGTGGACCCGTACGGGACCGCCCTGGTGCTGGTCCACGTGCACACGGTCTCCATCACGACGAGCCAGAGATGGTCTCGCTCGGGCGTCTTGCTCGACAGCAATGGGCAGTCGCGGAGCGCCTGCCACAGTGACCGCGCTCGGTCTTCGGCGCGCGGCCGCTGATGCGGGCCTTGAGTGAGGTTACTGGTCATGGCTTCATCCCTCCTGTCGTCCCATGGGACTGGGGCCGGCTCGTCGTGTGAACCGACGACGCGGCCTTCTGTGGATGCACGGGCGGCGGTCCCGGGGGCTGTGGACGCAGAACACTTCTCCACAGGCATCAAGGGCTCGGGTTGCGGCTCTGGTGAGCGCGGCCGACCATGGCATGGAGTGGTCGACTGCAGGGACTGATCGGGGATGTCGCGCATGAGAACTCCAAGGGTTTGGTCGAAGTGCTTGCGTCTCAACGCTTCCGGGCCCACAGCAGGTGCAACAGGTGACGCCGGATGACTGACGGTGACTCGTTGGTGACTCGCGAGACCTCGCCCCTGCGGTCGCACCGTCGGCGCGCCGGGTGGAGCCAAGCGGCCGCGATGCGGCGGTTCCAAGCAGCAGTTGAGCGAATGGGTGACACACCTCCCGAAGGGGCGTCACTCAAGCGGATGTTCAGCTACTGGGAATCAGGTGCGCGCGCTGTCACGGTCCCCGCGTATCAACGTGCCTTCGTCGAGATCTACGGAGCGCCTCCGGAAGCCTTGGGCTTCGCGCCGCCAGACGCCACGGGCAGGGTTGCCGAGCTCCGCGAGAAGCCGCTCGACCTCATTGACGTGGACGACTCGCTCGTCGACATCTTCGAAGCGCAGACGCAGCACCTGCGCCTCATCGACCGCCGGCTGGGATCGGCCGCGCAGGCCGCCCAGGCGCAAACCCACGTGGCGCAGCTCGAGTCGGTTCTGCGGCACAGCGCCGGGCCGCACCGGCCCCGGCTGGCCAGTGCGCTCGCCGAGGCCGCAGCCCTGGCCGGCTGGCAGGCTCTCGACCGAGCCGAGGTGCCGTCCGCCTGGGAGTACCACGAGACCGCCAAGGCCGCTGCCTTGGAGAGCTGTGACGAGGCGGTGCTTGCTCATGTGGTGGCCCAGCAGGGACTTGTCCTCCTCGACGCTCAAGAGCCGAAGCTCGCTGTTTCCGCGCTCGACGCTGCCAGGTCTCGGGCCTCGCACACGCCGCGGTTGATGCGGTCGTGGCTGGCCGCGGCGTCGGCCGAGGCGCTGGCCTCAAACGGGGAAGACTCGCCGGCCCGCCACCAGCTCGAGGAGGCGCAGTCCCTGCTCGAGAGCGCGGACCTCGAGGAAGGCCTGCCGTTCTTGATGCTCAGCCCCGAGCATCTTGCACGCTGGCGGGCGCACTGCCTGGCCAAGCTCGGAGATCTTGAGGCTGTCGATGCCATAGCGACCGCTCTCGCCGCCGAGGGCGACTCGGTGCGCGCAGCAACCTCGATGCGCGCGGACCTGGCCACAGCTCACCTCAATGCCGGCGACCTGAGCGCGGCGACGGACGAGGCCCGCTCGGCCCTGCGCATGGCTGACCGCTACGGCTCGCGGCGTCAGCGCAAGCGACTACTCGCGGTCCTGGCGCGGTGCAAAGGCGAGCAGGTGGAGTAGCCCGACGAGCGTGCCTGAGTTGAGCACCTTGCCCGCCTCGATGAGGCCAGGCACGTCAGAAAGTGGGACCCATTCGAACGTGCCCTCATCGGCCTCGCTCGGCTCACCGACCCGCTCGGCCCCTTCGGCAATGAAGACGTGGTGTCTCGAGCGGAGCATCCCCACCATCGGCTCGAAGTCCACCGCTCGGCGCAAGCTTCGCGCCCGATAACCGGTCTCCTCGACGATCTCGCGTGCCACCGTCTCGGCGGGTGACTCGCCGGGGTCGACCAGGCCTCCGGGAAGCTCGTAGTTCCAGACGTTTGGAACGAACCTGTGGCGCCAGGAAAGGAGGACGTTCTCGCCCGAGTCGTCGACCACCACGGCCATGGCCGCCTCAGGCATCGTCACGGTGTGGTGCTCGAACCGCTGACCCGATGGCAGGACCACCTCCGCCTTGCCCAACGTCACCCACTGGCTCTCGTAGATCTGCCGCTCCCCGAGGACTCGCCAGGTTCCATCGCTCGATGATTCGGGCATGGGACCTCACTCCTTTCCTCGGCGACGCTGCTGGATCGGTGACGCAGCTTCCAGCCTATGGTCCTTGCGAGTGAAGGGAGGTCAGTGGCCTGGGCGGCTTCGCGAGATGGTCACTCGGGCCGGGGCGAGCTGGCACCGACCTGACGGAGGCGGGTGCGCAGGACCCCAACGGGCTCGTCGAGCAGAAGGGCGGCCCGGTCCGCACCGGAGACCTTGACGAGTCCGGCTTGGGCCTCGGCAAGCGATCGCTCGGCCTTCTCCAGCGTGCGCTGGGCACGAGCACGGACCTTCTCGGCTGCGCCCACGAGACGCAGTGCCTGAGCCTCGGCCTTCTGAGCATCGCGCAGCCGCGCTCGAGCTGCGTCGTTGACGGGACGTCGCTGGTTCTGGGTCTCGGTCACGGAGTGCTCCTCGTCGGTCTGTCAGGTCGCCCATCTGGCACCTGTCTGGACCACGGCTCGCACGGGCGACTATTGAGTGACCAGGCCCACTTCGGGCGGAAGTTGGCGGCATCAACCAAGGGCCCCGGCCTCGCTATACGCTTCCCACGTTTCGGCCCTGCATATTCGGGACGAGACCACGTACGAGTCCGTGAAGGGGAAGTTTCCATGAGCAGGGCTATTCGAATCGCGTCGTTCATCGCCGCTGGCGCCCTCCTGTTCGTCGCCGGTTTGAGCGCTGCGGCGCTTCTGGGCTTCAAGCTTCCGTTCCAGACCACGACGACCGACCGGAGCCAACCTGTGCTCCTGAAGTCGATCCAGGACATCAACCAGTTCCACGCCGCGGTTGGGAACTTCGAGGTCGTGCTCGATCAGGAGAAGGATGTGGACTGGCTCCCCGACTTCATCGCCGGCGAGCGATCGCTGCTGGTTGCCGCCGGCACGGTCAATGCCTATGTGGACTTCTCCGGTCTCGCCGACGGGGACCTGGTGCTGTCTGAGGACGGCACGTCGGTGCGGATCCGGCTCCCTGAGGCCCAGTTGGACAAGCCGAACCTCGACCAGGAGCGGACGTACCTCTACTCGCAGGAACGTGGCCTGGTGAACCGGGTCGGCGATGCGCTCTCGCCGCGGGACCAGAAGGAGCTGTACCTGCTTGCCGAACAGAAGATGGCGGCGGCAGCGAAAGAGTCCGAGCTGCTCCAGCAAGCGGAGGAGAACACCCGGGCGATGCTCACTGGCATGTTCAATGCGATCGACCTCAAGGTCACCATCGTCGGCGACGCCAGCGCCGACTAGCGGAGCCCGCGGCCCGGGACCAGGGGAACGCGGGAGTTCCTGTCGATCTGATTGAGCATGTCTGGCTCAGTGGCCCGTCGACCAAGTGAGTGCTGCGGAACGCTGACGCGCGAACCTGCCTACTCGGCGGGGCTGATCAGGTGGAACGGTAGCCACTGCTGCACCACGGTTCGGTCAGCGACAGCGGTCCAGATGACGTAGGCCCACCAACCGTCCCCGCGCCGTTCCCATGCGATGACCAGCCCGGGATGAGGTCCAGGGGCGTCCGCAGGGCCGGTAACCCAGCAGTGGCGCCGCGGTGGGCGGTTCACCGGCTGGCCGCCGACCACAGTCAAGCGGTCGCGCAGAGGGATCCCGCCCCGCTTCCCCATGCCGCCTGCCATACCTCAGTATCGAACACTTGTTCCCATGCCAAGGCCAACTGCCTGTGGGCACCCAAGCAAGCTCACCGGCATACGACCCCATAGGCCACCACAGGGATCTCCCCCAAGGCGAGGCCCGACGCCACCGCAGGCTCTCACCAGGGCCACCAGCACCACAGGACAATCCTCGGCTTACACGTCTGGCACCAGGGTGGGGCCCCCGCCAATAGTGCCCCGGCCGCGGGGTTGTCCGGGGGTGACGATGTCGATCAGGCGGATGACTCTGGGCTCGGGCTACCGGTACCTCATGTCCTCCGTGGCGCGCGGCGACTCCGGCGGCCCGACCGCGTCGGCCCTGACCGACTACTACACGCAAGAGGGCACTCCACAGGGCCGATTCCTCGGACGAGGTCTCGCGGGACTCGACGGCGGCCGAGGCGTCGAGGCCGGCTCGGTGGTGACCGAGGAGCACCTCTGGCGGATGCTGGGCATGCTCCAGGATCCAGTCACCGGGCAGCCACTCGGGCGGGCCCCGGGGGCGAGCCCAGCGGCATACAAAGATGCTCTTGGTCGTAATCGGAAGGCGCCGAAGGCCGTGGCTGGATTCGACCTCACGTTCAGCGCGCCCAAGTCGGTTTCGATGATGTGGGCTCTGGGCGACGAGACGACCCGGGAGCGGATCCGTGTCGCGCATCAGGCCGCGCTCGCGTTCGTCATCTCGTATGCGGAGGAGCAGGTCTTCGCGACCCGGACCGGCCGCGGGGGTGTGGTTTCCGAGGATGTCCGCGGGGTGGCTGTCGCGGCGTTCGAGCATTGGGACTCGCGCGCCGGGGACCCGCAACTGCACACGCACGTGGTGGTGCTGAATCGTGTGCAAGCCGCTTCGGACGGTGGCTGGCGCACGCTCGACAGCAAGGCGCTGTTCCGTTCGGCAGTTGGACTCTCGGAGCTGTACAACGGTGTCCTGTCTGACCTCGTCACCGCAGAACTGGGGGTCGGGTGGACACCAGAGGCGCGGCGGCATTCGTCCGTGGAGAAGTGGGAGGTTGACGGCGTCGACCAGGCCTTGTGCGCGGAGTTCTCTCAGCGCACGAGCGAGATCGAGAAGGCCAAGGACGTTCTCGTCGAGCGATTCGTCGCCGGCCATGGGCGGCAGCCGACGGCCAGGGAAGTGATCCAGATGCGGCAGCAGGCGACGCTGGAGACCCGCCCGGACAAGAACCTGAAGCCGCTCGCGGAGCTCATCGATGGGTGGCGCGGGCGGGCGGTCCCGTTTGTCGGGGACGACCCGCAAGCGTGGGTTGCGACGCTCGCTGGTCGCAACGACCTGCCGCTGCTGAAGGCTTCGGATCTGGCCGAGGAGATCCTCGCCGAGGCTGCTCGCGTCGCCGTCGAAGTGGTCTCCGGGAAGCGGGCAACGTTCAGCCGGGCGAACGTGTTGGCGGAGGTCCTGCGGCAGATTGCTGGGGTTCGGTTCACCGACCCGGATGAGCGGGTCGTCGTCGCCGAGCGAGTCGCGGAGCTGGCGCTCGAGCAGTCGGTGGCGCTCACACCACAGGACGTCGGGGTCGTGCCTGACGGTTTGCGCCGACCCGACGGGTCCTCGCGGTTCCGCCCACGCAACTCTGAACTCTTCACGACGACCGAACTGGTCGATGCGGAACAGCGGCTGCTTGCCGCCGGACAGGCGACGGACGGGCCTGCCGTTGATGACGCCGTCGCAGCTTCTGCCGTTGCCCAGAACCTTCCCGGGCGGGACCACCCGCTGTCGTCGGATCAGGCCGCAGCCGTGTGCCAGGTGCTCGGTTCGGGGCGCGTATTGGACGTGCTCGTCGGCCCCGCGGGCACGGGGAAGTCGGTCGCCATGGCCGGGGTCCGGGCCGGGTGGGAAACCCAGTTCGGTCCCGCGTCCGTCGTCGGGTTGGCGCCGTCTGCGGCCGCTGCCGAGGTCTTGGCCGAGGCTGTCGGCGTCCCGACCGAGAACACCACGAAGTGGCTGACCGAGGCCGCGCGGCAACCTGCCCGGCTCCAGGAACTCGAGCAACTAGCGGTGAAGCTGGACCGGGCCAGTCCGTCGCTTCGAACGCGCGCGCTGGTCACTCGGGCTCGCATGGTGGCGGCCGAGGTGGATCGGTGGCATTTGAAGCCTGGGCAACTGGTGATCGTCGACGAGGCCTCGATGGCCGGCACGTTCGAGCTCGACAGCCTTACGGCGTACGCCCGCGCAGCGGGCGCGAAGGTGCTGCTCGTGGGGGACTGGGCGCAACTGTCGTCGGTGTCTGCCGGAGGGGCGTTCAAGCTCGTCGCCACGGACCGCGACGACGCGCCGCACCTCGTCGACGTGCGTCGGTTCCGGCGCGAGTGGGAGCGGGAAGCGTCGCTCGGGCTACGCGCCGGGCGGCCCACCGCTGCAGAGCAATCCTTGCGTCAAGGACGAGTCGAAGGCGGCGATCGGGAGTCGATGCTCGACCTGCTCTACGAGGCATGGCGCGCGGACATCAAGGCGGGCAAGCGGTCGATCATGGTCGCTGCCGACGCGCAGACAGTGGCGGACTTGAATGCTCGTGCGCGGGCCGACAGGGTGGCCGCGGAGGAGGTCATAGCCGAAGGGGTGAAACTTGCCGACGGCGTGACGATCGGCGTCGGCGACGTGGTCGTCACTCGCCTGAACCAGCGTGATCTGGCCGCGTCAGGCGCTTGGGTGAAGAACGGCGACACCTGGATTGTGACCGACCTTCGCGGCGACGGATCCGTTGGAATCCGGCGCCCGAGCGGCGGAGGAGTCGCCGTCTTGCCACCGGCCTACGTCGGTGAGCACCTCGAGTTGGGGTACGCCACAACCGCACACCGGGCGCAGGGCCGGACCGTCGACACCGCGCACGCCTTCGTCACCCCGACCACCATGCGCGAACCGCTCTACGTGATGGCCACCCGAGGTCGCGAGAGCAACCGACTCTACGTCGACACGATGTACGACCCGGACGTAGCGACCGCCCACGATGAGCCCGTTGGGCTTCAAGCTGTCGAGGTTCTCAAGCAGGTCTTGGTGCGTACCGGTGCTGACAAGTCCGCCGTGGAAACCCGACGCGAGGAAGCAGGTGTGGCGGCCAGCCCGAACCGACTCGAGGCCGAAGGCGCCGCCATCCTCGCGCAACAACGCGAGAATCAGATCACCGACGGCCTCCTCCAGTCCGGCATCACGGTCCAGGAGATCGAGTTCGCAAAGCGTGCTGATCTGTGGCGTGGCCTCGTCGCCCGTATCCACCACGCCGAGACGCTCGGCGTCGACATTGGCGGCGCGATCGCGTCGCTTGGTGCTGCCGGCGAGTCGCCTCGGCCGCAGTGCCGACTCCTCACGCTGGAGTCGCAATTGATCGGCCGGATGGCCGCCGACGGGGCTCGCTCAGTCGAAGACACCCGCAGGCTCGTTGTGGTGACGGGTGTTGACGTACACGGATAACGGCGACCGTGAAAGACATCGTCGAGCCCATTTCGGCGAAGGCTGCGGATTTCCTGGCCGCCCGCCACGTGAAACCCCCGGCAGGTAGCCAGGCTTGTGATCACCGGAGACCTCAAGAGCAAGATTGAGCTGGATCTCGAAGTCATGGACACCCACCTCGCCAAGCCTCGAGTGCACCTGGAAGTCGTTGACAAACGCGACTGGAATTCACTGAAAGAGCCACGATGTACCACCACATCCACGAGTACTTCGACGCCACGCATGGGCTTTTCGGTCTCGAGGACGGCGTGCCCACCGACGCGTACTCGCTCGATGAGGCCGTCGCGAAGTGTTACCTGGTCCCGGCAGTCGAGGTGTTGGTGCGCCTGAAGTTCCTCCGTGACGGCATACGCTTTGACGAGTGGCGCTCGACGAGGGCTACCCCTGGCTCGGCGGGACGCACGCCCAGGTCAGCACCAGCGCCGTCGAGTTCAACGACCACCTGCTCGAGAAGTTCTCGACGCCCGACGCCGAGCCGCACATCGCCATCTCGGTCGACCTGCTCGACACCGGGATCGATATGCCTGAGGTCGTCAACCTTGTTTCAAGCTGGTGCGCGTCCACCCCGACCCGTAGGAGGACCGCCTGTTGCGGCTGCGCGTGCCAAGTCGCAATTCTGCAGGTGACCCGGCCGGTGAGGGCGAGCTTGTCGTAACGAGTTGCCGGCGTCGCCACAGCTTGAGGAGGCTGAAGGAGCGCTCGCTGCTGCCGACGCGTGGGGCCCCTGAGGGTTCGCATGACCAGAGTGGAGATGCCTTTCCCATCCCCTGAGATGGGTGTCTTGACAGGTGCGCCGGCCACACTCTAAGTTCCGGTCTTAATTTAGTAGCGAACTAAGTCCAGAGGTCGTGCCAGCCAGGTGGCCTCGTGTGAGTAGGAGCTCAACGATGAGTCCTCGTTCCTCCGGCCGCCGCCGCCCGCCGCTGTGGTCGGTGCCGATCGCGGTGCTCCTTGCGATGCTGGCATCCGTCGCGATGCCGCAGCAGGCCTTCGCTGGAACCCTGGCTGGGGTGTTCCACAGCCCGTACGGTGCGGATGAGCTGTATGGCTCGCAGCCCACTGAGCGGGCCCCGCGTGACCCGATGTCCGGGGAAGCCGTCGTGGTCAAGGCGACGACGTGGCCGGTCTCGCCCGGTCAGTCGGTGTGGGTGACATGGAAGAAGAACGGGGTCGACCAGACGCCGATCGGTGCCACGTTCGACTACAACAACGGCAACAACTCCTATTGGCAGATCAACCTCGGCACCTTCGCCCGTGGTGACCAGATCCAGTACTGGGTCAACGCCGACGTCGACGGCGCAGGCGCCAGACAGGTCGGCCCGTACAGCTTCACCGCAACGTCGTGGAGCGGAACCGGCAACGTCACCGGCTTCGTCAACAACAGCACCTCGGTGGACGTCACCACCACCGACACCGGCTCCGGCTCATTCACCCCCAAGGTGCGCTTCACCTTCCCGGCGGCCGACCGCTTCCACGTGCAGATCGCGCCGAAGGGCACGGGGCTCAACATCACCGGCACCACCGGCTACACCGTGACCGACAGCGCCGGCACGCTCACCCTGGCGACCTCCAAGATGCAGGTCAAGATCCAGAAGACGCCGTACCGTGTCTCGGTCTACAAGGCCGACGGGACCACCTTGATCTCGCGTCAGTATGACCCTGGCACCTTCCGCAACGTGGGCTGGGCCAGTGACGGCTCGAGCACGGTGTCCAAGATCGAGGACCACTGGCTGACTCCCGCCGGTGAGCGCTTCGAGGGTCTTGGCGAGCGGTACGACCAGACCAACCAGCGCGGCAACGACGTGCACAACTACGTCTACAACCAGTACCAGGACCAGGGCCCGACCAAGCGCACCTACCTGTCGGTGCCGTTCTTCACCAACTCCGCCGGGTACGGCATCTACGTCCCGAGCACGCGGTACTCCGTGTTCAACCTCGGCACGCACTTCAGCGACATGGCGGGCTTCACGGTGGACACCGGCGGCGCCGCGGCCTCGACGATGGACTACCACTTCTTCACCGGCACCCCGGCGGAGATCCTCGACGCCTACACGGCGACGACCGCCCGCGCGAAGCTGCCCCCGAAGTGGGCGTTCGGCCTGTGGATGTCGGCCAACGAGTGGAACACGCAGGCCGAGGTCAACGCCGAGCTGGCCAACGTCACGAGCTCCGGCATCCCGCACAGCGCGATGGTCCTCGAGCAGTGGAGTGACGAGGCGACCTTCTACCTGTGGCACGGCGCGACCTACACGCCCAAGCCCGGCAGTGGCGCGCTCAGCTACGCCGACCTGACCTTCCCGCCGGGCAGCGCGTGGAGCGACCCGAAGGCGATGGTCACCGCGGCGCACAACCAGGGCATCAAGATGGTCCTGTGGCAGATCCCGGTGCTCAAGGAGAACTTCGACACCAACCCGGCCACCGCACCACAGCAGCACCTCAACGACCGTTCCTATGCCGCCGCACAGGGTTACCTCGTCGGTGACGGTACCGGGGCGCCGTACCGGATCCCCACCGGCCAGTGGTTCGGCGACAGCACGGTACCGGACTTCACCAGCACGGCTGCCACGAACTGGTGGATGAGCAAGCGGTCCTACCTGTTCGATGACATCGGCATCGACGGACTCAAGACCGATGGCAGTGAGGCGCTCTTCGGACGTGACCTGACTGTCAGCGATGGCCGCAAGGGCGACGAGATGCACAACGCCTACCCGAACGAGTACACCCGCGCCTACTCGGCGTACGTCCAGTCGAAGACCGGCGGCACCGGTGCCCTCTTCAGCCGGGCCGGCACCTCGGGCGCCCAGGGCAGCTCGATCTTCTGGGCCGGTGACCAGGCCTCGACGTTCTCCGCCTTCCAGCAGGCCGTGAAGGCCGGCATCTCCGCGGGCCAGTCCGGCGTCCCGTTCTGGGCCTGGGACATGGCCGGGTTCACCGGCACGTTCCCCTCGAGCGAGCTGTACCTGCGCTCCACGGCACAGGCGGCGTTCTCGCCGATCATGCAGTACCACTCAGAGAAGTCGAACCCCTCGACGTCCGAGGCGCGCACGCCGTGGAACGTCCAGGCCCGCACCGGTGACACCTCGGTGCTGCCGACCTTCAAGAAGTTCGCCAACACCCGCATGAACCTCGTCCCGTACCTGTACACCGAGGCCAAGAACGCCGCCGACACCGGGCTGCCGATGATGCAGGCCATGGGCATCCAGTACCCGTCCGACGCGACGGCCGGCGCGCAGGACCAGCAGTACATGTTCGGCCGGCAGCTGCTCGTCGCGCCGATCACGAGCCAGGGTGCGACGTCCAAGGACGTCTACCTTCCTGCGGGCGAGTGGTACGACTTCTGGAACGGTGGCCGCGCCATCGGTGCCGGGACGAAGACCTACAACGCCGGCACCGACTCCATCCCGGTGTTCGCCAAGGCCGGGGCGATCATCCCGCTCAACCTCAACGCCAACTACGAGCTCGGCGGGACGATCGGCAACAGCGTCACGTCTTACTCCAACCTCGTGTTCCGGGTGTACCCGGAAGGGACCACCTCGTACGACTACTACGACGACGCGGCCGGCCTCACGCGGACAGTGACGTCGACCGAGAACTGGGCCGGCCACCAGGCCACGATCAGCGTCCCGGCCCTGACGACCAAGAGCACCCTGCAGGTGTCCAGCACCGCACCGTCAGGGGTGACCGCCGGCGGGACCGCGCTGACGCAGTACTCCAGCATCAGCGCCCTCGCCGCTGCCACCATCGGCTACTACTGGGATCCGGCGCAGCAGCTGACCCACGTCAAGCTCGCCAGCAGCGGCAGCGCGCGATCGGTCGTCCTCAGCGGTGTCGACAAGGCCGGGTACGAGGCGGAGTTCGGTGCCGGGACGGGCACGACAACCAACACGAACCACGCCGGCTACACCGGCACCGGCTTCGTCGACGGGTTCGAGACCGTCGGGGACGCGGTGACCACGGACGTCAGCGCTGCGGTCACCGGAACCCACGTCCTGCACTTCCGCTACTCCAACGGCTCGGGCACCTCGGCGACCCGCACCGTCCTGGTCGACGGCGTCTCGGCGGGCACGCTCATCCTGCCGCCCACCACCAACTGGGACACGTGGGGCACGGCCACGCTCAGTACGAGCCTGACCGCGGGCAAGCGCGCCGTGAAGCTGTCGTATGCCAGCGGCAACGCCACGGGGATCAACTACGACAACCTGGTGGTGGCACGACCATGACGACCTCGATCTTCTCCTCAACGCTACGGCGGCGGCTCGCCCTCGGGGTCGCGACGCTGGTCGCCGCCAGCGGGATGGTGGTCGCCGGGTCGCCTGCCGCTCAGGCCGCCGTCCAGCGGGTGCAGTTCACCGCGGGCGGCAACTACCTGGTCGTCGAGTTCCTAGATGACGACCTGGTTCACTTCGAGCTCGGAGCCGGCTCCGGCCCCGGCACCGGGGCCGACCTGTTCGCCACTGAGCAGGTGTCCAAGCGCAACTACCCCGGGCCAACCAACCTGAGCCAGAACGCCGGCACGCTCACCACGCCGGGCCTGCAGGTCGTCGTCGACACGGGCACGCTGTGTGCCACGACATACGACACCACCCGCGCACCGTCGCTGTTGCTCAACACGACCTGCCCCCGCAACCTCGCTCAGGCGTGGAAGGGCCTGTCGATCACCAAGTCGTCGATGCAGAACGCCTACGGGCTCGGCGAGCAGTTCCACATGGGCGGCAGCGCGGACGGCGACCTCGTCGGCCGCACCCGCACCCCGGGCGGCAACTACGGCAACGCGATGGTCTACGACGCCGACAACGGCCCCGTGGGCAACACCCAGATCCCGGTGCTGTTCGCGGTCGGTGCCAACTACGCCAACTACGGTCTGTTGCTCGACCAGATCTACAAGCAGCAGTGGGACCTGACCGGTGACCCGTGGACGGTCGACACCTTCGGCGACCAGCTGCGCTGGTACGTCATGAGCGGTCCGGACCTGCCCGACCTGCGCCAGGACTACATGGAGCTCACCGGTCGACCGCCGGTGCCGCCGAAGAAGGTCTTCGGCCTGTGGAACTCGGAGTTCGGCTACGACAACTGGGCCGAGCTCGACAGCACGATCGCCAGCCTGCGGAGCTCGAAGTTCCCACTCGACGGGGCCATGCTCGACATCAACTGGTTCGGCGGGGTCACCGCCGGCTCGGACAACACGAACATGGGCACCCTCACCTTCGACGGCACGAACTTCCCCAACGCAACGACCAAGATCGCCAGCCTCGCCTCGACCGACGGCGTCGGGGTCATCCCCATCGAAGAGTCCTACATCGGCAAGGGACTTGGCGAGCACACCGACCTCGCCAGCCGCGGCTACCTCGTGCGCGCCGGCTGCTCGACCTGCGCGCCGACCTACCTCACCAGCAACGACTGGTGGGGCCGCGGCGGGATGATCGACTGGACCCAACCGGCCGCCGGCGCCTACTGGCACACGCAGAAGCGCCAGGCCCTCATCAACGCCGGCGTCACCGGCCACTGGCTCGACCTCGGCGAGCCCGAGATGTACGACTCCAACGACTGGGTGGCCGGTGTGCTGCCGGGCAAGAACGCCCACTCGGACTACCACAACCTGTACAACCTCCAGTGGGCCAGCAGCATCGCCAAGGGGTACGCCGACGCGGGTACCACCCAGCGCCCGTTCATGCTCGCCCGCTCGGGCGCCGCCGGCATCCAGCGCACCGGCGCCGCGATGTGGTCCGGTGACATCGGCAGCAAGCTCACCGCCCTGGCGCAGCAGCAGAACGTCCAGATGCACATGTCGATGTCCGGCATCGACTACTTCGGGTCCGACATCGGCGGCTTCCGCCGCGAGATGCTCAACAGCGACCTCAACGAGCTCTACACGCAGTGGTTCGCCAACTCGGCCTGGTTCGACGTGCCGGTCCGCCCGCACACCGAGAACCTCTGCAACTGCGCCAAGACCGCGCCCAACCAGATCGGAGACGTCGCGAGCAACCTCGCCAACATCCGGCAGCGCTACGAGCTCACCCCCTACTACTACTCGCTCGCCCACCGCGCCAACACCACCGGCGAGCCCCTGATCCCACCGCTGGTCTACCACTACCAGAACGACCCGAACGTCCGGGAGATGGCCCACCAGAAGATGATCGGCAAGGACCTGCTCGTCGGAGTCGTCGCCGGAGCCGGTGAGCGCAAACGCAACATGTACCTGCCGGTCGGCACCTGGTTCGACTACCGGACCAACCAGAAGACGGTCAGCACCGGCCAGTGGCTCAACGACGTGCCGCTGTGGGTCAACGGCGCCTTCCAGCTCCCGACCTACGCCCGGTCCGGCGCGATCCTGCCCAAGATGTTCGTCGACGACAAGACGATGAACACCGTGGGCAAGCGCACCGACGGATCGACCCGGAACGAGCTCACCGCCCGGGTCTACTCCGACACAACGACCAGCTCGTTCAGCCTCGCGGAGGACGACGGCGCCTCGACCGGCTATCAGGCCGGTGAGAAGCGCACCACGCTGCTCACCCAGAGCCGCAGCGGAAACACCGCCACGGTGACCGTGGCGGCGTCGTCGGGCACCTACACGGGCGCACCGTCGAGTCGTACGAACGTCGTCGAGCTAGTCGCCGACACCCAGGCCTCGGGGGTCACACTCAACGGCGCTGCGCTCCCGCAGCTGGCCAACAAGGCCGCCTTCGACGCGGCCGCCAGCGGTTGGTACAACGCCGGTGGCAACCTCGTCGTCGCCAAGTCGGACTCCCACGCCGTCACCTCGGCGAAGACGTTCGCGTTCACCCTCGGGCAGGCCCTGGTCTCCCAGACCTTCACCTGCACCAACGGCACGACGACCCCCGGCCAGTCCGTGTATGCCGTCGGCAGCGCGCCACAGCTCGGCGCCTGGTCAGTGGCCAGCGCGGTGAAACTCAACGCGACGAGCTACCCGACGTGGACCGGGACGATCACCGGGCTGCCGCCAGCCACCTCCGTGGAGTGGAAGTGCATCAAGCGGCAGGAAGCCAACTTCCCCGACACCGCGGACCAGTGGCAACCAGGTTCGAACTCCGTGTTCACCACCCCTGCGACGGGGCCGGGAACGGGAACGAGCGGAGCCTTCTGACCGAGGGCGGGACCAGCTCCAGGCAGGCGGGACCCTCAGCACTTTGCAGGGATCCCGCCTGCCTTCATTGAGCCCGCGCGGCCGACGGGGACACGTGCTGGACTCGAACTGGAAATGCTGGGCGGCCCCTTGACTCAGTCATCGCCCGGACTTAGGGTACTCCTAAATTTAGCACCAAAGAAAGAAGGGTTGGAGGATGTCCCAGAACGAGCAGGTGACCACTCGAGGCGATCTCGGTCGGGCCGCGGTGCTGGGCCTGCTCGGCACCCGCGGGCCCAGCTCCCGGGCCGAACTCGCCCGCTCCCTCGGCGTCAGCCCCGCCACGGTGACCCAGACAACCAAGGAGCTGCTGGCCCGAGAGCTGGTGACCGAGCTCGAGTCGGTCCCCAGCCAGGGCGGCCGCCCCGCGCGCCTGCTGGGCCTGGTCCGCACGGCCGGCGGCGCGATCGGCGCGAAGGTCACACCCGACCACGTCGCGCTCGTCTCGGTCGAGCTCGACGGCACCGTCCGCTCCTCCCGTGTGGTTCCCTTCGACGCGGCGAGCCCGTCAGCCCTGGAGGCTCTCTGCGACATCCTCCGCGCAGCCGTCGACGCGCACGAGGGTCACCTGCTCGGCGTCGGTGTCGGCCTCCCCGGAGCGGTCGACTCGCAGGCCTCCGGCTTGGTCGATGCCCCCACCCTCGGCTGGGACCGGGCACCCGTCGGCCCACGCCTGCGCGACGCCCTCGGCGTCCCGGTTCTGGTCGACAACGACGTCAACACCCTCGCAGCGGCCGAGAGCGTCTACGGCATCGGTCGGAAGCACTCCTCCTACCTCGTCGTCACCATCGGACTGGGCGTCGGCTGCGGCATCGTCCAGCACGGATCCGTCAGCCGCGGCACCCACGGCGGGGCCGGCGAGATCGGCCACATCCCCATGACGGAGGGCGGCCCGACCTGCGGCTGCGGGAACACCGGATGCCTCGAGGCGCATATCGGCGAGCCCGGTCTGGTCGCCGCCGCCAGAGCGGCCGGCATCGTGACCGCCGACGGCGGCATCGCCGAGCTGGCCGCAGCCGCCCGCGCGGGCGACGAGCGCGCGCACCGCGTCTACGCCGAGGCCGGACGGCTGCTCGGCCGCGGGCTCTCCGGAGTGGTCCACACCATCGACCCGGAGCTGATCGTCCTCATGGGCGAGGGCATGACCGAGTGGTCCTTCTGGCAGGCCGGTTTCGAGGAGTCGTTCCGGCGCCACCTCATGCCCGCACGGCGCAACGTCCCCTACCTCACCGAGTCCTGGACCGAGAGCCACTGGGCGGTCGGCGCCGCCTGCCTCGTCCTCGCCTCACCATTCGACGCCGACACCGCAGGGGCACAGGGCCAGCTCGTCCGGGCTCGGCTGCAGGACGTGGCAGCGGGTGCCCGGTGACCGCAGGCGCGCGCTGGCGCAAGGTCGGCTGGGTGCTGCTCTTTCTGGCGCCCAGCGCCCTGCCACTGCTGCTGTTCACGGCAGTGCCGATGATCTCCTCGGTGTGGGTCAGCCTCCACCAGTGGAACCTCATCTCCGCGATGAAGTGGGTCGGGCTCGAGAACTACGCGACGCTGCTGACCGACCCAGGCACGCGCACGATCTTCCTGCACACCTTGATCTACTGCGCCGGATACCTCCCGCTCGTGTTCGTGGGCGGACTCGGGCTCGCGCTGGCCCTCAACCAGAAGCTGGCCGGTCGCTCGTTCTTCCGGGCGGCATACTTCCTGCCAGTCGTCACCAGCTGGGTCGTGGTGGCGCTTGTCTGGAAATGGCTGCTCAACCCCACCAACGGCCTGGTCAACACGATCCTCGGAGCGGTTGGCCTGCCGCAACCGGGCTGGTGGACGGACCCGAACTGGGCCCTCCCGGCCGTCATCCTCTCCTCGGCGTGGAAGGACCTCGGCTTCGTCATGGTGATCATGCTCGCCGGGCTGCAGGCCATTCCCCAGGACGTCCTCGAGGCGGCGTGGGCCGACGGGGCGAACGGCTGGCAGCGGTTCTGGCGGATCACCCTCCCACTGCTGTCGCCCTCGACGTTCTTCGTCATCGTGATCTCGCTCATCAACGGCTTCCAGGTCTTCGACCAGGTCTACGTGATGACCGGGGGCGGACCGTCCGGCTCCAGCCAGGTCGTCGTCGGCCAGGTCTACGACCTCACCTTCCGCTACGGCCGGGCCGGCGAGGCCAGTGCGCTGTCGTGGATCCTCTTCGCCGTCATCCTGCTCATCACCGCGGTGCAGATCCGCGGCCAGCGACGGTGGGTGCACTATGCCTGAGCCCGGCACACCCGAGACCCCGAAGGTCGCCGGATCTGCGCTTGCCGCCGCACCGGGTTCTGCTGCGGGCGCGTCCACACGGGTGGGCCCCAGCGGTCGCCCGTTCCGTCCGCTGAGCCTGCTTCGGTACGCTGCGGTGCTCGCCGGCGCGGTGGTCATGCTGTTCCCGTTCCTGTGGACGGTCATCACCTCGATCACCCCGGAGGGCAGCCTGGCCGGAGGCCCGACGCTGATCGTCGAGAACCCGACCCTGGCGGCGTACCGGACTCTGCTCGACACGCTCCCGATGTGGCGGATCGTGGTGAACTCCCTGTGGGTCGCGGTCGCGTCCACCCTCCTGCAGCTGGTCACGGGGTCGATGGCGGCGTACGGGTTCGCCCGGTTGCCGTTCAGGGGCAAGAACGTCGTGTTCGCCCTCTATCTCGCGACACTCATGGTGCCGATGCAGGTGCTGGTCGTGCCCCTGTTTATCGAGATGAAGACGCTCAACCTGCAGGACACCTACATGGCGCTGCTGGCTCCGTCGATCGCCTCAGCGTTCGGGGTGTTCCTGCTACGCCAAGCGGTGGAGTCAGTTCCCCGCGAACTCGACGAGGCAGCCACCATCGACGGCGCCGGGCACCTGCGGATCTTCGCGACGATCATCCTGCCGCTAATCCGGCCGGCCCTGGCCACCGTCGCGGTCTTCGCGTTCATGGGCAGCTGGAACAGCTTCCTGTGGCCGCTGGTCGTCATCCGATCCCCCGAGTTCATGACCCTGCCACTAGGGCTCGCCACCCTCCAGGGGCAGTTCACCACCGAGTGGGACGTCGTGATGGCCGGGTCGGTCTTCTCGATCCTGCCGATCGCGATCGTCTACCTGCTCGCCCAGCGGCACATCATCGCCGGCGTCGCCACGACCGGCCTCAAGTAACCGGTCCCGTCCATCTTCCCCCGGTCACCCGCACACCCCTTCTGCCCGCACCACCAACCCGCACCCAGGGCTCCAGCCCGCACAACCGCTCACCGCCTCACCCAGCACCGACCCGACCGCGCGCCACCCGGAACGCGGCAGGCCCCGAAAGGAACACCATGATCAACATCGTCAGGCGCAGCGTTGCGCCTGTCATCGCCGCCAGTCTGGCCTTGGCGCTCGGCGCCTGCGGCCAGGGGTCCGCGACCAAGTCCGATGACGCGCCGTCCTCCGGCGGCAAGACCACGATCCGCTACATGAACTTCTCCGCCAACGGCGGCCACGAGAAGGACCTCGACGCGATCAAGGCCGCCTTCGAGAAGGCCAACCCCGACGTCACGGTGCAGATCGAGACCACGCCGTACGACAACTACTTCACCAAATTGCAGACGGCCGTCGCCGGCGGAACCGCCGGTGACGCGTTCGAGCTCAACTACGAGAACTTCGTGACCTACGCTTCGAACGGCTCGCTCGCCGAGCTCAAGAACGTCGAGGCCTCCAAGTACAAGCCCTCGCTGCTCGAGGCGTTCTCCGCTGACGGAAAGCAGTACGGCCTCCCGGAGTCCTTCTCCAACGTCGTGCTCTTCTACAACAAGGACCTCTTCAAGACGGCCGGCGTCGCCGAGCCCACCGCCGAGTGGACCTGGAAGGACGAGCAGGCCGCCGCAGCCAAGCTCACCAACGCCTCCACCAAGGTCTGGGGCGACTACCAGCCCATCTCGTTCTTCGAGTTCTACAAGGCACTCGGTCAGTCTGGCGGCGAGTTCCTCAGCGCCGACAAGAAGACCGCCACCTTCAACTCCGACGCCGGCCGGGCAGCCGCCGAGTTCCTCGTCTCCAAGGCCGGTAAGACCATGCCCACCGAGGCCGACGGCGCGGGCACCCCCGACTTCGACAGCAAGCTCTTCAAGAGCGGCAAGCTCGCGATGTGGCACACCGGCATCTGGATGTTCTCCGGCATGGCTGACGCCCCGTTCAACTGGGACATCGCCGTCGAACCGGGCAACACGAAGAAGGCCTCGGCCATGTTCACCAACGGTGCCGTCGTCTCCGCGACGAGCAAGCACCAGGCCGCCGCGCAGAAGTGGATCACCTTCCTGACCTCCTCGGACGAGATGGCACAGAAGCGCCTCGAGACCAGCTGGGAGCTGCCGCCCGTCGCCGACGAGGCCAAGCTCGCCTCCTACCTCGGCGCCGGCAAGCCGGCCAACCGCCAGGCCGTCTTCGACTCGCTCGATGCCACCGTGCTCCCGCCGGTCATCGAGCGCCAGCAGGAGATGCAGGACGCCGTCGGCAAGGAGCTCAGCTCCGCCGCAGCAGGCCGAAAGACCGTGGCCGCCGCCCTGGCCGACGCGGAGAAGGCCGTCAACGCGCTACTCAAGTAGCGCCCACCACTACTGCGGCTGCGGGGTCGGCCCCTTGGTCGACCCGGCAGCCGTTCCCCCGCAAACCACCGGACTGGACGACAATGACTTCCCTCCCTGAGACCGCGCCCGCCGCACTGGACGGCACAGCGCCCGGCACCGCTGAGGCCTTCCCCACCGAGGGGCTGCTGGCCCTGGCCCACCGCAGCCACGCGGTGATCACCGAGCACCAGCACGAGGGCGGCGCCTACCCGGCATCCCCCACCTTCCCCGCCTACCGTGGCTATGCGTGGCTGCGCGACGGTTCCTTCACCGCCGAGGGGATATCCCGGTACGGCGACGTGGACTCGGCCGACCGCTACCATGACTGGGTGAGCCGGGTGCTGGGTGCCCGGCGCGACCAGGTCGACGGCCTGCTCGCCGACGCCGCCCGCGGTGTCGAGGTGCCGCTGCACCGCATGCTCCCCACCCGGTTCACCTTTGAGGGCATCGACGGCTCCGACCCCTGGTGGGACTTCCAGACCGACGGCTACGGCACCTGGCTGTGGTCGCTCGTCGCACACACGCAGCGCCACGGCGGCGACCTCACCCGCTGGCGGCCCGGCATCGAGGTAGCAGTCGACTTCCTCGTCGCCTACTGGGACCTGCCCTGCTACGACTGGTGGGAGGAGCACGTCGAACACCAGCACGTGTCCACCCTCGGCGCCGTCGCCGGCGGCCTGCGCGACATCGCTGACACTGGGGTCCTGGACGCGGGGCGCGCCGAGCGTGCACGGGCCGCATCACGAGGTGCCGCTGACCTCGCACTGAGCCAGGGCGTGGCCAACGGTCACTTCGTGAAGTGGCTCGGGACGAGCGCGGTCGACGGGTCGCTACCGTCCTGCGTTATGCCGTTCCGCCTCGCCGAGCTCGGGAGTCCGCTGGCTACAGGCACCCTCGCCCAGGTCGCCGCCGACCTCGACGTCGACGGTGGCGTCCACCGGTTCCGAGCCGACGTGTTCTACGGCGGCGGCCAATGGCTGCTGCTATCGGCCCTGCTCGGCTGGAACCTCGCCGCCGCCGGCGACCGCCGCGGCGCCTTGCGCTACCTGCACTGGATCGCCGACCACGCCAACACTATCGGTGAGCTGCCCGAACAGGTGCCCGACCACCTGCTCCACCCCGACACCCGCGCCGAGTGGATCGAGCGCTGGGGCCAGGTCGCCACGCCCCTGCTGTGGTCCCACGGCATGTACCTGATCCTGGCCGACGAGCTCGGCCTCCTTGGACCCCCCGAAGGACGTCCCCTGTGACCCACACCCCGCTGCTCGTGCACCGCCCCCACGGCATCGAGCACCCCTACGCCACCTCGCTCGACCAGCGCATCCCCGTCCTCCCGCAGACCGGCGAGTCCGTGCTCCTCGGTGTGCAAGCGCTCAGCGACCTCGAGTCCGTCACCTGCGAGTGGGTACCGGCCGCCGCTGACGCCACCACCCTCGACCTCGCCCCCCGCGTCGGGAACGCAGCAGACGCCGCAGCGCTTGCCGGTGGGGCGGGCCACCTCTCCGCCGCGCAGGCCGCCTCCCTCGGCGGTGACGGCGGCTGGGCCGTGCAGACCCCGCCCATCGAGGACCTCGCGGGCTACCGCTACCGCTTCCACGCCGCCGCCCGTGACGGCGCCCCGCAGACGACCGACTGGTACGCCGTGGCCCCGGCCCGGTGGGTCGCCGACCTCCCCGCAGGGCTCGCCGCCACCCTCACCGGCGCGGACACGCGGCTGGTCGACGGCTCCGTCGAATGGTTCGTCACCGACCATGCCGTGCACCGCCTGCGGTTCGCGCTGGCGCTGACCGCCGGCGACCACATCGTGGGCTTCGGCGAACGGTTCGACCACCTCGACCAAGGCGGCCGTCGCCTCGACGCGGTCGTGTTCGAACAGTACAAGTCCCAGGGCGCGCACGGCCGAACCTACCTGCCGATGCCGTTCGCCCACGTGGTCGGCGCCGACGGGGCGACCTGGGGTTTCCACATCCGCACCACCCGTCGCTCCTGGTACGACGTAGGCGCCACCGACAGCGACCGGCTCGTCATCGAGGTCGCCCTCGGTGGCACGGCCCGCGAGTCGCTCGACATCGGCCTCTACGACGGCGACCCGACGGCCGTACTCACCGCCTTCCTCGACGAGGCCGGCCGCGCCGAGGAGCTCCCGTCCTGGGTGTTCCGGTTGTGGGCCTCCGGCAACGAGTGGAACACCCAGTCCCTCGTGACGGCCCGGATGGACACCCACCGCGAGCTCGACATCCCCGTCGGCGCCATCGTCATCGAGGCATGGAGCGACGAGGAGGGCATCATGCTCTTCCGCGACGCGTCCTACTCCGCGCGCCCCGACGGATCGCCCTTCTCGGGAGGCGACTTCACCTTCGCTGCGGATGGCGCTTGGCCCGACCCGAAGGCCATGGTCGATGACCTCCACGCCCGAGGCATCAAGGTCATCCTGTGGCAGATCCCCCTGCTCAAGACTGCGAAATCCGAGGACGGTCTCCACGACCAGGTCCTCGCCGAAGGTCAGGCGATGGTCCACGAGGACCACGCCGTACGCGAGGCCGACGGCACGGCATACCTCAACCGCGGCTGGTGGTTCCCGAAGTCCCTCATGCCTGACCTGTCTGTACAACGGACCCGCGACTGGTGGACCGCAAAGCGGGACTACCTCGTGCGCGACCTCGACATCGACGGGTTCAAGACCGACGGTGGAGAGCACGCCTGGGGCCATGACCTGAGGTACGCCGACGGTCGCAACGGCGACGAGGGCAACAACCTCTACCCGGTCCACTACGCCCGCGCGTTCGGTGACCTCCTGCGCGACCACGGCAAGGCCCCGATCACGTTCTCCCGCAGCGGCTTCACCGGCTCCCAGGCCCACGGCGTCTTCTGGGCCGGCGACGAGGACTCAACCTGGGAGGCCTACCGCCACAGCATCACCGCCGGCCTCACCGCAGCATCCTGCGGCATCGTCTACTGGGGCTGGGACCTCGCCGGGTTCTCCGGCCCGGTACCCGACCCCGAGCTCTACCTGCGCGCTGCCGGTGCTTCGGCGTTCATGCCGATCATGCAGTACCACTCCGAGTTCAACCACCACCAGCTCCCGCTGCGCGACCGCACCCCATGGCACGTCGCCGAGATGACCGGCGATGACCGTGTGGTGCCGTTGTTCCGCGCATTCGCCCACCTGCGTGAGCGACTCGTCGACTACCTCACCGAGCAGGCCGCGGAGACCGTGCGCACCGACCGCCCGCTCATGCGTGCCCTGTTCTTCGACCACCCGGGCGACCCCCGGGTGTGGGACCACCCACACCAATGGATGCTCGGCGCCGACCTACTGGTCAACCCGGTCACGCAGGAAGGGGCCACCACCTGGTCCACCTACCTACCCACCGGCGAGTGGGTCGACGTATGGACCGGCGAGAGCCACCAGGGAGGTCAATCGGTGGAGCGAGACGCACCCATCGACGAGGTCCCGGTCTACTGCGCGGCCGCAGGATGGAACCGGCTGGCGGCGGTCTTTCACCCCTGATGAGCCTCAGCGACCGCAGTCGCGCCCGCCGACGGCACATAGCTCATCGACGGGCACTGCTTCATCACGCCAACCCCCGCGACCAGGCTGACCGTCGGGATCGCCGCGCCGTAGCGGGACCACAGATGACTCCGTCGCTGATCAAGTCTGGGCGTATTCTGCGACTCGGGGGCCCGCTCGTGGAGGATGTGTCATGAATTGTGGCTCTGATCGTCATAGGTGTAGTTCCGGCGGCATCGGGTCTTCGGAGATCACGATCCAGGAGATTCCCCATGGCAGGTCGGCATCGGGCCCCTCGCAAATCCTTGGGCC
>Ga0209347_1001602_pt1 | contig 35176 bp, 36 predicted proteins | sample AutmiccommuBRH23_FD_187382 | JGI IMG/M metagenome (GOLD analysis project Ga0209347, IMG submission 187382) | Deep subsurface microbial communities from Mt. Terri, Switzerland - Autotrophic microbial communities BRH/23 (SPAdes) (version 2) | ecosystem: Environmental > Aquatic > Deep subsurface >...
GGGGGATCCGGAAACGCGGGGACCTTGTCGGCGGGCGATGTAGATTCGTCGTGCCCGGCGCGATTCACGTCCAAGCCGCCACGAACTCACATCACCCGCCGACAGGTTCCCCGCGTTTCCGGATTTCCCGCCCCCCCTGATCCCTCGCTCCGCTCGGGATGACACGCCCCTCGCCCCTCACTTCTCGCCCAACGCATCGCGTAACGCCTCCAGCTGCGCTCTGAGCTGCTCGACTTCCGACTCGAGCTTCTGAACCCTCGAAGTGAGGGACTCGGCGGGTTGGGGGGGTGGGAGTGAGGAGAGAACTTCTTCCTCTCCGACCGGTCCGCCGGCGAGGTGGGTCCAGCGGTTCTCCTTCTGCCCGGGGCGACGCTGCATCTCGCGGACGAGAGCCTCGTCGCCGCGCGAGAGGTAGCGGAGCTCTTCCTCGACCTGCTCGATCGTCTCGAACTTGTGGAGCCGCTCGCTCCTCGTTCGGAGCTCTCCGGCTGTCTGCGCCCCTCTCAGGAAGAGGAGCGCGACGAGCGCGCGGGTGGCGGGGGAGAGTCCCCACCGTCCGTCCAGGCGGTGGTCGTAGCGCGTCGCGCGGCCGCCGTGGATCTCCCACACCAGCTGCAGTTCCTGCAGTCTGCGCAGCGCGCTCTGAATCTGCTCGCCTTCCAGCTCCAGGACCGGCTCGCGATTGGATTTCTGATTCGCCGCCGCTATCAGGGAGTTCAGCGTCAGGGGGTAGTACTCCGGAGTCGCCAGCTGCTTTTCGAGCAGCGACCCGAGCACGCGGATCTCGATGGGGTCGAGTGGACGTTCGAGAGACATCAGGACCTCCGGGCCGGAACAGCCGGCGGATCGAACGCCGCGATTACCTGCTGCGCTCGAGACCGAACAGCATAACCGCGGGATCCTCCGGCGAGAACGCGATCCCGTCGATGTCGTCGAAAGGATGATGATGGATCAGAAGCGCTCCGGTGGATACATCGAAGTCGAAGAGATCGGTGCCGTAGCCCTGGAAGTAGCTTCCGAAGACGAAGTAGAGCCGGTTCGCATCGGTCGGATGGGCCGCCATGACCGGGCCGTTGGTGATGGTCACGGCAGCAGAGCGGTCGATGACCGGCTCGAACGTGAGCCCCCCGTCGATCGAGCGGTAGATATGACGCCCCATCGAAGGCACCTGCGCGTCGGACTGGTCGAGGTCGATCGCCATCAGCCAGACCACGTTTCCGTCGACCGGCGAAATGACAGCGTTCATCGCATTGACCGGTCCTTCGGTCGCGGACAGCCCCCGGGAGCCCGTCCAGGTGGCTCCGCCATCGAAGGTGACCAGCGCTCCGGTTGTCGCGGTTCCGGCGACCGCGTGGTCGGGATCGGCCGGATTCCAGGCGACCCGGTAAAGGATGGGGACTTCGAGTTTCAGCGTCGCCGTCTGCTCCCAGGTGAGACCGTCGTCATCCGATCTCCAGAACGATCCGTCGGCCCCCGCAATTCGGACGCTCTCCGGCTTCGCCGGATCGAACGTCAGTCCGGCGATGCCGTCCACCGGGCTCTTTCTTCGCGCGACATGGACGCCGTCGATCTTCCACAGCCCGTCGTAGTTTCCCGTCCACGCCCACGCCGATTCGCCGCGCGTGGGGGTCAGAAACGGAGGGAAGGGAAGATCTTCGAGCTCCCCGATGGTCTTCCAGCTGCAGCCCGCGTCGCGCGAGAGCAGGACCCGCGCGTTCTCGAGCGCGATGAACCGGTTCGGTCTCTCCAGCGCCGCGATTCCGTAGGTGAACGAGATCTCGGAAAGCTGCCTGTCGGCAGGAAGGACGGTACGCCCGCCGTCGAGCGAGAGCGCTGCCGCTCCCGTCCCGGTGGTCACGGCGCACTGAGGACGCTCCCATCCGGCGGGAGGGTCGACGGCCCGGCGTCGGCCGGCTCCCTCAACGTCGCCCGTAAGCATCGAAATGGCGATTACGATCAGGACTGCCGGCAGTGCATTTGCTCTCATTTGGCGTCGGACAACCGCGGAAAACCGTAGACTATTCTCGGAGAAACTCATGATCGATGTGATGCCCGGAGTCGAGATTCCGGAAACCGATGTTCGTTTCGTCGCCTCGCGCAGCAGCGGTCCGGGAGGCCAGAACGTGAACAAGGTGAACAGCCGGATCACGCTGCAGTTCGACCTCGCTGCGTCCGCGGCTCTCAACGAGGAGCAGAAGGCCAAGCTCGCCGAGCGGCTCCACACTCGGATCAACCGCGAGGGTGTGCTGCAGGTTACGTCTCAGAAACATCGCGACCAGGCGATGAACCGCGCAGCCGCGATCGATCGATTCGCCGAGCTGGTTCGCGATGCGCTCACCGATGCCCCGCCGAGACGAAAGACAAAAATCCCCAGGACGCAAAAAAAGAAAAGGCTGGAAGAGAAGCAGAAGAGAAAAGAGATCAAGGCCGGGCGGGGTCGGATTCTCGATTGAGAGAAGGCTCCGCCGGAGGAGCGAGGCGGTGATGAGCTTCCGGCTCGTAAAGACACCGCTCGACCTGCTCGAGGAAGGGGCGCAGATCGAACGGCTTGGCGATCCGGGCGCAGGCAAGAGATGGCGGAGCGATCCGGTCGACATATTCGCCGGCGCCGCTGAAAACGATGCGGTGCGCGCCGCGCGACCGGGTCTGCTCGAGGGCCCGGAGCATTTCGCCGCCGGTCACATGGGGCATGCGAAGGTCGGCGATGACGAGGGCAAACGTCTTTTCATCCGCCAGGCGCAGCCCTTCGGCACCGTCCGAGGCGAGCGAGATGTCGAGATTCAGCCGGCGAAGTAGTTCTTCCAGAAGGACTTGCGTCGACCGATCGTCATCGACCACCAACACGGCCGGCCTCTGTTCCCGCTCCCCCGCGATCGGGAGTCTTTCGGGGTCCATGCTCAGCGTGAGAGCAAGAGACGTTCCGCAGGCCAAGGGCAAAAGATTTTCTGCCTCTATATCCATGGATATATGGAAATTGGAGAACCGTAACTGTATCCTTACAGAAACGGTCAGTGGTGAGGTCTCTGGAGGCGGGCGAGTTGGCAGGGGGTGGGCCCCCGCCCTTCCAGGCGGATCACGCCCCGGGGCGGTCGTTGCCTTCGGAGAGGCTGAGATTCGCGAGTAGCCGGATGAACTCGCGCCCCTGATCGTCCGCCTTCCGGTACGCCTCACACAAGCGCTCGATCTCGGCGAGATCTTCGCCCGCCGACACCGTGAATCCATTGTCCGGCTGCTCGGGACTGGTCGTTCGCTTCTTGCGCCACGTGTTCCGATCGAGCTGGTAGCGGATGTAGCCGATTTGTTTGGCGATTCGCGATACCGGTAGGGCTGCGTGGTGAAGCACCGAGCTCGCCGCCTCTCCACGGTTCGCGGTCAGGGTGTGGCCCCGGAAGATCGGCATGTTGTCCACCGCCTGGGGGATCACGCCTCGTGCATTCGCCTTCTGTTCCTCGAGGGCGCGGATGATGTGGGTCTGTACCATCGTCTTGAGCCAGACTCCCGAAGAGCCGACGTCGGTGAAGTAAAGCCCCGAGTGGTAGACGGCCAGACCGTCTTCCCCCTCCCCGGCGAACCGTTCGAGCTTGCAGCGGGTGATGCGCGACTTCACCGCGATGGGAAGGTCTTCCCATTCGAATGAGAAGGGAAACTCCGCGTCGATCGTGAGCGGCTCGTTGTGCTCCACCTTGGCGCCGTCGAGACTGATGTCCACGAGCACGACGTTGTGAGACCCCAGTCGGCCGATGATGGGGTGTGCCAGGCGGATGCGATGAACTCTTCGGTTCCGGGTATAAGCCATGACTTGGAGAACGAGGACACACGTCCTCTCAACGGGCGCGCCAGTTTACGATGTCACATTGTCGTGAAACAAACGTGGATCCGCATGTCTGCTCATTATCGCCGATTTTTGACGGAAGAAAGACGAGGAGAAAGGCAGGGACTAGGGGCTAGGGGCTAGGGGCTAGGGAAAGACAAAAACAAAGACTAGACGTTGCCTGCTCTCCTCGGCCCGTGATCCCTGACCCGTCGTCCGTTGCCTTTGCTTTTCCCTAGCCCCTGGTCCCTAGCCCCTGGTCCCTAGCCCCTGGTCCCTAGCCCCTGGTCCCTAGCCCCTAGTCCCTGCTTCTTCCGGTCCCTGCTTCTTCCGGCATCCTTCGATCTCCCTTGTTGCTCTGTTCGATGGAGACTTGAAAGGCGGCCTTGTAGATATCGGCGACCGTGATCAGAAGGGCAATGAGAAGCGGGCCGAGGAAGAGCCCCGTGAAGCCGAAGACCTGGAGTCCCCCGAAGATCGCAAAAAGGAGAACGACGGGGTGGAGGTTGAGGCCTCGTCGCATGACGATGGGACGGACCACGTTGTCGACGAGGGAGACGACAGCCACGCCCCAGATCAGCATGAAGATCGGTCGCCACCAATCGATCGATCCCTGAGAGGCCATGAATCCGAGATAGATCGTTGCAGGGACCCAGACGCCTCCCGCGCCGACCATCGGGATCAGCGAAGCGATCGCCGCTACGGCTCCCCACAAGATCGCCCCCGGAACTCCCGCGATGGCGAGACCAACCCCCGCCACGACCCCCTGCGCGAGCCCCGTGAGCACCTGGCCGCGGAACGTCGCGTCGATCACGCCTCCGAACTTGAGCATGATCTCTTCGTCGTAAACATCGGGAAGAGGGGAGAGGAGCTTGACCTCCCGGGCGATGCGGTCGCCATAGGTATAAAAGACGAAAGCGGCGAGAAGCATCATGATGAATCCGAGGAAGATGTTGAAGAAGCCGGCGAGAACCTTACCTCCGTGCGTGGCGACGAACGCGGGAATCTGGCGGACGACGTTCATGAGCACATCGCCGACCTGGATGGACTCGACGTTCAACCAGGGGGCAATCCGCTTGACGGACGCCAGCCTCTGATCGACCTGGAAGGACTCGAGGAAGCCGCTGTAATCCGCTGCCTGGAGTTGCACGAATAGCGATGTCGCCTCCTGAACCAGCAGTGACACGAGCATCAGCGCGGGAAGAGCCAGCGCCAGGGTCACGAAAAGAAGCATCAGAAGTGCGGCGGTGTTCCTTCTCTCGCCGATCCTGGCGGCGAGCCGCTCGTACATGCCGAAGGTGAGCATGACCACGACCGCAGCGAGAAGAATCGGTGTCAGGAAGGGCGAGAGGATGCGCCACGACCCGTAGAGGACCGCCCCGGCGAAGAGGGCGTACGCCACGATCGCGATGGTCCCGAACCTGGGCCTCTGTTTCAGTTCCGAACTCGACTGCTCATCCGGGGCAGTCCGTCTCTCTTCCTGCATGGGGCGATTGTACGTCAGGCAGGGGGTGCAGCACCGGCGGCGAGGCGGGCGTGCGCGGTGGTCGACCGGATCACCAGCGAGACTCCGAGAATCGCCATGGCCGTCCCGAAAACTGAAAGTGGCGTCAGCGATTCGGAAAGGAAAATCGCTCCGAGGATCATCGACACCACCACGCCGAGCTGCGAGACCGTCCCGGCGACCAGCGTCTCGATCCAGCGGTAGGCGTGGGTCATCAGGATCTGAGCGACGATCGAGATCACGCCGACGGCGAGGAGAAGGAACCACCCGCGAGCGTTCGGGCGGACCCAGCTCGCCGCCGCGAACGGCGCCGTGGCGAGTAGTCCGAACAGCGAGAGAGAGCCGAAGATCGCCCACGAGCCTTCGGTGCGGCGCGCCAGTCGGATGAAGGTGACCGCGGATCCCGAGAATACCGCCGAGAGCAGCGCCGCGGCTTCCCATCGGCCGAATCCGACGAGCTCTCCCGGGGCCGCGTGCGAGCGAACGACGAAATAGATCCCGCACAACGCGATCGCGAGCGGAAGGGCGACGCGTCCCCGGATCGGCTCGCCGATGAAGGCGGCCGCGAACAGGCCGGCGAAGATGGGCGACATGTAGTTCAGAAGCGTGGCCAGACCGACCGGGATGTGCTCGATGGCCAGGAAGTAGAGAAGGACCGCGATGCCACCCAGCACGCCGCGGTAGAAGAGGACGTCGAGCCGGTGGAAGGTGAACGCCTGGCGACGGAGCGCGGGGATGAGCAGGATCGGAACGAGGCCCACCGCGAACCGGATCGTCGCGACCTGCGCGCCGCCCACGTGCGCGCTCGCGAGTTTCGCCGTGAATGCCATGAGGCCGAAGAACGACGCGGACGCAACCAGAATCAGAAGGGCGCGTTTCGTCTCGGAACGGGTCGGCAGCGGGCGGAGAGGTGAGTCGCTCAAAAGGAAGTCGCGACGCTCGCGTCGCTTCGGATAGAGTGTAGAGGATGGCGAGCAATGACGAGAGGAAATCTCCGGGGGACCTTTCGTTCCGTCCGGCCCGGACCGAAGACGCCGAAACGATCGCCCGATTCCAGGAGTCCATGGCGCGGGAGACCGAGGGTCTGACGCTCGATCCTCCCACCGTCCGCCGCGGCGTGGCTCGCGTTCTCGCCGATCCCGCGCTCGGCCACTATTGGCTCGCCGAGGCCGAGGGCTCGGTCGTCGGCAGCCTGATGATCACCTTCGAGTGGAGCGACTGGCGCGACGGGATGGTTTGGTGGATCCAGAGCGTATGGGTCGAGCCGGAGTGGAGGCGGAAAGGCGTTTACTCGCTCCTCTACGCCCACCTCCGTTCCCTCGCCGAGAGCGACGACTCGGTCGCGGGCATCCGCCTCTACGTCGACCGCCGCAACCTCCGCGCCCAGCAAGTCTACGAGCGCCTCGGCATGGACGGCGGGCATTACGCGACCTACGAGTGGATGAAGTGAAGATAAGGCAGAAGGCAGAAGGCAGAAGTAAAGGCAAAGGCAAGGCGGAAGCGTTTCCCGTCATCCTGAGGAGGCGAAGCCGACGAAGGAACTCAAAATGCGAGGAACGCGTTGGCCCGGGCGGGGGAATCTCGTAGGTGGCTCGAGCCTGCAATTTTGCGTCGGCCAATCCGGAAGCGGTAAGAGCACCATTGCGAAACTTCTTTTGGGTCTGCACGTCCCCACTGAAGGCTCTGTCATGTTCGACGGTCTAGATCTACAGAAGCTCGAGCTTGGTGGACTGCGGAGACAGATCGGTTCCGTGGTGCAGGATGCGAAGCTCATGAGCGGGACGATTCGTGACTTCATCACTAGTGGCGAATCCATCCCTGATCAGCAGCTCTTCGAGGCGGCGCGAGTAGCCTCCTTCCACGACGAGATCATCGCCATGCCACTCGGCTACGACACGATCATCGCCGAAAATGGCGCGAATTTCTCCTCCGGTCAACAGCAGCGACTGGCCATTGCACGGGCCGTGCTCTCCGGACCGGCCATTCTTTTGTTCGACGAGGCCACTAGCGCCGTCGACAGCATCACGGAGTCCAAGATTCACGACAATCTGGCCGACCTTCGATATACGCGAATCGTGATTTCGCATCGCTTTGCAACGATTCGGAACGTTACGCGCGCTTACGTGCTCGACAACGGCGGCATCGTGGAAGAAGGTAGACCGGCCGATTTGCTCCGCCGGAACGGACGTTTCTCGCAGTTGTTCGACTCGGGCGCGTCGCGGGCTTCGGGTGCTCGAGGCTGATGGCCATGAACGCTGAATTGGAGTCGATGTGATGTCGACACGTAAGAAGGTTGTTGTGGTTATAGTCGCGATTCTCGCCTTGGCGGCAGCGACCACAGTGTTCGTCTACAGTAACAACGTCAAGTCGTCACAAAGCGTTCGTGGCCATATCGTCAGAGCCGAGCACCGGGATGTGACCAAAACACTGCGCCTGATCGGCAAAGTCAGACCTCGGTCCACGACGGAGGTGAAATCTCCTGTGTCGGGCCAGCTCCTGTCCTTTCTGTTCCGAGAGGGCGATCGCGTAGACGCCGGCCAACCCATCGCAGTCATTGAGCCCGATCAAGGTCAGGCGCTGCTTCTGGGCCAGGCTAGAGCCGACCTCCAGCTAAAGCTCCTCGCCTTAGATAGCGCCCAGCGTGACTTGGACCGTGCCCGTGCCCTGGCCGCGAATGGGCTCATTCCTAATGTGGATCTCGAGCGCGCTAGGAACACCTATCTGTCAGTACGCAATACAGTGGACTTGGCGCGCGGCCAGCTAACGATCCTGGAGCGCCAGACACCTCAGTCCACCGTCGGAAACCGCACGTTTCACCTCGTTGCCCCCGTGTCCGGCGTACTCCTCGCTCCTTCCATCTCCGCCGGCGAGACTATCGTCGCCGGTACCAACACTCTTGCCGGCGGTGGCACTGTGGTAACGAAGCTCGCCGACATGTCGGCCTTCTATGTGCGTGTGGAGATCAGCGAAATAGACATCCTGAATCTGACGGTCGGTATTCCCGCGATCATTCGCCCGGCCGCCACGAACCGGCCGATTCGTGGGCATCTCGCGCACATTGGTACGGAAGGAACGACCGTCCAAAACGTGACCAGCTATCGCGGCGATGTCGAGTTGGATGAACCTGTGGCCCTCCTGCCGGAGATGAGCGCGGACGTCGATCTCATCGTGGCGGAGCGGAAGTCGGTGGTAGCTGTTCCCACTGCCGCTGTCGTGCGCACGGCCGCGGGAGAGGCGTTCGTCCGCGACGCTGATACCTCCCGGCTGGTGCCTGTGAAGACCGGACTGGAAGGGGACGACTTCACGGAGATCATCAGTGGAGTGACCGCCGGCCAGACTGTGGAAATCGTTCCCGTCTCGAGCCCTTCGACGACTGAGACTCCACGATGACCTTCAGCCCACTACTGGTGGCTTTGACGGAAATGCGCCGCCATCCGATCCGAACACTCCTCACAATTTCCGGAGTAGCGATCGCCATCGCCACGGTGGTTGGCGTGGGCTCGATGCTGGGAAGCGTGCACGGCTTCATTTCCACCCTTCTTGACGAGGCCGGCGGCCTGAACCAGGTTACGGTTATATATAGAGAACAGAGACTCGTCGGCGGAAAATGGACCGTGGCATCGCGCCCGAACCCGCTGACAGTCCGCGATTCGTCCGCCATCCGCGGGCTCCTTCGAGATCAAGTCTCCGCTGTATCGCTTCGCACCAATATCAACGTCGTTCTCAGCAACGCAGCCAACTCCCAGCAGCTGACGGCGCAGGCCGTAGAGCCCGACTACTTCATGGTTTTCCGGCGGCGCCTCGCATCCGGACGCTTTTTCGACCACCATGAGATGAGCCAGGCAGCGGTGGTCATTGTCATCGGAGAGAACACTGCCCGTACGTTTTTCGGTCGTGGCGATGCCGTCGGTAGGGAACTCCGGGTGAACAATATTAGGTTCCGGGTCATCGGCGTGGTGGCCGACACAAGCTTGGGACAAGCGAAGGGCCTGGAAGTGCTATTGCCGGCCTCGACGGCCCGCTTCCGGTTCGGCAGCTCCGGTAGAGGTCGATTTCTCAATGTTCGAATTCACGAAGGGGTGGACCTCACGTCATTCAAGACATCGCTTCTCTCTACCGTTGTTGCGCAGCACCCCGATTATGACGCGAGAGACTTTGAGATTTTTACGGCGGAAGAGAACGTGGCGCAAGCCAGACAGGGCATGATGTTGGTTGGCTTAGTGTTTTTCCTCATTTGTGGTCTATGTCTTCTGACAGGCGGTGTTGGTGTGATGAACATTCTCTTGAGCTCGGTTGCAGAGCGGACCCGAGAGATCGGGCTCCGCACAGCCGTCGGTGCGCGCCGAAGAGATGTTCTAATGCAATTTCTGCTCGAGGCCCTTTCATTCAGTTTGCTAGGCGGCTTCGTAGGCACCGCGGTGGGCTACGGATTCGGCTTCATCCTCAGCTTCATCGTAAACCTCTTCATGAACGCGTCAGGCCAAACCTTATTTCGGCTGACTCCGTCACTTCATCCCTTAATACTTCTCGCCGCCATAGTTACGAGTTGTGCGGTAGGGATTATTTTTGGAATATATCCGGCGCTCAAGGCGAGTCGACTGGACCCCGTGGAGGCTCTCCGTGCCGAGTAATCCGTCCAATGCGCCTCCCACAGTGTCTAGCTTGGCGAGCCCTCAGTATCGGTGAGCGTTTGGCGCTCGCGCGCGAGCACAGCTTTTCGCTGGCTCCGTCAGATAGCCAGCGACTGAGAGCCGCGGCATATGTTGATCTCGCGCTTCCGGGCGAAACACGCCCGCTGGCCGCCTCCATGCTTGCCCTGTGGGGATCCAACGAAGAAGAGCTCGGCGCGATCATGGACATGCCGCCTTCACTGCGTGGCCGTCGCCTCCCGGCCATGCCCTGGCAAGTGGCTGTCTTTCAGTGAACAACATCAAACGCAGCGTAAAGGAGCTGCCCTACCGTGAGCGCGACGGCGTTTTTGCCTTGCTTCGACCGTTTCGATACTGGGCCACCAAGATCCTGACCGAGCTGCAAGGCCAACAGGCGCCGAATCAATGGAACTGGGCTGCGGTCCTTCGAGGTTGGAGTTCCTGCGCCCGCGGTCTGCGTGAACGACTCTCTTCGACGCGGCGCTCCCTCAGGATGACGGGGTGGGCCGCCGATCCTGCTGTTGCTTTTACTTCTGCCTTCTGCCTTCTGCCTTCTGCCTTAGCCTTTCCAGCTGTTCATCCGGATACGTATGCGCCTTCACCACCGGGTGCCATTCCGCGATCGTCCCCTCGGGTGTGATCAGTGCGGCGGCTCTGCGCGCGAGCGGCTGACGCTTGGAGTCGGCTGCGCCGTAGGCGATTGCGATCGCGCGGTCCGGATCGGAAAGCAGAGGAAACTCGAACCGCTGCTTCGTCGCGAACCGCGCGAGAGCCGGAACCTGATCGAACGAGCAGCCGACGATCTCCGCGCCGAGCTCCCTGTACTCCGCCTGAAGATCCCGGAACCGGGATCCTTCTGCCGTTCACCCGGGGGTGTCGGCTTTTGGGAAGAACCAGAGAACGACCCATTTGCCGCGGAACTCATCGAGGGTGCGGGTGACTCCGTGCTGGTCCGGCGCCTCGAAGCGAGGCGCCGCCGCGCCCGGCTCCAGGCCGGGAAACTCCTTGCGGAACAGCGAGTCCCATCCCATGCGCAGCAAGCCGAGGATCGACATCAGACCGTCCAGCTGATCTCCCACTCGCAAGCGGGAGCTCCTTTTGAGAAGCATTTAACCTGGCGAACGACAGGGTTCTTCACCTTAGTCAGGCCAACCATTCCTTCCATCCAGCCGGTGATCCGCGCGCAGCCCGCCGGCTCGGACGGGAAGTCGAGGATGGTCACCCGCGCCTTTCCCTCCGATTCCCGGGTCGCTTTCATTTCACCGCGGTCGTAAACCGTGCGCCAGATGGAGCTGGCTTTCTGGAGAAGGGTGTCGGGAGTGAAGATCCGCACCAGGAACCGCATCACGGTGTTCACGGCCTCGCGCGCGGCGAACGCACCGGCTCGGCGCGCGAACGACTCCATCGGCTCGCCCTTGACTCTGGCGGCCTCGATAGTAAGTTGGTTGAGAACCGATACCGGGACGTACTCGGTCGCCAGGATCTGACGGTCCCTCATGCGATTGACGAGATCTCCGGACTGAGCCGCGAAGACCTGGGCTCTTTCCTCCGGTTTCAAATCCTGGTCAAGAAAGGCGAGAAAGCTCTTAACCGGGGTCCCTTTGACCCTGACCTCGTCTTGTTGCATTTTCACTCCTTTCCCTGCTCGGAGGGAGATGTTCGATCTGCTGAGTATAATCCGAGGCTCTAAGGACGGAGGAGTACATGAACGAGCCGAATCAGCCGGAAAAGACCGCAGCCGAGGCAAAAGCGACCATGGGGTCGGCCGAAGCGAGCAACAGCCCGATGAGCGAGAAGGAGCGGCTCGAGCAACTTTGCGTCAACACGATCCGCTTCCTGGCGGTCGATGGAGTCGAGGCCGCCAATTCCGGCCATCCCGGAACCCCCATGGGCATGGCCGACATCGCCTTCGTGCTCTGGACCGAGTTTCTCCGTCACGACCCGAAAAAGCCGGACTGGCAGAATCGCGACCGGTTCATTCTTTCGGCCGGTCACGCCTCGATGCTTCTGTACGGTCTCCTCCATCTCACCGGCTATCCGGAGATGACGATCGAGGAGCTCCGCAATTTCCGGCAGTGGGATTCGCGGACCGCGGGTCACCCCGAGTTCGGCCACGCAGCGGGCATCGAGGTGACGACCGGGCCCCTCGGCCAGGGCTTCGCGAACGGTGTCGGCATGGCGCTTGGCGCGAGAATGCTCGCCGCCCGTTTCGATTCGACCGCCTTCCGCCCGGTCGATCATTTCGTTTACGCGCTCTGCTCGGATGGCGACCTGATGGAAGGGATCAGCCACGAGGCGGCGTCGATCGCAGGACACCTCGGGCTCGGAAGCCTCATCTACTTCTGGGACGACAACGAGATCACCATTGAGGGTGAGACCCGCCTCGCGTTTTCCGAGGACGTCAAGAAGCGCTTTGAAGGCTACGGCTGGCATGTGCAGAGCATCGACGGCCACGACCGAGCGGCCATTCGCAAGGCGATCCGCAAAGCGCAGCGCGTTCCGAACAAGCCATCGCTGATCATCGCGAAAACGGTGATCGGGTGGGGGAGCCCCAACCTTCACGGAACCGCGGAGGCGCACGGATCGCCGCTCGGTGCCGAGGAAGTCGCAGCGACGAAGAAAGCGCTCGGGTGGCCGGCCGAGCCGGCGTTCCTGGTTCCCGACGAAGTGCGTGAAGAGTTCAAGAAGCGCACGGCGCGCCTCGCTCGCACACGCCGCAAGTGGGACAAGGCGATGAAGGAGTGGCGCGCGGAGTCACCGCAGGTCGCCGAGCTCTGGAATCACTTCTGGAGCCGCGAGCTGCCGGAGGCGGCAGCCGAGGAGATGGTCGAAGCGGGACGCTCCGAGAAAGCGGCCGCGACGCGCGCGCTTTCGGGACAGGTGCTTCAGAAGGTCGCCGAGCTCGTTCCGTTCGTCATCGGCGGATCCGCCGATCTCGCTCCTTCGAACAACACGCTCCTGAAGAAGGAAGGAAACATCGCGCGCAAGGAAGAAGGACTGGTGCCGGAGCTCTCGGTGTTCGCCGGGCGGAACCTCCACTTCGGAGTGCGGGAGCACGCGATGGGGGCGATCCTGAACGGCCTCAATCTCTACGGCTGCTGGCGCGCCTACGGCGGAACCTTCCTGATCTTCTCCGACTACATGCGGCCGGCCATCCGGCTCGCCGCGCTGATGAAAGTTCCGTCGATCTACGTATTCACCCACGACTCGATCTTCCTGGGAGAGGATGGCCCCACGCATCAGCCGATCGAGCATCTGTTTGCCCTGCGGCTGATTCCGGACCTTCACGTGTTCCGCCCGGCCGACGGGGCCGAGGTGGCGATGGCGTGGTACCACGCGCTTCGGAGGAAGGACGGCCCGGTCGCGCTTTCACTCACCAGGCAGAAGCTCGAGCCGATCGCCCGGAGCGAGGATTTCGACACGGATCGAATTCTCCGCGGCGCCTACGTCGTCGACGGGCACGAGGAAGGAACGATCACCATCGTCGCCACCGGATCGGAAGTCCCCCTGGCGATCGCTTCGGCGAAGAAGATGCGGGAGAAAGGGATTGCGGCCCGCGTGGTCTCCGCTCCCTGCCTCGAGCTCTTCGACGCGCAGGATGACGCCTACAAGCGGAAGGTTCTCGGGGAGGATCGCGACCGCCTGGTGGCCATCGAAGCGGGAAGGACCGACGGGTGGTGGAAGTATGTCGGGAGGAAAGGGCTCGTCATCGGTATCGATCGCTTCGGCGCATCGGCTCCCTACGAGGCTCTTGCCGAGCACTTCGGGTTCACCCCCGCGACGGTCGTCTCGAGGATCGAATCGTGGCTCGGCCGCTAGCCGTAGCCATAATCGTCGCGCTGCTCGCCGGGACGGCGCTGGCGGATTTTCGCCGGTTTGAGGAGATCCCCGTTTCAAAGGAGCTCCAGGCCGGGATGGCGAGCGTCGCGAAGGAGGCGTTCGCCCGCTACCCGGCGCTGACGCCGGGAAACCTCTCCCTGACGCTGGTGCGCCTCGACGGAGCGAACGCTCCGGCCCGGGCGAGCTTCGCCGGAGAGATCACGTACCACCCGGCGAGCGTGGTGAAGCTCTTCTATCTCGCCGCGGCTCATCGGGAGCGCGCCGCCGGGAGGCTCGTCTTCGACGCGCCTCTCGAGGAAGCGTTGCGCGACATGATCGTCGATTCGGGCAACGACGCGACCTCGTACGTCGTCGACCGCGTCACCCGAACCACCAGCGGGCCGGAGCTGCAAGGCGCCGAGTGGGAGGAGTTCGTCAACCGGCGCAACGCGCCAAACCGCTGGTTCACCTCGATGGGCTACGACATCAACGTGAACGGCAAGACCTGGTGCGAAGGAGTCTACGGGCGCGAAAAGCAGATTCTCGGAGCGAACCGTGAGTTCAGGAACCGGGTGACGAGCGAGGCCATCGCCGCTCTCCTGCTCTCGATCGCGCGGCGCGATCTGATCGAGGCCGCCGCGGGTGACCAGATGCTCGCACTCATGAAGCGGCCGCTCCCGGGTGAAGGAGTGGACGATCAGGTCGCCGAGTTCGGCGGGCAGGCGCTTCCGGCCGGATCGAAACTCTGGTCGAAGGCCGGGTGGACTTCCGAAGTGCGCCACGACGCGATGATCGTGGAGTTGCGGGACGGCTCGAAGTACGTCGCGGCCATTCTCACGCGCGGAATCGCGGCCGACCCCTCGATCATCCCGTTTCTGTCCTCACGCCTGCTCCTGCTGATCGATCCCGGCGCGTGAGTCGCTTCGTCCGCGCTCTGTACGTCGTTCTCGGGCTCCTTTGCGTCGGAGTCGGGGTTCTCGGCATGGTCCTTCCGCTGGTCCCGACAACCCCGCTCCTTCTGCTCGCCGCCTTCTTCTTCGCCCGGAGCTCGGACCGCTTCTACAACTGGCTCCTCGCCAATCGCTGGTTCGGGCGGATCATCCGCGACTACCGCGAGGGCCGCGGACTGACGATGAGGGACAAGGTCGTCACCATCGCCATCCTCTGGCTCACGGTCGGCCCGTCGGTCGTCTTCCTGCTGCCGGTTTGGTGGGGGAGGGCGCTGATGGTCGGGATCGCGACCGCAGTGACCATCTATCTATGGAGGCTTCCGACCGCGCCGGCGTAGGCGAAGCTTTCAGCTTCGCTCACAGGAAGCGCAGCTTTCAGCTGCGCGGCTCGTGGGCGGGCGGGAACTCGTGGGCGCGCGAACGCCGAAGCTGGAAGCTTCGGCTCCTGTGAGCGAAGCTGAAAGCTTCGCCTACGGCTGCAGCGCCAGCGACTCGCTGCCTCCGGCGGTGATCACGACGCGGTCGATTCCGTCGATGGCGAGCATGGTCTGCTCCACCGCCGCGCGGATCCCCTGGGCGCGGCACGAACCGCCGACGTTGCGCAGCCTTTCGTTGAAATCGACTGTCACGGTCCCTCCGGAGAGCTTGATGGACTGAAGTTGGGACCCCTCCGGAAACGGATCCGAGTAACCGCGGATCTCCTCTGATTGTTGTGGCCCCGAAATCAGCGCCTCGATCGCCAGGCGCGCCGGGGAGATCGTTGTGGGTAGATTCCGGACTACTTCGCCGACCTTCGAGCAGTCATTCGGCCACCTCGTCGCATTGGGGAAGTGCAGGCGAACCGTGGATCGATCCCCGCGCACGCGCACGATTGCGGAATCGCGGCTGCGAATCGAGCCGTCTTTCGCCGAGCTCTCGAAAATGACGATGCGCACCGACCGGCCGGGATCGGTCGGCAGGAACACCTCGGCCGAGAAGGGATTGAACTCCCCCAACTCGCCGGTGGCGGTTGCGTAGGAGGTTCGAAGAAGGCGCCCGGCCGTGTCCTCGACGCGGATCCCGACGTGATTCTCGAACGTACGAGCCCGTCCGGAGATCTCGATCGGGTTTCCGACCACCTCTCCCTGGCGCGGCGACTCGAGGATGACGTTTCCGGCACCCCGATCGGCCTGGTTCTCGCCCGCACTCGTCTCGGTCAGGGTCGGGGCGGCCTGTTCAGGAGCGGAGGTGGCGGTCGAACTCGAGGGCGAGGTCGTTCCCGGCGGGGTCGTCCCCGGGACGCTCGGCTCGCCCTGCGGGCGCGCCGGATCGGGAGAGGAGCACGCCAGGACGAGCCCGGCAGCGAGGAAGGCCGTGAAAAGTCGCATTAGAGAGGGAAACTTGCCTGCAACGAACGTGCGCAATAAGACGGATCAAGAAGCCCTCCCGTCATCCTGAGCCGGCGAAGCGCGGCGAAGGACCTCAAAATTGCAGATGTCGTCACCCGCCCGTTCCCCCGCACCGGCCAACACCATCCTGCCATTTTGAGATCCTTCAGTCGGGCTCACCTGTAGCGTGAAGCCGCGATCTCTACAGCCCTCCCTCAGGATGACGGGGGCCGTCTGGCCTTTGACCTTACTTCTGCCTTCTTCTCTCCCCCGTCCTTGACCGCTGGCCGAGCGGATTCATACACTGCGACTCCGCGGCGCTCTCCTCACCTCGTTTTCCGCGCACTTTCAGAATCGGAGCCACGATGACGCACAATCTGTTCAACACATTCAAAGACTTCGATGCCGGGTCCGGCGCCAGGAGCCACTACTTCTCGCTTCCACAGCTCGAGAAGGAGGGCGTCGGCAGGATCTCGCGGCTTCCGATCTGCGTGCGGATCGTCCTCGAGTCGGTACTCCGCAATTTCGACGGCGAGCGGATCACCGAAGAGAACGTGAGGAGCCTCGCCGGGTGGCAGCCCACCGCGGAGCGGACCGAAGAGATCCCGTTCATGGTCGCCCGCGTCCTCCTGCAGGACTTCACCGGGGTGCCTCTGCTGGTGGATCTCGCGGCGATGCGCTCGGCGGCCGACCGGTTCGGCGCCGATCCGAAGATCATCGAGCCGCTCGTCCCGGTCGACCTCGTCATCGATCACTCCGTTCAGGTCGACTACGCCGGCCGCGCCGACTCTCTTCAGAAGAACATGGAGATGGAGTTCGAGCGCAACAACGCGCGATACCAGTTCCTCAAGTGGGGTATGCAGGCATTCGACGGTTTCCGGGTCGTCCCTCCGGGAATCGGAATCGTCCACCAGGTGAACCTCGAGTACCTCGCCAAGGGCGTCCTGCAGAAGGAAGGGGTCTACTACCCCGACACGCTCGTGGGAACGGACTCGCACACGACGATGATCAACGGGCTGGGCGTGGTCGCCTGGGGTGTCGGCGGAATCGAGGCCGAGGCCGGGATGCTCGGGCAGCCGGTGTACTTCCTCACGCCCGATGTCGTCGGCGTCCATCTGAGCGGCAAACTCAAAGCGGGAGTCACGGCGACGGATCTCGTTCTCCACATCACGCAGATGCTTCGCGAGTACAAGGTGGTCGGCAAGTTCGTCGAGTTCTTCGGTGAAGGAGCGGCTTCTCTCTCCCTTCCTGATCGGGCCACGATCTCGAACATGTCGCCCGAGTACGGCGCGACGATGGGCTTCTTCCCGATCGACGAAGAGACAGTCGCCTACCTCGAGGCGACCGGGCGTTCCGAAGAGCAGGTTCGCGCGTTCGAGAATTACTACCGAGCGCAGGAGATGTTCGGGATCCCGCGAAAAGGGGAGATCGACTACACGGACGTGCTCGAGCTCGACCTTGGCGTGGTCTCCGCGAGCGTCGCCGGACCGAAGCGGCCCCAGGACCGGATCGAAGTCGGAGAGCTGAAGGAGAAATTCCTCGCCCTGATGAAGAAGCCGGTCCCCGAAGGGGGATACGGAAAGGACCTCGGCGATCACGCGCGAATTGGCGGGCTGGCCTGGGCCGCACCTTTGACCGTTTCCGGCGGCGGCGAGCAGGATCCGTCGACCGCTCCCGAGGGGGAACTGAAGAATACGAGCACGCAGACCGAGACGGAGATGATGAACAACCGTCCCACGCCCGATCGCGTGGCGGCCGCTCCGGTCCTCGAGGACATCTCGGCCGAGAACCTCGAGATGCAGCACGGCGACGTGGTCATCGCCGCGATCACCTCCTGCACGAACACCTCGAACCCGAGCGTGATGATTGCCGCTGGTCTTCTGGCGAAGGCGGCGGTCGAGAAGGGCCTGCGAGTCCATCCGGTGGTGAAGACCTCGCTGGCGCCCGGCTCCCGCGTGGTCACCGACTATCTCGACCGCGCCGGACTGCAGAAGTATCTCGACATCCTGGGCTTCAACCTGGTCGGCTACGGTTGCACCACGTGCATCGGGAACTCCGGCCCGCTCGATCCGCGCATCGAGAGCGTGGTGGTCGAGAACGACCTGATCGCCGCGAGCGTTCTTTCGGGCAACCGCAACTTCGAGGCGCGCATCCATCAGAACGTGAAGGCGAATTTCCTGATGAGCCCTCCGCTGGTCGTGGCATTCGCCCTCGCCGGCCGCGTGGACATCGACCTGACCAAAGAGCCGATCGGCGTCGGAAGCGACGGTCGGCCGGTTCATCTCTCCGATGTGTGGCCTTCGCTGCCGGAGATCCAGGAGGTCATGCGCCGCTCGCTCGATGCGGAGACGTTCAGGCGGCTCTATCGCGATTTCGCCGAGCAGAATCCGCTCTGGAACGAGATCCCCACTACCACCGGGCTCCTCTACGACTGGAAACCGTCCACCTACATTCAGGAGCCGCCGTTCTTCACCTCCTTCTCGATGGAGCCGCAGCCGCTGAAGCCGGTCCAGAAGGCGCGGCCGCTCGCAATCTTCGGCGACTCGGTGACCACCGATCACATTTCTCCGGCGGGAGCCATCAAACCGGCCTCTCCGGCGGGGCGCTATCTCATCGAGAACGGCGTCGAGGCGCGCGATTTCAACAGCTACGGTTCACGCCGCGGCAACGACCGCGTGATGACGCGCGGAACCTTCGCCAACGTCCGGATCAAGAATCTGATGGTTCCGGGGGTGGAGGGAGGCGTGACCGCCCACCAGCCGACCGGCGAGCAGATGAGCATTTACGATGCGGCCAGCCGCTACAGGGAAGCGGGTGTTCCGCTGCTGGTGATTGCCGGGCATGAATATGGGACGGGCAGCTCCCGCGACTGGGCGGCGAAGGGGACCGCGCTTCTCGGCGTCCGGGCCGTCGTCGCATCCAGCTACGAGCGCATCCACCGGAGCAATCTGGTCGGCATGGGAGTCCTCCCTCTGCAATTCGAAGAGGGGACCAGCGCGAAGACCCTGGGGCTCGACGGCACCGAGATCTTCGATCTGGAGGGGATTGCCGAGGATCTGAAGCCGCGGATGATGGTGCGGCTCGTCGTCCATCGGGCGAACAAGGAAACGCTGGAAGTGCCGGTCCGCGTCCGGATCGACACTCCGATCGAGGTGGAGTACTACCGCCATGGCGGGATTCTGCCGTTCGTGCTGAGACAGTTGATTCGAGGCAGGGAGTAGGAACCAGGGGCTAGGGACTAGGGGCTAGGGACTAGGGGCTAGGGACTAGGAAGGGCAAGAGCAAAGGCAAATTCTGCATCTCTTGACCCGCACAATACGAGTTCCCGGCACTGGTCCTTAGTCATCCTGAGCACAGTGGCAGGGCGCGCCGCCCAGGCGAGCCGTTCTTCATAAAACCGAGCGCGAGCGCCCTTACCGTCTCAAATCACGTCGCCCAGCCACGGCTCGACGTCGTTTCGCATTCAGCCCCGCTGTCGCTGTTGCTTTTGCTAGCCCCTAGTCCCTAGCCCCTAGCCCCTGTCTTTTCAGGAATTCACAACTGCTACCCCCCGTTTGGGTCACAGGCTGCGGTGGAGATTCGCTCGGATTTCGAGTACCATACGCACCCCACGTCCCCGACCATCGCGTCCGGGGAACACTCACCAGGAAGGTTTACCCGCATGACCCAACCGAAAGAAAATGCTGAGAGCTCCTTTGCGGAGGCGTTCGAAGCGAGCCTGAATTTTAAGCAGATGGAAAAAGGCGATCTCCTCAAGGGAACGATCGTCTCAATCTCGGGAGATGACGCCTACGTTTCCTACGGCGGCCCCATGGAAGCGGTCATCGCGGTCGCTGAGCTCGAAGAAGGGCAGCAGGTCGGCGATACCGTCGAGGCCACCGTCGTCGAAACCGGCGCGCAGGTGCGGCTGTCGAGGAAAATGCTCCTCCGCCGCGCCTCGATGGACGCCATTCGCAGCGCTTTTGAAAACCGCATCCCGGTCGAAGGAAAAGTCGGCGCCCGCAACAAGGGCGGCTTCGACGTCTCCGTCGGCGGGGTCCGCGCTTTCTGCCCGCTCTCCCAGATCACTCTCGGCAAGATCGAGAACCCCGACAGCTTCCTCGGACAGTCGCTGGAGTTCCTGGTCACCGAGATGTCTCCCGACGGCCGGAAGCTCGTCGTCTCGCGCGCCGCTCTCCTCAAGGAAGAGTCCGCCGTGCGCGCCGAGCAGATCCGCGAGCACCTCCACCTCGGCGACGTCTACAAGGGGAAGGTCAAGACGATCGTTCCTTTCGGCGCCTTCGTCGACATCGGTGGGGTCGAGGGCCTTCTCCACGTCTCCGAAATGAGCCACGGCCGGATCACCAACCCCGCCGACGTGGTCACCATCGGCCAGGAGATGGAAGTCAAGATCATCAAGATCGAAAAGGACGGCAAGCGCCTCTCCTTCTCGACCCGCGCCCTCGAGCCGGATCCCTGGGATTACGCCGGCGACAAGTACCAGCCGGGATATCAGTTCACCGGCAAGATCGTCCGCAAGGCCGATTTCGGACTCTTCGTCGAAGTCGAGCCCGGCCTGGACGGCCTGGTGCACCTCTCCCAGCTCCCCCTCGGCACCACCAAGGACAGCCCGGAGCTGACCATCGGAGCCGCCGTCACCGGTTGGGTCCGCGAGGTCGACCCCGAGCGCAAGCGCCTCTCGCTCGCCCTTCGCGAAGTCGCGACCGGCGATCCCTGGGACAACGCCGACGAGAAGTACCCCCTCGGTAAGGTCGTCACCGGCGTCGTCGAGCGGTCCAGCCAGCCCGGCGTCTTCGTCAGCCTCGAGCCCGGCCTGACCGGACTGATCCCGGCCTCCGAGCTCGCCCCCGGCACCGACCCGACCAACGCCCACCACGTCGGTGAGCAGCTTCAGGTCAAGGTCATCGGGATCGACCCGGAGCGCCGCCGCATCGCCCTCAGCCACGAGGCTGCCAAGGCCGCCGGCGACCGCGCCGAGTACATGGGCCACATGGCGAAGATGAACAAGGAAACCGAAGCGCAGTCGAAGAGCGCCATGGCGCTCGCCCTCGAGCGCGCCTTCGGCGGCAAAGAAGAATAAAAACCAACTCAACTGGTGAGTGGAAAAAACAGGCCGAAAGGCCTGTTTTTTTTTGGTTCGGATCCGGAAGGGGGGGACAAAGCCAGAAACCAGAAGCCAGAAGCCAGAAGAAAAGGCGAAGCCAGAAAACGGAAGCCAGAAGCCAGAAGAAAAATCAAAAACAAAGTCAGAGTACGTGCCGCAGACTTTGTTTCTGATCTTTCTTCTGGCTTCTGGCTTTCAACTTCTACCTTCGCCTTTTCTTCTGCCTTCTGGCTTCTGGCTTCTGGCGTTGTGACTTCACTTCCGGCTTCTGGCTCTAGTTTTAGCTCACCCACGTCTCCGCGTCCTGCGGTCTCCCGAAGTAATACCCCTGTCCGAGCTGGATGCCCATGTCGAAGGCGGCCCGGGCGGTGTCGAGGGTCTCGATCCCTTCGAGCACCACCTCCGCGCCGAAGTCGCGCGCGAGCGAGGTGATGTTCCGGATGATCTTCTGCTTGGTCGTATCCTGCTCGAATCCGGTGCCGAAGTGCTGGCTGATCTTGATGAAGCGCGGGTTGATCCGGTCGATCAGGGCAAGGTGTGAGTAGGCGACGCCCACGTCGTCGAGCGCGAGCTGGAGGCCCAGTCCGCGGAGGCGGTCGAATGCCTGGACTGCCAGGTTCTGCTGGTCGCAGGATCCCTGCTCGGTCACTTCCAGGATCAGGTTCTCGACGGGGATCGATCCGTTTTCGATTGCCTCTTCGAGCAGCCCCACCCAGCGATCGATCTCCGGAAGCATGGCGGGATGGATGTTCACGAAGAGCCGCCCCTGGTGAGCCAGGGCCGGCCCGTGCATCAGGGAGCGCTTGAGGCAGGCCACGTCGAGATCGCAGACGCGTTTGCTTCGCCCGGCGTACAGAAAAAGGAACTCGGGGTCGAGGAGCGGATTCCCGGAACGGTAGCGCGCGAGCGACTCATGGCCGAAGACCGGCCAGCCGTCCGCCAATCGCACGATGGGCTGGAACATCGGCCGCAGGTCGGGACTGGCGAGGATCGTGTCGAGAGTGGGGATGCGGAGAATTCCGGTCATGAGGCTTCCTGTAGGAGGAGCTCGAGGGATTCGAGTCCGAATGGTTTCTGGAGGAACGCGCTCGCTCCCCGGCGAAACGCTTCCGATTCGAGCTCGGGGGTGGCATTGCCGCTCATCAGGATGATCCTGATTCCGGGCGCCTTCTCGAGCGCATGCAGAACCACGTCGAGCCCTTCGAATCCGAAGGGGCCCGAGAAACGGACGTCGGTGACCATGGTCCCGACCTTCGTCCGCTCCAGAACCACCTGAGCGGACTCAACGTCGTTGCAGGTGATGATCGTTCTCGAAGGCTCGGCCAGGGCGAGCGCCAGACCTTCGGTGACCTCAGAGTCGTCGTCCACGATCAGTATCGTTTCCCGTTCTACTGGCATCGGTAAGCTCTCCGCTTCGTCAGTCGGCCGGTGAGGGGGAAAAATACAAATGGACCCCTGGCGACCGGCACCGATCGTGTATTTGGTGGGGGAGGAGGTGTTCATGGCCGATCAGGAGTACACACCGATTTCCTGCGACGATCACGACCGGCTCGAGGACGTTTCCGTTCGGAAACAGGAAGTCGAGCTCGAATTCGACCGGCAGGGGGTTCGCCAGCGAGAGCGGGGGCTCGTCTCAGACGTCTACACAGCCAATGGGGCTGAATGGGTGCGGCTGACCGGGGCGGGGGGAGAGCTCGAGATCCGCATGGACGAGCTCGTCGGAATGCGCGAGGTCGGCTGAGGCCGGCCTCCGAAATCCGTTATCATGAACAGCGGCCGCGGCGGCAGATCGCTCGCGGCCTCGACACATCATGCCGAAGTCACTGTTTTACCTCGCGGTCATCTTTCTCCTCCTCGGAGCCGTGCTTCTGGGGGGAGCGGTGATCGACCGTGGAGTGACGGGGGAGTGGCTCGAGGTCGCCAGCGTCCAGCTTCTCCGCGGATCGACCACCACGGGCGTCGTCGCGGTGATGCTTCTCTCGATTCCCGTAGCGGCCTTCTTTCTCCGGATGGCCTCGCTCGTGGCGCCGCGCAATCTCTTTGCCTCGCTCTTCGCCATCTTTGCGACCTGCAGCGCCGCGGTCTCCGCGGGCCTGTTCGCCGCGCTCGATTTTCGCGCCGCTCTTCTCGAGCGGCAGGCCGCGCTGACCGCCGCGCAATTCGACACGCTCGACATGCTGCTCGAGCTTCGCCTCGCCACGCTCTGGGCGCTCGGTTTCTTCCTCGCCACCGTGTTCCTTTCGACCCGCCCTTACTTCAAGATTCAGGGGCGCGCCCTGGCGATGATGGCCGCGCTTCCGCTCCCCGTCTTCTTCCTGATCCTGCTCAACCGCTTCGTCGTCCCCGAGGGGCCGTCGATGGCGGTGACGTTCGCCACGGCGCTGCTGCTCCTGCTATTCGCGACCCTCTTTGCCGCAATCGCCGTCCACGGCCTGCGCCACCGCCACCTCTTCATCGAGGTGACGAACCTTCGTGAGCTGCTCGACGTCCGCGTCGACCCGGCGGCCGAGAAACACCCGCCGAGGATTCCGCTGGGCGGCAACTCGGTTCCGCTCGCAGAGTAGAGAGAAAGCCAGAAGCCAGAAGGCAGAAGCCAGAAGAAAAGGCGAAGCTGGAAGTTGAAAGCCAGAAGCCAGAAGAAAGATCGAAATCAAAGTCCGCGGCACGTATTCTGACTTTGTCTTTGACTTTTCTTCTGGCTTCCGTTTTCTGACTTCGCCTTTTTCTTCTGGCTTCTGATTTCTGGCTTCTGGCTTTCCTTGACACCCTCGATCAACTTGCGGCAAAAGGATCCCCATGTCCTCTCTTTACCTCCGACAACTTCTGGCCGGGCGCGACTTTGCGACCGGGGACCCGGTCGCGGCGCAGATGGTCAACTTCTGTTACCTGATCGGCGACCGCGACGCGGGCGAATGCGTCGTCGTCGATCCTGCCTGGGACGTTCAGGGTCTTTTCGACGCCGCCGCGGCCGACGGGATGCGAATCACCGGCGCTCTGGCGACTCACTATCACCCCGATCACATCGGCGGCGACCTGTTCGGACACCGTGTTGAAGGTCTGCCTGATCTTCAGGAGATCGCCGCCATCCCGGTCCATGCGCACCGCGCGGAGGTCGAGGGAATCCGCTACATGACGGGGCTTTCGGCGTCGGACCTGGTGCTGCACGACGGCGGCGACGTCCTCGAGGTCGGGGGTGTCCGCATCGAACTGCTCCACACGCCCGGCCATACGCCGGGGAGCCAGTGTTTTCTGGTCGACGGGAAACTGGTCTCGGGCGATACGCTGTTCGTCGGCGGATGCGGCCGGGTCGATCTTCCCGGGGGGGACGCCGAAACGATGTACCGGACGCTCACCCAGCGGCTCGCGACACTTCCCGAGAATACGGTTCTCTATCCCGGTCATCACTACGGGCCCGTCCCTCAGTCGACGATCGGCTCGGAGAAGCAGAGTAACTACGCGCTGCGCCCGCAGTCTCTCGAGGACTGGCTCTCGCTCATGGGTTGAGCGCGCGGAAGGAGTTTCTGGAGATGGAGTACGTCAATCTGGGCCGCACCGGCCTGCGGGTCTCACGCATCTGTCTCGGCACGATGACCTACGGGGCGAAATCGTGGCGCGACTGGGTCCTGGAGGAGAGCGAAGCCCGCCCCTTTTTCGAGCGCGCGATCGACGCCGGCATCAACTTCTTCGACACCGCCGACGTCTATTCGAAAGGGCGGAGCGAAGAGATCACCGGCAGGGCGCTGAGGGACATCGGAGCGCGGAATCGGGTGGTGATCGCGACGAAGGTGTTCTTCCCGATGAGCGACGATCCGAATGATCGCGGCCTCTCGCGCAAGCACATCATCGATGCGGTCGACGCTTCACTCGGCCGGCTCGGAACCGAGTACATCGACCTCTACCAGATTCACCGCTTCGATCCCCACACGCCGATCGAGGAGACGCTCGAAGCCCTCGACTCCGTCGTCCGCGCCGGCAAGGTTCGCTACCTCGGCGCCTCCAGCATGGCCGCCTGGCAGTTCGCAAAGATGCTCATGACCGCCGATGCGAACGGCTGGTCGCGCTTCGTATCGATGCAGAACCACTACAACCTCGTCTATCGCGAGGAGGAGCGCGAAATGCTCCCCCTCTGCCGCGAAGAAGGAATCGGCGTCATTCCGTGGAGTCCCCTCGCGCGAGGATTCCTGGCGGGGAATCGGAAGAGGGGAGATGAGGCTCCGACTCCCCGGGCGAAAACCGATCAGTTCGCCCATGACATGTATTACACCGACGCTGATTTCGACGTCGTCGATCGTGTCGTCGAGATTGCGGCGAAACGAGGAGTCCCCCCGGCGCAGATCGCCCTGGCCTGGATCCTCAGCCGCCCCGGCATCACCGCTCCGATCGTCGGCGCATCGAAGATCAACCATCTCGAGGACGCCATCGCCGCCACCGAGATCCGGTTGGACGAAGAGGAGATCAGGGCGCTCGAGGAACCGTATCGGCCGCATGGGGTGCTGGGGCACTAGAGGAGCAAGGCAGAAGGCAGAAGGCAGAAGGCAGAAGTAAAGGCAGAAGTCAGAAGTCAGAAGGCAGAAGTAAGAACAACACCAAATGCGGACCAGGTTTTTGGTTTTGAATTTACTTCTGCCTTCTGCCTTCTGCCTTCTGCCTTGTCTCTAGTTGCTCTGCTCCGGATCGTCCGGCGTCATCATCGTCGGCAGTGCCTCGGGGCGGACTCCGATCGAGGCGAGGGCGAGCCGCCAGCTTTCCTCGGGGTCGGAAGCGAACAGCAGCGCGGGGTCGAACGGCGCGAGCAGCCAGTCATTTCGTTCGAGCTCGTCTTCGAGCTGCCCCGACCCCCACCCCGCGTAGCCGACGAAGAGCCGGAACCGCTGCGGTGGCGTCACCGCCAGCTCCTGGAGAACGTTGACGTCGCGCGAGAGCCTCACCCTGGGAGCGAACGCGACGCTCGAGAGATCAGCCTCCTCGGCAGTCTCCCCTTCCTCACCCCAGATCATGGTGCCGACGCCCGGCTGAACCGGTCCGCCGAACCATCCGAGCGAGGAAGGATCTCCACCCCACTGCACGCCGAGGCCATCCACCAGGTCCTGCATCAGGATCTCGGTCGGGCGGTTCACGATCAGCCCGAAGCTTCCGTCCGGGCCATGCTCGAGCAGGAGCACCAGCGATCGATGAAAGAACGGATCACCAACCTGGGGCATCGCCACCAGGAAAAGAGGGGGATCGAGTGTTTCCACGACGCTCGTCATTGGCTAATCCTACCGGCCCGCGGGTAACGTGCGCTATCGCGCCAGTGACTCGCGGATGCCGTAGAGCATGTTGTCCTCCACGGCGTAGAGAAACGGAGCGACCGTGATCTTCGGATAGCGCAGCCGCAGCCGCTTCGACTCGGCCAGCACGAAATCGATCTCGTTGCCGATCTCGAACATCGGCGCGAAATGATCGAAATGCTCCTCGGCCTGCTCCGCGCTCCAGCCCGCGTTCTTCACCAGCCCGTCGATGAACAGACCACGACGGCTTGCCACGTCGACCATGCCGCACTGAGTGTGCGCCAGCAGCGCGATCGCCTTCGCGCCGCCAACTGCAATCGCGTACGAGACCTTGAACTCGCTGTAGCGCAGGTTTCCGCCGCCGGTTCGGAGGATGTAGGCAAACTTCTCGGGAATCCGGAGGTGGTGTCGGTGATCCATGCACATGCCCACCAGCATCTCGGCGGAGTTGTAAACGGCGTCGAGGTTTTCCCCGAAATTGTGATGGCGAAGAAACGTCTCGATCGCGGTCCCGCGAACCGGGGCCGGGATTTCGTCAGGGGTGTGAATGGGGAATTTGCGTTCCATGAAGGAATGATAAGGGATGAGGGGCGAGGGGGAAGGGGGGAGGGGCGAGGAGCGAGGGGAAGATTCGTCATTCTGAGGGAGCGCATGGGGAACATCGAATCTCGAGAGATCGGTGGGCGCGACCGAAGAAACTCAGAATGGCAGGATCTCGCCACCTGCCGCATCCCCCGCTCCGGCCAACCACGATCCTCGCATTTGGAGATCCTTCGCTCGCGCTCACCAGCAGGGTGAACTTCACGGTTTTTTCGGCGCTCGCTCGGGATGACCGAGCATCCCCTGGCCCCTGGCCCCTTACAACTTCGGCAACGCGATCCGCGCGAACTTCGCCCCGTTGGTGGCGGGGTCGCCGGCGAGCTGGGTCATGTCGACCACGAGCGTGCGCGGGCCCTTCTGAACGACGAAGAGGCGGTAGGCGTTGTTCGCAGCGGCGCGGTCGCCGAGCTCGGAGACCGGCTCGAAACCGGGGAGGGAGGCGGTGACCGTCTCCCAGGTGCGCAGGGGCTGCGAGTCATAGACGCGCGCGACGAGGGTGCCGCCGAGGGGAGCGACCCAGGTGCAGACGGTGGCGCCTTCGCCCGTCGTCGACCGGGTTCCCGGATCGATATCGGTGCCCGCGAGCTCCTCGAGCTGCGCGTCGCTCAGGAGCGCGCACACGTTCACGGGAGGCAGCTGCACTTCAGGCTCCGGCTCGGGCAGAGGCTCGGGAACCGGAGTCTCGGCAATGGTCTCCGTGGCAGTTGTCTCCGTGACCGCCGGCTCCTCCACGGGTGTCTCGGTGGGTGCACAGGCGGTGAAAAGAGCGAGCGACAGGACGAGAAGAGCAACGGTTCCGCGAATCCACATGAGGGTAATTACTCCCGGGCAGGAAAGATGGGTCGCGAGCGAGGGCCGCGTCCGAAGAAGCGCATCGTATCCGGCTCCGGCACAGGGATCAATCCCCGTGGGGGTCATGAGGTGACAGTTTGGGAAGCGTTGAGGGGCGAGGGGCGAGGGACGGGACGAGGGAAGGCAGAAGGCAGAAGGCAGAAGGCAGAAGTAAAGGCAAGACCAAAACCATGGATTCTGGAGGTGTTGCCGTTGATTTTACTTCTGCCTTCTGCCTTCTGCCTTCTGCCTTCTGCCTTCTGCCTTCTGCCTTCTGCCTTCTGGTTTTCCCTCCCCCCGCTGGCCCCGCTATTGCGCTTGACCAGGTTGAGAAAGGGTTTTCGGAAGGGAGATCTCAATGAGCAAGTGCATGAGTTTTCAAAGAGTTGGATTGATGATTGTCGCGATCGCCATCCTCCTGCCGCTGTCCGTTTTCGCGGATTCGCGTCACGACCGGAGGACAGGCGAGCAGGTCACCGTGCAGGCTCGGCGGGCCCAGTGGGATGTCGATGGAATCGTCCTTTCGGTCCACTCCAGCGGAGACCGGTTCGCGCTCCGCACTTCCCGCGGCACCATGCAGATCGAGGCCAAAGGGGGCGTGAAGGTACGCGACGGAAACCGCACTCTTCGCGTCCGCGATCTTCGCCGCGGCGACCGGGTCGGCGTGGAGCTGCGCAACGGCAACAGCCGTCAGCTTCGAGCGCGCGAAGTCTTCCTGATCTCCGATCGGGGCTACCGCGACGACCGGTACCGCGACGACCGGTATCGCAATGACCGCGGTCGGAATGATCGCTATCGCGACGATCGGCGGCAGATGATGCTGGAAGGGGAGGTAGTCACTCTTTCGGCCCATGGCGACGTTCTCGTACTCCGCCAGTCCCGCGGAGGCAACATCCGGGTCGACGCCCGCCTCCTCCAGCAGAGATACGGCCGCGACTGGGCGCGCTCGCTGCGACGAGGCCAGCACGTGAGGGTGTACGGGCAGTTCGACCGCGGCAATGTCTTCCTGGCGGAATCCTTCGATGGACGCAGCTGGGACGACTGGAGCAGGCGCTGAGCTCGACGTGGCCGCGGTTCCTTACCGCGGCCGCGTCAGGGCGCCAGGGTGGCCGCGGATCTTTTCCGCGGCTTTCATGCACGAAGCGCGATGTCCGGGCTTCCGAGGCGGAGGAAAGGATCCTCCGCCACAAGTGGCCGCGGATCCTTTCCGCGGCTTCGTGCCCCGAAGCGTGATCGTCCGGGCTTCCGATTCCGAGGCGGAGGAAAAGATCCTCCGCCACTTACAGCTCCTGCAGGTCTCGGACGGTCCTCTCGTTCTCGACCTCTCCCGTATTCAAGGTCGACTCCGGCTCGAACAGCAGGACGTGGCACTCCTCGTCGGCGATCGGAAGATGCTCGACCCCGCGCGGGATCACGATCATTTCTCCGGGACCGAGGACACGCTCGCCGTCCCGAAGCTGCATCCGCAGGGTGCCTTTCAACACGAGAAAGAGCTCGTCCTCCTTCTCGTGCTGATGCCAGACGAACTCCCCGGAGAGCTTCGCCACCTTCACCAGCTGGCCGTTGAGCCGCGCGATGATGCGCGGATTCCAGGGGTCCTGGAACTGGGAGAGTTTCTCGGCGAGATTGATGACGTTCATGGGTCGCCTCCTGTCAGTCTCGAGCGGCGGGGAGGAGCAGGAGCATATCCTCTCACCCTCCCTCACTGTCGCTTCGCGACCGGACCGGCGCAGCCGGTCCCTACGAGGTCCGCCGTGCTTCTCTACTTCGCCTTCTTCAGCGCGTCCTCGGCCCGCCTCGCCTGGACGTAGTCGAACCCCGGATTGAGATTCAGCGCGCGGTTGAGCCATTTGCGCGCGGCCGGTTTGTCCCCGCGCTCCAGCGCGATCATCCCGGCGTGATAGAAGAGGGCGGCGTCCTCGGTTCCCAGCCGCAGCGCTTCCTCCATCGCGCGCTGCGCCTCCTCGAGCCTGCCGGCCTTCAGCGCCGCCCACGCGAGGGTGTCGGAAGCGTGGATATCCTTCCGTTCCGCGTAATCCGCCGCGGCGAGCTCGAGCGCCTTCCCGGTCTGGATGTCGCGATCGGCGTAGATTCGTGCGAGATGCCGCCGGTCGAGACGCTGTTCTCGCGGCGTCGCCGCGTTCTCGTCGATCAGCGCCAGGAGCTCGTCCGCACGCGACCGGTTCCCCGTGGCAGCGAGAAGATCCGACAGCGCCGCGACGAACGGCGGAAACGCGTCGAGCGCGATCGCCTCCTCGTACGTCGCCATCGCCCGCGAAAGCTCGCCGCGCGCCGCCTCGAGCCGCGCGCGCCCCCCGAGGGCCGGGATCGAGCGTGGGTTGATCGCAAGGGCTGCGTCGAAGTGCCTGCCTGCCCGTTTCCAGTCGCCGCTGCCGAAGGCCAGCTCGCCGAGCTGCCACTCGCACCAGCTCTCCGTCGCGCGATCGCCCGACGACGCGGAGAGAGTCTTCGCCGACTCGAGACGGCGGCGCGCGGTCGCGCGGTCGCCGTAAAGAATCGCAAGCCGCGCAAGCCGCGTCTCGCTCGCCGCGGTCACGCCGCCGAGAGCGACCGCCTTCTCGAACGCTGGCGCGACTTCCTCGTACCGTCCCAGCTCCATGAGTGCGTCGCCGAGAAGTTGCCAGCCGAGGTAACCGTTGGGGTCGAGGGCGATGAGCCGGCGCGAGAGCCTCTCCGCTTCGTCGAAATAGTGCGCGCCGAACCTTGACCGGATCTTCAGAACGAGTCCCGCCAGGTTCCCGGTATCGGGCACGGCGAGAAGCGAAGCCTCGGCGCATCGCGTCGCCTCGTCGAGAAAATCATGGTTCCCCGTCGCCCGAAGCTTCGCCAGATAGATGTTGCCCAGGCGGTTCCACGCGACGACGTCGTCCGGATCCGCGGCAACACGCGCCTCGAGGAACGCGACGGCCTGGTCCTCATCCCCTTCGGGCGCAGCGACCTCCACCGCGGAAGGGCCCGCCCCAGCGGTTCCCGCACACGCGAGCAGCAGAAGGGCGACCAGCGCCAGTGCGAGTCTCATCATTAAGAACGGCCTCATCGGTATGTCGGAAGTATCACTCCATTTTAGGCGGATCCGGAACGGTCCGACATTCATATAGAATCCCGGCCTCCGATTAAAACAATTGAATGCTTCACCGAAAGGGGACCCGTATGTTCAACGCCCTTCGAAGGACACTTGTCTCTTTGTCCCTACTGCTCGCGGTCTCTCTCCCGCTGCTCGCCTCGGACCACGTCGATTCGCCGAACAACGCGGAAGACCGGGGCGCCGATCTCGGCGACGGGTACGCGTTTCTCGATCCGAACGACAACAGCCGCCTCATCATGATCCTGACCTTCTCCGGCTTCATCACCCCGGGCGAGAACGCGAACCTGGCCGTCTTCAGCGACACAGTGCGCTTCAACTTCGAGGTCGAGAACACGGGCGACGCGGTTCCCGACAAATTCATCCGCGTGACCTTCTCGCCGAAGACCGGTCCGACGGCGCAACAGACCGCGACGATCCAGCTGCCCGACGGCACGTCGTTCACGGCGCTGACGACTCCGCCGAGCAACACGGCCGAAGTCGCGCCCACAGCCGTCGTGACCACCGATCCCGTCAGCGGCGTCTCGTTCTTCGCCGGCCTCACGGACGATCCGTTCTTCTTCGACATCCCCGCCTTCGGCCGCTTCGTCGCCAGCATCGTGGCCGGCGCGCCGGATGGCAGCGTGCTCCAGCGCGGCCGCGACTCCTTCGCGGGCTACAACGTGCTGGCCATCGCCCTGAGCGTGCCCACGGCCTCTCTCCTGGGAACCAACGGGACGATCATCGGCACGAGCCAGTCGTCGCAGCGTCGCGTTCTCCAGGTGATCGACGCCAGGGGCAACGTCAGCGGCAGCGGACGGTGGGTGAACACCGACCGTCAGGGGCTTCCCGCGATCAACACCGCGCTGATCCCCTTCGGCAGGAAGAAGGAGTACAACCACGCCACCCCCGCTGACGACGCGGCCGGAAAATTCGCGGGCGACATCGTCGCCTCGCTCCAGTCGCTCGGAACGAACGAAACGAACATCGGCATTCTCGCCGGCCTCGCGGTCGCCAAGGGCGACATCCTCCGCGTCGACACGTCGATCGCCAACAACGGCCCGGGCGGTGGCAACAACGCCGGCGCCGGCTTCCCCAACGGACGCCGTCCCGCGGACGACGTGATCGACACGATTCTCTTCTTCGTCGCGAACCAGAACACCCTCGGCGACAGCGTGAACGGCAACGACGTCCCGTTCCGCGACACGTTCCCGTTCCTCGGCGCGTCGCACCAGCCGCTTCCCCCGGGCGCTCCCGGCACGAACCAGAACTGACGCCCGACGACTGGAGACGATGCCATGCCAAAGCGAAAATTGCTGCTGTTCGTCCTGATTGCCACTCTGTCGGCGCTGCCCTTGTGGGCGGATCACTTCGCCGATTTCTACGTCCTTCCCGTGGCCAGCCACACTTCGGGCGTCGGCTCGTCGATGTGGATGACCGACACGTCGATTCAGAACTTTTCATCCAGCCCGCTCAATCTGCAGTTTCTCTTCATCGAATCGGGCGAGGGGAACTCCGAGAACGTCTCGAACCTCGTTTCCACCGCGCTGCCCGACGGCGCGCTGACGATTCCCGCGGGGGGAAGCGTGGTGGTCAAGGACATCCTCGCCGGGTACACCGGCTCGAATGGCGGCAGCCTCGGCGCCGTCATGGTCAGCGGCGACCGGGCCTTCGCGGTGACGAGCCGTGCCTACGTCAACGCGCCGGGCGGCGGAACGTACGGCCAGACCGTCCCTCCCGTTCGTGATTTCATCGACAACACGATCGGTGACACCAACAACGCGCTTTCCGTCGCGTACGTGCCGGGCCTCGTCCACAACGCCGCGTACCGTACGAATCTCGGCTTCGTTGCCGGCGCCGGGCTCACCGGAATGGTCATCGAGATCCGAGTGAAGGGAGCGGACGGCACGACGACGGGAACGCGGACGTTCTCGATTCCGGCGAATCAGTTCGTCCAGGTCCAGTTCTCCGCATCGTCACTCACGCCCGCTCCGATCGACGCGGGCGCTGCCGAGTTCCGGATCACCGGCGGAGACGGAGCGGTCGCTCCGTACGCTTCGGTGATCGACAACGTCTCCCACGACGCGGTCTTCATCTCGAGCGTCTTTCCGCCCAACGCGGCGTTCACCAAGATGGGGCTGAGCGACTCGCTGTTCCGCCGCCTGGCGGCATCCTATCTCCGCCATTGAGATTTCCCGAGGCGCCGCTCTTCCACGGAAGGGCGGCGCCTCCGCCGGGCGGATATCAGTTATGGCGCGTCGAACCTCGGGTCCGAGTGGAGCGCGCGGTCGAAGGTGAACACCTTCGTACACCCCTCGGCGATGGCGCGCTCGGCGATGAGGTAGTCGGCGAAATCGCCTTTTCCCCCTGCGTAGGCTTCGATCGCATCGCGCACCTGGTCGGGTGCTTCGATCACGACCTGTGCGCCGCGCCGGACCTGACGAAGCGCCGTCGCGATCTCCTCCCTTCCGAACTCATAGGCAAACGAGAGTACCCAGACGAGCTCACAAAGGACGATCTGCGGTATGAACAGCTGCTCGCCCCGCGCGACCGTTCGGCTGATCGACTCCGCGGCTGCTGCGGCTTGTTTGGGATCGTCCTCGACCAGATACCGGACCAGCACGTTGGTGTCGAGTGCGATCATCGACCGGTCGCTCCCCGCCGGACCGCGCGATCCATATCGGACAGGGAGACCTTTCGGCCGGCGCGCGGCTTCAGGACAGCGCGCAGCGATCGGAAATCCACCGTCTCCGGTTCCACGAGCACCGCGCCGCCGTCCGCAATCTGAAAATCCAGCCGGTCACCCGCGGAAAGGCCAAGGTGGTCGCGAATTTCCTTGGGGATCGTGATCTGGCCTTTTGAAGTCAAAGTCGCTTTTGCCATGTCCTTACAAATATTCACACTCCTTACTCTATTCCTTTATTCGAAGCAAGGCCTCGCTGGGGGCAAATCGCTTCTTTGTGGAAGGTGGGGTAGGAAAATCACTCCGCCGGACACTCCTCCTGCGTGTGAGCAATTCGGTGTCAGCCAGTCCACGGGAAGAGGTCGCGCCACGCGTTGAAGCAGGGCGACCGGGTGGGAGTGCATCGGGAGGTCATGATTGAAAGATTGCCGCGTTTTCGCTGAGCTGTTGTTCTTTTTCGCGATCGTGATGGCGATTCCCTCCGCCACGATGGCCGAGCCGCTCTTTCCGCAGCCGCTCCACATCGTGCGCGTCGTCGACGACCCGGTCGCGGGGCGATCGATGACCGTCGAGGAGTACTACGCGGGGAATCGCGTGGTCGCGATCTCCGGCGAGCTGGTCGCGATCGCGGACTACGCCGCGGAGACGCTGACCCGGATCGACCGGGCTGCGGGAACGTTCAGCGTCGCCCGCTTCGCAGATCTGGCCGCCGCGCGGGGGGAGCTCGTTCCGGAGCGCAGCCTGGCGACGGCATCCGAATCCTCCACACCGCTCGCCCGCGTCACGGCGACCCATCTCGGCCGCAGCGTCGAGCTCTACCGGGCAGAGCTCGGCGACGGCTCCGGATCCGTCGAGATCGCGGTAGATCGATCCGTCGTCCTCTCGACGAAGGCTCTCGAGGTCGTCGGCGGCAGCGCCTGGCCGGCGATGCCGACAGCCCAGGGACGTGCGGTCCTCTCCGCGACCGCCCCTCCTTCCGAGCTGCGCGGTATCTCGTCGCAGTCGGACCGTGCTCACGGTCTGCCGGTCCTCGTACGCACGACGTTCCGGATGGGTGGCGATTCGCTCACGGTTGAGAACCGGGTCGAGTCGATCGATTCATCAACCGTACCTCCCGAACTGATCGCGATTCCACTCGGAGCCTCCGAGGTGCCGCATCCCGATGTCGAGGCCGCGCGAAGACTGCGCGACCTGGAAATCGTCGCCCCCACGTCCGATAGCCGCTGACGAATCCAAAGTCATGAATCTACGCAGGCTCGCTGAAAATGTCGTGGAAAGCGCGATCGTCGTCGCGCTGCTGGTTTTCTCCGGGCATGCGAACGCGCAGTCGATCGCGAGCGCCGAGCTCCAGATCCAGGGATCGGGGCTCCGCGTCGTCGAGACGGCGGTGACCACCGCGATCGACGTTCCCACCTCGGTCCAGACTGAGTTCGGCGGCAAACAGAACGACGACGCCGTTTACGTAGAAGGCCTGCTGGTCGAAGGCGATCTCTCGGGCCCCGGCCA
>Ga0209347_1001604_pt1 | contig 35126 bp, 34 predicted proteins | sample AutmiccommuBRH23_FD_187382 | JGI IMG/M metagenome (GOLD analysis project Ga0209347, IMG submission 187382) | Deep subsurface microbial communities from Mt. Terri, Switzerland - Autotrophic microbial communities BRH/23 (SPAdes) (version 2) | ecosystem: Environmental > Aquatic > Deep subsurface >...
GAAATCCGGGCCCAGGCGCGAACCGATAGTCAAAATCCTGCTGGCACTGGCCATCGCGGCGACCAACCATCAGATCCAGCAGACTCACTCCACCCGGAAACCGCGCGAGGAATCCGTCGACATCCGAATGCGCCAACTGCGTAAGTACCTCGGATATGAACCAACTCGGACCCCACCGAGAACCTAGAGGAAACCCGCCACAAAAGTGAGCGGGCCGATGCGCTCAGGCATTGGCCCGCTCCTTTGCGTCTGCACCGGCAAGAAACCCTCTGGCAGAAACTGCCCGCCACAGGTAAATCGCGGCATGAGCCTCTGTGCCGAGTCGTCCGGACCCGCCCTTGACGCGTGTGGCGCGGACGGTGATCGGACTCTGGGGCCGACCTCAGGGCTCGCCCGTCGCCGGGCCAGGGCCCGCCGAGCAGGGTCGAAACCCTCTGGATTTCTTCGAGAAACTCTCTGGACGAGTCCGCCAATTAACCCGTTGACCAGGGACAATCAACCGCACACCACGAGCGGTTCGCTTGAACCGCAGGCATAGAGGTCACGAACCAGAAATGGTCGTGACCTTTGTGTTTGTGGGGAGTTGCTCCGGCAATGGCACTGGACGGGTGCGCGGGGACTTCCGCGGACAGATTCCCACGACGACAGGTAGCTGCTCAGAGGCTTCGTGGGTCTGTGAGTACGTACCGGGCCCCGCGGCGTTCTCCTTGGAGAGTCAGGCGCCCGTCATCGACGAGGCGTTTCAACGTTGCGCGCGCTTGTATGGGAGTCGTCTGGCAGAGCTGGGCGGCCTGGCCCCTATTGATTGATCCGTAGGCACTTACGTAGTCGAGGACCATCCGCTCCTGTTGAAGGGGGTCAGCCCCTTTGACACGAACGTAGGCATTGCGGTCTTGCGCCAAGTCGTAGAAGCGTGCGGTGAGGTGGAACTTGCGGCTTCGTCCCACCCCACGAGCTTCCAGTATTCCCGCTTCGACGAGCCGGACGAGGAGGCCCTTCGCCGTCGCTGGAATCAGATTGAGAGTCTCGGCGACCTCCAAGCTCGTAGCAGATCCCGACGACTTCACTTCGTGGACAAGGCGTAGCTCATCCAGACTGAGCGGCTGCTGGCGTTGGTTCTCCCAGGTCAAGAGAAATCTCACCAGGTCGAGGTCGGCATTTCCGAGAGGTACCGTGACCACGACTGACTCTGCGTTGCTTCGGGAATAGTCGGGGACGTCGCGGCCGGCGCGCAGTTGCTGCTCAAACATATCGTTGACGCCTTTGCCCTTGCGTTCGACGAGGCCGGCCCGTTTGAATGCGGCAGCGAGTATCGGACTGCGGGGGCGGGACTGGTCGAGAATGTTCGCGGTTGTGACGCCGGGTGGGAAGCCACCAGGGTTCGACACGACGAACTCGCTGGCGGTGATTTGCACAGCTGTGGGCCCGACCGCGGCGTAGTCGCGGTGTACCAGAGCATTCGCGACCGCTTCCCGGCGTGTCACGGAGGGAATGAGCGATATCTCTACGCGCTGCATGCCCGCCATGAGTTCGGTGACGCTGTTACGTCGATCGATGAGGTCACGTAGGGCTTCGGCTGCGCGTAGTAGCGGAGCAACGATGCGGGCGTTGGCAGAAGTATCACCGGGGCGAAGATCCTGAAACAGCAACTCCGCGTTGGGAACCCAACGGCGCACGGCTTCGTCGCTTCCGAACAGGAGTATGGCCCCGAGACTCAGCGGATCGTTGAGGGGAACGAGTCCGAGTGCTCGGAGTATGTCGCCGTTAGAAAGTCCCCCCAAGTCGTCGCCGGCGGCTCGACAGAGGTTCCGGAAGCGGTCGAATTCGTTTGAATCCAAGTCGTCGATAACCGCACCGCGGGCCACTGCTGCGGCGAAGTCCTGTCCACGCATGACCATGCCCATGCTGACGATCTCGTGTGCAGTCATCGGGACGCAGGCCGGCTTGCCGGTCGTATCGATGACGCGCCTGGTGAAGACACCGAGTTTGGTGCCAATCGGGCCAGGGTCAGCGCGGGGGACGTCGATGCGAATGAGTTCGTGGCTCTCGACAAGTTCGACGCTGACGTCGACGGCCAGGGCGGGCTCGGTATTGGCTTGTATGTACGCGGCAACTCGGGCGGGATCGGTATGGGTGCCGTGTCGCGGCGCAGCGCCGACCACGGTTCCGTCGTCTTCGACCCCGATTAGGAGTACGCCGCCGTCACCGTTTGCGAGGCAGGCGACCGTGCGCGCCAGGTCTTTGTCGTTAATGGCGGACTTGAATTCCGTTGTCATGGTCTCGCCGGCGTCGAGGATGGCACGGATGTCCACGGTATCGATTATGCATTGTTATGACGTAATACTGCGGAGGCTTACGCGGAATCATAACTTTTGATACATATGACGTGGTCTCCAGAAAGAGGTCAGCCACGTCGGGTGGTGGGTCGATGCTCGCTGAATCCAGAGTGGATGGTCCGTCGACCCTTCGGCTCGACGTCGGGCTCCCACCCGATCGGAACCTGCTCAACATGGCGGACCTGGACAACTACGCCCAGCCCCTCGCAACCCGCCTGAATGACCGCAACCTGGTGTCGGTCTGGTGTCGGTCTGGTGCACCAAACAGCACAGCGAGCAATCCTTCGTGCGGATCGAACCCGCGCAGGAGAAGCATCCACCGTCGACTGCGGTGTTGATCGCACACGCAACCTCAGCCACTGGGTACAAGCGGCAGATCCGCGCCGCTGTCGCGGACGCAGCACCGCTGCCACCCGGACCCGTCCGGCTTGAACTGGCCTTCGTCGTCGGCACTAGCAGGAACTGGATGAACCTGTGGAAAGAGACCATCGACGCACTGGACCCTCTCCTGGGGCGCACCTATCCGGACCGCGCCTGGCATCCACTCGACGGCAGGATCACCGAACTCGGCATGCACGTCGAGATCGATCGGAGTGCTGGCTATGGAATCGAGGTCGGTATCGCCGCTAGACCAGCCGAGAAGACGAATCAAACGGCAACGGACGCCACGCCAGAGGTGCGACCCGTTGGTGAGACAACGTCTCCGGCGTAGTTTTCGCTGCCACCTGCTGACGCCGGCGGAGTGCTCGGGATCGAGTCTGCTGAGTCCTCGGCTTCAATATGATGTTCATAACGAGCTTCGGAAAGAGCGGTCGGGGGTAAACCCGACTACGCCTCCTGGCTGCTCACCCATGCCCGAAAGTTGAAACAGGGCATCATCCGCGTCGTCGTGAGTGAGAAGAACGATGGCCGTGAGTCAGCCAGCATCCAAGCACACCACTACCGATACGTGCTCGACGAGGACCTCACACCTGCGACTCGGCGATACGTGGAAACGGTGATCGCGAAGTACCAGACGATCAACCCGGATATCCCCATGAAGGCTGCGCAGGCCCAGGGGGCGAAGGATTCCTATTGCCTGCCGATGAAGAAGGATCCTCCGGTGTGTTCGAATCCAGATTGCCAGTCGGCGTGGACCCGCCACGGCGGTGAATGCGCGTGACAGCGGCGACACGACCCCTGATCGGAATGGAACGCAGATTCCGCGGGCCCAAGTGAATTCGCTGTAGGGAAAGAGAGAACAGTGTGTCAGGGTTCGAATACTCCGAATGGTGTACTCGTTGGCCGGCGTTGATCGTGGAGCAGCGGACGACCGAGGCCGCGATACTGCTTCAGCGCTATTACGCCCATGACCAGGACGGTCTGCCCGCCTACACAGGATCACAGTTTGAGGCGATCGCAGCCCTCAACACTGATCCGTATTCGATTGGCCCCGCGGACTTCACGGCGACATCGATGCTCAGCGTGGCGATCCCAGCCCAGGCGGCGATTCGGCTGCTGGGACCTGACGCCGACGAGATCACCGAACTCCTTCACCAGATCCCGGTGGACTGCGACATCATCGATGCCAACCCCGACGACCTGATCACGGACGCCGCCGCCAGCAGGCTCTGGCACTTGTTGCGACGCGGCACCGACGGCCTTGGCAGAACACGGACCAGCAAGCTCCTGGCGGCCAAACGCCCGCGTCTCATCCCCATCTGGGACAGCTTCGTCAATGAAGCCACCGGACTGGACACCGTGGACTACTGGCGACAGTTCCAGGTGGTACTCACCGCCGAAGACCACGCGATTTGGAAATGGCTCACAGATCTGCGCGGCCACGTCACCGACATGCCCACCACAGTGTCCAACCTGCGCATTCTCGACGTCCTCCTATGGATGACCGTCGAACGACAGCGAAGACAACGGGGGGCCGCCAGCAAGTAGTGGGCGGGGTGGGCAACATGCCGACGGCGATCAACCGCCCGGCCCAGGCGTGCCAGGACCGCGTCGTTGATCAGTCGCGGCCGGCCCAACGGGTCCACCAGATCGAGTTCGATCTCCATCCGACGGTGTCATCATGACCGACGAACCGGCCCTCGTCGACAATGCGCTGCAGCGCGGCCACGCACCGCTGAAGCCGGTGCTGCACTTCGCGGTGGTGGCCGACGACCAGCGCGGAAGCTTCGGCACGGTCACCCACGGCGCACCTCCCCGCGGCACTGGAATCACTCGCCGTCACACAGCATGGCGCACCTGAGCCTGCCTCGCAGGCTCCGCGGCCAGTCAGGCGATCGGCGGAACACCACGCTCACCGCGGCTGACCTTTCGACCTCAGGTGGACGGCCGCGAGTGCCAGGCCCGCCCAGTCCTCGGCGCGTGGCCGCCGATGCCGCCAGGACTCGGCGATCTGCGCCACCATCGGGTGCCCGCCGGCGGCGACCGCCACCTGAGCACGGGTCCGGGGCCCGCCGTGGCTGCCACTGCGGGTCGGGTAGTCCGGGGCGGCGAACCAGCCGTGGGTCTCGGCCGCGACCACCCGTACCCCGGGTTCGCAGAGCCACGACCCCTCGACGCCCGCCACGTCAGCCAGCCAGCGCTCGTCGCTCGCGTCCGGGCCCAGAACTACCGCGGCCGTTCCCTCGTGGAACACATCCGCGTCGACACCCCGCGCTGCGGCCAGTCCGGCAAGGTCGATGCGACGGTCGTCGTGCACGGTCTCCTGGTCGTGATCGGAGGCGATGAGGAGCAGCAACTCGTCCCACCGCGTCCGCAGCGCCTCGACCAGGGCGGCCAGCGTGGCGTCGGCTGTCCGGTACGCCTCGGCGGCCGCGGGACTCTCGGGCCCGTGCAAGTGGCAGGCGGTGTCCGGACCGTTGAGGTGGACGACGAGCAGATCGGGACGCCGCTCGGCGGCTGCCACGGCGTGCGGCAGCACCTCCGCGTCGGCGGCGTAGCCGAACTCGTCGCGGGCGGCCGCCGGTGGCAGGATGCCTTCCGGTGGCCAATGCCGGCCGGCCGACCGGCCTCTGGCGACGTCGATCAGGTACTGGTCACCGGCGACGAACTCCGACGTTCGCGGTGCCGCCCGCTCGAAAACCGTGGTGACATGCGCACCCACGGTCGTCTCGTGGCCGAACAACGGGTTGGCGAAGACCCGGTGCTCGGACGGTGAGCTCCCGGTCATCAGCGTGAGGATGTTCGGGTAGGTCGCCGAACACAGCACAGCCTCGGATCCGTCGGGCCGCCACGCCCCCGACATCGCAAGGGCGTGCAACGTCGGCATGGTGTCCGGACGGACCCAGCGTGCCCCGACCCCGTCGAGGATGACGAACACCACCGCCGCGCTCACGAGGCGAACACCCGGACGTTCTCCGGGGCGACGGCGACCCCGACGCGCTGACCGGGTGTGAACGTCGCGGCGGTCCGCGACGGTAGGTCGACGTGCACCGTGTGACCGTCCACGGTGAGGTAGACGCGGCTGACCGCTCCCAGGAACACCACCACGTCCACCGTCGCGGCCATGCCCTGCTGCTCGGTGATACACACGTCCTCGGGCCGGAACACGGCCAGCGCCTTGCCGTTTGCGGTGTCCGGGGCCGGCACTGCGAACGCTTCACCCCAGCGCACGACACGGTCGGGACCGACGGGCAACTCGAGTGCGTTTCGCGATCCGACGAAGGTCGCGGCGAATCTGGACGCGGGCCGCTCGTAGATCTCGGCCGGTGCGGCGACCTCGAGGATACGGCCGCGGTCCATCACCGCCACTCGGTCCGCGACGGCCATCGCCTCGGACTGGTCGTGGGTGACGAAAACCGCTGTGGTGCCCACCCGATGCTGGATTCGCCGGATCTCGTCACGCAGATCGCTGCGGATGGCGGCGTCGAGCGCCGCGAGCGGTTCGTCGAGCAGCAGCACGTCTGGTTCGGGTGCCAGCGCGCGCGCCAGCGCGACCCGTTGTTGCTGGCCCCCCGAGAGTTGGTTGGGGTAGCGGTCGGCCAGCCCGGGCATACCGATCAGCTCGAGAAGCTCCTCGACACGCTTCGCACGCGCCGGCCCCCGCTGTCGCCTGATGGTCAGGGGAAACGAGATGTTCTCTGCCACCGACATATTCGGGAAGAGCGCATACTGCTGAAACACCATGCCGATGGGTCGCTGGCGGGCCTGGACATGCGTGACGTCGCGGTCGCCGATGCGGATGACGCCACGGTCGATGGGGCTCAGCCCCGCGATGGCCCGCAGCAGCGAGGTCTTCCCGCAGCCCGACGGGCCCAGCAGGGCCACCATCTGGCCGGGCTCGATCTGCAGCGAGACATCGTCCAGGGCGACCGTCGACCCGTAGGTCTTGGTGGCCGATTCGATCCGAACTGCGCTGGGCACGCGGTCTCCTATCGTTTGTTGCTGTGGTCGATGCCGGGGAGCAGGCGCAGCGGTTCCCCCCTGCCCGTCCGTGCGATGAGCACCGAGACGACGAACAGGAGCAGGAAGGTGAACATCGCCATCACGGCGACACCGTTGGGATTGCCGCGGGTGTCCTGAAGCGCGGCCACCTGCCACACCGGCAACGTCTCGAACGAGCTTCCGGTGATCACCCGCGCGATGGAGTACTCACCGAACGACGTGGCGAAGGTGAGGATCGCGCCGGTCAGAATGCCGGTGCGGATGTTGGGGATGACCACCCGGAACAGCGTCGAAAGCGGTGACGCACCGGAGGTCTCGGCCGCCTCGGACAGTTGGCGTACCCCGGCCGCGGCCATCGCGCCGTCGACCGGCCACAGGAAGAACGGAAACGCCAGTGCCACATGGCCGAGCACGACGAGAAGCGGGCTCGCCTCCCAGGGCTGGGTGAGTTCGCTGGCACCGGCGAGGCGCTTGATGCCGTAGGCGAGCACCACGAACGGCAACGCGAACGGCAGCAGGGCGCACAGTTGCATGACCACGCGGATACGCGGGTTGCGGATGTACCCCCAGTACAGCGCCGGCAGCACGATCGCCGCCACGACGAGCACCGTCACCGCGGCCAACCAGGTGGAGCGCATCAACGCCTCGACAACCCGGGGTTCGCGCAGCGTCTGGGTCCACCAGCTCAGGGTGAATCCGTCCGGCAGCGCCTGCCCGCGCCACACCGTGGCCACCGAGTAGAGCATGGTCGCCACCACCGGCAGGGCGAGGAAGACGCCCCACAGGCCCAGCAGCGTCCACCGCGGCACGGCCCGGCCCGTCACCGTGCCCCCTCCAGTCGGGCGAGCATGCGGGTGGCGATCAGCCGGTAGAGCACCAGCGCCAGTGCCGAGATGACCATCAGCAGCACCGCCAGCGCGGCCGCCCGCTCGAACCGGTTCGTCCCGCCGGTGGCGGAGAACAGGAAGTTACCCAGCCGCGTGGTGATCAACGATGTCGTCGTCGTCTCACCCAAAAGGGCGTAGGGAACCGAGAACTGGCCCAGCGACCACGCGAACGTCAGCACCCATCCGGAAAGCAGGAACGGCGACAGCACCGGAAGTCCGACCCGGCGCCAGTAGTGCCACCGCGTCCCGCCCGCGGCCTGCACCGCCTCCCACCACTCCGGGCGCAGCACCGACATGGCCGGCAGCACCAGCAGCACGTACAGCGGCAGGATGAAGTACAGGTAGGTGACCACCAGGCCCCAGAACGAGTACAGGTCGAAACCGAGCGAATGACCGAACCAATCCTGCACCAGCAGTTGGACGAAGCCGACGGCACCCAGCGTCGAAACCATCGCGATGGCAAGCGACGCGCCCCCGAAGTTGGCGGCGACGTTGAGCAGCGCCTGCGCGGTGGCGCGGCCACGCCGGGCCAGTCCGGAGACGTGGTAGGCCAGCACCGACCCGACGGCCAGGCACACCGTCGCCACGGTCGCCGACAAACCCAGCGAGCGCACCATCGCCTCCCGGGTGATCTGCTGGGCGAAGATGTCTCGCCACGGCTGGAGAGTCCAGCCACCGTCGGGGCCGGCGAAACTGGTGCGGATCAACCAGATTCCCGCGGCGATGAGCACCCCGCCGGCGGTGACGAGGAACGGGATCGCCGGGGCCCACTGCGCGATGACGGTGCGAACCGAGGTCAGCCACCGCCAGGGCGCCGGCCGACCTGGCGGGGCGCCCGACCCGGTGCAAGCCACCGGGCCGGGCGCCTCGCGGGTGGTGACGGTCATCCGCCCGCGGTGAGGACGTCGTTCTCCCAGCGTTCGGCCACCACCGAGGGGTGCGGCCACGAATCGTCGGGATACTGGACGACGTTGGCGTACTGGCTCTCGGGCAGCCAGTTGGCCTTCAGTTCCGCGGGGACGTCGAGCCTTCCGAGTGTGTAGAGCACCGGACGCGCGCCCACCTGGGCGAAGGCGAGCTGGCCCTTCTCTGAAAGCGTGTGGTCCAGAACGAGTTTGGCCAGATCAGGATCCTCGGTCTTCTTGTTGCACATCGTGGCCGAGGGCTGCCACACGCCGCCTTCTTCGGGGATCACGATCTCCACGCCGACACCCTTGTCCTTGACCAGGTCGGCACCCTGGATGTTGACGAAGTCGTACGCAATCCGGATGGGGGTTTCGCCGCGTTCGAATGAGGCCGCGGAGTACTCGGCTTCGTTGCGCTGACCAAGCTGGAAGAACTCGGCCCAGTAGTCGATGGCCGCGTCCAGATCGAACTCGCCCTTGTTCTCTGACAGTGCCGCCGCGGTCGAGAACACGGTGGCCTGACCGGTGCCCGACGTCACGGGGTTGGAGATCGACACGCGCCCTTTGTATTCCGGCTTGAGCAGGTCCGCGAAGGATCTCGGCGGATTCGGGATCACGTCTGTGTTGGTCATGATCGAGATGACGCCCACGGCCGAGGCGACCCAGCCCCCGTCGGCGCTCTTGAATGCGGCGGGCAGGTCGGCGGCCGCTGCGGGGGTGTACTGGAGCAGCACGCCCTCCTCCTCGGCCACCTGGCCGAAGGCGATACCGATGTCCGAGCACATCGGTGCGTTGGTCGACTCGTTCTTGAACGCGGCGATCTCCTCGGCCGAGCTCATGTCGGTGTCGGTGCGGTTGACCGCCTGGACCGCAAAGCCGTTGCAGCCCAGTTCGTAGGTGTCGCACACCGACTGATAGAACTCACCGAAGTTGATCCAGTCGTCAGGCATGCCCGCGGTGCGGAACTGTTGGGCCTGCTCCTTGGCGGCGCCGACATCTGGTGGTCCCGAGGGATCAGCCGCGTTGTCGGTGCTCGATCCGCCGCAGGCCGCGAGCGGCAGCGTGATCGCGGCCAGGACGGCTGGAACGAGCCGCCGGGCGTTTCTCTGTGGACCGGACACGTACACGTTGGGCCTCCCGTTGATGGGTCGCGCTGCGTGAGGTGCCGCGCTGACGGCTCAGACCCTCGCCGGGCACCGCGACGGCGCCCTGACCGCGGGGTGTTCGCGGTGGGAACAGGAAGTGAAGAATTGGTATAGACCAATCTCGGGTCTGGTTGGGTCCCCCGCCCCTGACCACCCCTGAGGACCGGACGTCACGGGGTCGTTCTTGGGCGCATCGACGTCGGCCGCGCACGGTCAGAGCCGGACTGGCAGATCCGATCCCGAATCCGTTGAGCGCACCAGCCTGGTAATGCCCACCAGCAGTTGCCACCCGATGATCGTGTAGATCGCGCCGCGCTCGCGAGCGCCTTCGCCGAGCATCGGCAGACCAGGTACGTTGCCGGACCACAGAAGTGCGCCACACACCAGCCCGGCGGCTCCGAGCGCCACGCCGGCGACACCGAGCGCGCGGCACCGGCACCGGCACAGCAGCACCCCGGCGGTCAGGACGGCCAGGTTGCCCGCGACGATCGCGGCGGTCGCACCGCGGACATGCATCACGGCGTCGGCGCCCCCGCTGGGAAAGACGCCGACGACCACACAGCCGACGCCGTAAATCCAGGCGAGGCCGAGAAACGCGACGGTCCCAGGGCGGGGCCGCATCACGGTGACGACCAGGGCAGCGGCGACGGCGAACGCGAGTCCCTGCGCGATGAAGGCGCCGTTCATCCACCCGGCAAGCGGTGACTGCCATGGCCTGCCCAGGTCGCTGATGAAGTTCACCGAGTAGCTGTAGCCGGGAAAGCGTTGGGCGACAATGGCTTCCACGCCCAGATACCAGGAACCCGCGACGATCCAGAGCGCCGCCGCCGCACGCAGGACCGCTGACTGCCTCCTGGTACGCACCACGACAGCGTGTCATGGCTGCCGGCAGCGGGGCCCGGCTATCCTGTCCCCGTGAGCAGCCAGCGTGTCCCCGGCGGTGTGGTGCACACGTTGCCCGCCGACCTGCGTGACGCGCTGAGCGCCAACCAGACCGCACTCACGGCGTGGAAGGACATCACCCCGCTGGCCCGCAACGAGTTCATCTGCTGGGTCGAGGACGCCAAGCAGCAGAAGACCCGGGAGCGGCGGATCCGGCGAACGCAGGAAGAACTCGAGGAAGGCCAGCGTCGCCCGTGCTGCTGGCCGGGGTGCAAGCACCGCGAGCGCAACGGCAAGGCATAGCCCTCACACTCAAGGCCCTCACTCCAGCACGACGGTTGCGCCGCGCGCTGGTATCTGTGTGATCGCTCGTCGGCGGCTCGCCTCAGGCCGGTCGTCGGCGGCGCGTGGCGTGCAGCTGTCGAACAACGCGCTGAGCACGATGCGCATCTCGTATTCGGCGAACGCCGCACCCAGACAGCGGCGGACGCCTCCGCCGAACGGGATCCACGTGTAGGTCCCGGCGCGCTCGTCGAGGAACCGCTCGGGACGGAAGCACTCGGGGTCGGGGTAGATGTCGGGCCTGCGGTGCATCAGGTAGATCGACGGCACCACGATGACCCCGGCGGGCAGCCGCACCCCGCCGACTTCGAAAGGCATCGTCAGCTGCCGCGCGACCAGGGAGACCACCGGCCGCAGCCGTAACGTCTCCTTGACGGTGGCGTCGACGAATTCGTGCTCGCCCGAACGGACTTCGTCGGTGAGCCGCGCCTGATGAGCGGGATCGCGGACCAACCTCTCCACCGCCCACGCCAGGGCTGCTGCGGTGGTCTCGTGGCCCGCGGTCAACACCGTGATCAGCTCATCGCGGATCTCGACATCGCTCAGAGGCCGGCCGTCGACGTGGTGGGCCTGCAGCAGCATCGACAGCACGTCGCTGCGCTCGTCGAGGTGCCCGGCTCGTCGCCGCTCCGCGATCTCGGCGTACAGCAACCGGTCGATCCCCCGAAAGAACCTGCGAATGGCCGGCACCCGGACACGTTCGGGGGTGAGCACCATCAGCAGCTGGCCGAACGTCGCTGTGGGGCCGATGACGATGCGGACGAGCTCTGCGCGCAGCGCGTCCAGGCGCGTCCCCTCACCGAGGCCGAACACCGCGCGCAGGATGATCTCGAGCGTCAGGAGTTGCATGAGCGGGTGCAGGCGAACGGCCTTCCCCCGCGGCCACCGAGAGATCTCGGCTTTCGCGACGGCGGCCATCGTCTCGGCGTAGGAGGCCAGGTGGTTCCCGCGGAATGGCGGCATGAGCAGACGCCGTTGCTCGCGGTGCGCGTCGTCGTCGAGCAGCAGCACCGAGTTCGCGCCGACGACCGGCAGCAGGATGCGATTGCCCTCACCGGCGTGCAGCACCTCGGGGGGTCCGGTGAAGACCTGCCTGACCACGTCGGGGTGCGACACCATCACCCACGGGTCCTGACCGATCAGTCGCAGCGTGAACATGTCGCCCAGGCGCGCCGCGCAGTAGTCCATGAACTGCCACGGGCGCAGCGTCCACGCTGCACTCTGGGCGGCGACCGACAGCCGCGGGCCGGGCGGCAACACGTCGATACCCGAAATCACAGCTCGCCCATGGTCGGTGCGGACTGCAGCAGGCCGTGGTGGTGAAACCGGTTACCGCCCGCGCGCTTGGCGCGGTACATGGCCTGGTCGGCCACGACCACGAGCCGGCCGAGAAGGTGGGGCGCGCGCCCGTGATCGTGCGGGGGCGCCGGCAAGGGCGCGCAGACGGTCCCGACGCTGGCCGTGACCGAGATGGGCAGTTCGGCGATGGACTGGCAGATGCGGCGGGCGAGCGGTTTCGCATCGTCGGCCGAAGACAGCTTGGCGACGAAGAACTCCTCGCCGCCACTGCGGCCGATCACCGCGGTCTCGCCGACGGCACCGGTCAACGCCTGCGCGACGGCCACCAGCGCCTCGTCACCGACGTGGTGGCCGTGGGTGTCGTTGATCGCCTTGAACTTGTCGAGGTCGACCACCGCCACCACCAGGTAGCGCGCCGTGCCGTCACGCTCGACGACGCGTTCCAGTGCCACCTCGAAGAACGACCGTCGGTTGAGCAGACCGGTCAGCGAGTCACGGGCCGCATGCACCAGATCGACCCCGAGGGCGCGAACAAGGAACTGGATGGCCAGCGGCATCGCGATGTTGATCAGCACGACGAGGGAGAAGTCGACGACGGCCAGGGCCGGGTGCCCGGATGCCGCCAGCCGGATCGCGGCGGTGAGGCCGACGGCGGCTGCGATGCTGAAGTTGTACAGGACCAGCACGGTGGAGTGGAGGAACGCGACGTAGGCGCCCATGATCGCGAACGCGATACAACCGGTCAGCGCTCCCAGTGGGTTGGGATAGGACAGGCAAGCCAGCGCCACCGAGCCGTTGCACACGACCGCGACCACCTGGGACTGCCGCCGTGTCGGCCAGCGCCAGAGCCACAGCAGCACGCCGTACACCCCGCCGGCCGCCGCGATCCACGTCATCGCCACGGGCACGGCGCCGCGAGGGCCGTCGGCACTGGACAGCAGAATCAGCAGGCTCACGATGAGCCAACCGGCGATGAGCCCCATCGTCAGCCGCACCCGGCCGGTCATGCCGCGGGCGCGCAGGTAGCCACTCAGCCAGTCGTAGTGGCTGGGTCGCAGCCACGGGCTGGATGATGCGGCCATGCATGTCCCCCAAAATCGGTCCGGGTGCCTCGGATCGCGGAAAGTGCCGGCGGTCGCGGAGCCCCGCAAACAACATACTGACTACCGACACGGGCCCATGACAGAAACTTGCCCTCGACTCCGGGTGGTCGCGGACCTGTCGACCCCCGTGCCCGATGGTGTCGATTGCGGGGTTTCGGGTATCAATTCGGGGTGCGAATTGCAGGAGGTGTGCTCACGGCGGGTGCGGAGGCCGTCCGAGCGACTGCGGGTGCCTTGTTGGGATGGCCGGGTGACCTGTTCAGCGCCGACGGCGAGACCTTCGGCGCCACACTGACCATCGACGACGACGCCCGGGTCCCGGACTCGGTGACCCTGTTGCGGCCGGGAGCCACGCATCGCGCGCTCGTCCAAGTGGGGCCGGACCGGCGCGACACCTCGGTCCGCAAGCTGTGCGTGAAGATCCCCGATGCGTATGGCCCGGGCCGGGATCAGGATTTCCTGATGGCGTCGTCCGCCGACGGCGCACCGTTGCACCACGCCGCGCTGCCGACCGACTCCGTGGCCGCGCTCTACTCGTCCCTGTGGCTGTATCTGGCCGGATGGCAACCGGTTCTCTTCGGGGTTCTTCCCTCGACGACCGGACGCGATCTGCGGTTCGGTGTCGGCGACGAACTGAGCTTCGCCATCAGCCCGCCGGTCGGCCAGTTCCGCAGGATCGCGGCGCTGACGCTGACGGAACCGCACGACAGCAGGGTGCGCTTCTTAGGACGCAACAGCGGCGGCAAGATCTGGCCGCTGCCTCCGGTCGCCTTCTACTTGAGCCTTCGGGCCGGCCGTCAGTTCGCGGCCCCCTCGGAATCGTCGAAGAACGCCCAGTCGCCGTCGTCGGACTTGACCTCCATCCGCCAACCGAGTTGTCGGCCTTCGAGTCGACGAACCAGGCGTGGGCGTCTTCGGCACTCTCGATGTCCTTGGTGTCGACGACGTCGCCCTTGGGATTCAGCACGCGGTATGTAGCCATGGGGCGCGTATTCCCGTTGCGCCGCAATCGAAACTGACGTCCTCCGGCACCTCCCGGCCGGCCTCCTGGGCCAGCGTGTGCAGATAGCTGCGCTGTGCACCCGTGTTCGAAACCGGCCGAGTCGTGAACCGGGGTGCCGGCCGAAGCGGGCACCTGAAAGTATCGAGGCCGTGGGCAACAACGAACGCTCGAAGATCGTGATGACCGACGCCGAGATCGCCGAGTTCATCGAACACAGTCGGACCGCCACCATGGCCACCGTGCTCCTCAGCGGACGGCCACACCTGGTCGCGATGTGGTACGCGGTGCTCGACGGCGAGATCTGGTTCGAGACGAAGGCCAAGTCGCAGAAGGCGGTCAACCTGCGTCGGGATCCGACCATCACCGTGATGATCGAGGACGGCCAGACCTACGACACGCTGCGCGGCGTGTCGATCGACGGTGAGGCCGAGATCATCGACGACCCCGAGACCAATCTCCGGGTCGGAATCAGTGTGTGGGAGCGCTACACCGGCCCGTACTCCGAGGAGATGCGGCCGTTCGTGGACCAGATGATGAACAACCGGATCTGTGTGCGCGTGGTGCCGTCCCGGATGCGCAGCTGGGATCACCGCAAGCTGGGCATGCCGGGGATGCCGTTGTCGGGCAGCACCGCCCAGTACCTCAGCTGACGAGCCCGCGCGGCGGGTCGAATCCCGGATTCGCCAGCGCGGTGGCAGTGGCGGTGCCGATCGGCCCGGTCTGGTCCACGACGACGGCGGTGCCGGTCGCGACGCCTGCGTGGCTGGAATGCGTCAGCGAAGCCAGCCCGAGGTAGGGGCCGTCGGGGAGCCGGCTGAGCGTCAGCGTGTAGTCGGCATTGATGAACGGTAACCCGTCGGGTCCGAAGTGGGTCAGCGAACTCGCCATGTCCCCAGCCATCGAGGCGCGCGCGAACGGCGTGAGCTCCACCCCGGCCACCAGCGGCACCAGATCCTGTACCCAGATGTTCTTCGGTCCGCTGTGGGCCCAGCCTCCGAGCCCGATGCTCGGGCGACGACGGTGTCGGCCTGTGTCATCGTCGCCTCCACCAGCTTGAGTCGCCGTCCCGCGCGACTGACATCGGTGTGCACCCGTACCGGGATCGCCAGCGGCGCCGGCCGGAACAGGTCGACGGTGAGGCGGGCCGGCTGCAGCTCGGGATCGCCGTGGTCGCGTTCGATGACGTGACCGAGCAGACCGCCGACGTAGTTGCCGCTGATGGTCTGCCCCCAGGGGCCCCGCGCCAGTGCCGTGGGGACGAATACGTCTCGGTCGGCGATGAAGAATGCCCGGGTAGCCACCGGGCAGACGATAGCGCTACCGCGTGGACAGCAGGCGTTTGACGTCGGTGGAGACCGGGTCGATGACGTCGGCGAACTCGGGGTTCTTCTCCACGAAGCCGGCCACCGTGGAGCACACCGGCACGATGCGAAGACCGGCGGCCCGGGTGGCTTCGAGCGCCTCGCGGATGAGGATCGTCGCCAGCCCGCGCCCGCTGTACTCGTCGCCGATCTCGGTGTGCGGGAAGATCCGCTGACCGTCATGATCGATGTACTCCGTGAAGCCCGCTTTCTGTCCGTCCACGGAGATGGTGAAGCGGTCGGCTTCGGTGGTGACGTCGGTGGGTGAGCCGTTCTTGTCGGTGGTCATGGCTTTCCCTATACCCGGATCACCCGCCGGGGTTCACCCGCGGTCGCAGCCTGCCGTTGGGGAGGGGCGGGGCCGGGAGCCGCATCAGCGGGCCGCGGTACCCGTCGACCGCGCCGAAGCGCGCGTCGTGGTTCTCCCACTGATCGCGATAGGCCACGATGTCGTCGTGGCTGCGGCCGACGAAGTTCCACCACATCACGAGCTGCTCGTCGAACGGGGCGCCGCCGAGCAGTATCGCCCGCGCGGGCCCGGCACCGCGGTTGGCCAGATGCAGCCGGTCGTGGCCGGGGCGCTGGTAGGCGAGGTCGGCGACCGCGAGCACCGCGCCGCACGCCTCGACGTCGCCCTGGTCGAGCAGGACACCGTGCTCGAAGGCACCGTCGACGCCCAGCGTCACCTCCGCGCCGGGTTCGAGATCGACCTGCGCGCCCAGCAATGGTGTGAACGTGTGCACGGGTGACCGGTCTGCCTCCAGCTCGCCGAGGAACACCCGGACGGTGACGCCGTCTGCCGAACGGGGCCGCGGTGCGTAGTGCGCGAAATCGCGGCCGGTGTCTCGGGCGGAATCGGGAAGCGCCACCCACAGCTGCACCCCGTGCAGCACCGACGTGTTGGCCGTCGACACCTCGGAATGGCAGATCCCCGCACCCGCGGTCATCAGGTTCAGCTCCCCGGGATGCACCAGCGCATGCACACCGGCGCTGTCGCGGTGTTCGACCTCGCCGCTGAACAACCAGCTCACCGTCTGCAGGCCCGTGTGCGGATGGGGCGGGACGTCCATCCCGGTGCCGCCGCGGACGTCGTGCGGACCGTAGTGGTCGGCGAAACACCACGCCCCGATCAGCGACCGTTCGCGCTGGGGGAGCGTGCGCCGGACACGGATCGCCCGCGGCCCGCCGAGGGGCACCTCGCGTGGATGTAACACGCCGTTGAAAGATGATGCGACACAGTCGACTTCGGCGGGCGCGGCATCGGTGTTGCTCATGTGCCCACAGTAGACTCCTCGATGCTCGCCGGGACCATCGATGATCGGATGACCTCGAGGTCGTGGTCGTCGATGCGGAACACCCCGAAGCGGAACTTGTAGCCCCAGCGCGCCTTGTCCTCGATGAACTCCAGCCGCTCGATCAACGGCCGGACCGGCGCCTCGGTGCAGTCCAGGAAGTCGACATTGCGCCGCCACGGCCGGAAGTCCGGCGACACCTCCACCTGATACGGCTCGTCGTCGGCGACGCGGCCGATCGCGGTGAACGCCTGCAGCGGTGGACCGTCGGGGTACACCGTCCGTGGCGAGTAGAAGATGATCCAGTCACCGCGCTCCATCTTGCGAAGCATGTGCGGCTTTCCGTCGTTGGCCTGCGTGAAGCGGCCCCGCACCCCGCGCTCGACGTGGTCACGGCTGACCGTGTTGATCCAGTTCGTCATGTCACGACGCTATGTCCACGCACCGACACCGTGACACCGTCACGAGGCGGCCTGTGGATAGAGCTTCGGACAGCGAAGCCAAGCGGTGTGCGCCGGTTTGCTGAAAATGCACCGCTCGGCTCATGTCGTGCGAGCATCGCGATTGTGACAAGGTTCTCGATCCTTGTAGGGACATGTTTCGCGACCTGATCGCCGCCTCGGCGGTGGTCCTGCTCCTCGGTGCGTGTCCATTCGCCCCGCAGGCCGCTGCCGCCGACGGCGACCAGGTCGTCCGCGTCCAGAACGGCGAGGTGCGGTGCCTGCTCACCGCGAACTACATGGGTCGCGGCTATGCGATGGCGATCTGCGGACGGTCGGACGGGGGCTATTTCGGCCAATCACCCATGTCCACAGGAAAGTTCCCGGAGAGGCTGAATCTCGCGGTGGTCCGGGGCTCCGGCGAGATGTGGTGGGGCGCCGGACAAATCCCAGGTCCCGCGGAAGCAGACGTCGTGCTGGGTGTCGGCCAGACACACAAGGTCGATGGTTGGACGGTCAGGACGGAGGAGCTTCGAGCCGAGATCAAGAACGACGACAGCGGGCACGGGCTCTACGTCAACGCGGTGGACGTGCGTCAGTTCTGAACTGCGACGCCGGACGCGGCGGTCTGTGGATAGAGTCTGACGCCATGGGCGACGGAGGACTGACGGCGGAGAATCTGCGCGGCATCACCTTCGAGAAGCCCCCGTGGCCCAAGCGGGGCTACGACGAGAAATCGGTGAACGACTTCCTCGCGCTGGCGGTCCGCAGGCTCGACGGCAGGGGACACCTGGCAGCGGCGGACGTTCGCGCGGTGCGCTTCAACAAACCGAAACTCGGCAAGCGCGGCTACGACGAGCGGCAGGTCGACGACCTGATCGACGAAATCGCCGCGGCCATCGCCCATCTCGACGGCTGACCTCGACAGTCGTCACGCCCGACCTGGCCGAGGCGCTAAAGAGGGGGGAAACCCCGATTCCTCCGCCGTATCCCGAAGCTACGTTCAGCAAGTGGCCTTTCGGCTACTGACACCTTGCCCACAGGTCAGGGCAACGACGAGGGGGGAACGAGATGAGCACTGTGATTCGCGTGCTGGCCGCGGGCGTGGTCCTGGCCGGAGCCTCGGTGGGGCTGGCAGGCCCCGCAGCGGCAGAACCGCTCGACGGGTCGTACAGCGGAATATTGATCGACGGGGCAGGACAAGTTCTGAACCCGAAGCCGATAAGTCTGAGCTTTGCGCCCTGCGGTCCGGATTGCACGAACATGACGACGCCGAGTCAGAACATCGATCTGCGTCTGCAGGGCGGGAACTGGGTGGCCGGCTACGGCTGGAACGGATCACCATGCACGATCACGGTGAACCCGATCTCCCGCATCCTCGATGATGCGTGCCCGAACCAACAACCGATGCGCATGGCACTGACCAGGAACGGCTGATCCTGCAGGCGGGCACTCCGCGGGCGGGCGCACCGCGCGGGAGAACGTCGAGGACCTCGTCGACGCGGGGTCGTTCGTCGAGTACGGCCGGTTCGCCATCGCCCCGCAACGCTTCCGCCGCGGCGTCGACGACCTCATCGCCCGCACCCCTGCCGACGGCCTGATCGCCGGTACCGCGCGAATCAACGGCGACCTGTTCGGCGAGGAGCGGAGCGCCTGCGCGGTGCTGTCCTACGACTACACGGTGCTCGCCGGCACCCAGGGCGCGCTCGGTCACCGCAAGAAGGACCGGCTGTTCGAACTGATCGACCGGATGCGGTTGCCGACGGTGTTCTTCGCCGAGGGCGGCGGGGGCCGGCCCGGTGACACCGACTATCCCGTGGTCTCCGCGCTCGACACCCGCGCGTTCGCGCTGTGGGCCAAGCTGTCGGGCGTCGTGCCGCGCATCGCGGTGGTCAAGGGCCGCTGTTTTGCCGGAAACGCCCTCATCGCAGGCGCTTCTGACCTCATCGTCGCGACCAGGGATGCGTCGCTGGGCATGGGTGGGCCCGCCATGATCGCCGGGGGCGGGCTCGGCGACGTGCACCCCGACGACGTCGGGCCGATGACGGTGCAGGAACCCAACGGCAACGTCGACGTCGTGGTCGCCGACGAGGCCGAGGCCGTCGCGGTCACCAAACAACTGCTCGGCTACTTCCAGGGATCGACCGCGACATGGACCGAACCCGACCAGAGCACGCTGCGCACCGTCGTGCCCGAGCGGGACCGTCGCGCCTACGACGTCGCACCGATCATCGAGACCGTGGCCGACGAGGGGTCGGTGACGTTTCTGCGGCCGCGGTTCGCCCGCGAGATGGTGACCGCGCTCGCGCGCATCGAGGGGCGCGCCGTCGGCGTCATCGCCAACGACACGCGGTTCACCGCGGGCGCGATCACCGCGGCCGCCTCGGACAAGGCGGCACGCTTCCTGCAGTTGTGCGACGCGTTCGGGCTACCCGTCGTCTCACTCATCGACTGTCCCGGCTACATGGTCGGCCCGGCTGCCGAGGCGGAGTCCCTGGTGCGCCGTGCCTCGCGGATGCTGTTGGCGGGGGCGGCGATTCGGGTACCGCTGATCGCGGTGGTGCTGCGTCGCGGGTACGGGTTGGGTGCCCAGGCGATGGCCGGAGGCAGCCTGCACGAACCGGTGCTGACGGTCGCGTGGCCCGGCGCGCACCTGGGACCGATGGGCCTCGAGGGCGCGGTGCGACTCGGGTTGCGAAAGGAACTGGACGCGATCACCGACGAGGACGAGCGTGAGGAGCGCGTCCGCCAGGCCACCGCGGCGGCGCAGGACAACGCGAAGGCGCTGAACGCCGCGATGCTGTTCGAGATCGACGACGTCATCGATCCCGCCGAGACGCGGACCGTCATCGCCGCGACGCTGGGCGCGGCCGCCGGACCGAAACCCTCGCGGGGCAGGTTCATCGATACCTGGTGAAAGTTGGGACGGTGCCGCCATGGCGCCTCTCGGCGAGTGGTCGCACGTAGCGACAAATGTGGTTGGGGCCCGGGGCATGCCCGGCACCGTCGGAGGGTGTAACTGCACGGACCCCTGCGGTATTCCGGGGCCGTCCGCCGCCGACCCCCCGAGCCCGGCGGCGGACGGCAACCCGGTTCAGGCGCTTTCGGCGCAGTAGACGCGGCGTTCGCGGACCGGATAGCCGTTGCGCTCTGCCAGCGACTTGAGTTGGCGCAGAGCAAACGTTCGACCGCGGCCTGCCTCGGGCACGAAGATTCCTGCCCACAGCCCTTCGGCTCGGGGCAGTTCGCATGCCTCGCGCGCACACATCCACCGGCGGGGGCAGCCCCGGCAGATCGTCTTCGCCTCGTCATCGGCGGTGGTGGTCCACCGCTCAGGGTCGCTGGTGCAGGCGCCGACCGGCGTTTCATCCCACGGCATTGCGTTCATCGGTATCGCTCCTCTGTGCGCCGGGCGGCTCGTTCGCCGCGATGCCGCAAAAGCTAACGCACAAACCGTAGCAATGCAACAGTTTGCGCTCCGGAACCGCAGCGGCTCGGGCCGCGCTGACGCGCCCGTCCCTGGAGACAGATCGTCCGCAGTGCCGCTTGAACAGCGTGTTTATCGGCTCAACCGGAAGATGTCCGTCGTAGAAATGTCATCGACAATCCGCAGCGTTGATGCGGTTACTCGATGCCGGAAGGTGTAGCTTTGACACGGAACCATCGCGGTTTCGCAGGTGCGAGTCGTAGCAGCGGCCCCGTCGCTGGGTACGATGCCCCGGCCGATCCGACCACAGCACGAGGAATCCCGGTTAGATGACCAACGCGGAGTCGATCGACGGATCGACCGACGTGCCGGACCCCGGGATGGTCAGGGCGGGGGCTGCCGCGGCGGCCCGTCGGCGCGAACTCGACATCAGCCAGCGCAGCCTGGCCGCCGACGGAATCATCAACGCCGGTGCCCTGATCGCGTTCGAGAAAGGCCGGAGCTGGCCGCGGGAGCGAACCCGGGCGAAGCTCGAGGAGGTGCTGCGGTGGCCGCCGGGGACCATCTCGCGGCTGCGTCAGGGCGAGCCCGTGCGGCCCGTCGCCGCAGCCTCGAGCCCGACCGGTGACGAGGTGTCGTTGATCGCGCAGGCGGTCGTCACCGCCATCAGCACCTTCGGCTCGACGATCGCGTCGCTGCCGCCCGTCCACGACCCCGCCTTCACGCCCCGGGTCACGGAGATCCTGTCGGATCTGCGTCAACTCGAAGCGGTCGCCGCGCGGGCGGCGCGCATCGGCCGCGTGACGCCGGCGCTGATCAAGGCGCTGGGCACGGTGCGCACCCTGTACGACGATCTGATGGTGCGGGCGGCCGGCGCGCCTCATGCCACCCTCGGGCAGCGGCTCTACGCCGCCCGCCGCGGCGCGAACCTCACCGTGCTCGAAACCGCACAGGCCGCAGGCGTTTCCGAGGGAGCGATTCGGCAGGCCGAGGCCGAGGAGCCGGTCTCGCGCACCGACGTCGAGGCGATCGAGAAGTTGGTCACCCAGATCGCCTGAGCGGGTTCAGTGCCGTTCGCGTGACCGGTCGTCCTGGGTGGGAAAGTGCGTGGCCAGGGCGGCACAGATCTCGAGGAAGCGCCGCCGGGCGGGCGGCGACATCTCGCGTGTCCCGTCGATGACCCCGCCCGGACGCAGATGCCCGTCGAACGGCACCTCGACGACGAGCTGACCCTGACTCGAGAACTGTTGGGAGAGAATCGTCCTGGTGCGCTTGTCGGCATGACCGTCGGAGTCGTTGAGGACCACGATGGTGCGCTGCAGCAGACCGGTGAGGCCCCGGTTGGCCAACCAGTCCAGGGTCTGGCCTGCCGCTGCCGCGCCGTCCACCCACGGTGTGGACACCACGACGAGCGCGTCGAGGTCGCGCAGGACCTCCTGGGTGACGGGCGTGTCCATCGTGGAACTGCAGTCGATGACGGAGATGGTGAAGTGCCGATCGAGGCGCGAGGTCGCCTCGCGGTAGATCGCCGGATCCAGCACCCGACGACGGGCGGGCGTGGCTTCACCGGCCAGCACGAACAGCCCCGCGGCGTTGTTGCCGACCCGGTTGCGGACGTCGGCGAACGTCTCGAGATGCTGATCGCCCGCCAGCTCCCAGAACGACCCCTGCGCCTTCGGGTCGACCCGGCTGCCGAGCTTGCCGAAGGCGGTGTCGGCGTCCACCGCGACCACGCGGTCGTCCTGGCGCAGTTCGGCGAGCACCGATCCGATGCAGGCCGACACCGTGGTCTTGCCGGCACCTCCCTTGCCCATCACGCCGATCTTGAAATGGCCGCGCAACGGGCCGCGGATCGTCGCCTCGAGTTCGGCGATGCGCCGCTCCTCGGGTGACGGGCCCAGGTTCACCAGGCCGAACGTCGCCTTGTACAGCCCCAGCCGCCAGCCGCGTTTGGGAGCGGGCTTGCGGGTGGGCACAAGATCGTCGGCGCGGATCCGCTCGGCGTACGAGCCGGGCTGCGGAGGTGCCGCGGGTGGCGCTTGAGGACTCGGCGGCGCCTGACCGGGCCACGAGCCGCCGTGCTGCGGCGGGAGGCCGTGGGGGGCGGGGGGACGTGCGGGCTGCGGCCACGCCGGCGGGCGCGGCTGCCCCCAGCCTTCGGGACGGTGCGGCGCGGGCGGCGGTCCGTGGCGGTCGGCGGCAGCGCGGAAGACACCGACTGGGCGTTCGGGTTCGGCAGGCGTGGGCGGGCCGCTTCCCGGGCCGCCATCCGTGGTCGCACTCGGGGTGAAATCGACGGGCGGCCGCGGGGGGACCGTCACCTTCGGTGGCGTCACCGGTGGAGTGTGTTCGGGGACGGGCTCGAAGTTGGATTCTTCGGGCCCCGTCCACCCCAGGTCTTTCCGCAATGCGTCATCGCGGTTGCTCACAACGCTTCTCCTCCGGATGCGATCCGTCGCCGGAACCAGGCCGGGCACTGTGGAACTCGGCACCCGCCAGGCTAGCTGCACGAAACACCGAGCAAACACCCTGCGCGTCGGCGACACCCCCGGTCGCCGGCGGCGCGATGGCGGCGACGCGGACCGTTCGACGGCGTAGCGACGTCCTCGCCACGGTGTGTGCCTGACCGCGACATCGATCGTCGACCCCCCATGCGAGGATTCGCTCTCAGGGTGAATGAGCAGTCCAACGGATCGTTACCGATTGCTGGACGCCGTTCCTACCGAACCGTCCGCAGCGGCCCGTCGCACCAGAAATTGTGCACTGAGGGGGGTATCCCCGCTGGTACGCTCCCCTGTGGGAAGGGGTGAGCGCGCATGGGTGTGTTCGGCCGTATCGGAGATGTCGGCAAAGCCGTCGACGTGGTCGACTCCGAAATTCTCGGCGCCGGACAGCTGCTCATCGCCGGGATGCGTCTGACCACCGGTCAGGGTGACCCCGAACGGGGAGAGCCGTTCGGGCAGGGCTCCGCGCGGTTCGGCGGTGCAGGCGAGACCATGGGAGCCGCGATCCCGGGTGACGACTGGCACGGCGGCGGCGCCGAGGCGTACACGGTGGCCAACCGCCGCCAAGCCGACCGCACCGCCTCGTTGGCAGCGCTGGATCGCGGTGTCCAGACGGTGATCGCCCGCGAGGCCCACCAGGTCGCCTACCACCGCGGCAATCTCGACGACCAGGCGAACTACCTGGGCGGCCTCAGCCGCCTGACCCGGTCCATCAGCCTCATTCCCGGTGTCGGGAACGCAACGAAGACCGCCGTCGAGTTGGCCGCGGTCAACGCGGCCATCGGCGTCGGCAGTGTGGAGCTTCACCAGTTGTCGCGAGAAGTCGACGAGAACGCGGCACAGCTGCACGCGCTCGCCGATGAGTACTCGGCACTGGCCGACGCGCCGTCGACCCCGCCCGATCTCGGGGCCGAGCCGCCGCACCGGACGCCTGACGACGACGCTCCGGAACCCGACCCGGCCGGCCAGCCGGACCCCGGTCAGCCCGCCCCTGCCGCGGAGGCGGCCACCGACCAGCCCGTCACCCCCGGAGCGCCGGCGGCACCCGCAGCGATGCCGACCGAGGCGATGTCGGGGATGGCGTCGGCATTCGGCGCGGTGGGCGGGATGATCGGGTCGGTGGTCGCGCCGCTGGCCGCCGTCCTCACCGGTGTGGCCGGCGCGGCGGGCCAGTCGCTGTCCACGCTGACGTCGGCAGGTGATCTCACCGCGGGAACCGAGACCGGTGAGACCCCGGACGACCACGAGGCCGATCGCACGGCGCGTGGGGACGGCGATGACGACCCGGCCGGTGCGCAGGACACCGCGGCCGTCGGCGCCGACGCAGCTGTTCCCGCCGCGACCGGTGCGGAATCCGAAGTCGCGGACCCGCCACCGGCCGATAAATTGGACCCGCAGCGTCCGTCCGCGCCGCCGGCGGCGACCAGACCGCCCCAATAGCAGAGCAGGAGAGCACCGCCGATGTCACGGGAGTCACTGCAGGTCAACACGGCTCACCTCCGCGACCTGGCCGCCAGGCACGAACACGCGGCGGCCGAGCTCGCCTGGGCCACCGACGAGGTGTCCGCGGTGGACCGCGGAATCCGCACATCGCACGGTGTGATCGCGTCGTCGACTGCGAACGCCGTCCGGGCGGTCCAGCACGCACGGCGCCAAGCCGGATACAGCGTGGTAGCCGAATCGCACACATTGAGCGGGCACTTGACCGCCGCCGCGGGCCGCTACGAGACCGTGGACCACTCGGCGGGCGCCCGTCTGGACGCGCAACTGCGGCCGGAGCCGATCGCGCAGGTCCCGCACCCGCCGCGATGATGGCCAGCCCCTTCTTCGGCGACGGCGAGGCCACTCACTACGACGACGTGGTGGGCGTCGAGGTGACGATCGACGGAATGTTGGTCATCGCCGACCGACTGCATCTCGTCGACTTCCCACTGTCGCTGGGCATCCGGCCCAACATCCCCTACGAAGAACAGCGCAGGATCGTGTGGGACGCCGTCACCCGGGACCTGACCGCGCAGGGCATTCTCACCGCGTTCGGGGATCCGCATCCAGAGGTCGCGGCGATGGTCGACGCCCTGAGCCGGCCCGACCGGACCCTCGACTGCCGCTGGTGGCGTCGTGACGTCGGTGGCAAAATGATCCGCTTCGTGGTGTGTCGCAAGGGGGAACGTCATGTCGTCGCCGCGCGCGATGAGGACATACTGGTGCTGCAGCGGGTGGCTCCGCAGATCGGCCTGGCGGGCATGGTGAACGTGGTCATCGGAGACGCCCGTCCTGCGAATGTCGAGCCGCTCACCGGCATCGCGTCGAAACTGGCCGAAGCCCGCACGGCCGAACAACTCGCCAAGTACGGTCAGCCCCCGGCCTCTGCCCGGATCTATGCGGAGGCGGCCGGCAAGCCGGACAGTTGGGTGGAGATCACCGCCAACGAGCGGCATCCCGGAGGCACGTACTCGCAGGCAGGGGTCGGAGCGGGCGTGCTCGATTCGACGCACGGCAGAATCGTCTCGATCCCACGGCGGGTCAGCGGCGAGCTGTACGGGAGCTTCCTGCCGGGCACGCAGGAGAACCTGCAGAGGGCACTGAACGGACTGATGGAGTTCCTGCCGTCCGGAACGTGGTTCGACCACAAGGACGCGGTCGCATCCGCCGAACCCGACGTCTCGTACCCGGAATGAGAAAGGCGACACACGGTGGCCCACCCTCCGCCCGGTGATCCCGAGGACGGGACCCAGGACAACCTGGCGGCGCTGGACTTCAGCGTCGCCGGTGACGCCGCGGGCGAGACCGACCTCGGGGTGATCCTCGGCGAATACTCATCCGAGACCGCAAGCGACGCCGAGACCGCCGAGGTGCTGCAGGCATTCGCGGACAGGGACGCCGACGACGAGTCGATGCCGTTGTTCACGGTGACAAACCCGCCAGGGACGGTGACGGTGACGACGTACATGGACGGCCGCGTACACCAGATCGACCTGTCGCCGAAGGCGGCCGCCATGGCCGAGGCGGCCCTCGCCGAGGAGATCGTCATCATCGCGGACCTGGCGACCCAGGACGCCAGGTCCGCCCAGTACACCTTCATGCTGGAAGGCATGCGAGAGCAGGGCCACGACAACGCCGCCACGCGCGACTTCCTCAGCCGCGACCTGGATCTGCCCACCCCGGAACAGGCTCGCGCGGCGCGGGCCGAGCTGTTCACGACCCGTTACACAGGTGAGGAATGACAGAACATCTGGCAAGCATCTTCGGCACCGCGGTCGGCATGCTGCCCAGCTCGCCCGCGCGGTCTCTGGAGATGTTCACCGAGATCACCGACCTCGACGAAACCGCCTGCGACGCTTGGGTCGGGCGTATCCGATGCGGCGACACCGATCGGGTGACGATGTTCCGGGCGTGGTATTCCAGGACCAACTTCGGTCAGCTCGCCGGCGCCGCCGAGATCTCGATGAACAGCCTGGGCGCCAGAGTCCCGATCGGGGGGCAGTACGGAGACATCACCTATCCGGTGAACTCGCCGCTGGCCATCACCATGGGCTTTGCCGTCACCGAGGCCGCCGAAGGCAACTACGCCGACGCGATGGAGGCGCTCGAGGCGGTGCCCTCTGCCGGCGCCGAGCATCTCGTGTCCTGGGTGAAGGCCGTCATCTACGGTGCGGCCCAACGGTGGACCGACGTGATCGACGAGGTGCGGGTCGCCGGGTCGTGGCCGGACAAGTTCCTGGCCGCCGCGGCGGGGGTGGCGCACGGCGTCGCCGCGGCGAACCTCGGCTTGTTCACCGAGGCCGAACGTCGCCTCACAGAATCGAATTCGTCTCCCGCGGGCGAGGCGTGTGCTCCGGCGATCGCGTGGTTCCTGGCGATGACCCGACGCGGCCAGGGCAACGAGGACGCCGCCGTTGCACTCCTCGAGTGGTTGCAGGCCACCCATCCATCCCCGGAAGTTGCTGCCGCACTCAAGGAGCCGGCGTATCGCCTGGAGACCACGACGGCGGAGAAGATCGCGGCGCGACGCGATCCGTGGGATCCCGCCAGCGTGCAGGCCGACAACTCCGGCAGGGAGCGGCTCCTGGCCGAGGCGCAATCCGAACTGGACCGTCAGATCGGCCTGACGCGGGTCAAGGAGCAGATCGAGCGGTACCGCGCGGCCACGCAGATGGCGAAGGTTCGGGCTGCCCGCGGCATGAAGGTCGCGCAGGCGTCCAAGCATATGATCTTCACCGGGCCGCCGGGTACCGGCAAGACGACAATCGCGCGGGTGGTCGCCAACATCCTGGCCGGCCTCGGGGTGATCGCCGAGCCGAAACTCGTCGAGACGTCCCGGAAGGACTTCGTCGCCGAGTACGAGGGACAGTCGGCGGTCAAGACCGCGCGCACCATCGACCGGGCCATGGGTGGTGTGCTGTTCATCGACGAGGCCTACACGTTGGTGCAGGAGCGCGACGGCCGCGCCGATCCGTTCGGCACCGAGGCGTTGGACACCCTGCTGGCGAGGATGGAGAACGACCGCGACCGGTTGGTGGTGATCATCGCCGGCTACAGCAACGACATCGACCGCCTGCTGGAAACCAACGACGGGCTGCGCTCGCGGTTCTCCACCCGCATCGAGTTCGACTCCTATTCCCCCGAGGAGATCGTGGACATCGCGAAGGTCATTGCCGCGGCGAATGACTCGAGCCTGAGTGATCAGGCGGCCAAGCAGGTGCTGGAGGCGGCGACCCTGCTGAGCCAGAGCACCGACGGCGGTAAGCCTGCGCTGGACGTCGCCGGAAACGGCCGGTACGCGCGACAACTGGTGGAGGCGGGCGAGCAGACGCGTGATATGCGCCTGGCCCGGTCGCTGGACATCGATTCCCTCGGCACCGAACAACTCAGCGAGATCAACGGTGACGACATGGCAGCGGCGATCACGTCGGTGCACGGCCGAATGAACCTGAGCGGGTAGGCGATGGCGGGATTTCGGCTCACCACCAAGGTGCAGGTCAGCGGCTGGCGCTTCCTCCTGCGCCGTGTCGAGCACGCGATCGTGCGCCGCGACACCCGGATGTTCGACGATCCACTGCAGTTCTACAGCCGCGCCGTGACGGCGGGGATCATCATCGCGGTGCTGATCTGCCTGGGCGCCGCGTTGCTCGCGTATTTCAAACCGCTCGGAAAGCGGGGCGGGGATACCCTTCTCGTGGATCGCACCACCAACCAGCTGTACGTGGTCCTGCCGGACAGCGGTCAGCTGCGACCCGTGTACAACCTCACGTCGGCGCGGTTGATCCTGGGCAACAACAACACCCCGGTCGCGGTGAAGTCCGAGGAGCTCGACAGGATGCCGAAGGGACAGACGCTGGGCATCCCGGGCGCACCGTACGCCACACCGGTGTCCACGTCGCCGGAGTCGCAGTGGACGCTGTGCGACACCGTCGTCAAGCCGGAAAGTGTTGCGCCCACCGTGGAAACGGCGGTACTGATCACGCCGCTGGCGACGGACTCGTCGGTGGACGCGATGCGACCCGGTCAGGGCATGCTGATCTCCTACGAGAACCAGGACTGGCTGGTCACCGACGCCGGACGCCATGCCATCGACCTGTCCGACCGTGCCGTCACCTCCGCGGTGGGAATCCCGGTGACCGCGCGGTCCACTCCGATCTCGGAAGGGTTGTTCAACGCGCTGCCCAACGCCGGGCCGTGGCGGCTGCCCGCCATTCCCGGCGCCGGCGCACCGAACTCGGTGGGCCTGCCCCCGGAACTGGTGATCGGCTCGGTGTTCAAGACCGTCACCGATTCCAGTGAGCAGACCGACGAACAGAACTATGTGGTGCTGCCCAACGGTGTCGCGAAGGTCAACGACACCACCGCCGCCGCGTTGCGCGCCACGAACTCCTACGGCATGGTGTCGCCACCGTCGATGGAGCCGAGCGCTGTCGCACGGGTGGCCGAGCAGGTGTACAACTCCCCGCTGCCCGACGCCCCGATGGATGTGCTGCTGCGCCAGGAGACTCCGACCCTGTGCTGGGCATGGCAGCGGGAGCCTGGTGACCAGGCCCCGAAAACGACGGTGATCGCGGGCCGTCGACTGCCGTTGCCCGCCTCGGCGCTGACCACCGGGATCCGGCAGATCGGCGGTGACGCCACGGTGCACATCGACGGCGGGCAGTTCATCCAGTTGCAGTCGCCGGATCCCCGCTACGGCGAGAGCCTCTATTACATCGACCCGCAGGGCGTGCGGTACGGCCTGCCCGACGCCGACACCGCCTCGAAGCTGGGGTTGACCGCACCGCGGACGGCACCGTGGCAGGTGGTCGGCCTGCTGATCGACGGGCCGGTGCTGTCCAAGGAAGCGGCGCTGGTCGAACACGACACCCTGCCCGCCGACCCGAAGCCACGCAAAGTCAATGCGGACCAGGCGGTTCCGGCGGGAGCCAGCAGCGGAGGCGGCGGATGACCACACGGAAGTTCACTCCGATCATCAAGCGGGGGCCGCGTCTGACCCCTGGTGAGATCAACGTGACCCCGCCCGAGGATCTGGGCGTCGACATCCCGCCGTCCGGGATGCAGAAGGCGCTGCCATGGGTTCTCGGCGGCTGCATGCTGGGCATGATCGCGATCATGATCTTCAGTGGCGTGCGCCAGCTTTCGCCATACATGTTGATGATGCCGTTGATGATGGTGATGGCCGCTGTCGGGCTGGTGGCCAGCGGCGGCAGCGGGGGCAAGAAGGTGCCCGAGATCAACGCCGACCGCAAGGAGTACCTGCGCTATCTGGCGGGGCTGCGCACCCGGGTGACGTCCTCGGCCGCCGCACAGGTGACGTTCTTCAACTACCACGCCCCGCATCCCGACGACCTGCTGTCGGTGATCGGCACGCACCGTCAGTGGTCACGGGCGGCCAACGCCGACTTCTACGCGGCGACGCGCATCGGTATCGGCTCAGAGCCCGCCGTGGACAGGTTGTTGAAGCCCGCCGTCGGCGGTGAACTCGCCGGTCCCGCGGGCGCGCCTGCGCCGCACCTCGAACCGGTCAGCCACATGTGGGTGACGAAGTTCCTGCGCACCCACGGTCTGATCCACGACTGCCCGAAGCTGGTGCAGCTGCGGACTTTTCCCACCATCGCCGTCGGCGGTGACCCCGCAGGGGCGGCCGGGCTGCTCACCTCGATGATCTGTCACCTGGCGGTGTTCCATCCGCCGGACCTGCTGCAGATCCGGGTGCTCACCGACAATCCCGAGGATCCGCAGTGGTCCTGGCTGAAGTGGTTGCCACACGTCCAGCACCAGTCCGACACCGACGCCGCGGGCGCCACCCGCATGGTCTTCACCCGACCCGACGGGCTGAGCGACCTGACCGCGCGCGGCCCCCACACCGCCGATGCGACACCGAACGGCCCCTACGTGGTCGTCATCGACTTGACCGGCGGCAGAGCGGGATTCCCCGTCGACGGCCGATCCGGCGTCACGGTCATCACGCTCGGCAACCACCGGGGGTCGGCCTACCGGATCCGCGTCGACGCCGACGGGACCGCCGACGACCGGTTGCCGAACCAGACATTCCGGCTGGTGGCCAGCCACGTCGACGCGATGACTCCCCGCCAGGCCGAGCGCGTCGCCCGCAAGCTCGCGGGTTGGTCGATCACCGGGACGATCATCGACAAGAGCACCCGGGTGCAGCGGAAGGTCGCCACCGAATGGCACGAGATCGTCGGCGCGCAGTCCGTGGAGGAAGTCACCCCGGCGCGCTGGCGGATGTTCACCGACACCGACCGTGACCGCCTCCGGATCCCGTTCGGCCACGAGCTCAAGACCGGCGACGTCATGTATCTCGACATCAAGGAGGGGGCGGAGTTCGGCGCAGGCCCCCACGGGATGCTCATCGGCACCACCGGGTCGGGCAAGTCGGAGTTCCTGCGTACCCTGATCCTCTCGTTGGCCGCCACCCACCATCCCGATCAGATCAACCTGCTGCTCACCGACTTCAAGGGCGGCTCGACCTTCCTCGGGATGGAGAAGCTGCCGCACACCGCCGCGGTGGTGACCAACATGGAGGAAGAAGCCGAGCTGGTCAGCCGGATGGGCGAGGTGCTCACCGGTGAGCTCGACCGCAGGCAGTCGATCCTGCGGCAGGCGGGTATCCAGGTCGGCGCGGCCGGTGCGCTCTCCGGCGTCGGCGAGTACGAGAAGCACCGCGAACGCGGCGCCGACCTACCCCCGCTGCCGACACTGTTCGTCGTCGTCGACGAGTTCGCGGAACTGCTGCAGAATCACCCGGACTTCCTGCAACTGTTCGACCGGATCTGTCGGGTGGGCAGGTCGCTGCGGGTGCACCTGCTGCTGGCCACCCAGTCGCTGAACACCGGCGGTACCAGGATCGACAAGCTGGAGCCCAACCTCACCTACCGGATCGCGTTGCGTACCACCAGTTCTGCGGAGTCCAAGGCGGTGATCGGAACGCCGGAAGCCCAGTACATCTCGAACAAGGAGAGCGGTGTGGGATTCCTGCGCGTCGGCATGGAGGACCCGGTGAAATTCCAGAGCGTCTACACCGGCAACCCCTATGTGCCCGCGGTGGTGGCGACCGCCGACGGCGACCTGACACCCCGGGCGCAGGCCGACAGGCGTATTCGCATTCACCGGTTCACGACGGCCCCGATCCTGGACGCGACGGTGACATCATGACGATCGAGCCCGAACAGAAGGTGCTGCGCGAAGTCGTCCTCAACCAGCTCACCACCGGTGAGAACCACGCGTACCGAATGTGGTTGCCGCCCTTGGCCGATCCGACGCCCGTCAACGAGCTCATCGCTCGCGACTACGAGCGTCGGCCGCTGCGGATCGGGCTCGGCGTCATGGACGAACCGCGCAGGCACCGGCAGGAGGTGTGGGGCATCGACGTCTCGACCGCCGCGGGCAACGTCGCGGTGGGAGGCGCCCCGCAGACGGGGAAGTCGACGTTCCTACAGACGTTCATCCTGTCGGCGGCCGCGTCGCACACCCCACGGCAGCTGCAGTTCTACTGCGTGGACATGGGTGGCGGCGGCCTGATGTACATCGAGGACCTTCCGCACGTCGGCGGCGTCGCGACCCGCGCCGAGCCCGACCGCGTCAACCGCGTCGTCGCCGAGGTGAAAGCCGTTCTGCGACAGCGGGAGCAGACGTTCAAGCAGTTCCGTGTCGGTTCGATGGCCGACTACCGGCAGATGCGCGAGGATCCGGACAATCCGGCGTCGGCGGACCCGTTCGGTGACGTGTTCCTGGTCATCGACGGGTGGCCGGCGTTCGCGGCCGAGTTCACCGACCTCGAGGCCGTGGTGCAGGACCTCGCCGGCCAGGGCCTGGCGTACGGCGTTCACACCGTGATCTCCACACCGCGGTGGACCGAGCTCAAGGCGCGGGTGCGCGACTACCTCGGCACGAAGGTCGAGTTCCGCCTCGGCGACGTCAACGAGACACAGGTCGACCGCATCACCCGCGAGATTCCGCTGAACCGTCCCGGGCGTGCGGTGTCGACCGAGAAGCACCACCTGATGATCGGGGTGCCTCGTCTGGACGGGGTGCACAGCGCCGAAGGTCTGGTGCCCGCGATGTCGGCCGCCGTTTCGGAGATCGCCGCGCGTCACACCGACGAGGCACCGCGGGTGCGGGTGCTACCCGACCGGATCTACCTGCATCAGTTGGACGCGAACCCGCCAGGCCCGGAATCGGACTACCGCACCCGATGGACCATCCCCGTCGGTGTGCGGGAGTCGGACCTCACGGTGGCGCACAGCAACATGCACACCAGCCCGCACCACTTGATCTTCGGTGCGTCCAAGTCCGGAAAGACGACGATCGCGCACGCCATCGCACGCGCGATCTGCGCCCGCAACAGCCCCGATCAGGTGCGGTTCATGGTCGCCGACTACCGGTCGGGCCTGTTGGAGGCGGTCCCCGACACCCACCTGTTGGCGGCCGGGGCGATCAACCGCAACCACACGACGCTCGATGCGTCGATCAAGGCGCTGGCGATCAACCTGACCAAGCGGCTGCCGCCGGCGGAGTTGACGCCGTCTCAGCTGCGGGCGCGTTCCTGGTGGGCGGGCCCGGACATCGTTCTGCTGGTCGACGACTGGCACATGATCGTCGCTGCCGGGGGCATGATGTCGCCGATGGCCCCGCTGTCGCCGCTGCTTCCCGCGGCCGCCGACATCGGGCTGCACATCATCGTGACGTGCCAGATGAGCCAGGCGCACCGGGCCACCATGGACAAGTTCGTCGGCGCCGCGTACGGCGCCGGGACGCCCACGATGTTCCTCTCGGGGGAGAAGCAGGACTTCCCGTCGCGGGAGATCCTGGTCAAGAAGCGGCCGCCCGGCCAGGCCTTTTACGTCACACCGGATGGGCAAGAAGTGATCCAGGCGGCGTATGTGGATCCACCGGAAGAAGAAGTGTTCGCAGCACCCTCTGAGGGCAGTTAGTATGAATTTCTAGATCATCCAGCAAATGTTGGGCGAGCTGCAGAAGCAATCGAGTCGGGGGACTCTCCACACTGTCTCTCAGGGTATTGCTGCCGGTCAGAGCATAGCTAAATACATCAATGTGTTTAGGACGAGTGAGGAGTAGCAAATGCAACCACTGAGCCACAATGCGGGTGCTGTGGGCGTCGGCGGTCAGGTTGCCGCCAATGGCGCACGTGGTCTGGCCGCAGGCACCACGGCGACGGCGACGGTCACCGCGCTCGCTCCCGCGGGAGCTGACGAGGTGTCGGCCAGCGCGGCGGTGATGTTCGCCGCGGAGGGTGCCCAGACCCTCGGGATCAATGCGTTGGCTCAGGAGGAGCTGGCCCGTGCCGGCGCCACCGTCATCCAGATCGCGGCCACCTACCAGGCTGTCGACGGAGAGAACGGCGCGACGCTGGCCTGATCGGACAGCTGATACGAGTCGAGTGAGCCATGGCCGGCATCGGTATACCCATCCCGCCCATCTGGGGAGCGTTTCCTCCCGAGATCAACACTGCGCGCCTGCAGGCCGGAGCCGGAGTCGCTCCGATGATGCAGGCGGCCGCGGGGTGGGAGGCGTTCGCGATCTCGTTGGAGACGCAGGCCGACGAGTTGGCCGCCAGCCTGGCGTCGCTGACACAGATGTGGCAGGGCATGGGCAGCGAACGAGCCGTCATGGCGTCGATGCCGATGGTCCTGTGGCTGCGGACGCTGTCGCTGCAGGCGCACAAGCGCGCCGTGCAGGCGTCCGCGCAGGCGACTGCGTGGTCGACGGCCGCGACCACGACGCCACAGCTACCGGAGATCGAGCTGAACCACATCACCAATGCGGTGCTCAACGCGACCAACTTCCTCGGCGTCAACACGGTGCCGATCGCCGTGAACGAGGCCGATTACGTCCGGATGTGGGATCAGGCGGCGGCGGTGATGAGCGCCTACGAGGCCGAGACGATGCTCAACTCGACGTTCGAGCCGGTGCCCCCGCCGAAGCCGATCGTGTTGCCCGGCGGCGCCGAGGCGGCGATGGCGGTGGGAATGGCCGGCGCCGCCCCTATGATGGGCGGCGCGGCGGTCCGCAACGCCACCTTCGCCAAGGTCAGTGGTTACGGCAAGTTCGAGGAGGCCAACCAGAAGGCGGGCCGGATGGAGCAGGTCGCCAACCAGGCGACCAACCAGGGACGCTCGCAGGCCGATCAGACGCAGTTGCTTCAGAAGGACCCGTCGCAGGGCATGCAGATGGGTATGCAGATGGCGTCCCAGCTCGGGTCCACGCTGACCCAGGTGCCCCAGCAGATGATGCAGGGGGTGACGCAGCCGTTCCAGCAGCTCACCCAGCCATTGCAGCAGATGTCGTCGA
>Ga0209347_1001607_pt1:2500-34997 | contig 34997 bp, 34 predicted proteins | sample AutmiccommuBRH23_FD_187382 | JGI IMG/M metagenome (GOLD analysis project Ga0209347, IMG submission 187382) | Deep subsurface microbial communities from Mt. Terri, Switzerland - Autotrophic microbial communities BRH/23 (SPAdes) (version 2) | ecosystem: Environmental > Aquatic > Deep...
GGCGAACAGCCCGCCGCCGATCCGCCGCTCGCTCGCCTGGCTCCAGCGGGGATGGTCGACGTTGGGATTGACGTTGGAATAGAAGCCGTATTCGGACGGCGCCTGCATCTTCCAGGTGATCTGCGGCTGGTCCTCCACAAGGCTGATGCGCACGATCGACTTTATTGACTTGTAGCCGTATTTCCACGGCACCACGAGGCGGATCGGCGCGCCGTTCTGGTTCGGCATCTCCTCGCCGTAAAGGCCGGTGGCCAGGATCGTCAGCGGGTGCATCGCCTCATCCAGCCGCAGCCCCTCGCGGTAGGGCCAGTCGAGAATCGGCATCGACTGCAGTGGCATTTCCTCGGGGCGCATCAGCGTCTGGAAGGCGACGTACCTGGCCCCCGGCTGCACCCCGACCCGGTTCAGCAGCGCGCCCAGTTCGAAGCCGATCCACGGCACCACCATCGACCATGCCTCGACGCAGCGCAGCCGGTAGATACGCTCTTCCAGCACCTGCCCCTTCATCACGTCGGCAAGGTCGTAGGTGCCGGGACGCTCGACCAGGCCGTCGATCACGATTGCCCAGGGATCGGTGGTCAGGGTGTGGGCGTTCCTCTTCGGATCGCCCTTGTCGAGGCCGAATTCGTAGAAGTTGTTGTGGCTGGTGATATCCTCCCACGAGTTCAGCGGCTCGTCGGTGGAATATTCGCTGGGGCGGGCGTCGATGCTGGCGCGTGCGGGGCGCGAAAGGCCGATCAGCCCCGCCCCCATCGCCATTCCGCCGGCGGCCATGATCTGGCGCCGGTTGAGGTAATCCGCCCTCGGCGTGACGTCGGACCATTTCAGGTCGTTGCGGCGATTCTTGCGCATGATATTCCCCCGGGAATCACGAAGCCTGGTGTCCGACCATAGGCCGGACGCGGGTCTCAACCTTGTTCACGATATCGTTGGTCGCGCCGATACCGGGATACAGCCGCGCCATCGGAACCGAGGTTCCGTCAGGCTGCATCAGCCGCACATGGTGGCGCGTCAGCGCCCGCGGCTCGGGCACGCCGACCGAATGGGCGATCATCTCGACCTCCTTGCGCAGGTTGTCGGCATAGTTCGCCACCCGGCGCCACTTCTCTTCCACCACCAGCCCCTGCTGCAACGCCGGGTCGTGGGTGGTGATGCCGGTGGGACAGGTGTTGCGGTTGCACTTCAGTGCCTGGATGCAGCCGAGGCTGAACATGAAACCGCGCGCCGACACCACGAAATCCGCCCCCGACGCCAGCGCCCAGGCCACGTCGCCGGGATGCGACAGCTTGGCCGAGGCGATCAGCCGTATCCGTTCCTTCAGGCCGGCCGCGTCGCGCAGGTCGGCGACCTCGGGCAGCGCCTCGCGCACCGACAGCCCGACCAGATCCATCAGCGGCATGGGCGCGGCGCCGGTGCCCCCCTCGCCACCGTCGATGGTCAGGAAATCCGGCGCGCTGGCGGCGCCGCGGGCGTTGATCTCGTCGAACAGTTCGCCCAGCCCCTCGGCCGAGCCCACGGCCATCTTCAGCCCCGTGGGCTTGCCCGTCAGATCGCGCACCCGCGCCACGAGGTCGAGCACCTCGCCCCAGTCCGCCGCCTCGCGGTGACGGTTGGGCGAGAGCGAATCCTGCCACGCGGGAATGCCGCGGACCGCCGCGATCTCGGGGGTGACCTTGGCCGCCGGCAGGATGCCGCCCTTGCCCGGCTTGGCGCCCTGGGACAGCTTGATCTCGAACATCCGCACCTGTTCGTGGCCGGCCACCGCGCGCAGCCGGTCTTCGCACAGCCCGCCGGCCTCGTCGCGCACGCCGTATTTGGCGGTGCCGATCTGGAAGACGATGTCGCAGCCCCCCGAAAGGTGCCACGGCGAAAGCCCGCCCTCGCCGGTGTTCATCCAGATCCCCGCCGCCTTCGCCCCGCGCGACAGCGCCTCGACCGCCGGGCGCGAGATCGCGCCATAGCTCATCCCCGAGATGTTGAAGAACGACGGCGCCAGATAGGGCTGGCGCGCGCCCGCCCCGATCAGCAGCGGCCCGCAGGCGGCGAACTGGTCGTCCAGCGGCGGGAAGGCGGCGTTCACGAAGATCGGCGTGCCCACCACCTGGGTGTTGCGGGTCGAGCCGAAGGCAATGGTGTTGCCCTTGCCCTCGGCGGCGCGGCGCACCCATTCCCGCTGCGCGCGGTTGAACGGCAGTTCCTCGCGGTCCATGGCGAAGAAATACTGCCGGAAGAACTCGCCCAGCGTGGTGAACAGCCCGCGGAAGCGCCCGATCACCGGATAATTGCGCCGGATCGCGTCGGCGGTCTGCAACCTGTCGCGCAGGAACAGCACCGCGACCGCCAGCACGCCAAGCCCCGCCAGCAGCACGAAGGCAAGCGCCAGCAGCTCGAGAATGCGGGAGGTGGTGGCCATGTCTGCCATGCGGCGAAACTCTCACTCGGTCGGATTCAGGCCAAACCTGCGTGCCCGCGCCGTTCGGGGCAAGCCCATGCAACGTTGTGCACGGCATCGTGTCGCCCTGTCATGACGATCGCGCTGAAATGTAACATGGGTTTCCGATCACAATTTTGTGACTGGATCGGCGCGAAGGCTGCGGCTTAGGGCCCGCGCGCCTGTCGTCAACGCCGCCGCAAGGCCCGTCGGCAGGAATCCCCGGTCATCCGAAGCCGTCCCGGCATCCGTATCCGCCCCGATGCCACGACCGGCATTGCCATGACCGACTGGAGGATACGCCATGCTTCGCACGTCTCTCGCCGCGCTCGCCCTGGGCTCCGCGCTTGCCGCCCCGGCCTTCGCCGACGGCCACATGAAGGATATCGTCGAAACCGCCGTAGAGGCCGGCAGCTTCTCGACCCTCGTTGCCGCGGTCGAGGCCGCGGGCCTTGTCGACACGCTGAAGGGCGAAGGCCCGTTCACCGTGTTCGCGCCCACCGACGAGGCCTTCGCGGCGCTGCCCGAGGGCACCGTCGAAAACCTGCTGATGCCCGAGAACCGCGACCAGCTCGTGGCCGTGCTCACCTACCACGTGGTGCCCGGCAAGGTGATGTCGTCCGACCTGTCGGAGGGGCTGACCGCCGCCACCGTGCAGGGCGGCGAGGTCACGATCACGCTCGAGGGCGGCCCGCAGGTGGACGGCGCGAACATCGTCGCCGCCGACATCGAGGCCACGAACGGCGTGATCCACGTCATCGACGCGGTGATCCTGCCGCAGTGACGCCAGCCACCCCGGCCGGGCGGTTCCGCCGCCCGGCCTTCTATACCGTTCACCTCACTCACAGGGAGGATCGCATGAACCGACGCACCACGCTGCGCACGCTCGCCCTCGCCGCCGGCGCCGCCGCGCTTGCCGCCTGCGCCCCGATGGCGGGCAACGAGCCCGACATCGTCGACATCGCCGCCGCCAACCCCGATTTCTCGACCCTTGTCGCCGCGGTGCAGGCCGCCGGCCTCGAGGATACGTTGCGCGGCCCCGGCCCGTTCACCGTCTTCGCGCCGACCGACGCGGCCTTCGCCGCGCTGCCCGCGGGCACGCTCGATTCTCTGCTGCTGCCCGAGAACCGCGACCAGCTCGCCGCCATCCTCACCTACCACGTCGCCCCCGGCATCGCCCGCTCGGGCGATCTTGCCGGCAAGGTGCTCGACGTCACCACCGCCCAGGGCGGCAGCGTGCGCGTCGACGGGCGCGACGGCGTGACGGTGAACGGCGCCAACGTCACCGCCGCCGACATCGAGGCCGCGAACGGCGTCATCCACGTCATCGACCGCGTGCTCCTGCCCCGTTGACCGTAGCCCCGCCCGGCGCCGGCCGGCCTCAGCCGAAGGCGTCGGGCATCTCGGCCTTGCGGCGGGCGACATAGGCGGCCAGCGCCTCGGCGGTCGCGGGGTCGAGCGGCGGCTGCTGGTAGGTGTCCAGCATCCGCCGCACCCGCACCTCGGCCAGCATCGCGGTGTCGCGCGCGCCCTCCTCGTCCCAGGTCTCGAACGGCTTGTAGTCCAGCACTTCCGAACGCCAGAACGCCTGCTTGAAATGCGCCTGGGTGTGGGCGCACCCAAGGAAGTGCCCGCCCGGCCCGACCTCGGCGATGGCCTCCATCGCCTGGCCATCCGCCGACATGTCGACCCCGCGCGCGAAATGGTGCAGCGCGCCCAACTGGTCGGCGTCCATCACGAATTTCTCGTAGCTCGCGACCAGCCCGCCTTCCAGCCAGCCGCAGGCGTGCAGCATGAAGTTCACCCCCGCCAGCAGCGCCATGTTCAGCGAATTGGCGGATTCGTAGGCCGCCTGCGCATCGGGCAGCTTGGCGCCGCAGAACGCCCCGCCCGAGCGGTAGGGCAGGCCCAGCCGCCGCGCCAGTTGCCCGGCACCGTAGGTGATCAGGCTTGCCTCCGGCGTGCCGAAAGTGGGCGCGCCCGAGTTCATGTCGATCGAGGCCACGAAGGCGCCGAAGATCGCCGGCGCGCCGGGGCGGACCAGTTGCGAATAGGCCACGCCGGCCAGCACCTCGGCCAGCACCTGCGTCAGGGTGCCGGCCACCGTCACCGGCGCCATCGCGCCGCCGACGATGAAGGGCGAGATGATGCACGCCTGCCCGGCCGCGGCATAGACCTCGAGCGCGCCCATCATCGTGGCGTCGAACGTCAGCGGCGAGTTGATGTTGATCAGCGAGGTCATCACCGTGTTGTCGCGCACGAAGTCCTCGCCGAACAGGATCCCGGCCATCGCCACCGAATCGGCCGCGCGCGAGGGTTCGGTGACCGCGCCCATGAACGGCTTGTCGCTCAGCGTCATGTGCGCCAGAAGCATGTCGAGGTGGCGCTTGTTCACGGCCACGTCGGTCGGCTCGCACAGGGTGCCGCCCGAGTGGTGGACCCATTTCGACATGTAGCCGAGCTTCACGAAATTGCGGAAATCCGCGATCGTGGCATAGCGCCGCCCGCCCGCGCGGTCGCGCACGAAGGGCGGCCCGTAGACCGGGGCCAGCACCAGGCTGCGGCCGCCGATCTCGACGCTGCGCGCGGGGTTGCGGGCGTGCTGCACGATGCGTCCGGGCGCGGTGGCGCACAGCGCGCGCGCCAGCCCGCGCGGGATGCGCACCCGCTCGCCCTCGACCTCGGCGCCGGCCTCGCGCCAGCGCGCCAGAGCGGCCGGGTTCTCGACGAAGTTCACCCCGATCTCGGCCAGCACGGTTTCGGCGTTGGCCTCGATGATCGCCAGCGCCTCGTCGTCGAGCACCTCGAAATCGGGCACGTTGCGCTCGATGAACCGCGCGGTCTCGAAACGCACCGCGGTGCGCTCGGCCCGCCGCGCGGCGCCGCCGCCGCTGCCACGTCCGCGCCGCCCCGTCGCTTCGCTCATGCCCGCGCCTCCGTGCCTGCCTTCGCGGGGTTCTAGGCCAGCGCCTCCCGCCCGCCTGCCCCGATTGCGCCGCTTTCAGGCGCAAAACGACATGCGCGCCCCTTGCGCGGCCCCGGACCCGCGCCTATGCGAAGCCATGACCGAGCATCAGCGCCTTCTCATCGTCGACTTCGGCAGCCAGGTGACGCAACTCATCGCGCGTCGCCTGCGCGAGCTGAACATCTATTGCGAGATTCACCCCTACCAGAAGGTCGACGACGCCTTCCTGCACGGCTTCGGCGCCCGCGCGGTGATCCTGTCGGGCGGCCCGGCCAGCGTCACCGACCCCGCCAGCCCGCGCCCGCCGCAGGCATTGTGGACCCTCGGCGTGCCGGTGCTGGGCATCTGCTACGGCCAGCAGGCGATGGTCGACCAGCTTGGCGGCCGGGTAGAGGGCGGCCACCACCGCGAGTTCGGCCGCGCCTTCCTCGAACCGGGACCGGGCCACCGCGGCGACGGCCTTTTCGCGGGCCTCTTTTCCTCGGGGCGCGAGGAAGTGTGGATGAGCCATGGCGACAGGGTGACGGCGCTGCCCCCCGGCTTCGAGGTCATTGCCACCTCGCCCGGCGCGCCGCACGCGATCATCGCCGACACCGCGCGCGGCTTTTTCGGGGTGCAGTTCCACCCCGAGGTGCACCACACCCCGAACGGCAAGCGCCTGCTGGAGAACTTCGTCCGCCTCGCGGGCTTCGTCGGTGACTGGACGATGGGCGCCTACCGCGCCGAGGCGGTGGCCCGCATCCGCGAACAGGTGGGCGACGGGCGGGTGATCTGCGGGCTTTCGGGCGGGGTCGACAGCTCCGTCGCCGCGGTGCTGATCCACGAGGCCATCGGCGAGCGGCTGACCTGCGTCTTCGTCGATCACGGCCTCTTGCGCCAGGGCGAGGCCGCCGAGGTCGTGGGCATGTTCCGCGACGCCTACAACATCCCGCTGATCCATGCCGACGAGGCCGACCTGTTCCTCGACGCGCTGGCCGGCGTGGCCGACCCCGAGGCCAAGCGCAAGACCATCGGCCGGCTGTTCGTCGACGTCTTCCAGAAGCACGCGGCCGCGGTGGGCGGGGCCGAGTTCCTCGCCCAGGGCACGCTCTACCCCGACGTGATCGAATCGGTCAGCTTCGCCGGCGGCCCCTCGGTGACGATCAAGAGCCACCACAATGTCGGCGGCCTGCCCGAGAAGATGGGGCTGAAGCTGGTCGAACCGCTGCGCGAGCTGTTCAAGGACGAGGTGCGCGCGCTGGGCCGCGAGCTGGGCCTGCCACCGGGCTTCATCGGCCGCCACCCGTTCCCCGGCCCCGGCCTTGCCATCCGCTGCCCGGGCGAGGTGACGCGCGAGAAACTGGCCATCCTGCGCGCCGCCGATGCCGTGTTCATCGACCAGATCCGCAAGCATGGTCTCTACGACGCGATCTGGCAGGCGTTCGTGGCGCTCCTGCCGGTGCGCACGGTGGGGGTGATGGGCGACGGGCGCACCTACGATTACGCCTGCGCGCTGCGCGCGGTGACGTCGGTCGACGGGATGACGGCCGATTACTACCCGTTCGAGCACGCCTTCCTGTCGGAAACCGCCACCCGGATCGTGGGCGAGGTGCAGGGCATCAACCGCGTCACCTACGACATCACCTCGAAACCCCCCGGCACGATCGAGTGGGAATGACCCGCCGCCCCTGAGCCCGAGGCGCCCACCGCGCCCGGCCTTTCGTGCGCCCCGCCCGCGTCCCGGGCCCACCTGCCCTTCACCTTGGCTCAAATACTCCCTTCGCGCCGCCGGACACCGGCGCGCGCCGATCTCGCCCGTGCCGCGCATCGGGGCTTGACTCGGCCGGGGCAGGTATGAGTAATTGCCCGTTATGCGATGATTTGCTCATCCGCAGACCAGGGAGGGAGACCCATGAAACCGACCATTCGCGCCCTTCTGGGCGCTACCGCGCTGTGCGCCGTTGCCGGCGCCGCGGCCGCCCAGCAGACCACGATCACCATCGCCACCGTCAACAACGGCGACATGATCCGCATGCAGGGGCTGACCGGCCACTTCACCGACGCCAACCCCGACATCGCGGTGGATTGGGTGACGCTGGAAGAGAACGTGCTGCGCCAGCGGGTGACCACCGACATCGCCACCAACGGCGGCCAGTACGACGTGATGACCATCGGCACCTACGAGGTTCCGATCTGGGGCAAGCAGGGCTGGCTGGTGTCGCTCAACGACCTGCCCGCCAGCTATGACGTGGACGACCTGCTGCCCGCCATCCGCGGCGGCCTGACCGTGGACGGCGAGCTTTACGCCGCGCCCTTCTACGGCGAAAGCTCGATGGTGATGTATCGCACCGACCTGATGGAAGCGGCCGGGCTGGAAATGCCCGAGGCCCCGACGTGGGACTTCATCCGCGAAGCCGCCATCGCCATGACCGACCGCGACAACGAGGTCTACGGCGCGTGCATGCGCGGCAAGGCCGGCTGGGGCGAGAACATGGCCTTCCTCACCGCGATGTCGAACAGCTTCGGCGCGCGCTGGTTCGACATGGACTGGAAACCCCAGTTCGACAGCCCGGAATGGAAGGCGACGCTGGAGTTCTACCTCGACCTGATGGAACAGGCGGGCCCTCCGGGCGCCTCGGGCAACGGCTTCAACGAGAACCTCGCGCTGTTCCAGACCGGCAAGTGCGGGATGTGGATCGACGCCACCGTCGCCGCCTCGTTCGTGACCAACCCGCGTGACAGTCAGGTGGCCGACAGCGTCGGCTTCGCGCTCGCGCCCGACAACGGGCTGGGCAAGCGCGGCAACTGGCTGTGGGCGTGGAGCCTCGGCATCCCGGCCGGCACCCAGAAGGAAGAGGCGGCCAAGAAGTTCGTCGAATGGGCGACCTCCAAGGAATACCTCGAACTCGTCGCCGCCGAAGAGGGCTGGGCCAACGTGCCGCCGGGCACCCGCACCTCGCTCTACCAGAACCCCGAGTATGCCAAGGTGCCGTTCGCCGAAATGACGCTGCGCTCGATCAACTCGGCCGACCCGCAGAACCCGACGGTCGAACCGGTGCCCTATGTCGGCGTGCAGTTCGTGGCGATCCCCGAGTTCCAGGGGCTTGGCACCGCGGTGGGCCAGCAGTTCTCGGCGGCGCTCGCCGGGCAGATCAGCGCGGATGAGGCGCTGGCCGCGGCCCAGAACCTCGCCACGCGCGAGATGACGCGCGCGGGTTACATCAAGTAATCCGCCCCTCCCGGCGGGGCCGGCCGCTCGTCCGGCCCCGCACCCCCGCGCCACCGTCGGCGCCCCTGTCGGCGCCCCGTCAGCACCCCGCCACCGGAAGGGTTTTCGCGATGTCGACCCACCATTCCCGCGCCGCCGGCCGGCTGATGATCTCGCCCGCCGTGATCCTGCTTCTGGGCTGGATGCTGATCCCGCTGGGGCTGACGCTGTATTTCTCGTTCCTGCGCTACAACCTGCTGATGCCGGGGGCGAACCCGTTCGTGGGGTTCGAGAACTACGCCTTCTTCTTCACCGATCCCGCCTTCGGCGCGGCAATCGCCAACACCCTGATGCTGGTGGGCGGGGTGCTGGCGATCACCATCGTCGGCGGCACGCTGCTGGCGCTTCTGCTCGACCAGCCGATCTGGGGGCAGGGGATCGTGCGCATCCTGGTGATCGCGCCGTTCTTCGTGATGCCCACGGTCTCGGCGCTGGTGTGGAAGAACATGTTCATGAACCCGGTCAACGGGCTGTTCAGCCACCTGGCGCGGGTTCTGGGGCTTCAGCCCTACGATTTCCTGTCGCAGGCACCGCTCGCCTCGATCGTGCTGATCGTGAGCTGGCAGTGGCTGCCGTTCGCGACGCTGATCCTGCTGACCGCGCTGCAATCGCTCGACAGCGAGCAACTGGAAGCCTCCGAGATGGACGGCGCCGGGCCGGTCAGCCGCTTCGCCTTCATCGTGCTGCCGCACCTGGCACGGTCGATCACCGTGGTGATCCTGATCCAGACGATCTTCTTGCTGTCGATCTTCGCCGAGATCCTGGTGACGACGAACGGCGGGCCCGGCAACGCCTCGACCAACCTCACCTACCTCGTCTATGCGCAATCGCTGCTGCAGTTCGACGTCGGGCTGGGCTCGGCCGGCGGGGTGTTCGCGATCGTGCTGGCCAACATCGTGGCGATCTTCCTGATGCGGATGATCGGCAAGAACCTCGATGCGTAGCGCCGGCGGACAGCGGCGCGACGTGAGTATTTGGGCCAAGATGAAGGGGGCTTCGTGATGGCGCGCGCGGTATCGGGGCGGCGCAAGGCGGCGGTCACCGTCGCGGCCTGGGCGGTGGGCCTCGTGATCTTCTTCCCGATCCTGTGGATCGTGATCCTGTCGTTCAAGGCCGAGGGCGATGCGATCCTGTCGCCGCTGGCGGTGCTCGCGGCGGACTGGACGCTGGAAAGCTACGCGACGGTGCAGGCGCGGTCGGACTACTTCGGCCATTTCCTCAACTCGGTCACGATCTCGGTCGGCTCGACGCTGATCGGGCTGGCGATCGCGGTGCCGGCGGCGTGGTCGATGGCCTTCGTGCCCGGGCGGCAGACCAGGAACGTGCTGATGTGGATGCTCAGCACCAAGATGCTGCCGCCGGTGGGCGTGCTGGTGCCGATCTACCTGATCTTCCGCGACACCGGGCTGCTGGACACCCGCACCGGCCTTGTCATCGTGCTGACGCTGATCAACCTGCCGATCATCGTCTGGATGCTTTACACCTACTTCCGCGAGATCCCGGGCGAGATCCTGGAAGCCGCGCGGATGGACGGGGCCGGGCTGCGCGCCGAGATCGTCTATGTGCTGACGCCGATGGCGGTGCCGGGGATCGCCTCGACGCTGCTTCTGAACATCATCCTGGCGTGGAACGAGGCGTTCTGGACGCTGAACCTGACCGCCGCCAACGCAGCCCCCCTGACCGCGTTCATCGCCTCCTATTCCAGCCCCGAAGGGCTGTTCTACGCCAAGCTTTCGGCCGCCAGCACGATGGCGATCGCGCCGATCCTGATCATGGGCTGGTTCAGCCAGAAACAACTCGTCCGCGGCCTGACCTTCGGCGCGGTGAAGTGAGGGGGGGGACGACATGGGCAGCATCACGCTCGAGGGGGTGGCCAAGCGGTTCGGCGAGGTCGAGGTGATCCCGCCGCTGGACCTGAGCATCGAAGATGGCGAGTTCGTGGTCTTTGTCGGGCCCTCGGGCTGCGGCAAGTCGACGCTGCTGCGCCTTATCGCGGGGCTCGAGGATGTCTCGGGCGGGGCGATCCTGATCGACGGGCAGGACGCCACCGGGGTCGCGCCGGCGCGCCGGGGGCTGGCGATGGTGTTCCAGTCCTACGCGCTTTATCCGCACATGTCGGTGCGCCGGAACATCGCCTTTCCGCTGCGCATGGCCGGGCTTGACGCGGCCGAGCAGGCGCGCCGGGTCGAGGGCGCGGCGAAGGTGCTGAACCTCACCGATTACCTCGACCGGCGGCCGGGGCAATTGTCGGGCGGCCAGCGCCAGCGCGTCGCCATCGGGCGGGCGATCGTGCGCGAGCCCAAGGCGTTCCTGTTCGACGAGCCGCTGTCGAACCTCGACGCCGCGCTGCGGGTGGGAATGCGGCTGGAAATCTCGGAGCTGCACACGCGCCTCAGGACCACGATGGTCTACGTCACCCACGACCAGGTCGAGGCGATGACCATGGCCGACAAGATCGTGGTGCTGCGCGCCGGCGTGATCGAGCAGGTGGGCAGCCCGCTGGACCTCTACCACGCGCCGCGCAACCTGTTCGTGGCCGGCTTCATCGGCAGCCCGAAGATGAACCTCGTCTCGGGGGCCGAGGCGGCGCGCCATGGTGCGGCCACCATCGGCGTGCGCCCCGAGCACATCGCCCTTGCCACCGACGGCGCGGGCATGTGGACGGGCCGCGTGGGCGTGTCGGAGCATCTGGGCTCGGACACCTTCCTGCACGTCCACGTCGACGGCTGGCCCGAGCCGGTGACGGTGCGGGCCGACGGCGAGGTCGGGCTGCACCACGGCGACAGGATCGGCCTCGTGCCCGACATGGACAAACTGCACCGCTTCGACGCAGAGGGGCTTCGGATCGCATGAAACGCCTGAACGGAAAATCCGCGCTCATCACCGGGGCCGCGCGCGGTATCGGGCGCGCCTTCGCCGAGGCCTATGTGCGCGAGGGCGCAACCGTCGCCATCGCCGACATCAACCTCGAAGGCGCCGAGGCGGCGGCGGCCGAGATCGGACCGGGCGCTTACGCGGTGGCGCTTGATGTCACGCAACAGGACAGCATCGACGCGGCCATCGCCGCGGTGCAGGCGCGCGCCGGCGGCCTCGACATCGTGATCAACAACGCCGCCCTGTTCGACCTGGCCCCGATCGTCGGGATCACCCGCGACAGCTATGACCGGCTGTTCGCGATCAACGTCGCGGGCACGCTGTTCACGATGCAGGCGGCGGCGCGGGCGATGATCGCACAGGGCCGCGGCGGGCGGATCATCAACATGGCCAGCCAGGCCGGCCGGCGTGGCGAGGCGCTGGTGGGCGTCTATTGCGCCACCAAGGCGGCGGTGATCAGCCTGACGCAATCGGCCGGGCTCGACCTCATCCGCCACCGCATCAACGTCAACGCCATCGCGCCCGGGGTGGTCGACGGGGCACATTGGGACGGCGTAGATGCGCTGTTCGCCCGCCACGAGGGGCTGCGGCCCGGCGAGAAGAAGGCGCAGGTGGGCGCCGCCGTGCCCCATGGGCGCATGGGCACCGCCGAAGACCTCGTGGGCATGGCGATCTTCCTGGCCACGCCCGAAGCAGATTACATCGTCGCCCAGTGCTTCGGCGTCGATGGCGGAAACTGGATGGCCTGAGATGACGCACGAGCCCCCCCTCGTGGCGCTGCCGCGCTATGACCGCGCACGCCTGACCCCCGGCATCGTCCATATCGGGCTGGGCAATTTCCACCGCGCCCACCAGGCGGTCTATCTCGACGACCTGATGAACACGGGCGCCGGGTTCGACTGGGCGATCCTCGGGGCCGGCGTGCGCGCCGGCGACGCACGGATGCGCGACGCGCTGAAGGCGCAGGACTGCCTGTCGACGGTGATCGAGCTTGATCCCGCCGGCCGGCGGGCGCGGCGCGTGGGCGCGATGGTCGACTTCGTGCAGGTCGAATCGGACAATGCCTCGCTGATCGCGGCGATGGCCGACCCGCGCGTGCGCATCGTCTCGCTCACCGTGACCGAGGGCGGCTATTTCATCGACCCGGCCACCGGCGCCTTCGACCCCGGCGCGCCCGAGATGGTGGCCGACGCCGCCAGCCCCGACCGCCCGGCCACCGCCTTCGGCGCGATCCTGGCCGCCCTGCGCGCCCGCCGCGCCGCCGGCACCCCGCCCTTCACGGTGATGTCGTGCGACAACCTGCCGGGCAACGGCGCGGTGACGCGCGCCGCGGTGGCAGGGCTCGCGCGGCTGGGCGACGCCGGGCTGGCCGCCTGGGTCGAGGACAACGTCGCCTTCCCGAACGCCATGGTCGACCGCATCACCCCGGCCACCGGCCCGCGCGAGCGGGCGATGGCCGCAGCCTTCGGGCTGGGCGACGATCCCGTGCCCGTCACCTGCGAGCCGTTCCGCCAGTGGGTGCTCGAGGATCGCTTTCCCGCCGGGCGGCCGGCGCTGGAAACGGTCGGCGTGACCTTCACCGACCACGTCCACGCCTACGAGGCGATGAAGATCCGCATCCTCAACGGCGGGCACGCGCTGATCGCCTATCCCGCCGGGCTGCTGGACGTCGAGCATGTGCACGAGGCGATGGCCCATCCGCTGGTCGCGGGCTTTCTCGACCGGGTCGAGCGCGACGAGGTGCTGCCCTTCGTGGCGCCGGTGCCCGGGGTCGACCTGCCGGCCTATTTCTCCACGGTGCGCGAGCGCTTCGCCAACCCCGAGGTGGCCGACACCGTGCGCCGGCTGTGCCTTGACGGCTCCAACCGGCAGCCGAAGTTCATCCTGCCCAGCCTGCGCGACGCGCTGGCGGCGGGGCGGCCCGCGCCGGGGCTGGCGCTGGCCTCGGCGCTGTGGTGCCGCTATTGCGCCGGCACGACCGACAGCGGCGCCGCCATCCCTCCCAACGATCCCGACTGGGACGCGCTGCACGCCCGTGCCCGCGCCGCGAAGGCCACGCCGGCGGCGTGGCTGGCGATGCGCCCGGTCTACGGCGATCTTGCCGGCCACCCCGGCTTCGCCGCCGCCTTCGCCGGCGCGCTCGACGCGCTGTGGCGCGACGGCACGGCGGCGGTTCTGGCGCGCTACCTCGAGACGGGGCGGCCCTGACGCCCCGCCCTTTCCCCCGCGCCGAAAGAGGCTAGGATACCCGGCACCGCAGCCCAGCCGCGAGGCCCGAGGATGCCCGAAGATCCTGCACTCCCCCTTCCCGCCGCCGTGCCGCTGGCCACGCGGCCGCTGGGCATCCTCGGGTCGGCCGCGGTGGCGCGGCGCAACCTGCTCGAACTCATCCCCGAGATCGCCACCCGCCAGCCGATCGTCTCGGGGCGCACGGGCATACGCTGGCACATGGTGATGGACCCCGAAAGCAACCGCCGCATCCTGCGCGACCGGGTGGACGATTATCCCAAGTCCGAAGTGACCAAGCTGATCCTCGGCCCCGCCATCGGCCAAAGCCTGTTCGTGGCCGAGGGCGCGCACTGGCGCTGGCAGCGCCGCGCCGCCGCGCCGGCCTTCGCGCAGCGCAACGTCGCGGCGCTGGCCCCGGTGATGACGGCGGCGGCCGAGCGCGCCTCGGCCCGGCTGGATGCCGCCGTCGGGCGCGCCGCGAACCTCTTCGACGAGATGCTCGCCGCCACCTTCGAGGTGATCTCGGACGTCACCTTTTCCGGCGACGAGGGCTTCGACCGCGCCGCCGTGCACCGCGCCATCGACGCCTACCTCGCGCAGGTCGCGCGGCTGTCGGTGCTCGACATCGTGGGCGCGCCGGCGTGGGTGCCGCGCCCGGGGCGGCTGCGCTCGGGCCGGGTGGTGCGCGAGATGCGGCGCATCGCCGACGCCGCCATCACCCGCCGCGCGCGCACCGGCGCCCGCCCGGTGCCCGACCTGCTCGACCTCATGCGCGCCGGCGCCGACCCCGAGACCGGCCGGCGCATGACCACGCCTGAATTGCGCGACAACCTGCTCACCTTCATCGTCGCCGGCCACGAGACGACGGCGCTGACGCTGTCCTGGGCGCTTTACCTGTGTGCCTTCGACCCCGCCGTGCAGGCCCGCGCCCGGGCCGAGGCGCAGGCCGTCCTCGGCCCCCGCGCCGCGACCGAGGCCGATATCGCGCGCCTGCCGCTGATCCGCGCCATCGTCGACGAGACGCTGCGCCTCTACCCGCCGGCGGCGTTCCTGTCGCGCACCGCGCGCGCGCCCGACAGCCTTTGCGGGCGCGAGGTGCGGCCGGGCGACACGATCATGCTGCCGATCTACGCACTGCACCGCCACCACCTGTGGTGGGACAATCCGCATGCCTTCCGCCCCGACCGCTTCCTGTCCGGCCCGCGCCCCGACCGCTTCGCCTTCCTGCCCTTCGGCGACGGGCCGCGGGTGTGCATCGGCGCGGCCTTCGCTTTGCAGGAGGCGGTGATCGTGCTGGCCACGCTGCTGGCACGCTTCCGCTTCGCGCCGGTCGCAGGCCGCGCCCCGCGCCCGGTGCTGATCCTGACGCTGCGCCCCGAGGGCGGGGTGTGGCTGGGCGTCGAGCGCGCCGACGCCGATTGAGGGTTCGCATTCGCCGCCGGTCGCGCTACATCGCGGCCATGAGCATGAGGCCGACATGACCCGCGATCCGTTGTTCCTGCTTGCCGCCTTCGGCGCCCTCGTGGTGCTGGTGATCCTGATGATCGGCATCGGCGGCTTCGCCAGGGGGGGCGAGTTCAACCGCCGCCACGCCAACCGGCTGATGCGCTACCGCATCGCCGCGCAGGCGGTGGCGGTAGCGCTGATCGTGGCCTTCGCGCTGCTGCGCGCGAAAGGGGGCTGAGATGGTGGTGCTGAACCGCATCTACACCCGCACCGGCGACGGCGGGCAGACCGGGCTGGGTGACGGCAGCCGGGTGGCCAAGCACGCGCTGCGGGTGGCCGCCTACGGCACGGTGGACGAGACCAACGCCACCGTCGGGCTGGCGCGGCTGCACGCCACCGGCGAGGCCGACGCGGCTCTGGCCCGCATCCAGAACGACCTGTTCGACCTGGGCGCCGACCTTTGCCGTCCCGACCCCGCACGCGACGCCGAGGCCGGGTATCCGGTGCTGCGCATGGCCGCCGCGCAGGTCGACCGGCTGGAGGCCGAGATCGACGCGATGAACGCGCGCCTTGCCCCCCTGCGCAGCTTCGTGCTGCCCGGCGGCAGCGCGCTGGCCGCACACCTGCACCTGTGCCGCACGGTGGCGCGCCGGGCCGAGCGGCTGAGCGTCGAACTGGCCGCCGCCGAAGACGTCACGCCCGAGGCGCTGCGCTATCTCAACCGCCTGTCCGACTGGTTCTTCGTCGCCGCCCGCATTGCCAACGACGATGGCGCCGCCGACGTGTTGTGGAGCCCCGGCGCAAACCGCTGAGCGGGGCAAAAGTCTTGCAAAGACTTTTGGCAAGACTTCGTGACGAAGTCTTGCGCCTGTGGAGGCGTGGCGGTCCCTTCGGTAGCCGCCGCGCATTTTTTTGCTGTTTTCCGCGTGCGGCAGCCGCTAAGACACCGGCGAAGCCATGAAGGAGATCCACGCCGATGAAGGTGCTTGTGCCTGTGAAGCGGGTGATCGACTACAACGTGAAGGTCCGGGTGAAAGCGGACGGAAGCGGGGTCGATCTTGCCAACGTGAAGATGTCGATGAACCCCTTCGACGAGATCGCGGTCGAGGAGGCGATCCGCCTGAAGGAGGCCGGTATCGCGTCCGAGGTCGTGGCGGTGTCGATCGGGGTCAAGCAGGCCGCCGAAACGCTGCGCACCGCGCTGGCGATGGGCGCCGACCGCGCCATCCTGATCGTCGCAGCCGACGACGTGCACCAGGATATCGAGCCGCTCGCAGTGGCCAAGCTGCTGAAAGCGGTCATCGCCGAGGAGGAGCCGCGGCTGGTGCTGGCCGGCAAGCAGGCCATCGACAACGACATGAACGCCACCGGGCAGATGCTCGCCGCCCTGCTGGGCTGGGGCCAGGCGACCTTCGCCTCGAAGCTCGAGGTGGCGGACGATCACGCACAGGTCACCCGCGAGGTTGACGGTGGCCTTCAGACCATCCGCGTGGCCCTGCCGGCGATCGTGACGGTGGACCTGCGGTTGAACGAGCCGCGCTATGCCTCGCTGCCCAACATCATGAAGGCCAAGAAGAAACCGCTCGACGAAAAGACCGCCGCCGATTACGGCGTCGATGTCGCACCACGGCTCAGCGTGGTGGCCACGGCCGAGCCCGCGGGGCGCAAGGCCGGCGTCAAGGTCGACTCGGTCGACGAACTGGTGGCGAAACTCAAGGACGAGGCGGGGGTGATCTGATGGCGGTTCTGCTGCTGGGAGAAGTGACCGACGGGCACCTGGGCCGCGATGCCACCGCCAAGGCGGTCAGTGCGGCCGCGGCCCTGGGCGAGGTGACGGTGCTCTGCGCCGGGGCAAGCGCGGCCGAGGCCGGCGCCGAGGCGGCGAAGATCGCGGGGGTGGCGAAGGTGCTGGTGGCCGAGCACGCGGGCCTCGGGCACCGTCTGGCCGAACCGACGGCGGCGCTGATCGTTGCGCTGGCCGACGGTTACAGCCACATCGTCGCGCCGGCCACTACCGACGCCAAGAACATCCTGCCGCGGGTGGCGGCGCTGCTCGACGTGATGATCGTGGCCGATGTCTCGGGGGTGATCGACGCCGAGACGTATCAACGCCCGATCTACGCCGGCAACGCGGTGCAGACGGTGAAATCCTCCGACCCGGTGAAGGTGCTCACGATCCGCACCTCGACCTTTCCGGCGGCGGGCGAACAGGCGGCGGCGCCGGTCGAGACCGTCGCGCTGCCCGACCTGCCGGGCCTGTCGGAATGGGTCGAGGACAAGGTCGCGGCCTCGGACCGGCCGGAGCTGACCGCGGCGCGCGTGGTCGTCTCGGGCGGGCGCGGCGTGGGCTCGGCCGAGCAGTTCGCGCTGATCGAGGCGCTGGCCGACAAGCTCGGCGCCGCGGTGGGCGCCTCGCGTGCGGCGGTCGATTCGGGCTATGCCCCCAACGACTGGCAGGTGGGCCAGACCGGCAAGGTGGTGGCGCCAGAGCTTTACATTGCCGTCGGCATCTCGGGCGCGATCCAGCACCTTGCCGGGATGAAGGACAGCAAGGTGATCGTGGCGATCAACAAGGACGAGGAGGCGCCGATCTTCCAGGTCGCCGACTACGGCCTCGTCGCCGACCTGTTCAAGGCGCTGCCGGAACTGACCGAAAAGCTGTGACGGGCAAGCTGTGACGGGCGGGGCCGGCGCGCGGCCCCTTGCCCCTTCACCTTGGCGCAAATACTCCCGGGGGGTGAGGCCCGGCACGGGCCGAGGGGGGCCGGCGGCCCCCCTGCCCCGTCTCAGCCCTCGCCGGGGCGGGCCATGGCGAACACCTGCTCGACCACCGCGTAGTCGCGATAGCCAAGCCGCGCGAGCGGGCGGTAGCGGGTGACGTCGAAGCGCCCGTCCACCACACAATCGTCGCGCAGGTGCACCCCCGTCACCTCGCCCAGCACCATGAAATTGTCCTGCCCGCGCAGCGCGATCACCTCGACCAGGCGGCATTCCAGCGCCGCCGGGGCGCCGGCCACGCGCGAACACGCGATCGTCTCGCACCCTGCCCGCGCGATCCCGGCGTGGGTGAATTCGTCGACCTCGCGCCCGTAGCCGCCCGAGGTGGCGTTCATCGCCGCCGCCGCCGCCTGTTCGACGATGTTGACGCAGAAGACGCCGGTTTCCTCGATGTTGCCAAGGCTGTCCTTGCCCCGGGCGCGGTCGGCCTTGGAACTGGTCGAGGCGAAGATCACCTGCGGCGGGGTGTAGGCCACGGCATTGAAGAACGAATAGGGCGCGAGGTTATCGGCACCGTCCGACCCGCGCGACGCGATCCAGCCGATCGGGCGGGGCGAGACGATCGCGCTGAACGGGTTGTGGGGCAGGCCGTGGCCGTCTTCGGGGCGGTAGAACATGGGGCGCGCGCCTTTCTGCGGTTTGCCCCCGACCTAGCGCCATGCTAGGGCCGGCGCCAGTGGCTGGGCCGGGCGCGCGCGATGTTCCACCTTACCGAAGAGACCGCGGCCGACTGGTGGGAGGTCGAGGAACTGCTCGACCTGTGCTTCGCGCCGGGGCGCACGGCGCTGTCGTCCTACCGGCTGCGCGACGGGGTGGCCCCGGTGGCGCCGCTGTGCCTGGTGCTGCGTGACGGCGACGGCATTCTCGCCGCCTCGGTGCGCAACTGGCCGGTGTCGGTGGGCGGCGCGCCGGCGCTGCTGCTTGGCCCGGTGGCGGTGCACCCCACCCGGCAGGGCGAGGGCCTGGGCGCCTTCCTGATCGGCGAGGTGCTGGACCGCGCCCGCGCCGCCGGCTGGCTGCGGGTGATGCTGGTGGGCGACCTGCCCTATTACCGCCGTTTCGGGTTTCGCCGCCTCGACGGGGTGACGATGCCGCCCCCGACCAACCCCGACCGGGTGCTGGGCACGGCGCTGGCCCCGGGTGCGTGGGACGGCGTGGCCGGCACCGTCGCGCGCGCGACCGCCCCGCTCACCGGGGCGTGAGCGCGGCGCCGCCCACCTCTGGACAATCGTTCCGGAATCGCGGACGTTCCCCGAAAAGTGTGCGGGCGATGCGCGATTGGGCGGAACGCGTGTTCCGGCAGCGGGCCACCTGCGGGGGAACACCATGGGCCAGCCGAAACTCGACACCTCGCCGCCCGTCTCGGACGAGGTGCGCAAGACGACGTGCTACATGTGCGCCTGCCGCTGCGGCATCAACGTGCACCTGCGCGCGGGGCGCGTGGCCTATATCGAGGGCAACCGCGACCATCCGGTGAACAAGGGCGTGCTGTGCGCCAAGGGCTCGGCGGGGATCATGCAGGTCACCGCGCCGTCGCGGCTGCGCGCGCCGCTGCGCCGGGTGGGCCCGCGCGGCTCGGGGCAGTTCAGGGAAATAAGCTGGGACGAGGCGCTGGAAACCGCGCGCGGCTGGCTTGCGCCGCTGCGCGCCGAGGCGCCGGAAAAGCTTGCGTTCTTCACCGGGCGCGACCAGTCGCAATCGTTCACGAGCTGGTGGGCGCAGGCGTTCGGCACGCCCAACTATGCCGCCCACGGGGGGTTCTGTTCCGTCAACATGGCGGCGGGCGGGATCTACACCATGGGCGGTGCGTTCTGGGAATTCGGCGCGCCCGACTGGGACCGCTCGAAGATGTTCGTGCTGTTCGGCGTCGCCGAAGACCACGATTCGAACCCGATCAAGATCGGGCTGGGCAAGCTCAAGGAACGCGGCGCGCGGGTGGTGGCGGTGAACCCGATCCGCACCGGCTACAACGCCATCGCCGACGACTGGCTGGGGATCACGCCCGGCACCGACGGGCTGCTGATTCTCGCGCTGATCCACGAGCTGATGAAGGCCGGGCGGATCGACCTCGACTATCTGGCGCGGTTCACCAACGCGCCGGTGCTGGTGAACGCCGCCGAGGGGCCCGAGCGGGGCCTGTTCCTGCGCGATCCCGAGGGCCGGCCGCAGGTGATCGACCGGCGCACCGGCGCGCTTGCCCCCTGGGACGGCGAGGGGGTGGAGCCCGACCTTTCGGCCACCCACGTGGCCGGCGGCGTCACCCACCGCCCGGTCCTGCACCTGATGGCCGAGCGCTACCTTGCCCCCGAACACGCGCCCGAGGCGGTGGCCGAACGCTGCGGCATCCCGGCGGATCGCATCCGCGCGCTGGCCGCCGATCTGGCCCGCGTGGCCTTCGACGAGGCGATCGAGCTGGCCCGGCCGTGGACCGACTTTCGCGGGCACCGCCACGAGCGGATGGTCGGCCGCCCGGTCAGCTTTCACGCCATGCGCGGCATCTCGGCCCATTCCAACGGCTTCCAGACCGCGCGCGCGCTGCATGTGCTCCAGATCCTGCTGGGCGCGGTGGAATGCCCCGGCGGCTTCCGGTTCAAGCCGCCCTATCCCAAGCCGGTCGAGGCGCACCCAACGCCGCATTGCAAGACCAAACCCAACTGTCCCCTGGACGGCCCGCACCTCGGCTTCGTGCGCTCGCCCGCCGATCTGGCGCTGAAGGACGACGGCAGCCCGGCGCGGATCGACAAGGCATTCACCTGGGAAAACCCGTTCTCGGCGCACGGGCTGATGCACATGGTCATCGCCAACGCCCACGCGGGCGATCCCTACCGCATCGACACGCTGTTCCTTTACATGGCGAACATGTCGTGGAATTCGTCGATGAACACGGCCGGCACGATGAAGATGCTGACCGACACCGACGAGAACGGCGATTACGTCATCCCGCGGATCATCTATTCCGACGCCTATGCCTCCGAGATGGTGGCCTACGCCGACCTGATCCTGCCCGACACCACCTACCTGGAACGCCACGACTGCATTTCGCTGCTCGACCGCCCGATCTCGGAGGCGGAGGCCGCGGCGGACGCGATCCGCTGGCCGGTGATCGAACCGGATCGTGAGGTGCGCGGCTTCCAGTCGGTGCTGCTCGACCTCGGCCACCGGCTGGGGCTGCCGGGGATGGTGGGCGAGGATGGCGGGCCGGCCTATGCCGATTATGCCGATTACATCGTGCGCCACGAACGCCGCCCCGGCATCGGCCCGCTGGCGGGCTGGCGCGGGGACGGCACGGCGACGGGGCGGGGCGCGCCGAACCCCGATCAGCTCGACCGCTACATCGCCGCCGGCGGCTTTGCCATGCACCACATCCCCGAGGCGGCGCAGTTCTACAAGCCCTGGAACCGCGCCTATCAGGACTGGGCGGTGGGCATGGGCTTCTACGACGCGCCGCAACCCTACCTTTTCGCGCTCTATTCCGAGCCGATGCGCCGCTTCCAGCTTGCCGCCGAGGGCCATGGGGACCGGCAGCCGCCGGAGCACCTGCGCACACGGGTGCGAACCGCGATGGACCCGCTGCCGCACTGGTATGAACCGCTGGAAGAGGCCGCCACCGACAAGGGCGCCTTCCCGCTCCATGCGCTGACCCAGCGGCCGATGGCGATGTATCATTCCTGGGGCTCGCAGAACCGCTGGCTGCGCCAGATCCACGGGACCAATCCGATGTATCTGCCCACCGCATTGTGGCAGGAACAGGGTTTCGAGGACGGAGACTGGGCCCGCGTCACCTCGCCCCACGGCGAGATCGTGGTGCCGGTGGCGCATATGGCCGCGCTCAACCCGCACACGATCTGGACCTGGAACGCCATCGGCAAGCGCAAGGGCACATGGGCGCTCGACCCCGGCGCGCCGGAGGCGACGAAGGGCTTTCTGCTCAACCACCTGATCCGCGAGTTGCTGCCGCCGAAGGGCGACGGGCTGCGGTATTCCAATTCCGACCCCGTCACCGGGCAGGCGGCGTGGTTCGACCTGCGGGTGCGGGTGGAAAAGGTGGCCGCACGGGAAGCGGCGGCGCCGGTCTTCCCTGCCCTGCCGCCGCTGCCCGGGCGGTGAGCGCGGAGTTGAGTATTTTTGCCAAGATGAAGGGGCAAACGTGACCACATTGCCGGAGACGACCGCGCGCAAGCTCGGGCTGGTGATCGACCTCGACACCTGCGTCGGCTGCCATGCCTGCGTGGTCGCCTGCAAGGGCTGGAACGACGCCGGCTATGGCACCCCTCTCTCCGACCAGGACGCCTACGGCGCCGACCCGTCGGGCACCTTCCTCAACCGCGTGCACAGCTACGAGGTGCAACCCGACGACGGGCCGGCACAGGTGGTGCATTTCCCGAAATCGTGCCTGCATTGCGAGGATGCGCCCTGCGTCACCGTCTGCCCCACCGGCGCCAGCTACAAGCGCGCCGAGGACGGCATCGTGCTGGTGAACGAGGACGCCTGCATCGGTTGCGGCCTGTGTGCCTGGGCCTGCCCCTACGGCGCGCGCGAGATGGACCGCGACGCCGGCGTGATGAAGAAATGCACGCTGTGCGTGGATCGCATCTACAACCGGAACCTGCCCGAGGAAGACCGCGTGCCTGCCTGCGTGCGCACCTGCCCCTCGGGCGCGCGCCATTTCGGCGACCTCGGCGACCCCGACAGCGCCGTCAGCCGACTGGTGGCCGAGCGCGGCGGCTATGACCTGATGCCCGACCTCGGCACGAAGCCGGTCAACAAGTATCTGCCGCCGCGCCCGCGCGACCGGGCCTGCGCGACGGCGCCGCTGCCGGTGGTGGCCGACACTCCGGCGGGCTTTCTCGGCTGGCTCGACCGCGCGCTGGCGCGGCTGCCGGGGGGGGAGGGCTGAATGCATCCCGCACCGTCGATCATCCTGTTCACCGTTCTCTCGGGGGCAGGCTTCGGGCTGCTGGCACTGCTGGGCCTCGGGCTGCCGGCGGCCACCGGCTGGCTGGCCTTCGCCTTCCACGCCATCGGCGCGGCGCTGGCGGCCGGCGGGCTGGCGATCTCGGCCTTCCACCTCGGCAACCCGCAGCGGGCGCTGCGCGCGTTCACGCAATGGCGCACAAGCTGGCTTTCCCGCGAGGCGGTGACGGCGACGGCGGCGCTGACGCTGGCGGCGCTGCACGGGGCGGCGGCCACGTTTCTCGGGGTGCGCCCGGTGGTGCTGGGGGGCGCCATGGCGGCGCTGTGCCTGGCCACCGTCCTGACCACGTCGATGATCTATGCGCAAATGCGCACCGTGCCGCGCTGGCGCCAGCCCGCGACACCGGCGCTGTTCCTGGCCTGGTCGGTGGCGGGCGGCGCGCTTCTGGCGGCGCAGGGGCCGGTGGCGCTGGTGGCGCTGGCGGTGGCCGGGGTGCTGCAGCTTCACGCCTGGCGCACGGGCGACCGGCGCTTCGCGAAGGCCGGGCAGAGCGTGGGCACGGCCACCGGCCTCGGCGGGCCGGGGCAGGTGCGCCAGCTTGCCCCGCCCCACACCGGGCGCAACTACCTGCTGGACGAGATGGTGTTCCGCGTCGGCCGCCGCCACGCCCGCCGGCTGCGCGCGATCGCCTTCCTGCTCGCGGTGCCGGCGCCGGCCGCACTCGTGCTGGGCACGGGCTTCGCGCATCTTGCCTACGCCGCAGCGGTGCCGGTGCATCTCGCCGGCGTCCTGGCTTCGCGCTGGCTGTTCTTCGCCGAGGCCGAGCATGTCGTGGGGCTGTATTACGACGCCCGCCAACCGGCCTGAAATCGTCGCATCTGATCCAGATCAAGGCCGGGCCGGCGAAAACACCGCATCTTCGCCGCAGATTTTGCGGGAGAGTGACGATGCGTCTGACCATCCGGACCAACCTGGCGATGCGCACGCTGATGTTCTGCGCCGTCAACGAAGGGCGCACCGTGCGCAAGCACGAGGTGGCGGAGCAGTGCAACGCCTCCGAGAACCACCTCGCGCAGGTGATCAACACCCTCAGCCAGATGGGCTTCGTCGAGACGGTGCGCGGGCGCAACGGCGGGCTGCGGCTGGGCCATCCCGCGTCCGAGATCAGCGTCGGCGCCGTGGCGCGCGCGTTCGAAACCCCGGTGCCTTTCGCCGAATGCTTCGCGACCGACCGCAACACCTGCCCGCTTTACGGCAATTGCCGGCTGCGCGCGGCGCTGGAAGCGGCGCTTGACGCCTTCTACGCCTCGCTCGACCGGGTGCGCCTGATCGACCTGGTGGAAGAGAACGACGGCCTGCACCAGCTTCTGTCGATGGAGCCGCCGCGCCGCTTCGCCTGCGCCAGCTAGGCCTCACGCCCGGACACGATCCGCGGCGCATCCTTGCGCCCGGCCATGATGTCGCCCCATTTCGCGGCCATCCTGATGCGGCTGCCGGCCTGACGCCACGTCCGACCGGCGCCGCCAGGGGGAACCGTAACGCCGCATTCGCGGCAGGAGGATACCCATGGCCGAACCACAGCAGCCGGGCCGCCCCGGCCCTGCCCCCGCCCCGAAACCGCCGGTCGCCACGACCGCCCCGCCGCGCCCGCCGTTCGGCGACTGGGCCGCGATCTGAGGCCGCACCAAGGGGCTTGCGCCCCGGCCTGCGGCGCGGCACATCCGGGGCCATGCCGACCCCGATCGCCTCGATCCGCAACCTCGGCCCCGCCACCCAGGCGGCCTTCGCCCGCGCCGGCGTCGACAGCGCCGAGGCGCTGCGCGCGCTCGGCGCCGATGCCGCCTATGCCCGCCTGCTCGCGGCCGGCGAGCGGCCCCATTTCATCGCCTATTCCGCGCTGGTGATGGGGCTTCAGGGCCGGCCGTGGAACGATTGCCGCGGCCCCGAGAAGGCGGCGCTGCGCACCCGCTTCGACGCACTCTGCGCCGGCACCTGCACGCCGGCCGGGATCGAGGCGGCGCTGGACGCGCTGGGCCTGCCCGCGCCGCGCAAGCGCTGAGCCCGCCCCTTCACCTTGGCCCAAATACTCACGGCGCGCCGCCGGCCCCGGGCGCACCGCCCGTGGTGGAGCCGGGCGCGGGCAGGATCGGCAACGCGGTGGTGTACTTGATCTCCTCCATCGACAGCAGCGCGGTGACGTTGAAGATCCGCACCTCGGCGATCAGCGCCTGGTAGAAATCGTCATAGGCGCGGGCGTTGGCCACCCGCACCTTGAGGATATAATCGATGTCGCCCGCCAGCCGGTGCGCCTCGAGCACCTCGGGGCGGGCCTGCAACGTCTGCAGGAAGCGCCGCTGCCAGTCCGCCTCGTGCTCCGAGGTGCGGATGAGCACGAAGAAACACGCCTGAAGCCCCAGCGCCTCGGCGTCCAGCAGCACCGTCTGCGGGCCGATCACGCCGCCCTCGCGCAGCTTGCGGATGCGGTTCCACACCGGCGTCTTGGACGAGCCGACGATGCGCGCGATCTCGTCCAGCGACTGGCCGGCGTCGCGCTGCAACTCGGCCATGATTTTCCGATCCATGTCGTCGATCCGGACCGCCATTCGCGCATCTCCCGCCTGACAGGACAAGTGTTCACACCACCCGCCTGATACGAACCAGCATCCTTATTGGCAAGCGCATATGGCGCCACATCGGAAATTTTTCCTATATTGAGGGCACAGCCAACGGAGACTCGCCGATGTTGCCACCCCTCTCGCCCCGGCCTGACGACGCGCCCCGCGTGGCACTGGTCGGTGCCGGCCCCGGCGACCCCGAGCTTCTGACGCTGGCCGCGCTGCGCGCGCTTGAGGCCGCGGACGTGGTGCTGCACGACCGCCTGGTGCCGGCCGCGATCCTGGCGCTGGCACCACGGGCGCGGCTGGTGGCGGTGGGCAAGGAGGGCTTCGGCCCCGCGATGCCGCAGGCCGGGATCAACCGCCTGCTCGTGAACCATGCCCGAAGCGGCGCACAGGTGGTGCGCCTGAAGGGCGGCGACCCCGCGATCTTCGGCCGGCTCGAGGACGAGGCCGCGGCGCTCGAGGCCGCGGGCATCGCCTTTCGCGTGATCCCCGGCATCACCGCGGCCTCGGCGGCGGCGGCGGCGCTGGGCCGGGGGCTGACGCAGCGCGGGCGCAACGCCGGGCTGCGCATCGTGACCGGCCACGACATGCGCGGCTTCGCCGATCAGGACTGGCGCGGCCTCGCCGCCCCCGGCGCGGTGGCCGCGATCTACATGGGCAAGCGCGCGGCGCGCTTCCTTCAGGGCCGGCTGCTGATGCACGGCGCGGCGCCCGCCACCCCGGTCACGCTGGTCGAGAACGCCAGCCTGCCCGGCCAGCGCATCCTGCCCGCGACCCTTGCCGATCTGCCGAAGGCCGCGGCCGACACCACCGGCCCGGTGCTGCTGCTGCTCGGCATCGCCCCGCGCGGCGCGGCGGCGCTGCTCCCCGACACCCTTTCCGACCTGCTGGAGGCCCACCCATGACCCGCCCCTACGCCCCGAAGGTGATCACCGCCAACGCCCTTGTCTCGGGCGAGGTGGTGTATCTGACCGCCGACGACCGCTGGTCGCCCGACCTGTCCGAGGCCGAGGTGCTCGAGGACGAGGCCCACGCCGCCCTGCGCGAGATCGAGGCCGCCGCCCGCGCGGCCGAGGTGGTGGGCGTCTACCTGTTCGAGGTGCGCCACGGCCCGCGCGGCCCCGAGCCGGTGCACTTCCGCGAAGCCTTCCGCGCCACCGGCCCCTCGAACCGCTTCCACGGCAAGCAGGCCGAGGCCGCGCCCCGCCCGGCCCGCGCCGCCTGACCCGAACCCCGAGAGGACGCCATGTATCGCTACGACGATTTCGACGCAGCGCTGGTGCGCCGCCGCGTGGCGGAGTTCTCCCAGCAGATCGCCCGCCGCCTCGACGGCAGCCTGACCGAGGACGAGTTTCGCCCGCTGCGGCTGATGAACGGCCTCTACCTGCAACTGCACGCCTACATGCTGCGCATCGCGGTGCCCTACGGCACCCTGAACGCGGCGAAGCTGCGGCAACTGGCGATGATCGCGGAGCGCTGGGACAAGGGCTATGGCCATGTCACCACGCGCACCAACATGCAGCTCAACTGGCCGCGGCTGAACGACGTGCCCGACATCCTGTCGGCGCTCGCCGATGTCGAGATGCACTGCATCCAGACCTCGGGCAATTGCGTGCGCAACGTCACCTCCGACCAGTTCGCCGGTGCCGCGGCCGACGAGGTCGACGACCCGCGCCCCTACGCCGAACTGCTGCGGCAATGGTCCACCGACCACCCCGAATTCGCCTTCCTGCCGCGCAAGTTCAAGATCGCGGTGATCGCGTCAAAGGCCGACCGCGCCGCCATGCGCAGCCACGACATCGGCCTGCGGTTGCTGGAACAGGACGGCGCGCGCGGCTTCGAGGTATGGGTGGGCGGCGGGCTTGGCCGCACGCCGATGGTGGCGCAGCGCCTTGCCCCCTTCCTCCCCGAGGCCGACCTGCTGGCGTATGTCGAGGCGATCCTGTCGGCCTACAACTCGATCGGCCGGCGCGACAACAAGTACAAGGCCCGCGTCAAGATCACCGTGTTCGAGAACGGGCTCGACGCCTTCCGCACCCTGGTCGAGGAACGCTTCGCCGAGATCCGCCCCGCCTTCGACGGCCGCGACCGCGAGTTGCTGTCGCACATCCGCGCGGCCTTCGCGCCGCCGGCGTGGAAGGTGGCGCGCACCGACGCCCACGACGCGGCGTTGTCCGATCCCGTCTACCGCGCCTGGGCCGGGCAGAACCTGTCGGCCCACAAGAACCCCGACTATGCGTCGGTGACCATCTCGCTCAAGACGCCGGGCAAGACGCCGGGCGACATCTCGTCCGATCAGATGCGCGCGCTGGCCGACCTGGCCGAGGCCCACGGCCACGACGACATCCGCTTCACCCACGAGCAGAACATCGCCCTGCCCCATGTCCACAAGGCCGACCTGCCGGCGCTGCACGCGGGGCTGAAGGCGGCCGGGCTGGCCACCGCCAACGTCGGGCTGATTTCCGACATCATCGCCTGCCCCGGCATGGATTATTGCGCGCTGGCCACCGCCCGCTCGATCCCCGTCGCGCAGAAGATCGCGACGCGGTTCGAGGCGCTGAAACTCGAACACGACATCGGCCCGCTCAAGATCAAGATTTCGGGCTGCATCAACGCCTGCGGCCACCACCACATCGGCCATATCGGCATCCTCGGGCTCGACCGCGCGGGGGTCGAGAACTACCAGATCACGCTCGGCGGCGACGGCACCGAGGACATGGTGGTGGGCGAGCGCACCGGCCCGGGCTTTGCCTACGATCAGGTCACCGACGCGGTGGAACGGATCGTGCGCGCCTATCTCGCGCAGCGCGAGGGGCCCGGGGAAACCTTCCTCGCCTGCTACCGCCGGCTCGGCATCGCGCCCTTCAAGGCCGCCCTCTACCCCGACCGCGAGGCCGCCGATGCGGCATGATCCGATCCTCGCCGATTTCGCCGCGAAGGCCGCGATGCTCAACGACCGCTACCGCCACCACGCGGCGGTCTCGGTGCTCGAACATGCGCTGGGCGATGCCGACGTCGGGCGGGTGGCGCTGGTGTCGTCGTTCGGGGCGGAATCGGTGGTGCTGCTGCACATGGTCTCGGTGATCGACCGCGCCACGCCGGTGCTGTTCATCGACACCGAGATGCTGTTCGCCGAAACCCTCGCCTACCAGCAGGAGGTGGCCACCGCGCTGCACCTGTCGGACGTGCGCACGATCCGCGCCCGCCCCGCGGCGGTGGCCGCCCACGACCCCGACGGCACGCTGCACCTGGCCGACCCCGACGCCTGCTGCGCCCTGCGCAAGACCGAGCCGCTGGAACGCGCGCTGGCCCCGTTCGGCGCCTGGATCACCGGGCGCAAGCGGTTCCAGGCCGGCAGCCGCACCGCGCTCGAATTCTTCGAGGCCGAGGGCACGCGGCGGCTCAAGATCAACCCGCTCGCCCATTGGGGGCGCGAGGATGTGGCCGACTACATGATCAACAACCGCCTGCCCCGCCACCCGCTGGTGGCGCGGGGGTATCCCTCGATCGGCTGCGCGCCCTGCACCTCGCCGGTGGCGCCGGGCGAAGACCCGCGCGCCGGGCGCTGGCGCGGCCAGGCCAAGGAGGAATGCGGCATCCACTTGGTCGACGGCCGCATCGTGCGCGGCCCGCTGCCGAAGGGGCACGCCGCATGACCCGTCGCGCGCGCCCCCTTGCCCGAACCGGCCCGGAAACCTCCCGCGCTTCATCTTGGTCCAAATACTCCCGCCGGAGGCGTCCCGAACCCGCCGCCCGCGCGACGCCCGAGGGTGCGAACCACAAGGAACCGACGCCATGGCCGTGATCGTGACCGACACGGGCTTCGCCCCCGACGACTGGGCCGGCGCGGTCCTGCCGCTGGCCGAGCTTGCCGCGCGGGGCGACCGCCACTCGGCGGTGCTGCTCGCCCCCGACGACGACCCGGCCGAGTTGCGCCCGCGGCTGGCCGATATCCCGCTGATCGCGGTGGCGTTTCCGGCGTTCTCGGACGGACGCGGCTTCACCATCGCGCGGCGGCTGCGGGCGATGGGCTATGGCGGACGGCTGCGCGCGCGCGGCCATGTGCTGGCCGACCAATATGCCATGGCCCGCCGCGTCGGCTTCGACGAGGTCGAGGTCGACGACGCGCTCGCCGCCCGCCAGCCCGAGGCCCAGTGGCGCTTCCGCGCCGACTGGCGCGCCCACGACCCGCGCGCGCGTCTGCGCGGCTGAACCGCAGGGCCCGCGACGACCCGCGACAGCGCCGGGGCTTTCCCTGGCGGATGATCCCCTCTAGAACAAGGCCGGGTGGCCGCTTCCGCCCGCGATGCACATGACCGGGATGCCCCGCATGAACCAAGCCGCCGCCCAGCCCGCCACGCCCAGGACGCTGCCCGACGCCCAGACCGTGACCGACGTGCGCCACTGGACCGACCGGCTGTTCTCGTTCCGCACCACGCGGCCGCGCAGCCTGCGCTTCCGCTCGGGCGAGTTCGTGATGATCGGCCTGCTCGACGACCGCGGCAAGCCGCTGCTGCGGGCCTATTCCATCGCCTCGCCGGCGTGGGACGACGAGCTGGAGTTCTATTCGATCAAGGTGCCCGACGGCCCGCTGACCTCGCGCCTCCAGCACATCGCGGTGGGCGACGAGATCATCCTGCGCCCCAAGCCGGTCGGCACGCTGGTGCTCGATGCGCTGCTGCCCGGCAAGCGGCTGTGGATGCTGGCCACCGGCACCGGCATCGCCCCCTTCGCCAGCCTGATCCGCGACCCCGAGACCTACGAGAAATACGAGCAGGTCGTCCTGATGCACACCTGCCGCGAGGTGGCGGAACTGGCCTACGGCCGCACGCTGGTCGAAAGCCTGCCCGAGGATCCGCTGATCGGCGAGATGGTGGGCGACAAGCTGGTCTACTACCCCACCACCACCCGCGAGGACAGCGCGCACATGGGCCGGATCACCGACAACCTCGCCTCGGGCAAGGTGTTCGACGATCTCGGCCTGCCGCGCGGCCTGTCGCCCGAGGGCGACCGCGCGATGGTCTGCGGCTCGCTTGCCTTCAACGCCGACGTCAAGGCGGTGCTGGAGGGGCTCGGCCTGCGCGAGGGCGCCAATTCCGAGCCGCGCGAATTCGTGGTCGAGAAGGCTTTCGTCGGCGACGGGATCTGAGCGCGCCCCGGCGGCGCCCGGCCGAACCCCGTCATCCTGGCGTCATCCTCGCCGGGCAACCTGCGCCGCAGGTCACGAGGGCGACATGAACGCAGAGCACGACGAACCCGGCGCACGACAGGCGGCCGCCCTCTTGCGGGTGATGGACGCGCTGCACACCGAGATCGCGCAGCACGCCGATGCGGTGCTCGCGCGCTGGACCGAAAACGCCCCGTGCGATCCCGAAACCATGGCCGACCTGCACAACCTGGCCGCCTGGATCGCGCTGCGGCGCACCGACCTGCGGCAGGTGCAGCGCGATCTCGCCGCGCTCGGGCTGTCGTCGCTCGGCCGCTGCGAGGGGCATGTGCTGGCCGCGATCGAGGCGGTGATGGCCGCGCTCAGCCGGGTGGCGGGGGTGGCGCCGCTGCCGTTTCCGCCCGCCGACGCGCTGGGGCGGGGCGCGGCGCGGGTGTCGGCGCGGCGCACGGCGCTGTTTTGCGGCGCGCGGCCGGGGCCGATCACGCGGATCATGGCGACGCTGCCGCCCGAGGCCGCCGACGACCCTGGCCTTTGCACGCGCCTGGTGGCCGCCGGCGCCGATTGCGTGCGCCTCAACACCGCCCACGACTCGCCCGAGGCATGGGCGCGGATGGCCGGCCATGCCCGCGCCGCGGCGGCGGCGGCCGGCCGGCCGATGTGCGTTCTGGTCGACCTTGCCGGGCCCAAGCTGCGGGTGGCCGCCATCGCCCACGACCCGCGCCTGCGCCTGCGCACCGGCGAGACGTTCGCGCTGGTGCCGGGCGCGGCCGAGCCCGCGCCGGGGCTGCCGGCGGCGGTGGCCACGCTCAGCCACCCCGAGGTGCTGGCGCTGCTGCGGCCCGGCCACGAGGTTTCGGTGAACGACGGCAAGCTGCGCGCGCGGGTGGTCGCGTCCGACGCCTCGGGCAGCGGCGCGGTTCTGTGCGAGGTGACCGGCGCGCGCGCCAAGGGCGAGCGGCTGCGCCCCGAGAAGGGGGTGAACCTGCCCGGCCTCGCGCTGCCGATCCCGGCGCTGACCGAGGCCGACCGCGGCCACCTGCCGGCGGTGCTGGCGATCGCCGATCTGGTGGGGCTTTCGTTCGCGCAGGGCGCGGACGATGTCGCGGCGCTGCGCGCGGCGATGGAAGCGGCGCGGCCCGGCGCCGCCCCGCCGGGGATCGTGATCAAGGTCGAGACCGCGCAGGCGGTGCGCGCGCTGCCCGAGATGCTGGCCGCCGCCGCCGGGCTGCCCGCCGCAGTGATGATCGCGCGCGGCGATCTGGCGGTCGAGATCGGGCTTGAGAGGCTGTCCGAGATCCAGGAGGAAATCCTGTGGCTGTGCGAGGCCGCCTCGGTGCCGGTGATCTGGGCGACCGAGGTGCTCGACCGGATGGTGCGCGACGGGCTGGCCAGCCGCGCCGAGATCACCGACGCCGCAATGGGCCAGCGCGCCGATTGCGTGATGCTGAACAAGGGCCCGCACCTGGCCGAGGCGGTGGCGCTGCTGCGCGGCATCCTCGGGCGGATGGACCGCCACCACGACCGCAAGTTTCCCAACCTCGGGCCCCTGTCGGCCTGGGCGCTGCCCTGAGGCGATTGAGCAACCTGATACCAGCGGCCAATGTGTCTGACTCTTTTCAGGATTCCCACATGTTGTAGGTTGTGATTCACTTCCATCAAAGGATGGAGGTTACGATGGTGGTTTCGATCATACAGACGGAGTTTACAGCGCGCGATCTTCGTGCTGGCGCAGCCCGAAGCCATGATGCGAAGGCGGCGCGGCGGATGTTGGCGATCGCGCTGGTTCTGGAGGGTGCCGACCGCAAAACGGCGGCCGAGACC
>Ga0209347_1001609_pt1 | contig 34977 bp, 32 predicted proteins | sample AutmiccommuBRH23_FD_187382 | JGI IMG/M metagenome (GOLD analysis project Ga0209347, IMG submission 187382) | Deep subsurface microbial communities from Mt. Terri, Switzerland - Autotrophic microbial communities BRH/23 (SPAdes) (version 2) | ecosystem: Environmental > Aquatic > Deep subsurface >...
TGACGGGCACCAGGACAAACCCTCCTTTGGCCAGGCCGTATATGGAAATTACGAACTCGGTAGAGTTGAGGCAAATGGCGGCCACCCGGTCACCCTTTTGCAGCCCCAGCCGCCGGACAGCCCTGGCAAAGCGGTTGCATTCCCCGTTAAGCTGGCTGAAGGTCAAACTTTTCCGCTGGCCGCCCCGATACTCCACCAGCGCTTCTTTCAGGGGCCTGCGTCCGGCCGACCGGCGCAGTATGTCCCCCACCGCCACCCTCTGGATAAGGTTTTGACCCAGTTTGGAATCCATAACAACCCTCCTAAATATTTTTTGAACCTTCGGCAAGATATAATTCTTTTAGCAGCGACTTTTGAATTTTTCCCTCAGGGGTCAGAGGCAGTTCACTAACAATCTCGATCTGCCCGGGAACCTTATAATTAGCCAGATTTTCCCTGCGATACTCGGTAATTTCCTCTTTGGTCAGTGTTTCAACAGGGCTGGGAATAAAATAAAAATTAAAACTGTCCCGTATTAACGCCCAGATCAAGTCCAATGAAGTGTATGAGTAATTTATACGCACCTTAACTTTCTTACATTTCTGAAATTTGGCACTATTCCCAGGCGACCTACCCGATTGCAGCTAAAATGACACCTCTAACAAGGCATAAAGGACTGCCTTTAGAATTAAGACAGTCCCATGTGTCAATATTTATGACAGATATTATCTTTTACATATAATTCTATTCCAGAGCAAAAATACCTTTTTGGAAAACTATCGAAAAAAACGTTAAGCATTCTCCAATATCCGACGCCTGACATCTAACGCCTTACGGCCATCATGCAGCGGGCTTTTTGTTTAATGCCACCTTTAAAATGGCGGTGTTACAAACCTCATTGCGCTGGTTTTTAATTTCCTGCCTGACAGTAATCACCCCAAAATCCCCCTTGTCCCTTTTATCCACTACCTCAGCCTCCACCCTGATGGTGTCCCCGATAAAGGTGGGAGAGGTGAAGCGAACCTTATCCATGCCGTAAAAAGCCAGCACCACTCCGGGCTTCATGGGCACCAGTCCGGTGGCCGCGCTCAACACCAGCATGCCATGGGCTATTCGCTGTCCAAATATGGAGGAGGCGGCGTACTCACTGTCTGTGTGCAGCGGATACCAGTCACCGCTAAAGGCTGAAAACATCACCAGGTCTGACTCGGTAATGGTCCGCCCCCGGGACACGTTCCTGGAACCAACTTCCAGCTCGTCAAAGTACTTGTCTAGCATAAGACAGTCCTCCTTTTCAACCATTTATCTAAACATTTTTCCGGCGATGATTTCCTTCATTATTTCTGTGGTGCCGCCACCAATGGTTCCTATCCTGGCGTCCCGCCAGTAGCGCTGGACCGGATATTCCATCATGTAGCCGTAACCTCCGTGTATCTGCACGGCCTCATCAGTTACCTTGTTGGCAGTTTCGCAGGCGTATATCTTGGCCATGGTTACCGCAGTCAGAGCATCCTCCCCGGCCACGAACAGCGAAAGCGCATAGTAAGTCAGGCAGCGGGCTGTTTCAATCAGGGACGCCATATCGGCTATTTTATGCCTGACCACCTGAAACTTGGACAGGGTTCTCCCAAATTGGACCCTTTGCCGGGCATATTTAATTGCCTCCTCCATGGCCATCTGGGCGCCCACCACCCCGCCCAGGGCCATTATCAGCCTTTCCCAGGCAAAATTTTGCATTATATAGTGGAAGCCTTCATTCTCCCGGCCAATCAGATTTATCTTGGGCACGGGGCAATCCTCAAAAACCAGTTCCGCAGTATCCGACGCGCTCCAGCCCAACTTATCCAGCTTTTTAGCCACACTGAAGCCGGGCGTCCCCTTTTCGATAACAAGAAGGCTGATCCCTTTGTAGCCGGCTGCCGGGTCGGTCTTGACTGCCGCCACCACATAATCCGCCCGCACACCATTGGTGATAAACATCTTGCCCCCGTTGACCACATAGTGGTCTCCCCCGTCCCTGGCGGTAGTTTGAATAGAGGCTACGTCCGAACCGGAGTTGGGTTCGGTAATGCCCAGCGCCCCAATTTTCTCCCCGCTTATGGTGGGCTCTAAAAACCGTCTTTTCAGTTCTACACTGCCAAACTTGTTAATCTGCGGCCCGGCGATGCACATACTGGCCCCGATGCCCGCAGACACTCCCCCTGACCCGCAACGGTTGAGTTCCTCCATAAAAACAGCCCCGGCCAGATAGTCTTCGCCGCTGCCGCCGAACTCCTCAGGGTAGATGAGACCCAGAAATCCCAGCCCTCCCGCCCTGCGGTAAAGCTCCAGGGGAAACTCACCCTTCTCCTCCCAGTCCTCTACGTATGGTTTTATTTCCTTTTCCACCCAACTGCGCACACTTTTACGCAGCATTTCATGCTCCTCCTGAAAAAGCCAGTGGGACATAAAATAACCTCCCCGCTCTGATATTGGTTATAGGTTGTTGGTTGTTGGTTGTTGGTTTGGAATAATTTTAGAGCCTATAACTTATAACCTAATACCTATAACATATAACCGCTATTATCACAGCCCTAAAGTCTTCGCAATTACTTCTTTCATTATCTCGTCTGTGCCGCCGCCAATCCGGTTGAGTCTGGAATCCCGCCAGGCCCTCTGCACCTCGTATTCCATCATGTAGCCGTAGCCACCATGAATCTGCAGGGCAGCGTCAGCCACCCGGTAGCCTACCTGGGCGCCCACCAGCTTGCATATAGAGATCTCCTTGACCGGATATTCACCTGAAGCAAATTTCCTGGCGGTGGAGTAGACCAGCTGCCTGGCCCCTTCTAATTCAGTGGCCATTTCAGCCAGTTTGTGGGCAATTACCTGGAAACCCACCAGCGGCCTGCCAAACTGGGTACGCTGGCGGGCATAGTCCACCGCCTTTTCGAAGGTCTTCTGGGCTCCGGCCACCGCCCCGGCGGCCCCGATCAGACGCTCGCCCTGAAGCTCCCACATGATCTGGTGAAAGCCCCTGTTTTCTGTCCCCAGAAGGTTCTCTGCGGGCACCCGGCAGTCCTCGAAAAGAAGTTCGGCGGTATCGGAGGAGCGCATGCCCACCTTTTTCAGCTTTCTTGTAACGGTAAAGCCCGGGGTGTCCTTTTCCACCAGGAAAAGGGATACTCCGTTATAACCCAGTTCCGGGCTGGTTTTAGCCACCAGTGTTATGAAATCCGCCCTGACCCCGTTGGTGATAAAAATTTTGCGACCGTTTATCACCCAATGGTCACCGTCACGCACCGCCCGGGTCTCAATGGAGGCTACATCGGACCCTGCGTTGGGCTCGGTAATGCCCAGGCAGGCTATCTTTTCACCCTTTAGGGCCGGTACCAGATAGTTTTGAATCTGTTCCTCGCTGCCAAACTGCATAATGGGCGGAGTGGCCATATCGGTCTGCACCGCCACCGCCATGGGAAGCCCCCCCATACCGCAGCGCGACATCTCCTCTCCCAGTACAATGCCCATAAAGTAATCCCCACCGGCGCCACCGTACTTCTCAGGATATCTAAGGGATAAAAAGCCCAGTTCTCCCATGCGCCGGAAAATCCAGTCAGGAAAGTACTCCTGTCTTTCCCATTCCTCCACATGGGGAGCGATTTCGGTTTCCACGAATTTTCTTATAGTCTTGCGCACCGCCTGGTGTTCTTCGGTGAATACGGAATATTTCATCGGGATCCTCCTTTCCCCAAATACCCGGACCCTGCATACATCCCGCCATAAATCAAGTGGGCCCGGTGCCGTGCCCCTTGGCCCTTTGCGGCAGTTTTTCAATTTTGTTTCTTGTGATCTGCAGAGCCTCGATAATTTTTTTCCTGGTCTCCTTTGGTTCTATAACCTCATCCACTACCTGGGCCGTCCAGCTTTTGGCCGTCTCAAAAACATCCAGCTTTTCCCTTGCACTGTTCATGTATCCTTCGTAAGCACCTTCTTCGATGCCCAGACCATCCCGAATCTTTCTGTAATCAGTTTCCGAGGCTTCAATGGCAAAGCGGGAAATGGGCCAGGCATAGCACAGGTCGACACCCATTCCCCTGACTCCACCCATGATTATGCTACCGGAGTCACCATAAGCCTCCCTTAAAATAATGCTTATTTTGGGAATAGTGGCCGTGGCGTACACATCCAGAATCTTTCCCCCGTGCCTTAAGAGCCCATTTTTCTCCTGGCTTTCCCCCGGCACAAAGGGAGGGGTGTCCACCAGTGTAACCAGCGGGATGTTATATGCGTCCAGCACCTGTAGAAAGCGGTAGTATTTGTCGCACGAATTAATCTCCAATATACTTCCCGGCTCTTTGGGATTATTGGCCACCAGTCCCGCAACTTCACCATTGAAACGACAGAAACAGGTAATTAAATTTTTGGCGTATTCATCTTTTATTTCAAAAAACTGGCCGTCATCTACTAAAAGCCTAATTACATCGTGCATGTCATACGATGAATTGAAGTCATCCGGAACTATATCCATGAGCCCGGAAACTTCCCTTAATGGGCTGTCAGAGGTTTCTTTATATGGCGCCCTTTCTTTCCAGTTTGAGGGCAGGTAGCCCAGCAGTGACCTGGCTTTTTCAATGGTTTCCCGGTCATTGTCACCCACCACGTCACAGGTGCCGCTGAAACTCATATGATAATCCGCGCCGCCAACGTCATCACCAATTTTTTCCGAGGTGGCGGCCTGGACCATCCGGGGTCCTCCCAGCCAAAGATGTCCGGTGCCCCTGCTCATCAGGAGAAAGTCACACAGGGTGGGTGCGTAGGCCTGGCCGGCGATGCAGGGGCCCATAAGCACGTTAATCTGGGGTATTACTCCTGAATACCGGGATTCCATGGCAAAGTACCAGTCTATTCCCGCTATCAGCATAGCCTGGGATCCCAGCCTTCCTCCCGAGGAGTCCAGCAGCCAGACCATGGGAATTCCCCAACTGCCCGCCATTTCTATCAGCCCGGCACATTTCTGAATATGCTGTGACCCGATGGACCCGCCCAAAACGGTAAAATCGCTGGCATATACCGCCACCAGCCGGCCTTCCACCTTCCCGGTGCCAATAACCGCCCCGTCGCAGGGGGCGTCCACCTCTTTGCCGTCTATGCGCCTGCTGGTGGTATTGACGCAGGATCCAAGCTCTGAAAAAGTTCCCGGGTCAAGAAGGCACTCTATTCTTTCCCGGGCCGTCATCTTGCACCGGGAATGCTGCCTTTCAATGGCCGCAAGCCCCCCGCCCAAAAGGTTTTTATCTCTTATCTCCCTTAATCTCTGTATCGCCTCTTCCATAACCCTGCCCATAATATTCCTCCTTGTAAAAAAACTCTCAGGCCGGCTTGATCGATCGTTTTTTCTCCGGCCACTCCTCGTTTTTGTTTTCGGTGGCTTTTAATGCGTTGATAATTCTTATCCGCGTATCCCTGGGATCTATAATTTCATGAACGGTATAGTAAGTGGTCCAGTATTGGCCCATTTGAAAAACACTGAACATTTCCTTTAAAATGCCTAAATAAAAATTGAAAACCTCCTGGAATTTTCCCTGTTCCCTGGCCCTGGCCAATTCCTTGTTAAATACGGCGTGCACCACCGTTTCCGGGCCGGTGGGGGCAAATTCCATGGTGGGCCAACCGTATATAAAGTCAGGGCTCATTTTGGAACAGCCCATTACTATATTGCCTCCACCGTAAGACCGCCTCAATACCATGGTGATCTTGGGACAGGTAAGGTGAGCGTACGAGTGCAGCAGCTTGGCCCCATGCCGGATTACGCCCATCCTCTCCCACTTGTCGCCGGGCACAAAGGCGGTGGTATCCACCAGCGTCAGCAGTGGAATATTGAAGGCATCAAGAAAATTCATAAAGCGATCCATTTTATCCGAAGAATCTGGCTCAAAAATGCCGCTTAACTCTTCGGGGTTGTTGGCTATAATACCGGTCACCCTGCCACCGAATTTGGCAAAGCCGGTAACCAGGTGTGGCGCATACTCTTCTTTGAGCTCAAAAAAAAGCCCGTCATCCACAATTTTTTCAATTACCTCGTGGACATCGTAAGTGAATTTAGGGTTATCCGGCATAATTTCCAGTATATCTTCATCTCTTTTTTCAGATTCGGCTCCAGCTGCAGTAAACTGAGGTTTTTCCCAGCAGTTCTGAGGGAGGTAAGCAAGCAGCGCCTTTACTTGTTCAACGGCCTCCTCATCACTGTCGGCAATCAAATCGCACTGGCCGCTCCTGGTCATATGGAATTCCGCCGTACCGGAGTCGCCAGATTCAACAACGCCACCCAGCCAGAGGAAAGAGGTTTTTCTGTTCATAATCAGGAAATCCGACAATACCGGCAGGTATGCCAGGAGACCGGTACATGGCCCCAGCAGAAGTGTGATCCGGGGGATTACGCCAGAGTACAGGCAGCTGTTCTTCAGTAGATGGGCCAGCCCGTTGAAGCCTACATTTCCTTCTTTAATACTCAGCCTCTCCCCGGCGGAGTCGATTATCCCCACAAGGGGAACCCTCAGCTGCCCGGCCATCTTCGTAATATCGGCCAGTTTCCAGGCCGCCTGGTCACCCAGGGATCCGGACATTACCATGTAATCCATGGAGTAAAGCATAACCTGGCGGCCGCCCACCCTGGCCAGGCCCATAACTATTCCATCGCCGGGGCTTGGCCGTGATTTGCCGTCGTAGGGCTGCCTGATATCCTTTACAGCAGACCCGAACTCTTCAAAGCTGCCGGGGTCGGTTAAAATTTCTATTCTCTCCCTGGCCGTAAGCTTTCCCAGCCCGTGTTGTGCCTCTTTGCGGACCTTTCCCCCGCTCTCAAGGCTTTCCCGGCGAAGTCGCGCCAGCTTTTCCAAATAGCCGTCCATCCATTTCCCCATAACATGATCCCCTTTACCAAATAAATAATTAAACTAATTAATCCTCATCTTCATCAGGTAAAAATTTTTTCACAAAACCGGTATCAAAGGCACCCTCAACAAACAGATCATCCGACAGTATCTTTTTATGCAGAGGTATTGTGGTTTTCACAGGCTCAATGGTGAATTCCCCAAGGGCTCGCAGCATTATGTTAATGGCCGATTTTCTGTCTGGACCGCAGGAAATCAACTTGGCCAGCAGAGAATCATAATAGGGCGGCACCTGGTAGCCCTGGTAAATGTGGGTATCCAGTCTGATGCCATATCCACCGGGGGGGCGGTAACACTCTATTACGCCCGGTGACGGCAAAAACCATCTTTCAGGATCCTCTGCGTTAATCCTGCACTCTATTGCCCAGCCCCTTCCCGGAAGGGAGGAAAAGTCATATTCCAGGGGTTCGCCCAGTGACAGTCTGATTTGCTCCCTGACGATATCTACCCCGGTAACAGCTTCGGTCACCGGGTGTTCAACCTGGAGCCGGGGATTTATCTCCATGAAGTAGAAGTTTTTATTCCCGTCCAGCATAAATTCAACCGTTCCCGCATTAAAGTAGTTTATTGAGCGGGCCACCTTCAGGGCGGCCTGCCCTATCCTCTCCCTCAGGTCGTCATCCAGGGCGGGAGAAGGCGATTCTTCCAATAGTTTCTGATACCTTCTCTGCACAGAGCACTCGCGCTCCCCGAGGTGAATAACCTTTCCAAACCTGTCGCCGAGGATCTGGATCTCTATATGCCTTGGATTATGCAAATATTTTTCAATGTAAAGGGTGGGATCTCCAAAGGCCGACCCGGCCTCAGCCCTGGCTATGGGAAACTCCTCCCGGAGAACCCCCCGGTCAGAGCATACCCGCATACCCCGCCCGCCCCCACCGGCGCTGGCCTTGATCATAACTGGATAGCCTATATCGGCGGCTATAACCGCTGCATCTTCCAGGGAGGTTATACCCCTCCCGCTTCCCGGAATTACAGGAACGCCGGCCTGGACGGCCCTTTCCTTGGCCTTCAGCTTGTTTCCCGCCAGGTGAATATTCATAGGGTCAGGGCCTATGAAAACAATGCCTGACTCACTGCACCCTACAGCAAATTCTTCATTTTCGGCCAGGTAGCCGTAGCCCGGATGGATAGCCTGGGAGCCTGTTTCCCTTGCCGCCTGTAGAATTTTCTCCATGTTCAAATATGTATCGGCAGGCTTAAAGCCCGGCAGGCACACCAATTCATCCGCAATCACCGGGGGCAGACCCTGCCGGTCGGCTTCCGAACAGATGGCCACCGTCTTTATTCCCAGATCCCTGCAGGCCCTGATTATGCGAACCGCTATTTCTCCTCTGTTGGCCACCAGAATTTTATTAAACATATAAACATTCCTTGTTTTTTAATAATTCATTCGGTTTCCAGTATCAACAGCACGGCGCTGTCGGCAACCGGATCTTCATTTTGGGCTATTATTTCCACGATTTTCCCATCAGTGGGAGATTTAATCTTTTGGAAGACTTTCATGGTTTCCAAAAGACACAAGACCTGTTTCTTTTTCACCAGATCATCAACTTTAACGTAGGGCGGGTCTTCGGGCGAAGGGTTACGGTAAAACACACCCGCTATAGGCGCTTTTATTTCTACTCTTTTAGCCATTTAAAATCACTCCTTAAATATTTTGCTAAGTAACAAATCGGTTTCCCAAAGCTATTGGATGGTACTCCAGCCGGGTTAATATCCCAGGGAGCCCTGCTAATCATCTTTTTAGCCAACCCTATAGTGCCAGCCCCTCCCGGAACTGTCCTTTGGCGCAAAAAAATACTGATGAGTTAAACTTTGACTATTTGTATTGTAGGCTATTTCAAACTGAAATGAAATAGCACAAAAACCCACCGGTTAAAAAAAGATACCCGGCAGTTAAAATATGACTCTAAATGGTTTGAATGAACATTAGTCAGAAAAAAGAGGCGTCAGTACGCCTCTAATCCTTTTTCATTCCGTCACGTTTTTTGTGGGCTTCTTTTATCGGTAATACGGTACCGGGAACCTAATATATTAACTTATTGAATTTTAGGCATCTTCTGTCAATGTAATCACCTCTACCAGATAGGAACCAGGTTCTACAACACGCAGACCAAGAGGTCTATTACCGGGGATAGTTAACGGTACGTAAGGTGGTGTCGAAGGGGGGGCTAGTCGCCCCCCTCCGACCGCAATCTTCCTATTCTCCGTTCTCAACGTTTCTCTGTGGCCGTGTCTGAATCCCAATCCCTGATTCCGAAGACCTGCTTTATCTGCCCACCTTTTCCTTCTCCATCTGCTGCAGCTCTCTCCAGAGTATTTTACCGGTGCCGCTCTTGGGAAGCTGGTCCACAAACTGGACAATCCTCGGATACCTGTAGGCGGCCATATTTTCCTTCGCCCAGGCGATTATCTCCCCGTCGGTGACCTTGCCCCGGTACTGGTCCCGCAGCACGATGAAGGCCTTCACATTTTCCACCCGCACCGGGTCCGGGGTTCCCACCACGCAGACCTCGGAGATGGCCGGGTGGCCGTATAACACCGCCTCGACCTCGGTGGGCCACACTTTGAAACCAGCGGCGTTGATCATCCTCTTGCTGCGGTCGACTATGTAGAAATAGCCCTCATCGTCCATCCGGCATATGTCCCCGGTGCGCAGGAACCTCCTGCCATCCTTTTCGATAAAGGCGTCGATGTTGTCTCCCGGGCGGTTCCAGTAGCCTGCCATTATCTCGGGGCCGCTTACTATAAGCTCCCCCTCATTGCCCGGGGGCAGCTCCTCACCGCTCTCAAGGTCGATTATCCTGGCGTCCACCCCGAAGTCGGGGATACCTATGCACTGCAGCTTGGGCCTGTCCGGGGGGTTGATATGGGTCTGGGAGATGGTCTCGGTCATGCCATACCCCTCCAGGTATCTGAGGCCGGTAAGTTCAAGAAGTTTTTGGGCCACCGGCCCGGGCATGGGGGCGCCACCTCCCCCGATTACCGCCAGGGAGCTGAGGTCCCTCCGGGCTATGTCCGGGTGATTGAGTAGGTCCACCACCATGGTGGTGATGTTGGTCCACAGTGAGCAGCGGTATTTCTCTATGGCGGTGATGGCGGCCTCCCGGTCCCACCGTGAGAGAAGGACAACGGTTCCCCCGGCGTAAATCGGGGCCAGCATACTATGAATCAGCCCGGTGACATGAAAAAGAGGCAGGGTAGCCAGCACGGTGCTCCCGGCCACAACCGAGTGCCATACCGCCGAACTTACGGTATTGGATATAATTGTGGCATGGGTGTGCATACAGCCCTTGGGTATGCCGGTGGAGCCCGAGGTATAGGGCAGCATGGCCAGGTCCCCTGGGCCGACCTCCACGGTGGGGGCGGGCTGATTTTCCTGGGCCAGCAGATCCTGCCAGAGGATGGCCCCTCCGGAAATCCCCCCCCTGGCCGCCATGCCAGACGGAACCGGTATTGCCGGGCTTTCGGGCAGGTAGTCGGTATAATCGCCGACAATTATCTCCCGCAGTGTTTTTCCTTTCAATCCCACCGCCCGGGGATAAAGGTCCGAGGTGGTGATCAAAACGGCTGCCCCGCTGTCCTCCAGCAAGAATTTAAGCTCCCTTTCGGTGAGCATGGGGTTTACCGGCACCACCACGGCATTGGCCCTCATCACCCCGAAGAAGCTGATCATGTAGTGGGGAGAATTCTGCAGGTAGAGGGCCACCCGGTCACCCTTCCTTACACCCATACCGTGCAGCGCCCCGGCAAGTTTTTCCACCGCAATCAGCAGGCTCAGGTAGTTTATCCGGGTGCCGTAGTAGACCACGGCATCGCTCTCGGGGTATCGCCTGGCGGATGTGTCAAGGAATTCGAAAAGGGGTACCCGGGGGTAAACCAGCTCATGGGGAATCCTAGCAGGCCAAAATCTATAATGGTTGTTATTCACAGCTATCTCTCCAGTCTTAATGTTATATTACCTTTTTCCGCCTCAGTTCCGCCATCTCTTTATCTGATAGTCCCGTATAATCTCTGAGAACCGGTGCAGTATGCTCCCCCAGGAGAGGGGGAGCATTAATTCGTTCGCAGGGGGTGTCGGAAAATTTGTAAGGTATCCCGGCAGTGATAAGAGTCTGCTCCCCTCCAATATCCATTTCCCTGACCATTCCCCTGGATAAAACCTGAGGGTCCCGGAGTACCTGCCCTATATTTTGAATCAGCCCGCAGGGTATCTCCTCTCTCTCCAGCCTCTCCAGCCAGAAGGCCGATGTCTGCCGGATAAAACTCCCCTCTAAAGCGGTTTCCAGTTGGCGGTAGTTGACAGTTCTTTTTTCATTATCCGAAAAGCGGCTGTCTTCAATAAGACACTGAACCTCCAGTGCCTGACAAAGTCTTGCCCACAGCCGGTTGTTTCCCACCGCTATGATGATATAGCCGTCTTTGGTTTTAAAAGAATTAAAGGGTGTGATCGACGGATGCCGGTTCCCCAGGGGACCAGGCGCCTCCCCTGAGACAGCATAGCGTGCAATGGCGTTTTCGAGGAGCGCCACCTGGCAGTCAAGCATGGATATGTCTATTTTCTGACCTTTTCCGGTATTCCTGGCGTGGTAAAGGGCGGAAAGAATGGCCACCGTGGTGAAAAGCCCGGCGGTCAAATCACCGATGGAAGCCCCCACCCGGGTGGGCTCTCCCCCTTCCTGGCCGGTTATGCTCATGACACCTCCCCTGCCCTGGACCACGATGTCGTAAGCAGGCTTATGGCAGTCCGGCCCGGTGGCCCCAAACCCGGAAACAGAGGTGTAGATTAGCCCGGGATTTATCTTTGAAAGTGTTTCATACCCCAAATCCCATTTCTCCATTGTGCCGGGCCGAAAATTTTCGACTAAAACGTCAAACCCCCGGATCATTTTCTTTAATATTTCCTGGCCCTCCGAAGATTTCAAATTCAGGGTGACACTCTTTTTATTCCTGTTAAGACTCAGGAAATAGGCACTCCTTTCTCCCATGAAAGGCCCAAAAGATCGTGATTCGTCTCCTCCTCCCGGGGCCTCGATCTTGATTACCTCGGCCCCCAGATCGGCCAGTTGCAAAGAGCAGAAAGGTCCCACCAGGACCCTTGTCAAATCCAAAACCTTAACTTTTTCCAGAGGCAATTTGCTCAACCTAAGTCTCCCCCTCCAGTATTTAACCTTACCTCTAAGTTGTGTCCCGGGACAGCAGTTGATTAGAATTCAACCCTCCACAGGTTGAGGCAATTTCAATATTTTTTTAACAGTCTCCACAAGGTCATACGGCTCATTCCAAGGATCCGGGCCGCTTCCGTTTTGTTTCCCCTTGTTTCATGCAGTACCTTGATAATATCCTCAGTCCCGTTCTTTCTATCGGGCTTCCGTTTTCCTGAAACAGAAACTTCCTCACAAATATTAAGATCTTTTATTACATTTGCCGGTATCTGCAGGAACTGGTTATTAATGCATTTCATTAATAATTTACTAACCACTTGCAGGTCGTATCTTTCAAGCCCCCTGGCCAGTATCAGGAATCTCTCCAGCACATTATGCAACTCACGAATATTTCCCGGCCAATGGTAGCCCAGTTTCCGGAATGCTATCGGCAGATACTGCATAATTCCGTCCGTCAGTTCCGGTTCCAGCTCCCCAATGATATGCCCGGCCAGCAGATTAATATCCTCTGCCCTCTCTCTCAAAGGCGGAATATGAACATGAAGAACATTTAGACGGTAGTACAGATCCTCCCGCATTTTGTTTTCACTTACAACCTTGAAGAGATTGCGGTTACTAGCCGCAATTATCCTCACGTCTATGGGGATTATTTTATCGCTGCCCACTCTCATGATCTCTTTTTCCTGCAAAACCCTGAGCAGCTTTGACTGGAAGGTAAGGGTTATCTCACTTATTTCAGCGGTTAGCCTCGGGTAGCCTAAGATCCCCACCTTCATGCGCAATTTAAATACCTCCCCAGAACAGGCTGCTTAAGAGAGAATATAATTGGATACTCCCCATTCTTTATTTTATCAAATTCAAAAAATTTTACGAACCCTAATATTTCCTTCCGCCTGCCTGGCTTTTATAATACAAATGATAAAATAGCAGTAAAAACCCAGGAACATCGACAAGGCCACCATTAGCCAGCTCCAGAAATAGCCGAAATTATCACCTTCTTTCTGGCCAGGTTGCCGTTGTGGTCTATAAACAACACAAAATCGTGGATGAGGTCCAATATATCATAAATGCTTTCTTCCAGGTAATGTTGCAGTTTAATCACCCCAGCGCCCCCTCTTTAATATGTAAAGGAAAGTTTCTAGTAAAGAGACACTGTATCCTGCCGGCATGTGTTTTTTTAATATACAAATAATATTATAATAAACAATTTTTGTATAAAAACTGTTTAATACTCATACAAACATGTCTTTACAACCCATTCCCGAAGCCAATCATAACTTGGCATGTTTATTGCATATAAAGGTTATTGTCAGAGAGAATTTTATGGAGGTGATTCGTAGGTACCCAATAATCGCCATCAACAGCGAGGAGAGATAACATGAGGATTAACTCGGACATTGTCGGGGCCAGGCTCAAGGAATACACCACCGGTGTGACCTGGCGCCAAACGACCAATTATGCAGCCTCAGTGGGCGACATAAATCCGTGCTACTTTGACGACCTTCGGGAGGGGGGTATTATCGCCCCGCCTATGTTTGCCGTGGCGGTATCCTGGCCGATTCAGCAGAATTTATTCGAATACGTAGAGATGCCTTACCCTCCCGATTTGTTCCTTACCATGGTCCATTACACTGAATATATAAAATTTACCCGGCCCATCAGGCCGGGGGACCGGCTATGCGTAAGGGGAGAAGTGGCAGCCATCATACCCCACCGGGCAGGATCCCGCATTGTATTCAAATTCTCAGTTACCGACCCCGAAGGCAGGCCCTTTTACACCGAATTCGTTAGCGCTATGCTTAGGGGGGTAATTTGCGACGACGGTGGCCGTGAGGCCATAAATGTACCCGCCCCGCCAAAGTCGCCTACCGTTGCCGCGCCCGTTTGGGAAGATGATATATACATAGGCAAAGAGGCGCCTTACTTGTATGACGGCTGCACAAACATAGTCTTCGCCATTCACACATCACCTGCCTTCGCACGGTCGGTGGGGCTGCCGGGTATCATATTGCAGGGTACCGCCACCATGGCCTATGCCGTTCGCCAGCTGGTCAACCGGGAAGCTGGAGAAGACCCGACTAAACTGGAAATAATCAGCGGACGCTTTACGGGCATGGTACTGCCAGACAGCTGGATAAAGGTGCGCCTGCTGGAGCGAGAGATTAAAGACAGCAAAGCTCACCTGTTCTTTGAGGTTCTCAATAGTCAGCAACAAAGAGCCATCAGTGAAGGCTATGCCAGGTTAAGTATATAAAAGCACCGATAATGGGGGGTTAAGATGGGAAAAGAATGGAAGCTGCCGCTTGTAAACAACTACATCGAAAAGTGGGCCGCCGAGACACCCAATCAGGTGTCCATGATCCAACACGAGGATGGCAGGACGGTCACCTACAGCCAGTTCGCATCAATGGTCGACCTCTGTGCGCTTAAGTTACTGGAAATTGGCATCGAAAAGGGAGACCGGGTGTCTACAATGTTCCTGATGTTTCCGGAGCACCTGATATTGATGTACGCCTGCTTTAAGTTAGGAGCCATAGTGGCTCCCCTGGACGTACGGCTGAAAGAAAAAGAGGTGGTCAGGGACCTGGACAAAATCAAACCCAAGGCCTTCTTCTTCCACGGAAACACTCCGGTGCGCGATTTCCGCGAAGTGGGCCTGGCGGTGAAAGAGAACTGTCCATACGTGACACACCTGGTGCAGCTTTCCCCTGAATCACCCGGGGAGATTATAGAAGGGGCGTTAAATTTTACCGATTTATTTAACCCTACAAGTCTGGCTACCCTGAAAAGTAATGCGGATCTGTCCAGGAGGCTGACGGAAACCTTTTTACAGCTTAACACCCGGGACCCCGCCCTGATAATTTTCACCACCGGCACCACCGGGTCGCCAAAGCCGGCAGTGCTGTGTCACGAGAACATCATTGTTCAAAACGAAGTCCTGTCACGGGGCATAGGCCTGAGGGGCAAGGACATGGCCATGGTGTGCAACCTGCCGGCCAGTCACGTGGCCGGCACCAGTGAAGGTCCAATGACCACCTTTTATCTGGGGGGAACCGCCATACTGCTGCGCTTCTTCACTCCCGCCCTCACCCTGGACGCCACGCAAAAAAGAATAGTCACCGTGTTGGGCATGATCCCCACCCAGTACCGCATGCTCTGGGATCTGCCCGATTACAGACAGTCCGACCTGTCAGGGCTGAAATACGCTATCTACGCAGGCGCCTCGGTGGACGTACCTTTCCTAAATGAACTTTCCCGGATGGCCCCTGCCTTTGGCACCGGCCTGGGCATGACTGAAAACGCCGGATTTGCCACCATTACTCCACCCGGAATCAGCGTGGAGGAGATGGCCGGTCAGGTGGGAACTTTCTTCCCCGATGTAGCCCGGGTCAGCATTCGCAAACCAATGAATGCCGACGGATCAGCCGGTGATGAACTGCCTGACGGTGAACTGGGCGAAATCTGCTACCATCCTCCCATTGTGTTCCTGGGCTATTACGGCCAGCCAGAGGAAACGGCCAAAGCAGTTTCCAGTGAGGGTATCCTTTACACCGGGGACATGGGCTACTTCAAAAACCTGGGGTCCTACCGCGCGCTATACCTGGGCGGCAGGCGTAAATTCATGGTCAAGCAGAAGGGCTATAACGTTTTTCCCGATGAGGTGTCAGCCTACATCAGCGATTACCCCAAGGTGGCCATGGCCGAAGTGGTGGGTGCGCCGCACCGTTTATTTGATGAAGGCATATTCGCCTTTGTGCAGCCCAGGCCAGGGGTGGTATTAACTGAGGAAGAAATTCTGGAACACTGCCGGAGCATAGCCTCGTACAAGCGGCCGCAGCACGTGGAAATATGGCCCCCGGACAGACCATGGCCTCTAACAAGAATGGGTAAGGTGGATAAAGTTGAACTGCAGTCTTTAGCCGTCACCATCACAGGCAAACTAAGGGAAAGAGGCAACTGGGACGCCCGGTAGAAACTACAGACCTCCTCTGGCAAAACCACGAAAGAGGTCTATTTAATAACTACGTATCAGGCATCCCAGCAAAAAAATCCCCGCAGACCCTTGCGGGGATTTTTTTGCCAGCACCCAGAAGGGCTTCGAATCATGCCTACGGATTAATAGTCACTGGCGCAAGTTTTTCTATTCTTGGCGTATTTCATATTTAACCCTTATGTTCCTGGACTTGGCTGATAAACACCTCCCCATCCTCATTTGGCTACCTGCCGTCACATATCGTGGAAATATCCAACTTGATAAGAAAAGAATACCAACATATAATGATAGAAAATATATAAGTCCTTAGACAAAGCTTTTATAAATTGTGTTTTGTTAGCGAACTAAATATCATATTTTTTTCAATATTATGTAAACAGTGTTTATTCTTGCATTGTGAACAAAAATTAATTTCATTGCAACTCTTTTGCAATATGACCTATCACCGCAAACGTCAGAAACAGATTCACTGGAATAAAAATTGCATTACGAGTGATATTTAAAAAACTGTTCTTTTTTTCAGGAGAATACTTTAGGAGAGTGATTGATTTGTTTGAGGAAGTCATGCCAAACCTGTATAAATTAGAAATTCCCCTCCCCAATAGCCCCCTTAAGGCTATTAATTCCTATATCATCAAGGCCGGGGGGCGCAATCTGATCGTTGACACAGGCATGAACCGGGAAGAATGCAAGACTGTGATGAAGTCCGGCTTACAGGAACTGGGCATAGATTTGGGTGAGACCGATTTTTTTATCACCCACATGCATGCCGATCACTCAGGACTGGTTTCCGAGCTGGCCACTGACTCGTCCAGAGTATATTGCTCCCAGATCGATGCCGACGTGATCGTTTCCAATTTCAACAGAACTGCTCAAAGCTGGTTTAGCACCATGACCCAACATGCTCTTAAGAATGGTTTCCCGGAAGAGGAGCTGCAAAGGGCTTTATCCCAACACCCCGGCTTCAAGTACAGCACCACCAGGAGCCAACTTAATTTTAATATCATAAAAGAAGGGGATATCATAAACGTTGGAGACCATCATTTCCACTGTCTGGAGACTCCCGGCCACACCAGAGGTCATATGTGTCTCTACGAACCCTCCAAGAAAATACTTTTATCAGGGGATCATGTTCTCTATGACATCACCCCTAACATCTCAATGTGGATCGACTGGGGGAGCCCTCTGCACGAATACCTTGCAAGCCTTGACAAGATCTACCAACTCGATATCGAACTAGTAATGCCGGGTCATAGACGACTTTTCCACAATGTAAGGGAAAGGATTGATGAACTTAAACACCACCACCGGGTAAGAGCCAATGAGGTTCTCAACATACTTAAAGGCAGCGTTCAGGATGCATATCAGGTATCCTCACAAATGACCTGGGATATGACCTATAAATCGTGGGATCAGTTCCCGTCCCCGCAAAAGTGGTTTGCTACCGGGGAAGCCATATCCCATTTGAAATACCTTGAACAAGAACAAAAAATAAAAAGGGAATTTGACGGTTCAAGATATGTATTTTCTCCGATTGATTAAACAGGTTAGAAACCCGGTTGGATTACATTGGTGTAAACCATATGCAGGATACTTTTCCGATGGGCAGAAAGAGAATCTTCTGTCTGTTATTTTCCATTCTTCGGTTATAATTAGTACGATTATAACAGGCAGAAGAAAAAATGACCGTTCCTAAAACAAAAATATTGCATTCTCTACCGTTTAGCCTATAAAATTGAATTAAAAGTTTATTGTAATTGTAAAAATTTCAGGAGGGTTAAACTTCTACCAATGAATATAGCCAACAATATTGCCGCCTCAATAGGTCTAAAGATAAGAAGATTCAGAAAGCAAAAAAACATGACACTGAAAGATCTTTCCGACCGGGCTGGTGTGAGCCAGAGCATGCTCAGTCAGGTAGAGCGCGGCATCGCCAGTCCCACCATTGTATCCCTGGTTTCCATAGCCAACGCCCTCTCGATGTCCGCAGCGGCTTTTTTTGAGGACACCACTCCTGTCGGGGAAGAGGAATCCCCTGTATTCCCTTCAGGAAGCAGGAAGGTATTGCGCACCGAAAACGGGCTGGTGCTGCTCCCCCTGACCGCCATGACAGAACTTAAGGAAAACACCATCCAGCTGACCGAAATTTTCCTCGACCCCGGCGGGTGCAACCGGCTGAAGCCCACCACCCATGAAGGGGTAGAGAGATTGGCCGTCCTGGAAGGCACCTTACTGGTGGAACTGGGGCATGCACTTTACCACCTGGAAAAGGGAGACAGTATCACGGTCAACGCCTCCCTCCCCCACCGTATATCCAACCCTGGCAAGGAAAAGGCCCACGGCGTGTGGATGATCGTCACTCCGCGGGCAACTTGATGTCAAATACCTGGGCAGTTTATTTTCCGACTGGCCCCCCTGCCGCCTCCATCAGCCTTTCGGCCCTCTGGGGATTGAAAAATCCGCACACACAGGGCCTGGCCATCTGCAGGGCTGCCTCCCGGGCGCTTATTTTCCCATTTTTCACACTTTCCATCAGGGACTCCACCAGGAAGGAGCTCACTTGGGCGTGCCCGCACATGGTGGTTATCTCCAACACCTCACCGGGAGGCAGTTTCTCAGTCTTGCCCCATACCCCCAGGGAGTGATTGACAGTGTGCGGGTCCAGGCCGACCTTACCGCATACCCCCGCCACAAGGTCGTAAAGTGCGGCCACCACCACCGAAAGCCCCAGGTCCTGTTCCTTTAACTCCCTGAGCGCCCCTTCGAGGGCTTCCTCCGAGGTAAGCACGCAAAATATTGCCGGAGACTGATCCAGTCCCTTTCTTATGGTCTCCAGGTCATGGGTGTACATATTCCCGCAGGTGATTACACCATAATTGGCCGGGTTGTACCTGAGGACTATATCCAGAAACCGGGAGGCCATTTGATTCGAATTTAGGTGATTGTAACCAAGCTCTGGTAGACACATTACGCAAAAGTCCCGGGAAAGGCTCTCCCTGGTGCCCTGCCTGTGAAGAGAATGGGTCACAGGACCTCACCTCCTTTTGCGGAGAAATCAAACAGCGGACGCCCGAGCCCGACGTTTATCTTGGGGTTGGGAAGCGCCTTGAAGCCAAGGGATTCGGCCGCCTCAACGTTCGGGAGGCTTCCGTCCGGCTCCACCTTGGTAATCATGGACACACTGAACACAGTGTCTATTTCCCGGCTGACCTCCTTAAGAGCGGTCAGTATTTCTGATAGACTGGAACTGGGTGCCTTAAACTCCACAATGGCTGAAAGCACCCTCTCCTTTAATACATCCTCCTGCAGCTTGCCGGTGGCCTGGTCAGACATCAGGTAAGTGGTGGGATTGCCTTTTACCTCCCACTCCACCCCTACCCTGGCCACGGCCATAGTTACTTTTTCCACGTCGGCCATGCAGGTGGACACCCCGGGCCGCCCAAGCTCTACCCCGAACCCAACCTGGCCCGACACGTATCGGCCGGTAACGTCGTTGGTCTTCATTTCCATTGTGCCGCGGCCCATTATCCCGGTGCTCGGGTGCTTTGCCGTGGGGTCGCTGAAATGGGACCGAATAACTCGTGGCCACTCCAGCTCCTCCCGGATAATAGCATCCTGGGAACACACCGCAATGCGCAGGCACACCCCGCACTCAACGCAGCGGTCCCGGTCAACAGCCGCGAAGCCTTCCCCGCCAAGGGCGATGGCTCCCACGGTGCAATAGGGAACGCACTCCCCGCACTCTATGCATAGATCTTTATCAATACGCATTATAAAACCCCCTGACTCTCTTAACTGATTAGTCCGGTCACGCCTTCGCAGGCTGACCGTTTCGCCGCAGGCCTCCAATAGGTGGCCTGCGCTGCCAACCACCAGCTCCTTGGCGGCTACGTGGTTGTATCTTTTACATGCGCATCGGGTTGTCGCCGATCAACCGCCGGGCCAGCATCACTACACTGATATTAATCAGCAGGACGAACACCGAAAGCGCGGACATGGTGGGGAATCGTATCTCCTCGTATAGCTCGTAAATAACCACCGAAATAACCTCGTTACCGGCGGTGTTTAGAAACACCGAGGTGCCCAGCTCACGGAACATGAACACAAACAGTATGACCCCTACCCCAAACAGTGAATTACGCAGCAGGGGCACGGTCACGTCCAGCATGGTGCGCCCCCAGGAGGCCCCAAGTGTCCTGGCGGCATCCTCAAGATCCGGGCTGATTTGCTTGAGAGCCGACCTTGAAAACATGAAGCCCATGGGCAATCCTCTGACGGTATAGGCAAGCAGGAAAATCCAAAGGGTCCCATAAAGATAAAAGGGTTTCCCGGCGTACGCCAGCACCAGGCCTACCCCAAGTGCAACCCCGGGAAAGGCGAAGGCGCTCATCATCAGAAAGCTGATCAGCTCCCTGCCCTTGATTTTTGTCCTCTCCACCACCCAGGAGCCTCCAACGGCCAGAGACAGCGCCGAAACGGTGCCCAATACGGCCAGAAGCGCACTGTCCATGATGGCCCGGGGAACTGTGGGCCTGCCGGCCAGGGCTATGTAGTTGTCCAGTCCGGCGAAATTACCCCCGGCCAAAGGTAGCCCGAAGGCCTTTACCAGGGAGGTGTAAATCAGGGTTAAGAAGGGGACTCCCACGCTGGCAAAGATAATCAACAAACAGTACCCGGCCAGCACCCAGCGCCAGGGGCCCAGGTCCACAAGTTGGGGTTTTCCGGTTTTCCCGGTGAGTACCGAGTACTGCCGGCGTCCCAGGTACAGGCGCTGGAAGAGCAGCATCACCACCAGCACCACAATCATGGGCACGGCCAGGGCGGCAGCCATCTCAAACCTGGGCGGGTAGTCAAACATGGCGTACATCCTGGTGCTCAGGGTAAAAAACCCCACAGGGGTGCCCAGCACGGCCGGCACATCAAATATCACCAGACCCTCGATAAAGACCAGCACCGCCCCGGCCAGTATGGCCGGCGTCACAAGAGGCAGGGTGATGGTGAACAGTGTCCGAAGCTTGCTTGCCCCGAGTATCTGGGCGGTCTCCTCCAGGCTGGCGTCCATGTTGTCCAGAGCCGACGAGACCACGAAGTAAACCAGGGGGTACGAGAAGAGGGAAAAGACAAAGATGATTCCCCATACCGAGAAGATATTGAAAGGCGTTGAGCTGAGACCTAAAAGATCCTGGAGGAAAAGGTTCAGCTTCCCTCCCCGGGGCCCCAGCAGCAGCATCCAGGCCAGAGCGGCCAGGAATGACGGACTGGCAAAGGTCAGGACCGTGGCGGTGCGCACCAGCCCCTTGAGCGGCATATTGGTGCGGGCCACCCCCCAGGCCATAGGCACTCCCAGGAGCAGGGTCATAAAGGTGATCCCGAATCCTAGCTTAAAGGAATTGACCAGAGAGCTGTACAGCTCAGGCTCGGTCAGTAGCTCCCAGTAATTAGCAAGGGTCGGCCCCATCCCCTCTTGGGTGAAAAAGCTCCTTACCACCAACTTACCAAAGGGATAGACCACAAGGAAAAAGATTATAAGGGAAAAAACCAGCAGGGCCGTGTATTTTCCTTTTTCCTCACTGATATGTCGCCAAAGTCCCATAAGATGACCGCCTTCCTGCAGTGTGGAAGCTTTTATCTGGACGCTCCCATGATTTGCTCAAACTTGGAAAACTGGGCCTTTTTGTTTGCCTCCAGGTCTGGATAATTTGTATAGATTGGTTTGAGCTCGCTCATGCTTTTAAGCCCGGGCGAGGAGGGGGCGTCATTTTTAAGCACCGACCGGCCTCCGGACTCGCACAACAGCTTCTGCCCCTCGGGAGAAAGGTGGAAATTGAACAGCAGCCTGGCTGCATTGGGATGAGGGGCATCCTTAATCACTGCGATAGGACTCATGAGAGTGGGCTGGTTATTCTTGGGATAGATAAGCCCCACGGGTTGTCCGGCCTTTTTGGCGTCCTCAACCTGGGATTCTATTCCCGGAATACCCAGGTCGGCCTCACCGGCCAGCAGCATCTGGGGAAGGGCCAGGGAGCTCTGAACAACAATGGGCTTGTTCTTGCTCAGCTTCTCGTAAAATGCCCAGCCCTCGGAGCTGTTGGCAATGGCGTTCATAAAACTTGCCGCCGTGCCTGAGTAAGAGGGACTGGCGTGAACCACCTTGTACTTGGGATCAAATATCTCCTCCCAGCTCTGGGGGGGATTCTTAATCTTGGCGGTATTGTACATAACCCCCAGCATTGTAATGGAATAGGTGCTCCAGTAGCCGTCCTTGTCCTTTACAGAGTCGATAATGTTATCCCAGTTGGGGGTCTTGCAGACGGCCAGCACGTCTTTCTTTGCCCAGGCCATGACTATTGTGGGATCGGCCACGCTGATCATATCGACCCTTATGGCGTTGGCCCCCTTTTCGGCTTCCACCATCTTGACTACTTCACCGGTTCCCTTGCGGGTGTATTCAACCGGGATTCCGTACTTGTCCTGGAAAGCCTTCGCGATACGTTCCACGCCCTCCCTTGTATGGCCTCCCGCATAAAGGACAACCTTACCCTCGGCCTTGGCCTTAGCAACAAGGTCGGCCTCGGGTGATGCAGCGGCCGGGGCGCTTTTCGGGGCTGTGTCGGCTTGCTTGCCCCCTCCACACCCGGCGCTAAGTAGAGCCACCACCATAATCAATAAAAGGGTTAAAAGTTTCCATTGACGCATAGAATACACCTTTCCTTCCATTTAGATTATTTACACTGGAAATTCAGCTGTTTCCACCCTGGCAAAATGACTTCCCGCCGCCTGCCTGTCAAAAGCCGTCTCACCCCCTAGGAGTCTGTTGAAAAAGTCCATCTGCTGCGTTGCGGCTGCGGCTTCAATGCTCAACGTACAACGAGTACGCCTCCGTTTGAAGCCTTGCCGCGCCTTGCATCTGAAGCTTTTTGAACAGCCTCAGGTTGTAGTTGAATAAGTACTTTGTTGACCTTTTCTGATAGTTTTGCAACACTCTCCTAGCCTGTCGGCAGGCAAATGCCGTTGTCCGGGTCAAAAACCACTGTTATCTTGTCCCCCATTTCTACCGGGCTGTTTAAAAGAGTCCTTATTTTCAGGTCCGTTCCCAGGGCTCTCACAGTATACTCGAAGTTCTCCCCGAGGAAAAGGCGCCTGGTCACTTCCCCTGGAAAACTGTTGGGTCGGTCCTTTTCGCCCCCGTCACGACATATTTCCAGGTGAACAGGCCTTATTGATATGCAGCCACTGTCTCCAACCGCCAGCACATCACGGCTTTTTTTAGGTATGGAGGCCCTCAGACGGGTCCCGCCTTCATCTATAACAATTTCCGCAAAATCCCCCTTCACCGACCCCAATGTCCCCTCAAGCAGGTTGGTCACCCCTAGAAAACTGGCCACAAAAATGGAGTCGGGACGCCGGTAAATCTCCTCCGGAGGTCCCATCTGCTCGATCACCCCGTTCCGCATCACAACCATGCGGTCGGCCAGCACCATAGCCTCGTGCTGATCGTGGGTAACATAAATGGAGGTAATCCCCAGTTCTTTCTGCAACTCCTTGAGCTCCAGCCTCATCTCCTCCCTGAGCAGGGCATCCAGGTTGCTTAAGGGCTCATCCAGAAGAAGAACCTCCGGCTCAATGACAATTGCCCGGGCCAGGGCAACCCTTTGCTGCTGCCCTCCGGAAAGCTCGGCCGGATAGCGTTTTTCCAGACTGGATAGCTGAACCCTTTCCAACGCCCTGTTTACCCGCTCGGACAATTCACTCTTACGCACTTTACGGATTTTAAGGCCATAGGCAACATTTTCAAACACCGTGCGGTGTGGCCAGACTGCGTAGTTCTGAAAAACCATGGACATGTTCCGCTTTTCCGGAGGTAGCACACTTTTTCCCGAGGATATCTCCTTTCCATCCAGCAGGATACTTCCTCCCTCAATACTGGTAAACCCGGCAATCGCCCTCAGGGTGGTGGTCTTGCCGCATCCACTGGGCCCCAAAATGACTACCGATTCCCCCTGCCTGACGGTAAAGGATATGCCATTGACGGCCCCCATGTTGCCAAAGCGCTTTTCCAGTCTCTCCACCGTAACCTTGTCCATCAGATACCTCCTTTACGGGATTAATCAGGCCGATCAGTCCGGAATGGCGCCGGATATGCAGTGCTGACACTCCCGGCTAGTACCCCCGGGCCTTTTATCTCAATGTCCATGCACTCTCTTACCCGGCGCCTCCCGGTGTGTCCTCGCGGGCATGCCGCATTAAGGCATTCCCGGCTAAATAAATCACTTTTTGAAGTTTCACTAATTATTGACTGTTTTCATTTCAATGAATATTCAGCTCCTGGCTAACGCTGGTTAATTTACCTGCATTTCTAATTATATACAAATTAACTGATAAGTTCAATAGTATTAAACAATTTTTAATTTAAGTAAATATTTCACTTGTTCTACTATTCCAACAATAAAGCTAAACCGGGATACGCCGGGGCGATCAGCCCGGACGCATTGGTATCTATTTTTTCATCGCCAGCTCCCTGACCTTTGCCCCCTTTTTATTCCCTCATATTCAGTTCCCTACTAAAAAGCGGCTCCTTCCTGGCAATCGGCTGATATGTATGTTTTGTAGTCTTAAATCAGGAATTATTCTAAAATGTAATCTCTAACTCGTTTAAAGAATTCTTGTTGTTAAAACAACTCTTTGCTTGATCTGTTCGGCTATAACGAACGGCGTTCGCATATATCGCCATTAAATATCCCGGCATTTGGTGCCGGGGGGGGAAGCACTTTTAAATTGCCTTAATTCTAAGACAATCTAGCATTATATGTCAACATGTTTTAGTTTCGAGGGATCCTTAGTGATTGATAAGGATTTACCCCAACCCTGATACTCAAAGCAGCTTCCCGTAGACCTGACGATAAAGGCCAAAACCACCTAAGAAACAAGAGTTTCGGGCATGGTCAGGGCCAGTACAGTTCCATAAGGACCTAACCTGCTAATCCCGCTGCACCACATGGTTATAGGCTATCCCGGTCAGGCATGAAGAGGTCTTTTTATACCTCCTGATATTTCGATATTCCATTTAAAAAAACATCGCCACCAAATGTATCGTATGCCACTATCAGTGGAAATTCCTCCACTTCCAGGCGGCGTACCGCCTCGGTACCCAGATCTTCATAGGCCACCACTTCAGCCTTCTTAACAGCCTTTGCCAACAGGGCAGACGCACCCCCTATTCCGACCAGGTATACGGCACCGTATCTGGTGCAGGCCTCCATGACCATTTCACGCCGGGGACCCTTGCCGATAGTGCCCTTCACTCCATACTCCAGCATTGCGGGAGTAAAAAGATCCATCCGGTAAGCTGTTGTGGGACCGGCCGAGCCTATAGCCTGTCCGGGTTTAGCCGGGCAGGGACCGACGTAATAAATAATCTGCCCCCTTAAATCAACAGGAAGTTCTTTCCCGCCCTCCAGAAGCTGAATCATTCTTTTATGGGCTGCGTCTCTGGCCGTAAAAATTATGCCGGACAGCAGCACCTCGTCCCCATTCCGTAATTTCTTTATATCCGTATCTTTCAGCGGGGTGCTGATGCGGTGAAGAGCCATTTTCTCATCCTCCCTAGATGGTGCAAGATTTTCTCCTGGCTGCATGACACTGCAGGTTTACCGCGACAGGAAGGGCTGTGATATGCGTTGCGAAGGCCTCCACAGCGACCCAAAGGGCGGTATTTGTTCCACCAAGACCCTGGGGCCCAATACCCGTCTTGTTAATCAGGGTCAACAATTCTATTTCCAGACTGGCCAGGTGCGGATGGGGGTTATATATCCCTATCTCCCTTAAAAGGGCCTTTTTAGCCAGGTATGCCACGTGATCAAAGGTTCCACCCAGACCTACCCCCACAACCAGAGGGGGACAGGCCTTACCACCTGCTTTTATGACGGTATCCAGCACAAATTTCTTAACTCCTTCAGGACCGTCTCCGGGCAGCAGAAATTCAAGGGCACTCATATTTTCACTGCCGCCGCCCTTGGGTACAACAGTAATCTTTATAGAGTCTCCCTCCACAATGTCTGTATGGATAATGGCAGGGGTATTGTCTCCGGTGTTAATCCTCTCCAGGGGGTCTCCTACCACCGATTTTCGCAAAAAACCCTCCTGGTATCCTTTTCGGACCCCTTCAGAAATTGCTTCGCGTAGAGAACCTCCAGTCAGGTGTATGTCCTGACCGATTTCCACAAATACAACGGCCAATCCGGTATCGTGGCAGCAAGGCATTCTTTCCCTTGACGCCAGGTTGGCGTTTTCAAGCAATTTATTGAGTACGTTTTGGCCCAGAGGGGATCTTTCCGTGGCTGCCGCGTTTTTTATGGCCTTGACAACATCCAAAGGGAGGTCATAACAGGCCTCCTGACACAGCCGGGCCGTTTCTTTGGTTATTTTTTCAACATTTATTTGCCGCATAAAGTTCCTCCCAAATCATTAAATTTTTTAGTTTGGGGTGAAATTGAAAGGCTCCGGGCCGCCTTGCACTCCCGGAGCCTTTTGGCAGCTGCTCTATTAAATCACCAATCAAACAGTAGGCCTTCCGGAAGAGGAACATTGAAGATGTAATAGAACACTGCATAAAAACCACCACATATCAGTACTGCGAAGGTAACTGACTTTAACAAGCTCAAATCTTTATCGGAACCCCTGCTGAGGAACCAGAAAAAGAATGAAAGATAAAGTATACTGGAGGGGACGAAACCAATTAGTATCATCGCGATGAGGTAAGCCACTATGCCTATTATCATGGGTATAAGCCGCTTGGACTCCACCCCCGAGAAGGGCTTTTCCTTAATATTTTTTATGGCGCTGATAATCAGCTGGGTTAAACTGAAAACTCCCAGCATTACGGCAATAACCCTGGGAAAAAAACTCCCCAATTCGGAAAGGTCTCCGGCCATATGCCAGGCTGCTATGGCAACAATAAGAAAAGCCAGGGAAGATAATGTTGTGCTAGTTAGCAACTTTGACCCCTCCTTTCCTGTTGCGTATGGCCGCTATGATCGGCAGTATAACTGATACCAAGCAAAGTATTATCAATACAATGGAGATGGGGCGGCCAAAAAATACCTGGAACATGCTTCCCTCGGCCTTGCCCATAAGCATGCTTTGAACCAGACCGTTTTCCGCAAAGGGGCCCAGAATAAGACCCAGCACAATGGGGCCGGGCTGGAAGCCAGTCTTTTTGGTTACATAACCAATCAGTCCAAAGAAAATCATGATGCCAACGTCCAGAATATTGTTGCGTATGGAATAGGAACCAATTATTGTAAGGAAAACAATAATCGGGGCCAGCTGGTTGAAGGGCAGGTTGATCACCCTTGCTACGTGGCGGGATCCGTAAAAGCCCAGGACGAACATCACGATGTTGGCCAGAACGAAAGAGAACAGGAAAGTGTAGGTGACGGCGCCGTACGTGGTGTACAGTTCCGGCCCGGGGCGCATCCCGTGAATCATAAGGGCCCCCAGCATTACAGCGGCCGGCGCGGCCCCAGGGATACCCAGGGTAAGCAGGGGCACCAGCGAACCGCCCACCTCGGCGTTGTTGGATGATTCAGAAGCGGCTACACCGTCGATGATGCCGGTCCCGAATTTTTCCTTCTCCTTGGAGAAGCGTACAGCCTCGTTATAGGCCATAAGCGAGGCGATGTTTCCTCCTGCACCCGGCACTATTCCTACAAAAGTACCTATTATTGATGAACGGATCAGCAGAACCGGTTTTTTTATCAGTTCAAGAATAACCGATTTGGCTACACCTTTTTGGGGCTTATAAGTTATAACGTCCTGGCTGCCCACCTTTTTTTCAATCATGCATAATACTTCCGGAATGCAGAAAAATCCTATGAGTACCACAATAAGTTCCAGCCCGGCCTGCAATTGGTAGAACCCGAAGGTGAAGCGCATGTCACCTCCGATGGGGGAAATTCCTACTGTACTGAGAAGAAGACCAAATGCTCCCCCCATAAGTCCCTTCAGCATGGATCCGGTGGATAGGGTAGCTATTATGGTAAGTCCGAAAACTGCCAGCCAGAAGTATTCCGGAGGCCCGAATTTAAGGGCCGCTTTGGCCAGAGGCGGAGAGAGGAAGAGCAATACAAGGGCGCCGAATACTCCACCCACCCCGGAACTAAACGCGGCCGTTACAAGAGCGTGCTCGGCCTTCCCCTTTTTGGTTAGAGGGTAGCCATCAAATGTGGTGGCAATAGACGCTGGAGTTCCCGGAGTATTGACCAGTATGGCGGAAATGCATCCACCGTACATGGCGCCCACATATACTCCCCCCAGCACCATTAGGCTTACGCCGGCGTCCATGACAAAGGTAAAAGGAACCAGGAGGGCTAAGGCCATTGTCGCGGTCAGTCCGGGTAGGGCTCCCACAACAATGCCACCCGCGACGCCCAGGATCATAAGCAAGAAACTCATCGGGTTAAAAATATTTTGAAAAGCAATAAGAATATTTTCTGCCATAGCTTTCACCCCTTCCGGGAAATTTAAAGAAGAGTTTCGGCCCGACAATAAAACCGGGCCGGAAACTCTTTACAAAACTGCTGTTTTAATTACTATTTCTTCGCAGGGGGAGCAACAGACTTGAACAGCTCGGTAAATACCTTGGCCTTGTCTTCAATATACTTCTTGGACTCGGCTGATCCCATGGCGACAGGCTCAAAGCCTTCCTTAAGCATCTGGGCCTTTATGCCCTCATCATTGGATATCTTCATGAAAGCATCTTCCAATTTCTTAACGATGGCCGGGTCTGTTCCCGGGGGTACTGCCACGCCGCGGTCAACACTGACAGAGATATTTAATCCCTTCTCCTTGAAGGTTGTAATGTCCGGCAGGGCCTTGAAGCGCTGGTCCGAAGCCATCCCGAGAATCTTAATTTTGTCGGTGTGCTTTACCAGATCATCAGAGTTACCCGCCATGGCCTTTGTATGGCCGCCCAGAAGAGCCTGGGTTGCCGGGGCCGCGCCGGTGAAAGGAACGTACTGCAGCTTTATACCTGCTTCTTTTTCCAGCAGCAGGGTAAACAGGTGAGGGCCGGTATTAGTGCCGGAACCTCCAACGGTGATGGAGCCGGGTTTTTCCTTGGCTGCTTTGATAAATTCTTCCAGTGTGTTGTATGGGCTGTCCTTAGGTACGGCTAGTCCTATAATAGTCTTTTGAAATATGGCCACAGGGTTGATCTGTTCAGTTTTATACCCAGCATCTTTTCTTTCAAGGGGCTGCAGTATTATGTGAGGTATATTGAACCCCGCCATATAATAACCGTCGTTTTTCTGGTTTACCAGCTCGGCCCAGGCCACGGCACCGCCGCCGCCGGGTTTATAAACTACTGTTATGGGCTGACCCAGGGATTTCTCCAGCAGGGGCTGCTGCCTTCTTGCCTCTATGTCGGATTGACCGCCGGCATCAAATGCTATTACATAGTTGACCGGTTTTGTCGGGTACTGAGCTTCGCCTTTTTTATCCTTGGAACCGCTACTACACCCCGCTGCTATCAGCGTTGCCAGCAAAAGAATGATAACAGGGGCGATAAACTTGAGCTTTTTCATTTTTGCCCTCCCTTTTATACTAGTATTTGGAAAATGTTAATAAACTTGCCCTGTCCCTCCTTTAGACAGTGTATTCCCTGAAACACCACTATTCAGTTTAATGCCCGGCCCCGGCTTTTCTTCGGCCAGGACAAAACACCGTTTTAAATTCGTAGAATGTTTTCTCCAAAAGGTCGTTCTGAAGGAGGCTGGGGTTGGCATCCACCTCCATGATGAAAAGCCATTAGGCGTTCCTGCGCATCTTTAAAGTCCTGTCTTGAATAAATATTTTGACGTCCGGCAACAGTGGTTATTTCGGTTAGCATAGAGATAGCCACTGTCTTTTTAAGAGGGCTACCGTAATAACTGTAACTTACATAATTACCATTAAAGTCACTTACTGATAAAAATTATCTGAGTATACTTCAGTTGACTACATGTAATAACTCATAATTTATTGGTAATACCACAGAGGTAGTACCATGATTATAAAATTTAAAGCACCTGCTGTCAACCGTGGGTAAGATATTTTAAAACATTATTATTTGATTAAGCTCACTAAGGTTTGGCATGCTAAAATCAAAGGCCGTCAGCTTAGAAAAAGCAATTGAAAAAAAATTTGTTTATTAAAATCACACACTTTACCAAAAGGTCTCATCGTTTTTCAAATATTATTTACATACCTCTTTTACTAACTCCATATTTAAATCTATACCTAAGCCAGGTCTATCCTCCGTTAAAACAAAGCTGCCTTCTGATAACATATAAAACTTTTCTTTGACAAGGTTTGTCAGTAAATCATTTTCACTGGCCTCGACTTCCATAAATAGGCCATTTGGGGTTGAGGCGAGAATATGTAGTGAAGAAGCTTGCCCCACCTCAGTACCGAACATGTGTGGCGCATACGGGATACCCCATGTATCCGCCATTGTACAAACTAATTTACAATGAGAGATTCCACCTACTTTCGCTATATCAGGCTGCACAATGTCTAATAAGTTTTTGGCAAAAACATCCTTAAAACCATGACTGGAGTATACATTTTCCCCCCCGGCAACAGGCATTATACCATAATCCTTTATTCTTTTGAGATCTTCGTGTAACTCTGCGGGTACAGGTTCTTCAATGAATCTGATATTAAACTTTTCATATAATTTCAAATGCCTGATGGCCTCATCTGAGTTATTCCAACCCTGATTTGCATCTATCATTAGAGTATTGTCATCCCCAATAATCTCTCTTACTGTTTTTAAATTATGTAAGTCCAGGTCTTTACCAAAGCCCACCTTTAACTTAAAAGCTGTATAACCTTTATTTAGGCTTTCCTGGACATCTGCCTCAAAATCCTTTGGACCCAAACCGCTGGCATAGGCTTGAATTTTTGTATTTACTTTTCCCCCTAATAACTGATATACAGGAACATTTAGTTTCTTCCCCAATATATCCCATAGTGCAGTATCTATACCACTAATTGCCTGCCATAAGGGACCTTTTGCGCCCCACTGGTAACCCGCACCTGACTTTATTAACGCTTTATATAACTTTTGCTGGATTGCAGAAATGTTCAAAGGATTTTCGTTTATAAGTAATGGCTTTATACCTTTATGTACCGTAATTTCCCTTTCTTCTATCGCCCAAAAGGGATAATTAGTCCAGGTTTCCCCAATACCACTAATTCCTTCATCGGTATCTATTCTGATTAACATATTCTTTCTTGTGGTCATTTTCCCAAAAGACATTTCTATTGGTTTCCTTAACGGAAATTCAAGCTTTAATGTTATTATGTCTGTGATTTTCAAATTTTGTCTCCTTTAGCTTAATTATTATGATTTATAGCGGAAAATTTTTAGAATTTTGGTGGTATTATCACCTGGTAATACCAATAATAAGGCATACTTTTTCAACTTGTCAAGCCAATTTTACAATATTCATAGTAGTATAATCGCCCTACAGCGACTTGGGTTAAGACAATACGAATAAAAGTATTCCTAAACACATAACACTTAGCCAACCCTTGATATAGTATAATAAAATCACCCGTTTATTTTAGCTCCCCAACTCTATAAAAATGTTTGTTATGAGGTGTTTTTTAAAATGGTTATTTCTGATCAAGAAAACAATTTAAAAAATGTTATTATAGAAAAAATAAAGGAAATCATTTTAAATGAAAAAAGACCAGGTGATAAATTATGGACTGAAAGAAAAATGGCGGAAGAGTTTGGTGTAAGCCGCTCTGTAATAAGAGATGCGATAAAAACGTTATCAGGATTAGGACTTCTTGAAGTCAGACATAGAGAAGGAATTTTTGTTGCTAACGTTAATAGTGAAACGATAGCAAAGCAATTGTCAAATGTTTTATTAGTAAATGAACATACGGCAAAAAACTTATTTCAGACTCGATTACTTCTTGAGACAGCTACTGCAGGTTGGGCTGCTGAAAGCTGCGATATTAATGTAGTCAATGAATTATCTGACCTTATCGACAAATCATATAATCATATAAACATGTCTGTTAATAACCTAACTGAATTCGGTGTTATAGACCGCAAGTTTCATTTAACTATTGCAGAAATGTCTCAAAATACTATTGTTATTGAATTCATGAAAAATTTATTAGTTTATTTGGAGGCCTTTAGCAAGCATACCTTTACTATTCCGGGAAGGATTTCAGATTCCGTAAAAGAACATGAAAATATCTTCAAAGCCATTAAAAATAGAGATAGAGATGGAGCCAGTAAAGCAATGCATGATCACATAAGCAGTGTATACTACTCCATTCTTAACGAAATTATAAAGAAAAATTCGTTATTTTGAAAATTTAGCATAAAATTTACCCCGGCCCAATGAAAGCCTCAAGGAAATTGCTTACCTTGGGTATTTTTTAAAAGCTATATCAATGGGGAGCCGAATAATATTATGGGGGACATAAGGAAAACCCAGGGTACACTATCCCGGTGCCTTGTACCATGGAGAAAAGAACTGGGACAGGCCTGCAGGGAATATACCAGAATACCTCACCGAGAGTTGGCAGAAGTATTCGGTATTACTGAATCTGCAATATCCAAGATGTTGGCCCGAGGGAAAGAAGGCGTGGAGGTACATATAAAAAAGTTGCACAAAATGTCAAGTTTTCAGGCCTGACCCCAATTGCCCCCCTCCCGAAAAGAAAGTTGCCCCGCCGGATATTGCCCGACAGGTCAACCACAGTCAGGAAGCCGTAGATCGGTACATCAAAGATTACGAGCGCATAAAATTCCTTGTACGCAGGGGGATGGACATAATCGAAATCAGCCTTCTTACCGGTCGGGGCAAACAAGTGGTAAAGCAGCACCTGGAGATAATTAAGAGTCATCACCCGAAGTTTTTTGAAACCAGGCAGGAGCCGGACAAAAGTCCGATATCAATGCCGGGTGTTCCTCAAAAACCCAGTAAGGACAAGGGTTATTAACCGGACAAATGTCCTAAATGTAAATAGTAAACATAGAATCTCCGACCGGTTTAATCAACCCTGACCATAACCGCATCACCCTACATTATTTAATTGGTTAGCGCAATAGCTCCCGGGCAATGATAATCCTTTGGATTTGACTGCTTCCCTCGACGATTTGTGTCATTTTTGCGTCCCGCATCATCCGCTCAACCTTGTACTCCTGGATGTAGCCAAACCCTCCAAGCACCTGGACGGCATCGGTAGTCACCTTCATTGCCGTGTCGGCGCCAAACCTTTTTGCCATTGATGCATACATACCCACAGGTAGTCCCTGATCCTTTCGCCAGGCTGCATACCTGGTCAGCCAGCGGGCGGCTTAAATCTCGGTAGCCATATCGGCCAGCATAAACTGAATGGCCTGAAGGGAGGCAATGGGGGCTCCAAAAGCATTTCTTTGCTTAGAGTATTCAAGGGCAATCTCGTATGCACCCTGAGCAATGCCTATCGCCAGGGCGCCATTGGTAACCCTACCACCTTCCAGCCCACTCATTAACATGGCGAAACCCTTGTTTTCAACCCCGCCCAACAGGGAATCCGCAGGAACTCTGCAGTCCTCCATAACCACCTCACAGATGTGTGTGCTGCGGACACCCATGGTTTTCTCAACCTTAGGTATCGAAAACCAGGGTGTGTCCCTTGGCACTATAAAAATACTGATTCCACGCGAACCGGCCCCCGGTTCGGTTTTGGCCGCAACAGTGATCACGTCGGCCACATCAGCATTGGTAATAAAACACTTTTGACCGTTTAGAACGTAAAAGTCCCCGTCCCGCACCGCTGTGGTCCGGATGTTGGCGGCATCGGAACCTGCTCCTGGTTCGGTCAGGGCGAAAGCGGCCAAAATCTCCCCGGAAGCCATGGGCGGCAGCCAACGCTGACGCTGTTCTTCAGTACCGTTCTGATAAATGATTTCAAGCGCCATGTTGTGGATGAAGATAAAGCCCATTGCCCGGTGAACCCGGCCCAACTCCTCGGCCACCAGGACTGCGGATACGCGGTCCACGCCGATTCCACCGTATTCCTCGGGGCAGTACATACCGGTAAAACCAAGCTCGGCCATTTTTTAAAATATTTTCCGTGGAAAGTATGCGTTTTCCTCCCACTCATCAGCGAAGGGGGCTACTTCCTTTTCTGCAAACTTTCGAGCCATCGCTTGTATCTGAACCTGCTCATCAGTTAACTTAAACACTTAACACACTCCTATTTCGGAGCAGGGCTCCTTTTTTTTGTTCTATTTTCCACGACACCTGTTCCGGATAATCTGTTTTGGTCAGACCTTAAAGTTACCTTATTGTCAGGCCCCCATCAACAGCCAGTATCTGGCCGGTGATATAACTTGCCCAGTCCGAGGCCAGGAAAACAAAGGAGGGGGCCACTTCGGCGGGGTCCGCCCAGCGTCCCAACGGTATACGCTGAAGGTAAATGTCCTTGAACCTCTCATCCGTGATTATTGTATGAGTCATTTGGGTGGCTGCGCCCGGGGCGATACAATTAACCAGAATATTGAATTTGGCCAACTCCTTGGCTGCCGAGCGTGTGAAACCGGCTATCCCCGCCTTGGCGGCGCTGTAATTGACCTGCCCGACAGTTCCCAGCATACCGGCGTAGGAAGTTACGTTAATTATCCTCCCCCATTTTTTTTCTTTCATAATTATGGATGCTTCATGGGTGCAATTGAAAGTCCCCTTCAGGTGGACCCCAATTACGCTATCCCACTGCTCCTCCGTCATTTTGTAAACCATGGCCGGTTTGGACACCCCGGCGTTATTTACCAGAATATCAAGGGTTCCAAAGTGTTCCACCGCTTTTTGGACCATTATTGCGACTTCCTTTGAATTGGCGACATCACAGCTTA